>Ga0115002_10003229_pt1 | contig 20505 bp, 13 predicted proteins | sample ArcticOcean_MG_C_8_FD_89576 | JGI IMG/M metagenome (GOLD analysis project Ga0115002, IMG submission 89576) | Marine microbial communities from western Arctic Ocean - ArcticOcean_MG_CB11_86 | ecosystem: Environmental > Aquatic > Marine > Oceanic | place: Arctic Ocean: Canada Basin | collected... | reverse complement strand
CGAACGATGGTCCAGCAAAGCGTCGACTGGTTCAAGAAACACCGTCAGGTTCTCGAAGGAGATCTGATTCATCTCCGAAGAGCAGATGCCAGAGATCTCGACTACTGGTTGATGGTGAATCCAGCTGCCGCAGAGAAGGGCCTCTTGATGCTCTTCAATCCGCTCGATGTACCCATGACGAAGAAACTCCGAATTCCACTTTACTACACCGGACTCGTCGAGAGCGCCCGTGTCCGGGTTGAGGACGGAAGTCCACACAATATTGGGCTACTACGAGATGGCTCCATCGAACTGGAGGTCACTGTCGTGGCAGGCGGATACAGTTGGATCACCTTCGAGTGAACTCCTTCCTGACCATTTCCAGAGGCGAGATCGTCGACTAGGATGAAAGTTCTGGATCGACCTGTTCATGCTGGGAGTTGTCGTGAAGTACACAATAGCACTCTCGATGATGCTCTTTTTCACCTGTTCAGGAGTACTGGCTCAGGCACCTCAGTTCAGTAACGAGACCGCCAGTGCCGGCCTCGCCGGCGTGACCTTCATTCCCGGCGTCTATAACCACCCCACCTACACAGGCCCCGTGGTTTGCGGAGATTTTGATCGCGATGGCTGGCAGGATCTGTTCGTTCCGAGTGGTGGAGGCGCGGGTATTCCCGACCATCTCTTCATCAATGATGGAGACGGCACCTTTACCGATCGAGCCGCAGAATGGGGCCTGACCGATGTGCACATGGGAAAAGGTGCAGCAGTCGGCGACTTCAACAACGATGGGTGGCTCGACATCTATGTCACGAGTGCTGGCAGTGGGATTACCGGGACCCCTGGGAATCATCGGCTCTATCGGAATTCTGGATCAGGTACGTTTACGAATGTTGCAGTTTCCGCAGGAGTAAATGTCACTTCCAGTATCGAAGATGGCTTTGGCTGCTGCTTCGGAGATTACGATCTCGATGGGGATCTGGATCTGTTCGTCGCGGGCTTTGCCAGCAACAACAGTGGCAATCGACTGTTCAGAAACAACGGTAACGAAACTTTCACCGACATGACGGCATCCATCGGGCTCTTCTCTGGAGTCTCAGGAACTTCTGGATTCGCTCCACGATTGCAAGACATGGATGGAGACCACTATCCGGAACTACTGTTGGTTGCAGATTTCGGCACCAGCCATTACTTCCGGAACAACACCAACGGAACCTTCACAGAGATATCTTCCAGCGCCAACACCGCGCAGGAAGAAAATGGCATGGGCCAGTCTGTCGGAGACTACAACAACGATGGTCTCATCGACTGGTACGTCACTTCCATCTATCGCCCCAACATCGGATGGACCGGCAACAAGCTCTACATCAATCAGGGCAATCATTCGTATCAAGAAATTTCAGGAAGTGCGGATGTCGACGATGGAGGTTACGGCTGGGGTGCGATTTCCATCGATGTAGATCATGACCGGTTCGTCGACATCATCGAAACCAATGGAGCTGGCGGCCAATTTGACAATGAGCAGTCCTATTTCTTTCGAAATCTCGGCAACGACACCTTCAACGAGCAATCGATCGCATCCGGTTTGATTCACGACGGATTTGGTCGAGGGATCCTCAATTTCGATAGCGATAACGATGGAGACCAAGATGTTGTCATCGCCGGAAATAACGAGAGCTTGCGCTACTTCAGAAACGATACTCTTGCTGGAAACCGACACTGGGTGAGAATCTTTCTCGATAATGATGGGGATACCGCTGTTGCTCCCGATGGTGTGGGAGCCAAGGTCCATGTCATCACAGCCAGTGGATCCCTCTATCGGTGGATCGACGTAGGAGACAATTTCATCTCCCAGAGCGAGATGTCCGCACACTTCGGGCTGGGGGATGACGACCAGATCATCGAACTCCGTGTGATCTGGCCCGACGGTCTGGTACAGAGTGGAAACAACATCTCCGTCGATCAGGTCATCACCTGGCACCGCGGATTTGATTCACTGATCCGTGGAGATGCCAACAGTGACCTTCAGATCGACATCTCGGATCCGGTGATGATACTGGGGCACCTGTTCGGAGGTGCCACCTTACCCTGTCAGGAGGCCGCCGAGGTCAACGGGGATGGGGCCATCGATATTTCGGATCCGGTCTACCTGCTCGGGTACACCTTCGGGGGAGGCGCTGCTCCTCCCGCTCCCTTCCCGGCGTGTGGAGTGGCGGCTTCCACCTTCCCCTGTGACGAACCCGGCTGCCCCTGAACTGTGGCTTCCTCTGCATTCACTCCAGTGATTCGACGGGTGTCGCGATGCCACAATTTTCGCAATTCGGCAGCAATGAATGGGTGATCTTCTGACAGGAATCACACTCACCAAAGAGATCCGTACCACACGAGGGACAGCAATATGAGCTTTCTTCCTGGTGCCCAGTTTCTGTAATGTTGGGAAGATTGGGGCCCTTTTTCCCCCAGACAACATCTCGCAAGATCCCTCTTCGGATCGGAAAATCACAGCGTGGGCAGCGGCACTTTTCATACGATTCTCGATATCGACGAAGCAATAGATCCTTGGGCGGAGCCGAGAGATTTTTCAGGGTGTACTTCAGAAACAATCCAACGATCAGGATGGCTACACCGATGGCGATGTACTTGAAGTAATCCCTGGGGAAATGCTCCTCCGTGATGACCCCAACCTCCCAGAAGGTCGCGATAAGAAAAGCAAAAAATATCGGACGATAGGGGCTTCTCCTGTGCCTCCTGACCAGCCAGGCAGCAAACAAGAACATCGGCAATGGAATCCCGAGCTTGTAGATCGCAACCCTGACTCTGTGCGAATCATAGACGTCATTAAATTCTTCGATAGCAGGGATATTGTGCTGGCTGACCACTTTCATTTGTTCTCGAATGTCATCGGTCAGTTCGAAAGCCCTCGAGTTGCCCTCTGTCACGGCGATATTCGCCAATTCAAGTTGTTCCTGGGCAGAAAGAAATCGAGCGCGTGCATTCGCAAGCGCAATCACATCTTCCTCGGTGGGCTTGAGACCCTGTTCGATACTCAGCCTGTGCAAGGATGAGATCTCTTCCATCACCTCGCGAGCATTCTCCCTGCTCGCCTTGTAATCCTGCTGAAGATTCCTGTTCCGTTGAAGCTCTCGACTGTTTTCACGCTGCTGTGATAGCAGATCGTCGAGGTTGTCCTGTGGACCCTGGTCCAGAGCATCGATGTAACTCTGTCGATATGGTCCTTCCAGATCGCTCACATCGTATCGAAGAAATCCGAAGAACCCGATGAGCAAAAGTGCGAGTAATAGTGTCAGTGATATCGACTGTACTCGTTGCCAGAGGGTCCCCTTGGACTCAAGATTTTTTGCCACGAATCTCGCTCCTATAAAAACGAACCCAGTTTCTCTCAATCAGATGACTAGCAGTTCAACTCACTTCGCAATCCCATCGGACAACTCAGTTTCTTCCAGTTGCATTCTCTTCGCCTCGTGATCGTCCACCAGGTCGCTGTGGCATGTCGCTTTGGATTCTTCTTTTTCCATCGTCTTGCGTGTCTTGGATGCGAGTTTGTGAATTTCGGATGGTTCCAACACGCCACGTTTTTCCAGGATCTCCTGTTGCTCCGTGGTCAGAGCGGCACTGCGGGTCGATGCTCCCCTGTCAAATCCATCTGCCTTGCCACTAGCAAACTGCTGGATCTCTTTCGAGATGCGAACGCTACACCAGTCGTGTCCGCACATGGCGCAGAAATCGGTATCCACATCGAGATCTTCATCATGGAGAGCCCGGGCGGTGTCGGGATCGAAGGAGAGATCGAAGTGCTTCTGCCAGTTGAGAGCGGCACGAGCCTTGGTCAGTTCATCGTCTTGATCTCGGCTTCCTGGAATTCCCAGCGCCACATCTGCAGCGTGTGCGGCAATCTTGTAGGCGATGCAGCCTTGCTTCACGTCATCCTTCTTCGGAAGGCCCAGATGCTCCTTGGGAGTTACATAACAGAGCATCGATGCTCCATGGTATCCGGCAGCAGTCGCTCCAATGCATGAGGTGATGTGGTCGTAGCCAGGGAAGATGTCGGTGACCAACGGTCCGAGCACATAAAATGGAGCGCCGTGGCAAAGCCTTCGTTGCAATTTCATGTTGTATTCGATCTGGTCGAAGGGGACATGTCCCGGCCCTTCCACCATCACTTGCACGCCATGTGTCCAGGCGATCTCTGTCAACTGCGCTATTGTCTCCAGCTCTCCCAGTTGAGCTTCATCACTGGCATCCGCCAGTCCCCCGGGTCGCAGTCCGTCCCCCAATGAGAAACTCACATCGTATCGACGCATGATCTCGCAGATCTGATCGAAGCAGGTCACCATCGGGTTGTCTTCGCCGTGCATGATCATCCACTTGGCCAGAAGCGCCCCTCCTCGACTGACGATGCCGATGAGACGTTTCTCGATGAGTGGAATGTGCCAGGGTCGTACGCCGGCATGGATGGTGAAGTAATCGACCCCCTGCGCTGCCTGATGCTCGATGTTCTCGAGGATGATCTGATGATCGAGGTCCTCAATCTTTCGTCCGATGATCATCGAATAGATCGGAACCGTGCCGATCGGCACCGTGCTTTCCTCGATCAAGGCGAGACGACACGCGTCGAGATCTCCGCCCGTGGAAAGATCCATCGCCGTATCGGCACCCCATCGCTGGGACCATTTCAACTTTTCGACTTCTTCATCGGTTCCAGACGACACCGGAGACGCGCCCATGTTGGCATTGATCTTGGTGCTGCTGGCTCGGCCGATCGCCATCGGGTCGAGTTGATGGCGCAGATGCTCACGATTGGCGGGAATGATCATCCGTCCTGCGGCGATCTCGTCTCTGACCTGCTGCGAGGTCAGATGACTCTCCCTCTCTGCAACCCTCTCCATCTCGGGAGTGATGATGCCGAGTCTGGCACTCTCCAGTTGCGTGATCGGTTCAAATCCCTCCGGAGTCTTGCAGCGGATGAACTCTCCGATTTCTGGATGATTGTGACCACCACAGCCAGCGGTGGGGCCACTCTTCTCGATCTGCCATCCGGCGGGAAGGAAATCCCATGCGGTTCTCGTCGACGGCTCAGGCATTCCCGGAGTATCGGGGGAGGAAAAGGACAGCGGTCCTCCGATGTCGGGAGCATGGGCAAAGGAACCAGGGTTGGTCCCCTCAGCGCCAGTAGATGGATTGTGAGCTCCACGTAGTGGGAGTGACCAGGAACGATCGTCGTTATTCAAGAAAACTGCCTTCCCTCCGCCGGCACGAACCGGATCAGGTTCCACGGGTCCATCTCAGCACCCTCCAGGATGCGCCCCGAGCAGGGTGGCAGTGTAAGTCGAGACAGAGGTGCGAGGGTCATACGAATCTGAATTATTTTTCGGTAGTGAATCCGAAGTTGGTCAAGAAATTGGCTCCAATGACCTCCACCCTTGTAGATGGGGTCACTCAGATCCCTGCCCCCCCCCCGGATAAGTTCTGTTCCGAATATGGCTCGGATGGGATACTAGATGAAGAGCCTGAGATTCAGCCGAACCTGGAAAATATCTGAACTTCATACCTGTGAATAGAACCGGTGACCCAGATGAAACTTTCGAGCCTTCTGTTCGTGATCTTCTCCTCTGCACTCCTTTTGAGTGCGCAGGATGAGCCCTCCTTCGAAACCAACTCGAATAAGATCGAGTTCGCGCGCGAACATCAACCCGAAATGATCGAACGGGCCCTTGAGCCAATACGCACTCATTTTTCTGCCTATTACGAAGGCGATATGAAGAAAATGCGTTCGGCGTGGCGGAAGCAAGGAATCGTCGAAACTCAGACTCCCTCGATGCAGAGCGACTTCCTCGATTTCAAGATCGACCGCAGCAGTATCGACCGCTGGATAGAAGTGCTCCAGGCTGAAATCGACACGCAGGGCCTGTCCACATGGACCGGTTCTCAGGTCCAACCAGGCCATCGGTTGCATCTGACGGTGTTGCACATCAATCGCAACGGTGCATTGATCCTGGTGGAAGACCCCCTGCGATACTCGATGGGACCTCTCAACCCTGTCGGCCTGATGTTCAGAAACCACTCAGCGATTCTCTTCAAGGTCGCCTTCAATGCGATGCCATTTGGCTCTTCCACCGCGCCTGTATCCCACGATGCCACCATCTTGCAGATGACTCTGGAACCGTCGAACGGCTGCTGATCAGTCTTGATCTGGTGAGTTCCTGGGGACCACCTTGACCATCTGGTTCTCCACCGGTGTGAGAGTCGAGGTGTGTGCTTCAGCGACAGCTTGTAATCGCTCGATGACCTCGGGATATTTCTTTGCCAGATCCTTCTTCTCCGATGGATCATGTTCTAGATGAAAAAGCAGCGGTATCTCATGGATCGTTTCCTTGGCTCCTGATCTCGGCCTCGATCGGAAGTGCATCTTCCACGGACCATTCCGGAGGGCGTAAAGAACATCTCCCCGGTAATAGAAGACGCTTTTGCGGGGTGAAGGCCCGGTGCCGCGGATCCTTACAGACAAATCTCCCCCGTCATAAACACGATCAGCGGGAAGATCGACTGCCGCCAGCGAACAGAAGGTAGGCAATAGATCGAGAGTGGCTCCAGTGTCTGTCACTACCTCTGGTTTTGCTGTGCCTGGCCACCAGATGATGGTCGGCACCCGCATTCCTCCCTCGAAGGTCGTGCCCTTGCCCGCTCGCAATAGCCCTGCACTTCCTCCCATTTCGCCGTACTCCAGCCACGGCCCATTATCCGATGTGAAGATCACAACCGTGTTCTGCGAGATTCCACGAGTACGCACGGCATCGAGTACCTTCCCAACGCTTTCGTCGATCTCTTCGATCACATCTCCATAGAAACCACGCTCGCTTCGATCGATGAACCGATCGGAACGAAAGAGCGGCACATGTGGCATCGAATGTGCCAGGTACAGGAAGAAGGGCTTGTCCTTGTTTGAATCGATGAAAGCGACCGCTTCATCGCCATATCGACGGGTGATGGTGCGTTGATCCGTCGGACGTTCGACCACCTCGTCGTTTCGGTGCAATGGAACATCCCAGTACTCGTATTTCGGATCCAGAAATGCTTCCCACCCTTTCGGACCCTTCTTGTTCCGGTCCATGTCGTTGGAATAGGGCACACCGAACCACTGATCGAAACCGTGTCGATGCGGAAGGTACTGCGGCAGATGCCCCAGATGCCATTTCCCCACCATACCGGTGGCATATCCGGCTCCCTTCAATGCCTCGGCGATGGTGATCTCAGAATCAGGAATGCCGCCTGCAGAGTCGGGAAACAGCACGCGCCGCTTCGGCGAACAGAGCCCACTCCGAATTGGCAACCGTCCCGTCATCAAACCGGCACGACTGGGGGTGCAGACCGGAGCAGCCACGTAGAACTGGGTCCATTTCTGCCCTTCGGCAGCCATCTGATCGAGATGAGGTGTGGCGATGGTCGGGTGACCGAAGCATCCCAGGTCTCCGTAACCCAGATCATCGCAAAAGATGACAATGAAGTTGGGTGGGCGATCGTCGGCTTGAACTGTTCCCATCCAGAGGAGTACAGATAGCAGCATCCACAGTTTCTTCAACGTTGCTCCTTTCGACCCTTCGCAAGTATCGGTTGTAACAGCAAGACGACTGCGATCAATCCTACGGCTTTCGGACCATGCCACAGATCTTCCACGATGAAGGCGTATCCGATGTAGAGCGCCAGCAAGATCCGGATCAGAGGAATCCACGGATATAGCGGTATCCTGAAGGGTCGATGGGTCTTGGGTTCGATTCTACGCAGCCTGAGAATCGTCAATGCCAGCGGAAAATCGACGATGAGAGTGCACATACCATTGAGCAGTAGCAGTTCCTTTTTCGCCAGAAAGGATAGTGCCAGGATGATCAACATCGCTTGTAACCACAGAGCATTCATCGGGGTGTCTTTTGCATTGGATCGCCCCAACGATTCTGGCATCTGACCATCGCAAGCCATCCGCCAGCTGATTCGAGAAGCCACCTGGATGCAGCTACTGAGTGTCGAGATCAAGATCAGCACGAACATCAGATCGAACAGGGTTGCTGCGCCATCCCCGAACAATCGCTGTGCCGTGAAGGTTCCCAGATCCGAGATTCCTTTGCCTTCGGAATCGACCATCTGCGTCGGATCGGTGGCCAAAAGAAACACCACGTTGACCAGCAGATACAACAACGCGATCCCACCGAGTCCAAAGATCAAGGAGCGAGGAATGTTGCGGCCAGGATCCTTGATCTCGCCGGCCATCAGAGCCACAGCGTTATAGCCTGCGAATGCAAAACCCGCATAGATGCTGGAGAAGAAGATCTTCTCCACGAGAGCCCACCCTTGTAACGGATTCGTCTGCAACGATGTCGCTTCGACTGCAGATCCAGTCCCTTCCCCCCAGAAGACTGCCGCCATTCCAGCAGCGACAAAGCCAACGATCAGGGCGACTTTCAAGAGAGTTGCCGTATTGTTGAAGAACGCTCCGACTCGAACACCGCGGGTGTGAATCACCGTCAAGATCAATACCGCAGCAACGGCGGCGACCAGTTCAGGTACCTGGGGAATCAGGTTGTTGAAGTGTTTTCCGAGGGTTCCCGCAACGAAAGCACTGCCCACGGTCCATGCCGCAGGTCCTGAAATCACTCCGAAGACATAACTGATCCTTGCCCCGAATGCTCTTCGCACATAGACGTAATCACCACCGGATTGAGGCATCATGGCGCCCAGCTCTGCGGTGGTGAGAGCGCTGAGAATGGCGATGAGAGAAGCCACACACCAGGTCAGTAACACTGCCCAGGAACTCCCGAGTTCTGCAGCGAAGTGACCTGTCGTCGTGAAGACTCCAGCACCGATCACAGTGGTCACGACCATCACCGTTGCTGAAAAGAACCCCAGATCTCCGGATTTTTTCTTCATCCAGCTCCCCGCTTTGAGCTCAAATCGCAGGGTAGGATCTTTGGATAGACCTGCCACACTACGTGAGAATCAGTATCCCTCATCCGAGAGCAGAGAAAAGATGCCACTGGAATCATCCGGCTTCATTGCCAGCCACAGGGTCGACGCTGGGGGAAATTGCCAGGTGTGGGCAGGGCAGCTCCCCGATGGCACTCCAGCATTTCTCAAACAATTTTCCGAGTTACGCAGTTGGAACCAGGAACAGCAGGCACTGACCCTCTGGTTACCACGACTCTCTGCTGACCAGGCAAATCTGCCCCGTCTTCTCGATCAGGATCCCGATGACAAGGCCTTGCTGATTTCGGCGGTTCCTGGAGTTTCCATCGAGAAGTGTCCCCTGGCTCCTGGACAGCTGGAGGAGGTGATGCAACAGGCAGGTAGCTGGTTGAAGGGCCTCCATCATCTCGATCCTCTGACCTGTGATGATCTGTCCTTGAGTGAATCTCTGCCGCTTCGTCTCGAATCCTGGATCGAAAACCACGGCGACTCTCTCACCAAGACTGAAATCGAGATGGCTCGTCAACGCGTTGGCGATGGCTCCATCTTCAAATCTGCCCTTCGGGTCTGTTGTCACAATGACTTCCAACCGCGAAACTGGTTATGGGATGGTCGCCAGATCGGAATCATCGATTTCGAACACGCTCATGCCAACCATCCCGCATTTGACTGGGTCAGACTGGAAACCGGAATCTGGCAAAAGGCTCCTGAACTGAGGGATCGGTTCATCGATGGATATGGTGAAGAGCCGGATTGGAGCGACGGAGAAATCCTCGTTGCGATTTGCGCCATCTATGCTGTCGGTTGCATCGTCTGGGGCACCAGACATCGAGAGGTGGCCATCGTTGCGAATGGGCGGAGGATTCTCGATTGAGACGCAAACCATCCGCGAACGCTTTGTTGGCTAGTTCTGTTCTTTCCGCACTTCATCTTGAAGTTTGAGGATTCGTTGCAGTTCGGAACGGGCCGATTCGTAACCCGGAGCTTGCTGAATCACCTTTTCCAGTTCTTCTTGTGCTTCATCCAATCGTCCCAGCAGCCGCAATATTCTGGCTCTGGTCACCCGATGAATCGGTACCGGTCTACGCTTGAAGATCTGATCGAGATTGGTCAGAGCCAGTATCAAGACTGCCTGCGCCTCTTCGGCCCGACCGGCAGCGGTGAGCACCTCGGCCTTTCGTTGCAACCATGGCGCCTTGAGAGCAGCGTTCTTCAACTGCTTCTCGATCAGCGAGAGCGCTTCCTCGTGCTGGCCACTGGCAGAACTGGCTCGAATCAGACTGATGGTCAACAACGCACTCTCTCCTGCCCTCTTGATCATCTGACGATAAAGGTTCGCCGCCAATCCTGGGGCATCTCTCTTCTCGTACAGAGACCCGAGGCGCAGCACCGATTCCAGGTCTGCGCGAATCGCATGAACCCGGCTCAGGTCGATGATCGCACCATCGATATCGCCCAGTCGCTCGCGGATGCCCGATCGTTCACTCAGTACGTCGAGCGGAGCTGTTTCAGATCGTTCCACCAGTTGGTCCAGTAACGTCAGGGCACGGTCATACCGAAGAGTGTCTCGCAAGCAAAGAGCTCGCTCGAAATTCTCAGCGTAGGAATCGACTCCACAGCCACGCGCCGTCTGGCAATCCTGAAGCCCCAGCTCGGGGCGGCCATGAGCTCGACACAACTTGGCCCTCATCAGGTACAAGGAACCCGGATCATCACTCGATTCGATCCTCTTGTTGATTCGATCCACATCGACATGCACTCCATCGTGGGCCAGAAGGATTGAAAAGGAGCTCGAGATCATCCAGATCAACAGGAAGGCCATCGGGCAGATTCTGAACATCAATTTTCCTTTCCCTTCGTCGGCACAGGTGGCTGATGGATCCCGATGCATGCCGGTGTTCCATCGCTCAGTTCGATGGTCTTCCAACCATCTTGCAATTGCGGCTGTTGAGTTTCCATCGTGAGGAACCAATCTCCCGCAACTGGCTGGACCTGCTTGGAAACGATCTTCAATCTTCGCTCGACCTGAGCGAGTGTGTTCCAGCGACCGGATACATCGTGCCACAACTGCTGTGGCAATGGGACCACTGCCTCGATGCTCCTGGCGATCTCTTGCCCAGGTCTATCGGCTCCTCGAAAGGGCAACAGTATCGTGGCCTGGCAGCCGGACCAAGCCAACAGCATCAAAATCCAGCGAAGTGCAGATTGCTCTACCGATCGTCGCTCGACTCCCTTGAAGGGTAACCAGGTGGAAAGCAGCAAGAACGAGGCGAGCAGTATGAAATCCACCGGAGCCACGGCTGGGATTGTCGTGAAGACGCTCTCATCCAACCACCGGGCCACGCCGATCACGACGGCAACCACACCAGCGACCGTCACTATTCCGCGAATTGCATCGGTGACGATCGACAACGCCCGCTCTCCCGAACCGGAAGGATATCGACCGTCGAACGATTCATCGAGAATCGATGCGGCAAGCCATGCGATGATCGGCAGTGCTGGCAACAGGTAGCGTGGCTGTACCGATGGCCACAGCAGAAATACGATGAACGGAATCACGATGGAGAGAGCGAACCGTCGATAACGACCATCCCCAAGCCAACCGCCACCAGAGTTCATCTTGCCCGACAACAACACTAGTAACGATGCCGGTAAGTAACCGAAAAAGACCCCTGCGATGAATTCCCAACGGTGGACCCACCACCCATCTTGAGAACCTGATCTTGAAGCCTCACCAAACCACAGTTGGACCGCACTCAAACCCGACCCCATCTGATCGAGTCGCAGGGTCACGGCGATCGCCCACAAGGAACTGATTCCTATCGCCAGCAACGGAGGTCCCCACCAGATCAGTTCTCGATGGCGAGAAACACCTTCGCGTCTGGCGGTGGCGATCATGATTCCGATGACAAATGGCAAGGCACTGGGCCCTTTTGCAAGGAACGCGATGCAAAGACCTGCACTCATACAGATCGTTGAGGAGATCTTTGTTCTTTTCGAGCCACCGATCACCAGCATCTCCAGCGCATAGATGGCGACACCGAATGTCAGCAGTAGATCGGTCTCCCCGAGAGTCGACTTTCTGATCACCACCGGACACAGCAGGAACAACAGCGCTGCGATGAAGCCAGCCCTTGGCCTGTCGATTCGTGAGCCGGCCAAGAAGAGCAGCAGGCCGGTCAGTAGCGTTGCCAGAAGAGCGGGAATCCGCACCGTGATCGCATCGACGGATCCGTCAGTGAAATTTGAGGCCAGCACCGTGAGCCAGGGGTAGAGGGGTGGCTTGTTGAGGTAAGGCTGCCCCCAGACGGTTGGAAGGATGAGATCGCCGCTACCCAGCATCTCTCGGGCAGCGACGACTCGTCGCCCCTCTTCACCCTGGAGCTCCAGATGCGGCAGTGATAAGCAGTGAAGGACCACCACCAGGCCGATGAAGAACAGCCCCAGCAGCGGTAATGAGGTGGTGTAACCCTTCGCCGAGGAATCCAATGGCTGCAATTCAGAATTCATCGTCACCTCTTGCAGTTTTCACCGGATCGATTGCAGATCGTTTGCGGAGCCACACCGTGGCCACTCCATGGCCACTCCATGGCGACCACTATTGCCCAGAAGATTGTCCTCATCTCACGGCTAGTGGACCTAGCGTGGCTGATCGCTGACGACCACTCCATCGATGACGGTGCCCACGCAATGAGATGTGTATTCGAAAGGATCACCGTCATACAGGGCGACATCGCCGTCTTTGCCGACCTCGAGAGACCCCACTCGATCGGAGATTCCCAGCAGCTGTGCTGCCGAAGCCGTGATCAGGCCGAGTGCATCATTGAAGGGGCAGCCATATGCGCAGGCAATCGCCGCTTCCCACAACACCACTCTTGTTTTTGGGACATAGGATTCGTAACCACTGCCCATCGCTACTGGAATCCCTGCCGCCACCATCTTGGCCACCGTCTCCATGCTGGAGTTCTGGCCCTTGCCCGAAGCGCGCATCATCGTCGGATGAATGATCACCGGAATCTGCTGCTCCTTCAGCTCATCAAAGTAGTCGTAGCATTCAGATGCGCCCTCCAGAACGACCTTGATCTGGAGTTCCTTCTGTAACCTCAGTGCGTTCTGGATATCAACAGATCCATGAGCAGTGATCATCAAAGGTCGTTCACCTCTGAGAATCTCAACCAGTACTTCGTTACGAAGATCCCTGGCTGGAGCCTCCTTCTCCTCATCGGCCTGTGCAGCATCGATCTTGTCCATGTAAGAGCGTGCCTTGATGAATTCCTGACGAATCATCGCCATCTGTTTGGCTCGGGTGCCTGGGCTTTTGCCTCCACTACCGAATCCGGAAGAGCCCAGGGTGCAAACCACCATCGCCTTCGATTTCAGAACGGCCTGGTCGACATTGTCCCCGCGAGTCTTGACGATGAAGGTCTGCCCGGAGATCAACTGACCTGGTGCATGTCCGGTGTGAAGTGTCGTGACTCCGAGAGAACGAACCCACTCGATCAACGGCTCGCGAACATTGTAAGCATCTCGAGCATCGAGCTCTGGCTGCATCGGAGAGGATTGCTCCAGTTGATCCTGATCATGGTCGTAGTTGAGCCAGCCAGCGAGCCCCACCACTGAACGTGAGTCGATCAATCCTGGCGTCACCACTGCGGCCTCGATCACCCGGGATCCATCGGGGATCTCCACTGCCAAAGCAGGGCCGACTGCGGCCACCTTGCCATCGATGATCAGTACCACACCATTCTTGATCGGTTCCATCCATTGGCCATCCGCTTGACGGGCCATGGTGTGAATCGTCTCTCCTCGGATGGCGATGGTCTGCTGTCCTGCCAGATCAGCGGTGAATCCGGCCAGGGCCAGACCGAGGATCAGTAGCACTTGAAATTTCATCACTGTCCCCCCCTTTCCCCACAGCACTGGTAGGTCTGATCTTCACCGGCTCCCCGACCACCGACGGCGAAGAGTCGATGTTCTGGATTGGAGAGATCGAAAACTCTGGTCCCTTCGACGTAAGTTTCCAGCACCTTGGTATACACGCTGAAGGGATCTCCACTGATGATGGCGAAATCAGCATCCTTCCCCGGATCGAGAGATCCGGTGCGGTCCTCGAGTCCCAGCATCTCGGCACCGGAGAGTGTCAATGCACGCAGTGCGCCTTCTCGGGTCATGCCCGCACGAACGCCCAGCGCCGCAGATCGAAGGAACAGACGACTATCGGTGATCCAGTCGTCGGTATGAAAACTGACATTGACCCCCGCTTGTTCGAGGATCATCCCGTTTTCCATCTGGATATCTCTGGCCTCGAGTTTTCCACCCGGAGAATCGATCACGATGATGGAGCAGGGCGCCTTGGCCTCGGCGATTTCCTTGGCCACCTTCCATGCATCACTGACATGGTGCAGGACCACCTGGAACCCGAATTCATCTCTGAGCCTCAGGACCGTGAGAATGTCATCGTGTCGATGGGTGTGATGATGGACGATCCGTTTGCCCTCGAGGGCTTCGACCAGTGCTTCCAGTTTCAGATCACGCTCGGGCATCTTCTCTGGATCTCCTGCGGCCTTCTCGATCTTGGCACGATATTCTTGTGCCTTGATATACGCCCCTCGCACCAGCGCAGCCGATTTCGCCCGGGTTCCAGGGAACGGTGCCGCTCTTTGGGAGTTGGTTCCATTGGCCATCTTCAGGCCACCCATCGGCCAGCCAGATGCGTCGCGAATGAGCAGGTCATCGACCTTTCCACCGCGCCTCAACTTGAGGTAAGTGGTACGACCACTGATGAGATGGCCAGAGCCCGGCATCTGATTGACCAGGGTCAAGCCGCCCGCTCTTGCACGCTCGACCGAAGCGGAGCGAACATTGACCGAATCGAGGGTCCAGCACTCCGGCTGGATCGGATCCGATCCATCGCCACCCCCGCCCATGCCGATGTGACTGTGAGTACAGATCAAACCCGGAATGATGGTCTTGCCGCTGCTATCGACCTTCGTCGCGCCGGAAGGGATCACCACATCTGAACGTGCGCCAATCGATTCAATCTTTCCATCCCTCACGACCATCACGCCATCTTCGATCACGGGACCGGAGACGGGATAGATCGTGGCTCCGATGAATGCTGTTGAATCCGCGTGGAGATTCGAACTGAGAGCCAGCAAGATCAACAACAGCGGAGCGACGAGCAGTAAGAGTGATCTCTGAGGCGATGGAATATGCAAGATATGGCCTTTCCTGTACCCAGGGGAGGGAGTTCTTTAACTCACCAGACAGACGATATCCCAGCAGGGTGAGGGTGGAAAGTGACACCAACAGAGCAATTGCAGTCGATGACCTGGAACGTTCCTGCTGTTATCCTGACGACACTCTCTCCGGATGTGTTCTGGACCAATTTGGTGAGGAGAATTCTCGATGCTCGCTTCTGTTCGATCATGGATCCCTGTGCTCACTTGTGTCTGGTTGATCCTCTCCGTCGGCTGTGCGGGCCTGGGGGAGTTCGGCGATGATCGCTCTCCAAGGATCTCCATCGCGCACCTCGGCGCCATCGATGGAGATGCTGATGGGTTCGCCGCTCTTCGATCCGCATTTCAGCTCAGAAATCCGGGCCATGACGTCCTCTACAGGAGCGATACCCGGGCCCTCCTTCCCTGTTCCATCACTCGAGCGGCCTTCGTCGCCCAGGGAAAAGCGCGAGCAGAAATCTCGGGTGGTGCGGCACACCGAAGCAGCAATCTAGCGACCGGAGACATCGTTGTTCTTCGCCCGGGGGAGGGGTTACTCGCCGATGCCCCCATCTCATTTGTGATCTTTGAAGTTCCCCAAACTCCCCCCACCGACATCCCCAGGTTCATACGTCCCGACTGGGATCCGGCCATCACCGATACGCCAGGCGGGTGTGCCGAAGAAGAAGGTGCTTACCGCAGGATCTTGCTGACCTGGAAACCTGAAGTCGGTCCCTATACCTGGCATGGTCTCAATGCGCACAGGGTTCGTATCACCGATTCCTTCACTCACTATCACCCTATCGACGGTGGATTTGATGAGTTTTACCTGGTCCAGATGGTCCAACCTGGCGGAGCGATCCTCACCAGCGCGCACACCGCTGCCATCGAATCCAGAGATGTCGATCGCGCTCTATCCGCAGAATTATTTCGCAAGGATGAGCTGTCAGTCGGTGACCTCGTTTACCTGCCAAGAGGGCTGATCCATCGAGGGATTGGCGGAGTTCTCGCCCAGATCATCACGGTCCCTGGATTCCTGCCAGGAGCCGAGATCGGCGTCGACCATCACCTGCGGGCAATCAGTGAAGAACTGGGCCTCACCGGCGACGAGTTGATCCCCTATCACCAACAAGCTTCCAGCAATCCACTGGTAAAGTAGATCGCACAGTTGCTCCATTGAGCACTTCGATATCGCAGTGACAGACGGTATCATCTAGATCGGCGAGAAGGCTCTTCGCCTGTAAGGAAAATGATGTCTTGTTCCCCTGATTCGCCAAGGCGATCACGAATACTGCCGTGTGTGTTGTGGATCGTGGGAACGATCACACCTGGCCTCCATGCCGACCTCGATTACCCCGACTTTCTCGACATGACCGGACTCACCATGGTCGGAAGCACCACTCAATTTGGTGATCGAGTTCGTCTCACGCCGGCAAGCACGGGCCTGGTAGGAGCGGTCTATACCACCGATCAGATTGTCGTTGGAGATGGCTTCGACACCACATTCACCTACGAGATCAATCCTGCCACGGGAGGCGCAGATGGGATGGTGTTCATCCTGCAAAATGAATCGCCGACATCTCTCTATTCCAATGGCGGACCGCTGGGATATGACAGCATGATCAATTGCGTGGTGGTCGAGATCGACACCTACGTCAATGGCAACTTCAATGATCCCCCCGGACCACACCTGGCGATTCATGGCCGTGAAGGCGCTCCCAACTCTGCCGATGAACTGGCCGCAGGTTTGGCGGTCGATTCCACCTCGCCGAATGTCGGTGGCCTGAGAACGATGCGGGTCAGTTATGCAGGAGGTTGGCTCGAGGTCTTCCTCGATGATCTGACGATTCCAAGGATGTCGGTGCCCATCAATCTGGTGGCTCACCTCGGATCAGATTCGGCCTGGATCGGATTCATCGGCTCCACTGGAGGTATCACCGAAACTCATGATGTCCTGAACTGGTATCTCACCACCGATGGCGGCACTCAATTCATCCGAGGTGACATCAACGACGATACTTCGGTCAATCTGCCCGACGCGATCTTCGCTCTCAGTGCGCTGTTTGTGCCGGGTTCAAGCCCCGCCACCTGCCTCGATGCCGCAGACATGAATGACGATGGCAACTTCAACCTGCCCGATGCTGTTTTTCTTCTCAGCGCCCTGTTCGTCCCCGGTTCGACACCGGTACCCGATCCTGTCGGTAGTTGCGATGTCGATCCCTCCGATGATGGCATCGACTGCGAACTCAACACCTGCCCCTGAATTCCTTCATGCATCTACAGCGCCAGCTACCAGGTTGGCACCGTGTAGATCAATTCGATCCCACTCCACTCGAGACCTCGATCCTCATCGCTTCCATCACACCGTCCAGGTCGATCGGAGTGACTCCTCGTTTGGGCCGCCCTGCGATGGTGCCATCGGGCAGATCGCGGAATTTCCAGCCGATTCCCTGGATACCAGAGATGATGGCATCGCGATCTCCACGCATCACCAGCCACCCCTCTTCCGGAGCAATCCTCTCCACGCCCCAGGTGCCAAGCCGGATGCGCAGTCTTTGCTGGCCGATCAACCGGGCAGTTTCCGGAGGAAGCGGGCCGTTGAAGTGGACCATCTTATCGGCGATTTGATCCAGTTCGGTCTGTCGCAGTGCGGTGGCGATGGAGCGATAGGTTCGAAGCCGTTGGCGTGTATCCGAGATGTACTCCTCTGGAATACGGCACAGTCCCTTGAGAGCAATTCCCACCTCGGGAGGTTCTTGCCAGGGAGTACCACGCATATCCGCCACTGCCCGCTCGAGCAATCGACAGAAGAGGTCATAGCCGATGGTGCCGATGTGACCCGACTGTTCCTTGCCGAGAATATTGCCCGCACCGCGAATCTCCAGATCTCTCATGGCGATCAGGAAACCAGCGCCTAGTTGAGAGTACTCCTCGATCGCCTGCATCCTTTGCCTGGCTTCGCTTCTCAGCGGCTGGTCCTCGGGAACCAGTAGATAACAGTACGCCTTGTGATGACTGCGACCAACACGACCTCGTAACTGGTGCAACTGAGACAGGCCAAATCGATCCGCGCGTTCGATGATGAGGGTGTTGGCACTGGGGATATCGAGGCCACTCTCGATGATGGTGGTCGAGATCAGGATATTGGCTTTCTTGTCGATGAACTGCAGCATTCGGTCTTCCAGTTCATGCTCATTCATCTGGCCATGGGCCACCACTGCCACTGATTCTGGAAGGAGTCGCTCGACCCTTTTCCGACACTCTTCGATGCTCTGGACCCGGTTGTGGAGCCAGAAGACCTGACCATCTCGATTCAGTTCTCGCAGAACGATCTGGCGAAAACGTGCATCGTCGAAGCCGCACACTTCAGTCTGGATCGGAGCCCTTCCCTCGGGTGCCTCATGAAGACTGGAGATGTCCTTCACCCCGACCATCGACATGTGTAGGGTTCTGGGAATTGGAGTGGCGGTCATCGTCAGGATGTCGACCAGTCGTCGCAGTTGCTTCAGTTTCTCCTTGTGGGCGACACCAAAGCGTTGCTCCTCGTCGATGATGATCAATCCAAGATCCTTGAAGTTGACATCTCCCGACAGCAATCGGTGAGTTCCTATGAGGATATTGACGGCTCCACTCGCCGAATCTTCGAGGATCTGGGTCGTGTCCTTGCGTGAGACCAATCGACTGATGGCTTCGATTCGCGTCGGCCACTCCGCCATCCTCTCGCGAAAGGTCACCAGGTGCTGCTGGGCCAGCACCGTGGTCGGCACCAGCACTGCCACTTGCTTTCCCGCACGGATCGCCTTGAAGGCGGCACGCATCGCCACTTCAGTCTTGCCATACCCCACATCACCACAGACCAGTCGGTCCATCGGCTTGGGCTTCTCCATATCATTCTTGATCGCCACTACTGTCTCGAGCTGATCACTCGTCTCCTCGAAGGGAAATGAATCCTCGAAGGCCATCTGAGCGGTATCGTCTGCCGAGAACGCAAAACCGGGCCGCTCCGCTCGAAGTGCCTGAACCTCCAGCAGTTCCGATGCCAGATCGTGTAAGGCAACTTCCGCCTTCGCCTTCTTGTTGGACCATGCGGCACCTCCCAGTCGGTCGAGGCGACCGGGCTGGCGTCCGCCACCAACGAATTTCTGGACCAAATCGATCCGATCGACCGGTACCAGCAAAGTCACACCCTCGGCAAACTCCAGCACCAGGAAGTCTCCCTGACGAGCTCCGTCGCGAATCGTTCGCAATCCCTGGAAGCGAGCGATGCCGTGGCCGACGTGGACCACCAGTTGCCCTTCCTCCAGTTCGATGAAGTTGTCGACCGCTCGCCCCTCGACTCGCTTCTTCTGCACTCGATCGAGACTACGCTTTCTGCCCAGCGCTGCATTGCCACTGACAAAGATTCCTCCTCCCGCTTCGTCCCAGCGGAATCCTGCGGAGAGATCTCCCAGGCGTACCCTCGTCGAGGAACCCACTGCGGCCTCGGCGATCACCTCACGAAAGCGTTCCGCCTCCGCTTGTTGGCGCAGAAACACCAGCACATCGGTTCCGCGGTCGGACTCCTCGGCCAGGGCACTGATGGTCGAATCAAAAGAACCCTGAAACTGTTCCGCCGAGACCACCGGCAATGCCAGCGGGCGATGACCGGGTTCTGGAACCAGCGGATCGAGCTGAAGGCGTAAGAATCGTCCCGCTCTGGCCCAGAAGGAGTCGCATAGTTGTTGCCTCTGACGGCTCGCCCACTGACCGATCAGGAAGTGAGTCTTCTCCTCCACCTCACGGGGATCGAGCACTGCCACCACTGCATCCTCGGGAAGAGCATCGAAGAGCAGTTTTTGCTTCCCGGTCCAGCCGCGGATGAACCACTCCTCCTTCGGTGCAATTGTCAGCACCAGCAGTTCCTGTTCCGATCCGGTACGACCATCTCTGGGAGAGATCGATCGAATACTGTCCACCTCGTCATCGAAGAAATCGATGCGATAAGGAACACTGCTTTCTCTCGGCCAGATATCGAACAGGCCACCGCGGATGGCGAAGTCTCCAGGTCGGGCGACCTGTGGAAAACGACGATAGCCCGCCTTCACCAGTGATCGGGCCAGTTCCCCGGGAGGCCGACAATCGCCGCGCCGTATCAACACCCGATGATCATCGCCTGATTCGGCAGAGAGAGGCTGCAATGCCGCTTGTACAGGAGTGACGATGGTCCGGATCTTACCACTGTTCAGGTCTGAAACTGATTCCAGTCGCTCCCGGAAGGTCTCGGGGTCCGGTTCCGAATCCTCTTCGAAGATGCTCTCCCACATGCTGAAGTAACCGATCGGTTCAGCAGTGAAGG
>Ga0115002_10003223_pt1 | contig 20515 bp, 14 predicted proteins | sample ArcticOcean_MG_C_8_FD_89576 | JGI IMG/M metagenome (GOLD analysis project Ga0115002, IMG submission 89576) | Marine microbial communities from western Arctic Ocean - ArcticOcean_MG_CB11_86 | ecosystem: Environmental > Aquatic > Marine > Oceanic | place: Arctic Ocean: Canada Basin | collected... | reverse complement strand
TCACCTGCGCCGTAAACCCAATGCCACCAGGAATCGAATCGAGCTCGGCGACACGAACGCCATCGGCCGTCACGATCAGATCGGGACGCAGGACCAGTGGCTGATGCGATTTGACTCGATTGAGTCGCGACAACTCCAGAATACGTTCCGGTTTGCCTGCATCGAGGTAGTTGTGAACAAACTCGGGCTGGATACCCTTGAGACTCTGATGATAGAGGAGATTTGCCGCCCTGTTGAAGGCGAGCAAGGTGGGGCCGAGTCGCAGCAGCAAATCGTGCTGTTCAGGAGTGATCCAAAATGGCTCGGGCGAGATCCGCCAAGGCAATCGACTATCGGGATTGAGTCGCGATCGATCGCCTTCAAAGAGACCGCCGACCGGCGAGTTGTCATTGATGCGGAGACAAAGCTCTCGCGGGTCGGCTTCGGTAGCGCAGGATGACATTGTGTCGTTCGACATCCGTCGGGTAAGTGGGCCGCAGATTGCAGAAAACTGATTGTGGATTTCCAGGGACGGCTTTGCCAAAAACAGCCGCAACCAAACAGCTGGAAGTAGTTGAGAATGTAGTAGGATGCGATCCTCTGTCAATCGGCTGCTCATCCATCTCGGACGTTGCCCGACAGTGATCGAGCGTTGTATGTTGGCCCCGCCAATGTGGCTGCCCACAGCAGACGTATCGCCCCGTCTGATTGACGGACAACGTGACACAGTGATGACGGACAACGCGACCAGGATGACTCACAACGTGGCACAGAACGAGACGACGAACAACGACCTGGCCGGTCGCCGTGCCCTGGTTACCGGCGGTGGGCGAGGGATCGGACGGGCGATCGTCGCAGCGCTAGCGGTGGCAGGAGCGCACGTGGCGATCGGTGCACGCTCAACAGAGCAGGTAAATGACACGGTCCAGGCCATTCGTGCCACAGGTGCTACGGCGTTGGGGCTGACTCTCGATGTTGCGGATGCCACCTCGGTCACCGAGGCCATTGCGCATGTAGAGCAGCAATGGGGTGGTGTCGATATTCTCGTGAACAATGCAGGTGTCCTGGGACCGGTCGGTCGCACTGACAGGGCCGATGTCGACGCCTGGCTCCACACGATTCAGATCAACCTGGGAGGTTGCTTCCTCTGCACCCATGCCTGTCTGCCAGGCATGATAGAGCGCGGAGATGGCAAGATTATCAATCTCTCCGGAGGGGGGGGCGGCGGCCCTCGCCCCCTGTTCAGCGCCTACGGGGCGTCCAAAGCAGCGATTGTTCGGTTTACGGAGACCCTCGCCGCAGAGCTCGACCAGACCGGTGTTCGCGTCAACGCCATCGCGCCCGGTGCGGTGAATACCCAGATGACTGAAATAACGGCAGCAACGATCGCGGCGGGGGCCGAGAGCAACGCGGCAGAACGACAACTGGCCAAAGGGGGGGCTGATGTGAATCGGCCGGCGCAGCTGGCCTGCTTTCTCGCTTCGTCACACTCAGATGGGATCACAGGGCGTCTGTTCAGTGCGATCTGGGATGACTGGGAGACTTTGAAGGCTGAGCCCCTCGGTCCAGACGACTATACCCTCCGTCGTGTCACACCCAAAGGGGAAGCATGACCCTTCAGGTTGGTTTGATTGGCGCCGGTGGTGTAGGGCGAAAACGAGCTGCTGCGGTCCGCGAGGATCCGCGAACTGATCTGCTGGTGGTCTGCGATCGTGTCGAGGCGCGCGCGCGCGCGGTCGCCGCCGCAGATAAGGTTGCCGCGGCTGATACACACATCCTCGGTGCGTGGGAAGAGGCTGTGGCCACCACCGATCTCGATCTGATCATCGTCTCAACCACCCACGACATGTTGGTGCCCATCTCGACAGCGGCCCTGCAGGCCGGCAAACATGTGTTGTGTGAGAAACCACTCGGTCGCACCGTCGAAGAGGCCCGATGTGCAACAAGGGCGGCTGCCGAAGCTGGGTGTGTGCTGCACGCAGGCTACAATCACCGTTTTTATCCTGCCATACAAGCTCTGCATCAAGTTGTGGACAGTGGCCAACTCGGTGGCCTGTTGAACTTGCGAGGTCGCTACGGGCACGGTGGACGGCCGGGCTATGAGAGAGAATGGCGTGCAGACGCAAACATTTCAGGTGGGGGAGAATTGCTCGATCAAGGAGCCCACCTAATCGACTTGTCTCTCTGGCTGTTAGGAGCGGCCGAACAGGTGAATGGCCGGATCCAGACCGCCTTCTGGGATATCGCACCGGTCGAAGACAATGCCTTTGCCTTGCTGACAATGACTGGCGGCCAGACCGCCTCACTGCACGTGAGTTGGACGCAGTGGCGGAATTTGTTCAGCCTCGAGTTGTTTGGCCGCGACGGATATGCCCAGGTCGAAGGGCTCGGTGGCTCCTATGGTGAACAACGACTGACACTCGGTCGCCGCCGTGCCGAAGGGGGAGCCCCGGAGGAGTCTTCGCAGGTTTTTGCGGGCGTAGATCGGTCATGGAATGCCGAATGGGACGCCTTTCTGCGGGCCATCGATGGCGAATCGACCCTTGCGGCGAAGGGAGATTCGGCCGTGGAGACCCTCGAGTGCATTGGTGCAATCTACCGTTCAGCCGCCACAGCGGGCTCGCCCGTATCAATATTCACAACGGGCGAATCGGCCTAAGCTCCTGTCTGTGTGCTAGTTGCGAGGGTGGGAGATGCTCCTATGGCTTCTTTTTTGGAAACCACGCAAAGTTTTTCACGAAAATGGTTGTTAAATGCATTACATTGTGGCGGTCAAAATCAATCAGCCTACCAATCCAAACCGTAGGATTTGATATGCGCCCAGATCAGACTGCCGCCCAAGTTGAACGCGTCTCTTTGGCCTATCGGCGTCTCGCTAACGCTATGATTCTCAGTACGTTACGTGAGATCTCGAAGACTGAGGAAGTGTTCGACGAGGTTCCGGAAGTTGATTTTGTCGAGAGTGGTCGACTAGATCCATGGTGTGAACTGGCCGGACTTGAGCCAGAAGTCGTACGTCGTGCTGCACACCGCCTGTTGGGTAGCGCCGAACCAGTGCCAATATCTATCTGATGTAACTAGTTTGTGGCCGTACAACAGAAAAGCCCCGAAATCGCATGATTTCGGGGCTTTTCTGTTTTCTGTACCGAATTCTCAGCGTCGAGCCAGGCGACGTCCGCCGGCGAAGTCGAGGACTCCACGGACAACCTTTTCGGCGTTGCGATGGCGTAACTGCTCGTATCGAAGAGCCCAGGCATCCTCGACGTGGGCCAGATTTCCAACCTCTACAAGGGCTTTCACACCGGCGGGGTTGTTGCGCAACACGCCCAGGGACTGGCCTCGTGTATGCGCATCGGCGCCCAGGGCAGGAAGCATGGCTCGCGCAAACTGACGTGATGCATCATCCCTGTTGCTGCCGCCGCGGCCCTCGTAGTAGAGGACGAGGGGGGCCGCTGGAGCATTCGGCGTAATATCTGCGTGCAAAGAGAGAAAGACGGTCCGCTTCGTATCGACTCCCTGAAATGCCTCTCTGGCGATCTGCACGCGAGCGCGCAGGTCACTGGGATTGCCCATGGGCCACGCGGTGGGACGATCCGGGCGGTTGTGTCCCAAACTGTTGAAGACCTCGTTCTGTTCGTGCACGAAGGTTTTCGTCGGTGGTGTCGTATGCCTGAACAAGTGGTTGGGGCTCAGCAGCGTGATGTCCACATTCGCACCGTGCAATCGGAACAGGACGTAGGCTCGCAAGGCGATGTCATAGACATACTCATCCTCGACGATGAAGAGTCGCTGACCATTGCCGTCCAAAGTGGGCACGATCGCACCAGGGTCTACCCCACCATGCCCCGGATCGAGCACGATATGCCATCCCGCCAGAGCATTGCTCAATTTTCCCAGTTTGTCGATGGCCGCATCGAAGCCCTTCCACAGTTGGCGAGCCTGACGAAATGTAGCAAGTGGAGACCGTGGGTGTAACTCGAAATACTTATGGCCACTCTGGGCATCGGCCTTCGGGTGCGTCGAAAAGTAAGGGCCATTGGCGGCCTCGATGCGTGTTCTGGCTGGATGCACGAGGAGCTGATCCCACGGCAGCTCACGTTGCTCTATCCAGTGTTGCTTGGCGTTGAGTGGACGCACGCGCAACTTCTGCCCCGGGTGGATGATGGAGCCGCCGATGTCGTTTACCCGGCGAATCTCGTCGACACTCATCTGATGCAACTGAGCGATTTCGCTGAGATTGTCGCCGCGGCGAACGGTGTAGTTGGCGAAACGTCGCTTCGCCGTCGCTTCAAGAACCAGTTCCTGGCCGGGATAGATTCGCGAACTCGTCAGATCATTCAGCTCACGAATCCTGCCGACGGTCATCCCATAGGCGCGAGCAATTTCCCAGAGAGCATCACCGCGCTCGACGACGTGAACTGTCGTTGGCGTCGAGCGCAGACGGAGCTTTTGTCCAATGCGAATCAGGTCACCATCGAGGCCATTGATCTGTCGCAATTGCTGCAATTCAATCTCATGGAGCAGGGCGATCTGCGACAGGGTCTGCCCCGATTGCACCACATGGATTCCCTCTTCCGTCGCGGAAGGACGAAGGCGCAATTTCTGACCTGGTGTAATGTGGTCACCTGTAAGTCCATTCAGCCGCCGAAGCATCTGCAGACCCACATCAAAACGTGCACCGATCGTTGACAGATTATCGCCCTTCAGGACGGTGTGGGCCTGTGGTACCTGTTCGGGTTGCGGGGTACGGATCCGCAGAACCTGACCGATTCTGATGCCATCACCCTGCAGGCTGTTCATCTTGCGCAGCGCTGTCAGGGACAGCCGATGGTCAAGGGCGATCTCTGACAGTGTATCGCCACGACGCACCTTATAGGTGTCCGATGAGGTGTGGTTGCGGGTGATGGTCTGAGGTTGCGGAGGTTGCGGATCCCGTTGGGGCGGTTGCAGGCGAAGAATTTGGCCTACGGCAATGTGGTGCGTCTTGAGCCCGTTGTAGTGGCGCAGCTTTTCAAGGGTCAGGCCAAATCGCAGGGCGATCTGTGAAAGTGTGTCTCCTGCACGGATCGCATACTGATCGACGTCGACCGTCAGGCGTTGTCCAACCTGAATGGCATCCGACGGCAGCTGGTTCCAGGTACGAAGCTGCGATACGGAGACACCATATTGTTTGGCGATCCCAGAGAGAGTTTCGGCACGCACGACTTGGTGCTGCGTCGCGGCCGAAAGATCGGTGGTCTGCATCAACGCCAGCAGCCATGCTAGACTGCACAGACACAGACGCCTGAGCTTGCTCAAGAGGTTAGCATCCATCGGTGGTTCGAAGGGGTACATCAGATGGGGCGTCCAGCTTCATGGCCGGGGGAGGCCTGCAGACGCATCTCAATAATAGGGACTGACCCGGTCTTTCGCCGCGACACCCACAGGATGTTGTTCCCTGGGGTGTCTGTTGCATCATCCAGCGACACGGTATCTTCCGTGTCTATGAGTGACCTGAGTCAACTTCCCTCCGTCGATCAGTTGCTGCTGCAGCCAGCGCTGGAACCCCTTCTGCAAGGGGCCGATCGCGCACACGCGACCACTGCCGCGCGACAGGTTCTGGCCGATCTGCGCGATCTGATCAGATCCGGGGAAATCGAAGCAAACCGTGAGTCGCTGCTGCTTCAAGCAACCCATCGTCTGCTTGAAGCGCTCGATGCTGACACACAATCCTCGCTGCGACCGGTGATCAATGCGACCGGTGTCATTTTGCACACGGGGCTTGGTCGGGCACCTCTGGCTCCAGAGGCGAAGCAGGCTCTGCTGGAGGCTGCTGATCATTACTGCAATCTCGAATTGGATCTGACCACTGGAGATCGTGGCCAACGACTGGATCATGTAGATGGGACACTGCAGCGGCTGACGGGGGCCGAAGCGACAGCGGTGGTAAACAACAATGCCGCCGCCGTCCTGTTGCTCCTGCATACCTTGGCGGCAGGCAGGGAAGTCATCATCTCACGCGGGCAGCTTGTCGAGATTGGTGGCTCCTTTCGACTACCCGATATCATCGCTGCAAGTGGCGCGAAAATTCGCGAGGTGGGCACGACCAATCGCACGCACCTGCGCGACTACGAAGAAGCGATCAACGCAGAGACAGCCCTGATCCTGGTCGTGCACCCAAGTAACTATCGTGTCGCTGGATTCACGACAGAGCCGGACGCAAAGGCGCTGACCGAACTAGGGCGTCGCGCCCACATTCCCGTCGCCTTTGATCTGGGTGGAGGCACTCTGCGCAGTCTTGATCAATGGGGATTGCCACATGAGCCGGTTGTGACAGACAGTCTCCGCGCCGGCTTTGATGTGGTCACCTTCAGTGGTGACAAGATTCTCGGGGGACCTCAGTCTGGCATTCTGGCGGGCAAGGCCGAGCTGATTCAACGCATGACGGCAAGTCCCTTGATGCGGACCTTGCGCTGCGACAAGCTGATCCTGGCGGCTCTTGAGGCGACCCTCAATCTCTATCGGCTCGACAATGAGATGCTCTCACAGGCGTTGCCGACGCTGCGAATGATGACGGAATCAGTAGATCTCGTAGAGGCCCGAGCCGAGTCGCTATTGGGTCAGATCTCAGCCGAGGTAAGGCGGAAACTGGGTGCCGCCGTCGTGTCGACAAAGGCGCAGGCCGGCAGTGGAGCACTGCCCGTGGAAGAGTTGGACAGTTTTGCTCTGGCCTGCGGTGACGGGAACGCAGAAGCGCTGGCTTGCCATCTGCGATTGGATTCGGCGCATGCAGTGGTGGGGCGGATCACACAGGAGCGGTTGCTCCTCGACCTGCGAACCGTGCGTGATATCGATGTGGTGCCCCTGGCGGCAGCGGTGGAACGAGCCGCTCACGCCGTCGGATGAGTGCTCAGAGATTGCCTCGCAGACTCAGATTTCCGAGTCGACGGAGTATGGTCTCGTGTCTGGTATGGTGGTGCGTCGCCTGTGGCGGCGGGGGCGGTGGGATGGCACCCGATGATGGGAATGGTGATTCGCCCACGCCGGTCGAGCCCCTTTCTGAAGCAGGTGAGATCCACCTATCCAACCACACGAACTATGACATGGAGAGTGCATACTTGCATGTCGACGAGGGCGGGGAGCGCATCGTTCGGGCAGACGCAGTGCCTGGCGCGGAGACGATGATCAGCGACGGAAAATTGTCCGCTGGCACGCAGGTCGAATTTGATCTGGTGCTACAGGTTCCCACGAATGAGGGACTGCGCGTTCGGCGCAAGGCGAAGATTGTCGTCGACGGCGACATCATCGTGACCGCCGTCCTGGTCGACGAAATGGATCCCTTCTCGTTGTCGGTGTCGACGGGAACTGATTAGACGAATTGATCCTTGGCGTCGCCGCGGATGATCTGGACCTGCCCCTGGGCCTCGAGTTGGCGAATCTTCTGCACGATTCGAAGTTGAACCTCTTCGACCTCGCTCAGGCGCATGGGGCCGGCGAATTCCATCTCATCCTCGATGAATCCACGAATTCGCTCTGACATATTGCCGAGCAATTTCTCCTTCACTTCTTCGCTCGCCGTCTTCAAGGCGATGACAATGTCCTTCTGTTCGACCTCGCGCAGCACAACCTGAATCTCGCGGTCCGTCAGTTTATGTAGATCCTCGAAGACGAACATCTGGTTGCGCACATACTCGGCAACCCCCGGATCCTTCGTATCGAGACGGTCGAGGACGTTCTTCTCGACAGAGCCACCTGTCAGATTCAGAATGTCGGCGACGACTTTTGGGCCACCCACATCCTGGTTGCCACCGAGAATGTCGCGCAGGTTTGCCTCGAGACTTTCCTCGATCTGCTTGAGCACATGGGGTGTGATATTCTCCATCGTCGCAATTCGATAAGAAACTTCGGCCTGCGTCATTTCTGGTAACTGGACAAGAATCCCGGCGGCCTGCTCGGCATCCAGTTGTGAGAGAATCAGGGCGATCGTCTGCGGGTGTTCATGAGAGATAAAGGGCGCGATCTGCTCGGGCGGGACATTGTGCAGTAGATAGAAGCCAGAGGAGAGGGTGCTGAGAACGCGATCAAGAATGTCCTGTGTTTTGTGGGGGCCGACGGCGCGTTCGAGAGCACCGCGGGCGAACTCGACCCCGCCCTGGCTCATGTATTCGCCGGCGAGCAGGTGCTGCTCGAATTCTGACAGGACTTCGTCCTGCAATTCGAGCGGAAGGTGCTTGAGTTCGGTGATCGTATGGGTGAGTTCCTCGATCTCATAATCTGAGAGAAACTTCATCACATCTGCTGCACCCTCTTGCCCCAGAGCGACCATCATAATGGCCGATTTCTCTCTGGGAGAGAGCTCAATTTCCTTCTCGAGATACTTGTCTTTGGCGATGATGTTGGATTCGCTCATCGGGCTCCGCCTGTTGTTGAGTCGCCGGTCCTGGCACGCCAGGAATGGCATATCCTTCCCACCTCATGGCAGGAACTTCCAGCGTCCATCTGCAACTCAAATGGGTACCAGATTGGAAAATTCATTCGAAAGGTCCTGTAAGTTCTTTGGAAACAGTATTTTATGGATCATTGCAGGAGACTGCTGTGAGTAGATCTTCATGAAAATCATGCAAAGGCCGGACCACCGCCTCCAAAGCGACTGGTATATCCCGACGATTGCGGGTGCCAAAGCACCTTGCCTAGCGCCTGAGGCGGCGCTATATTGAGTAACACCCTATTAATTATGACGTTTGCACTAGCTCTTGAGAAGTCCACTACACCCCCCTGCTGTAACGTAGGTCCCCCCACTTCCCACATGCTTTTCCCCCTCCCCGGGCTTCCCAGGCGCAATGCCACCTGTGTGTGCGATTGTTATGGTGTGCGATTGTTATGCCGAAGGTCGTGGATCGTAATATGCACGAGGGCGAAATATTGGTGGATCCAGCAGGACTGCTGACACATGTGCGTCGTCAAGTCTTCGAGTGCTGGCTACAGAATCCATTCCTCGATGATGACGTTGCCGGAAGTTCTCTGCGCCTCGGCGTGCCTCTGGTTGATGTCGACGAGGCTGTGGCACATCTGTGTCACGCTGGCCTGCTGCGCCCTGCCGCCGGTGGTGGCTTTGCGCTGACCGTTGACCTGGGTGGGGTCACGCTTCCGCAGGATCTCTTTCTTCCCTCGCAAGTTCTAATCGTTGAGCAGGTGCCTGCTGTGGCCTATGCAGACGAGGCTGATGCGGACGAGGCCCATATGACCCTCGATTCTCTGCCAGGCGCCCTCGAGATCGAAACAGATGATGGGATCGATGAGGATGCCGTCCTCGATCTGCTTCCATCCAGCCATCGATCAGAGGACCTGGCGCGCGAGATTGCCGCCACCCTCTCAGCTCTGGTCCCGCAAGAACAGCTAGGTGAGGCAGATCTACTCGACGTGATGCCCTTTGGTGTCATCGTCTTGCAGCCGAATGGCGCACTTGAACTGGCCAACAGTGAAGCCGCCCGTCTTCTAGATCTTCCACTCGAAGATATAGATGGGGCCACCTTTGAAATGGCGACGGGTGTCAACCCACTCACTGTGCTGCGAGCAGAGTCGAGTCTGAGTTTCTCTCTTATGGAGCCGGAACCCCTCGAAATCACACTACAGCCGCATCGGCTGTCGGCGGGCGAGGTGATTCTCATCTTCGTCCGCGATGTCGCGCTGCTGGAGGAGGTCTCCCGGATTCACGCTGATGTCCAGGAAGAGCTCTATGACCGGATGCGTGACGAAATGGTGGATCCACTGGCGATGATTGAGGAATTCCTCGAGACGCCTGATTCCGCCAGTCTTGTAGATGCACGTTTCGCCATGGAACAGATCAACGCATTTTTGCGTCAGCACTTCATCTCTCGCCGCGACTCACAGGAGGGGCAGGGCCCGGAGCCCTGCTAAGAACCCTACATGGTTATGGATATTCGCCAGACGTGGGCCGACAAGGTTGACAAGCGACAAGCACAGGACGCGTCGGCACAGATGGATCCGTCGGCGAAGGACGTGTCTGCTGCGCTCGATTCGAGCCACGAGGATTTCCAGACCCAGACCCAGGCAGCCGAACCCGCTATCGCTGCCGCCGACAAAGAGACTGCACAGATCAAGGTGGCGCCCCTCGAACCTGTGCCTGATCCGGTACCTGATGTCGATCTCGAAGGCTTGATCACGCAGGTGGCAACGGGTGATGCTGAGGTGCGAGCCAGATCTGCAACACAACTGCGCGCCCTGGTCCCCGGCAGCGACGGGATCGAACTGCTCTTCGATCTGGCGTCGCGCGATGGAGACCCACGTCGGCTGCCGGCCATCCAGGTACTGGGCCATCACCGCCAATGGTTGTCGACGCGGACACGTGTCGAGACGATTCTCAAACTCGCCCGCGCCGAGCGTGATCCAGAAATCTCTGCCGCGCTAGTCTGGACCCTGCGACAGCGCGAAGAGCTGCGCGAATTTCTCCTTCACACGATGCATACCGTTGCACTCGAGGCAGCACTTGGAGTGCCCGTCTCCAACAGCACCGTCGAGGCGATCGTGCATGCTATGCTCGTGGGGCGCGCACCTGATGTTGATATGATTCTGGCGCAGAAGTTACCCGACATGCAAGCGAGTCACGCAAAGATGGCCATAGATATTCTGCAGGTGATGGCCGCCTTCTCCTCAACAGAGGAACAACGTCTCGTCGTCGAAAGTTTGCCGCAGCCGCCGCTGTTCGAAGCCTTCGTCGAGGGGCGTTCGCGACCAGCGCTTAATCCGGAGCCCACGGAGGGTGAGACACTTGCTCTCAAACAGTGGCACGATCTGTCCCGACTCACATCACAAGCTTTGCTGGATCGTCCCGGCGCGAATCTGATCCGGTATCTGGTGAATCGGTGTGCTGCAGACGAGCCCTTTGCTCGACGCCACGCCGGGTTTCTGCAAAAGGCCATGGCCGGCACGCGCGACACGCTTGGGGCAGAAGTATTAGACGACTTCGAGCGTCTCACGCAGGGCGCGACGGAAGAGCGGATCGAACGAATGGCACTGTTGCTGATGGAGTTGATAGACAAGATCGCCGGCGGTGAGAGTCATTCGCAGGCATTGGATCTGCTGGAGAAGTGGAAGAGCCATTCACCGGCGCTGAAGCTGAAGATCTTCCACATGCAGCAGGGTCTCAGATAGGCAGGCGCATCAGGCGCACAGACGGGCGCTGTTGATCTTTGTAGGCGCCCGTGGATCATGAAGAGGCTCCGCCCTTTTTTGCAAGGTCGGGGTATTTTTTGTGTTCAGGTGTGGGTGCGACGAAGGTAGACGATGCTGAGGATGCCGAACACGACATTGGCCAACCACGCGCCGAGCCAGGGGCTGAGGACGCCATTCCAGCCGAGAGCCTGGCCGGCCTTAACGCAGCTATAAAAGACGAAGCAGATTAACACGCCGAGGCCGAAGGCATTGGCGCGCCCACTGCGGCGGGCATTGGCTGCAATTGGGGCGCCAAGGCAGAAAATGACGACACAGGTGAAGGGAAAAGAAACCTTCAGATTCAAATCGACCAGGTGTCGTGTGACATCCTCCCCATTCGATCGGGCACGCTCGATATACTTCTCGAGCTGGGCATGGTTCATCTCTTCGGGCTGGCGTTGTTGGCGCGCCAAATCAGCCGGTAGCAAGGTCAACTGCGACAATGCGAGACTGTCGAAAGGTGTCGTGACGGCATGGTCCCCATCCAGGCTGTGGTAGTGACCATCCACAAGCCACCACTGTCCTCCGGCCTCACTGCTGTGCCACTGCAGCTGACGCCCGACGGCGCGTTCCATTGTCTGCTGGCCCTTCGTGCGCTCCCAGGTGACGTCGTGTGCTCGCCGTCGTGTGTGGTCATAGGATCGGGCAAAGATGAACTGTCCCTTTACGTCCTGCAGTAGGACCTGACGACGCGAACCATCGGATCGACGATAGGAGCGGATTTCATCCCGCGTCGAGTTGTAGCGGAAGGTCGCCGGTGGCACGATCAAATCAGTAAAGAGAAAGGCTGCCCCCGCAAAGAGGAGGGCAAATAGATACAGGGGGGCCAACAGTCGGTGCAGGCTGATGCCGGCCGCTTTTGCGGCAGTGATTTCACTGCGACGGGCGAGGCCCGTCAGCGAGAACAGGGTTCCGAGCAGGGTCGTAATGGGCAGCGTCAGAACAATCCAATAGGGGGATCGATAAACGTAATAGCGGACGATCTGCGAAAGCTCTGCTTCGTGATCGATGAAAGTATCGATGTTCTCTATGAGATCGACGATGATGGCGATAGACCACAAGGCGATGCCACTGAGTGCGAGGCAGTACAGATGACGTCGCAAGACGTAACGATCGAGTAAGTGCATCATTGACGCCGGCGCCATTTTAGTAGCGTATCCAGAAAGCCTCGGTCCAGCGTGACAGCACGCAGCAACAGGGCACCGATGATGCCGAAGACGACATTTGGTGCCCACATGGCCGTCCAGGGGGGGATGAAGCCACGATCGGCCAGTTCCTCACCCCCGATGAGAAACATCCAGTAGGCGAAGAAAAACACGAGGCTCAAGGTTACGGAAACGGCCGCACCTCGAGCGCGGACGAGAGCACCTAAGGGGGCACCGACCAGGACGAAAATGATGCAGGCGGCGGCGATGGAGAATTTTTTGTGGATCTCGACCCGGAAGGCGTTCGCCCGTTGTTGGCGAGAGTCGTATAGACGCCATTGCTTTTCCAATCGACGCGAGATCTGCTCAGACTTGGCCCTGACGCCTCGTTCCTCGGGGCCGAAGGATGCCACGTCTTCCAGGAAAGCCCGCGCCGTTGAGTCGAGCTGAACCAGGGCCTGTTCGTTTTGTTCCTGCAAGCCATCGACGGCGATACGCATGGCACGAATATCCATCTCGCGATCCGAGCGATAGGAGGATCGATAGTTGGGAGACAGATCCCGCTTTGAATCCCTGATATGAACCACCTGGCGCGAAAAGGTGGTGCGTGTGAATCTCGATGGATCATCGGCATCGACTTCATGCGCCTCGCCATCGTGCAGCACCAACCGGATGTACCCCCCCTCATCGAAGATTTCCACCTTGCCTCTGGCTGCCCTCAGTGTCGTCGGTGGGCCCGCGTGTCCCGTGTCGTAGAGGGTCAGGTCGTACAATTCATTGGCTTCTTCGTCGACTCGACGCACCAAGAGCGAATACGGCCCGAGGTCGCGTATGAAAACGCCCTCCTTCTGCTTGAGGACGAGGGCCGCTTTTGCCCGACGCAGATTCACGGCGAGATTTCGCGCCTTGTGATTCCAATCTGGCAGGATACGGTCGTTGAAAGCGACCATCGACACAGCAAGAAGACAGGCTGCAGCCAGGGTGGGCACAAGAAGCCGGGTAAAGGGAATGCCACTAGCTTTCAATGCGAGGATCTCGTTGTCGGCGGCCATCCGACCAAATGCCATTAGCACGGCGATCAAAACCGCCATGGGAACGGCGAGGGCGACGATCCAGGCGAGATTGTAGATGAACAGATTCAGCGCCAGGCCCACGCTCAAACCCTTACTCAAGACCTGGTCGAGCATCTGCAGGACCACATCCAGAACCAGGACGAAGACGATCAGTGAGAATCCCAGCAGAAATGGTAGTAGATGCTGGCGAAGTATATAGAGGCTGAGGGAAACCACGAGAGCGCTGCGGTGTCCTTACGCAATGGGAAGAGAGTTGTGCCGCGAATGCCACCCGGCGGTGACACGCATGTTACCACGACGACTCACTCCAGTGATGGATCCGCCGAGGTTGAAATACAATATACCAAGGGAGTCGTGACGCTGGGTGGCAGTTGGAATGATTCTTGCATTGTCGGCATCCGACTGCATTGCTGGAATCTCCCGACAGGAGTAACTTTGCGGAGCCTTCGGTTGTCGCCTGGCGACGTCCGGAATTCCCCCTCAGGACCCTTTCGTCAGAGTCTAGCCTATCGCGCAGAGCGAGCGGTCAGTGATTTCGTGTTGTTGAGTGAACCGGCTGCGGCCGTGGTGGCATTGGGCCACTTCAAGATCGTCGTTCAAACCCTGATCGCACCTGCCCACGATCAACAGGGAGAGTCTCCTTTGATCGTGAGTGGCACCCGTACATGCGCCCATTTGTGAACTGTCTATCACATTCTGACCTACGAGCACTGCGGCGAATCGCCTTAGTGCTATTCGTGATGCCTGGATGGTTGAGTGCCTCCGTCGGCCTGAAGCCCGATCCCTTGCCTGGCGCGATGGGGCATCTTTTCAGTGATCCACAGGAATTCGCGCCATTCCGGGCAGGACAACCTCTGTTACGCCATCGTCCAGGCCAAAGGGCGCTGCTTGAGAGTCAGGCTACCTTCAAGCAACGCCAGGTGACGGTTGATTCCCTCGGTGTACACTACTCCCGGCAGGTGGCGGGTTTCGATGTGGCAGCACCCGTATCGATGAGTGTGAAGAGCTATCTCGATCTGGCGCACGCCCACATATATCGCTCGACATGGCAATCGAAAGTTCGCCAACGGCAGCGTCGTGCCGGAGTAGCGGCGCACGGACAGGGACGCCGTCGCCTCGAGTGGCGCGTGCCCTTTCCTGCACCGGCGCCGATTCGCCGTTTGATCGGTGAGGAGGGATCGCTGCGAATCAATGGTTCGCACACCGCATCTCTTGGGGGGAAGAGTCAGTGGACGGCAGGTGAGGTCCAGACCCTGGCGGGGCGGCCCTCCAAATTTCCGACACTGAGTATGGATCAGGAGTCGAAATTCTCCGTCGAGGGGAGTGTGGGTGAAGCTATCAATATTCGTATCACCCAGGACACGGAGAGTCTTGGTTCGACCTTTAGCCAGAGTCTGTCAGATCAGCTGACCAATCAGATCAAACTCGACTATCACGGTAGTGACGACAACATCTTCCAAGAGGTGCAGGCGGGCAATACGACCCTGTCCCTGCCGAGCACACGATTCGTCGGTTTCAATCAGCAGCACAAGGGGCTCTTCGGGATTCGTGCCAAGGGGCACATCGGTCCCTTCGCCTTTACGACGATCGCCTCGCATGAAGAGAGTGAGAGCAATCGTCAGACGTTTCGCGGTGGTGCCCAGGTCGACACTGTTGAGATTCGCGACTACCAGTACGTGCGCAATCAATACTTCTATCTCGATGACGTTTATCGAGATCAGTTGAACGATTACGCAGCACTCAATACGGGGATCCCCGACAACTTCGACGCATCTGCCGCCGTCGATGAACGATCCCTCCAGGTCTACGTGAACGACTTCAATGTCAGCAATGACCCCGAACAGTTGGCGCGTCCAGGGCGTGCTGACGCCAATACGGGCAATCCAAATGATCTGCGCACCGGATATAGCGAGGTCGGCACGTGGCACCGTCTTGATCCTGACAATGATTACACTCTGGTCGGAGGGTTGGGCTACATCGTGCTACGCACACCGGTGCAGGACCGACACGCTTTGGCCGTGGCATATCGTACCGTCGCTGGTGATCAAATCGGCACAACGCCCGAATTGCCCGACTCGCTGAGACTGCGGTTGATCAAGCCGCGTGATGCGCGACCAGATTTTCCTACGTGGAATCTGGAATGGAAAAATGTCTATCGCATCGTGCGTGGTTTTTCGCGGGGACGTCTGTTCGACGAGGACAAAATCCGCGTTGAGGTCCTGCACGAGGTCCCCGGTGCTGAGCCCGAGAATACGGAAGGTGGCAAGTCCTTTCTGCAGTTGATGGGACTCGACCGACACGGCCAGGATGCCGGTACGCGTGCGGACCAGATCATCGATGCAGACTATGTCGGTCTCGACGGATCCCGAGGGGTCCTCATCTTCCCCGACCAGCGGCCCTTCGATCCCATCGAAGACAAATACGCTCTGGCGACACGGGTTCCGGAGATCTACGACAAGCAGCAGCAGCGAGATCAGACCGAGGCGAGTCGCTATGTCCTGCAGGTGATCAATGCCTCCGCGCAGCAACGGATCAGTCTTACGCAGGGACGACTCGCGGGGATCGATATCGAGTCCGTCGACGTGCGTCTCAATGGCAAACGGCTGAGCCGTGGCACGGACTACAATGTGACTTTCACGGGTGAGGTTACCTTCACGGGTGAGACCATCAACGCCGTGGCTGATCCGGGGGTAGATCTGGAGATCACCTTCGAGAGCCAGGATCTGATCGGCCTCGGTAGTCAGCAGAAGACGCTGCTGGGTATGCGCAGCGAATACGAATTCTGGCAGGGCGATGGGGTCGTGGGCGGCACCCTGCTTTACAACAATATTCGCTCGCCTGAGAATCGCGTGCGCGTCGGCTCCGAGCCGGCACGTACCGTCGTGTGGGATCTCGATCTACGGGCGCGATTCGAGGCGCCTTTGCTCACACGTCTCGTCGACGCCCTGCCATTGCTGAAGACGGCGGCTGAATCAGATGTGTCCATTCAGGCTGAAATCGCACAGAGTCGCCCAAATCTGAATACCAAGGGGCAAGGATATATCGATGATTTCGAGGGGGCCGAGCGCCCCGAGATTCTGTCGATTTTCCGCGGTCGTTGGACGCCTTCGAGTCCACCAGGTGATCCGCGCTTCGATGCGGCAAATCGTGGCATTCTGCGATGGTACAATCCATACGATCGCTTTCTGCGCACGGAGATCTGGCCGGGTCAGCAAGATCAGGTCGAGGCAACCAACAACCGTACCGATGTTCTGACGCTCGAGGTACATGCTGGGGACGAGATCGAAACGTGGGGTGGCGTGATGACCGTCTTCACAGGCGGTGTGCGCGACTTCTCGCAATCGAAGTTTCTCGATTTGTGGCTGCGTGGGACCGAGGGTGAACTACATCTTGATCTGGGTGACATCAGCGAAGATTGGATTCTCAATAGCCGCATCGATACGGAGGACGAACCCCTGCCTGGGCGAGCCTCGGGGGACGGGCAGGTGTCGGCAGACGAGGATGTTGGCATCGATGGTCGGGATGATACCGAGGAACTGAAGTTTTATCTCGCCGCCGTCGAGGCAGACACGACGCAATCGGAAGCGACGATGCAGGATCAATTCCGCTCGCTTTATCCTGATCGTGATCCGGGCGATCCGGAAGGCGACAACTGGAATTACGATCCGACGCGAAATCGCGACGACTATCGACGCATCAATGGTACCCAGGGCAATCTGAAGGGGGGCGAAGGTGGCCTGCGACCCGACTCCGAAGATCTGAACAACGACGGCAATCTCAATTCCAGGAATGACTACTACCACTACACCATCGATCTGGCCCGCGACCCCCATGAGCCAGGCACCTGCAGTGAAGCGGAGATTGCCGGCGAGTGCGAGCAGTGGCGGTTGTTTCGCATTCCACTCTACAGCGACGACGTGGAGCGTATTGGTGCGCCCGATTCCAGCCGCATCGAATTCGCGCGTCTTATGCTGGTAACTGATCAGGCCAAAGACGACTCGGTACTGGCACAGATCGCTCAGATCGAGATTGTCGGCAATGAATGGCAGGAAAACGACATTGTCGCTCTTGAAGACGCTGGGATCGTTACGGACGACGAGGTGTTTAATGTGACGGTCATCGGTACCGACGAGAATCAGAGTTATCGTCCGCCGCCTGGGGTGAGTGTTCGCCGTTTGGCCAACTCACGTGTCCGTGAGCGCGAGCAATCTCTTGTTCTCGATGTAGAGAATCTCGATGCGGGCCATCAGGTGTCGGCGTCGAAGGTGCTGTCGCGAAAAGCTAACTATACCAAATACACCCGTCTACGCATGTTCGTCTATGGCGATTCAAATGCGACCTACATAGCAGATATTGATTCGAGCAGCCTGGAGCTCTTCGTGCGTTTTGGTGCGGATACCCTCAACTACTATGAGTTCGCGACGAGGGTTTTCGTTGGCTGGGACGACCGCAATGAAGTGGATGTCGAGTTAGAGGCCTTGTCTCTGCTGAAGGCAGAATTGCAGTACGGACGTTTTGACAGTCTCGGTGTTGCTCTGACCGAACTCGACACGATCATCACAAAGCAGAATCGTCGTGACGGGGCACCGGCTACCTATCGGGTGCGCGGCAATCCATCGCTGCAGCAGATTCGCCAGATCACCCTCGGCTTGCGCAATCTGAGCAATGCGCGCCGTTTTACAGGGCAAGTGTATGCTGACGAAATGCGGCTGGATGAGGCCCGCAACGATCCGGGCATTGCTGCCTTTGCTCGAATCAACACACAGTTGGCGGACTTCCTCGATGTCGACGCACTCGTCGACTGGCGCAGCGAGAACTTTCGCACCATCGACAACACGGAACGCAAAAGTGGAGATCTGCGCACCAACGTGTCGACGACGACGAATGCGCACAAACTTCTGCCGGGTAGTTGGGGTTATTCAATCCCGTTAAAGGCCAGCTACAACCGAGACGTATCCCTACCGCGATTTGGGCCGAACTCCGATGTCGAACTGCTGGCAGATGAGAAAGATTCGCTGCGCACCGAACGTCGCAAGGATTTCTTTGAGTTCTCAATCAGCAAACGCAGTGGCACGCACTGGTTGTCGCACTGGACTGTCGATCAGATCAATCTGCGCATGTCACAGACGCGTGAGCGCAATACGTCGCCTGTGACGCCCGTCGACGACCGTGATTCGCAGATCATGAATTTCAGTTACAAGATGCCGATTCCAAAGCCGACGCTTAGTTATCTGTCGTGGCTGCCGGAATTCATACCTGAACGCCTGCGCAAATCGAAGTTGACCCCGCTGCCCACGTTGATGAACTACAATGTCAACGTCAATCGGCAGGAGAGTCAAAACTGGAGAGCCACTCAGCGGGACACGACGTTCAATGAAGTCTTCGATCTGAAAGAGACCTACGCCGGAAAATACGCCCCCCTGCGTTCGCTGTCGGCCGACTACAACCTGCAAGTGAATCGCGATCTGCGGAAGAAATTCGAACTGTCGCAGTTGGCCTTTGGGCGAGAGGTGTCGCGCAATCAGAAGGCCGATTTGAAGGTGAATCCACGGCTGATCACCTGGCTCGATCCATCCTTTACGTTTTCTGCGAATTATCAGGAGAGTGGTGATCCGAGACGGCGTCGGCAGGCGGCGGTACTGGATACGATCACGGGTGTTCCGATCCGCACGATCGATGTGATAACCAAGAACACGGTGACAGGGCGAGTAAATGTGCGTCTGCCACAATTGTTGAAGTTCCTTGGGGCACGGGCCGATCAGAGTCGAGGGGGCCGTCCACGGTCGCGACGCAGGCCATCGCGTGTCGACAGTGCAGAGGCGGCGACGTCGCCGGCGGAGGTGATCGAGGAACCCAAGGTATCGCAGCCGTTCATCGCGCGGCGGGCGCTGTTCTTCGTCAGTAGCTACGTCGAACCCTTCAATACAACGTGGAGGCGTAGCACGGACGCGCAGAGTTTCAATCTCGTCGAGCGGCCACCCTTGGCGTTCCAAGTCGGGATCGAAGACTCACTGCAGATTAGCCAGCAGGGCTCGGGACTAACGCAGCAGGATACACGAAGTCGTAGTACCGATACGGACATGTCGTCAGGATTACGTCTGCCGATGGGCTTCAGCGTCAAGACCAGTCTGAAGGAAACGGAGTCGCAGCGCTCGGGAAGTACGCAGAATCGAATACGTGTTGAGCGCCGGCGACAATTCCCCTCGCTCACCATCAATTGGGGGCGTGCTGACCGGATTCCGTATTTGAAGCGTTTCCTCAATAGCGCGCAGGTTAATGTTCGTTATGACGAATCCTCGAATGATCAGGGCGAGGGAAATCTGCAGCCCAGAAATTTGATCAATCAATCCGTCTCTACCGAGTGGCGAGCGTCCTGGACGGGCCAATGGCGAATTGGCCCCACAACACGATTCGAACTCAACCGCTCTGCCAGTGACGATCTCGACTACGAGCTGGCAGAGGATGATTCCAGTGGAACCGGTGGTCTGCCCGCTCTTCGTGGCAGTGGTGGACTTGAGCGGAACAAGACGAGTTTTGACGTACGCTACAAGCTGCGACCACGTGAGTTGCCATTCTTTGGCAAACTGAAAAGCAATATCGATCTACGTTTCGAACTTGCCTTTGAGTCGGAGATTCGCTCCAGCGGCACCGGTTCCGAGGCACCCGTGCCCATCTCGTCCACGGACCGCGTCAAGGCTGAGCTGAGGGCGACGTATACGTTCAGCGATAATTTCCGGGGAGACGGTATCATTCGCTACGAGAACGATCGCAACAATATCTCTGATCGGACGCGAAAAGTTCGTGAGCTGCGCGCGTCCGGCACGCTGTTCTTCCGCTAACACCACATTGAATCGTGTCGGTGGGTGAGTGCGCGTTGCATTTGCCCGTGACGACACGGTATCTTCCCGAAAAGACAGATGAACTGGTTGGTTTTCACTAGACAGGAGCAGATGGCCCTGCTCTTTCTGACAGGGACCTTGCTGCTGGGCTGTTTCGTCGTCGTCGTCGAATCGGTCCGACAGGATGGACTTGAGGACTTTCACGTCATCCGCGCTGCTGTTGAGCCGCCGTATGCGACAGTTGAGTCACCGGCGGATGCGCCGGTGG
>Ga0115002_10003222_pt1 | contig 20522 bp, 15 predicted proteins | sample ArcticOcean_MG_C_8_FD_89576 | JGI IMG/M metagenome (GOLD analysis project Ga0115002, IMG submission 89576) | Marine microbial communities from western Arctic Ocean - ArcticOcean_MG_CB11_86 | ecosystem: Environmental > Aquatic > Marine > Oceanic | place: Arctic Ocean: Canada Basin | collected... | reverse complement strand
GAAAAACCGTCAAAATCGATACAGATTCACACTATTGCGAGCCGATTTCTAGATGTGTGTAGCCTTGATTCAATTGTTCGGCCGTACTTTCTAGGCGTGAATCGAAAATGTGGTGCAGCGTTTGCCAACAAGATGTCCCTGGAGTCGCTTCGACGAGCGATAAAGGTGTGGTCTGTTGCGCTCGTTGCAACGAGACGTTGGCCAAGCGAGATGGGGCTACGGGAGACAAGGCGGCGATCCGAGATACTCCGATCGACACGCCGCTGTCAGATGGTGTTGCACCACCGGAGTTGTCCGACGATTGGCAACTGGAGCAGGAGTTGCGTGCGGTCGAGAGGATGATGAGTACGCTCGAAATTCCTGCGTCCTCTCCACGGCAGGAGCAAGTCCATACTTTTCATCCGCCTCACAATCACCAACCGTCACAGGCTGTTCCCATTCCTCGACGGTCGGTTACGTCTGCCCCGGCACCCAAGAGATTTACTTTTCTCTCTTGGACCATGTTGGCTCTTGGCGTGATGGCTTTTGTGTTTGGCGCCGTGCTGTTGGTGTGGTCATTCGCAACTGGCCGAACCGAACTTTGGCAGCTGGGTTTGCCCGTCGCTTTGGGCGGCCAAGTTGGATTGCTGTTGGGATTGATCTTGCAGCTCGAAGGCCTTTGGAAGAGCAGCAAGCAAACGACAGAATCACTCGACCAGTTAGATGATCAACTGGATGAGTTGCGACGAACCACCGCGATGCTCAACACGACTCACAGCAGTGCATCGCAGTCTTTTTACGTCCACATGGCGGAAGGTGCGAGCCCACAGATGCTGCTGCACGATCTCAAGGGCCAGCTGGATATGTTAGCGATGCGGATGGGTGAAACCCACGCGAAATGAGCGACCGGGTATAATCGCGACACGCTTTAGTTGACCGACGTTACGTTCCGCGGATAAAGTCGGCCAAGATTCCCAGCTGCTCTTTGGTCAGTTTGTTTTCGCCTTCATCTTCGTGAGGAGCGAATGCAGGCATCTTGTCATTCGATTCGGGATAGAACCGTTCGGCTTCTGGATTGGCGATGAATTCGATGAGCCATTCGCGCGAGCCATAGCCGGTGAGATCTGTTGCGTAGCCGAGGTCCCCGTCTTCGTAGAACTTGTGGCAATCGGTGCAGGCGAAGTCGTCGACCAGCGCTGTTTTACCCGCTGCGATCACACCATCATCGGCCGCTTGTTTGTCGATGTCGACTTGCGAAGGAAGCTTCGCTTCGGCGGTGAGTGCGGCGACGATCGTCCCGACGGCTTTTGTATTATCTTCGTTCAGGTCTGCTAAGTTGTCGTAAACGAATTCGACCATCCGGCCACCTGGGTAGGCACCGTCCTCATCTTTCTTCGCGTGAGCCGTTTTGCCGAAGTACTTATCGGAAACGATTCCTTCGGTTGTGAGGAAGCTGGTCAACCATTCGCGCGACGCAAAACCATGGAGGTTGGGCGCCTTGGGATTAGCGCGAACAATTCCCGCCCCGCTGCCATCGTCGAAATTATGGCAACGAGCGCAATTGCTCTTGAAGAGGGTCAAACCAACCGGCTCTTCAGCCGGCTCGGTATTTTCAGTGGGCTCAGTATTCTCCGCGGGCTCAGTATTTTCATCTACTGGAGCAGGCGGATCGATCTCAATAGGAGTGTTAGCCGCACTTTCTTTAGCGGCTGCTTTTTCGGCGAGTCTTTTTCGTTCGAGCCCAATCTTGGCAGCGAGATCTCGATCGTCACCACGCAACCAGCGAACGAGCATGTCGAGCTCGTGGGCTGTGAGCGAGTTCTTTTCGGGGCTTTCGACCGAAGCGGCGAACGCAGGCATGCGATCGTTCCCTTCGCCGTAAAAGCGTTCATGGGATGGATTGGCGATGAACGCTCGTAGCCATTCCGCAGTTCCGTAGCCAGACAGGTCGGGCATCTCGTCGCTCTTGCTACCGATATCATTTTTCTCGTCCAGTAAATGGCAGTCGGAACAGGCTCCGTATTCAAAAGAAGTCTCGAATGCGTCGATACCTCTCTTCACGGAACCATCGCTTCGAGCCAACTCATCGGCTTCGAGGTTTTCGAGGAGCCCAACTTGTGCGACCAGCATGGTGACAATGTCATCGAGTTGCTTTTGTTCAGCGGCCGTGGGTGCCTTGAGGTTGTCGTGGACGAACGAATGCATTTCGCCGTCGAGATGATCGGTTTTGCCAAAGACTTCATCGCTTGTGATACCGTGCTTTGACTCGTCGACGTCGATTGTCAGGAACTTCGTAAACCAATCCTTCGTGCCGAAGCCGTGGAGATTTGGAGCTGAGACGTCACTGGCCGCAATGCCTTCGTTTTTCGCGTTGGTGTAGTTATGGCAGCTGGCGCAGTGTCGTTTAAACAACCGAGGTCCCTGCGTTTCGGGATCGTTCTTTTGCAAAGCGATCGCGCCTTCGCGTGGAATACCGTAGTAGTTGATCAGTTCTCTGATACGTTCGTATTCGCGTTCGCCCTGTTTGACGGCGTCGAGGTAGTCTTTCGAGGAAATATAGGGAGCTCGATAGGCAGCTTGCAGTTCTTGTTTCTTCAGCTCAGCTTCATCGCCGGCGAGCGCCTTGACTTCGTCGAAATCGAATTTTTCTTCGTCGTACGAGTGAATCAAGTAGTAGTTATCTTCTTGCCAAGCGTCGTAGGTCAAATAACCGGCTGCCAAGAACATCAGCGCGAAAACTGCCACGTTGACTCTGTGTCCAATTCCCAGCTTCGCCACAATCGGCATGGCTGCGAGGTAGGCAAACAGCAGTCCTGGAACAACGATCGCTCCGACGAATTCCGACTTAAAATACTTCAGCAGTTGGAACAAGAATAAAAAGTACCATTCGGGTCGAGCAGCTTTGTATTCCTCAACTGCATCGGCGGGAGCGGTGAGGTGAGCACCGTGATGGGCTCCATCTAAGTTGCCAGCGAAAAAGCCGCCGATATCGAAGTGAATCGTTGCCAACAACACAACCACCAATAAGAGAGCACAAGCGAGGCCGTCCTTGAGCACCTGCATTGGCCAGAAGAATTGCGGTGGGTTGTTTTTGGGATTGTGCGTGGTGATGCCGTGCTTGCGGAACATTGCCACGTGTAGCACGAGGAATAGAACCAGCAGTGCGGGCAGGACGCCAGCATGGAGGGCGAAGAACCGCGTTAGCGTGTGGTGTCCATAATCGCTGCCACCGACGACGAGTTTTTGCAGATAGGGTCCACCCGGCGCGAGCGACATCAAATTCGTCGCGACCTTCGTTGCCCAGTATCCCTTTTGATCCCATGGAAGCAGATATCCGGTGAGACCGAGCGCGAGAGTGATCTTCATTAAGACCAAGCCGAGCCAATAGTTCATTTCGCGGGGAGCGGTATAGGCTTTGTCGACGATGACTTGAAGCATGTGGATCGGCAATAGCACGACCATCGCTTGGGCCATGAAGTGGTGGATGCCGCGTAGCACCCAGCCGCCTTACATTTCGTTCTGAATGTAATACACCGACTCCCAGGCATTCTGACTGCCAGGGCTATAGTGCATCCATAAGAAGACGCCGGTGACCGCTTGAGTAATGAAAGCGAACACCAACATGCTGCCAGTCACGTATCGCCACTTGGCACCACCGGGAATCTCTTCGTAAAGAGTATCGTTTACTAGTTCGCGGTAGCCAGTGCGATTGTCCAACCAATTGAGTAGCGATTTCATAGTTTAGGCTTCTGCTCGTGGATACCAGTGTAGTAATCGAGGTACTTAACCCAGATTTCGTTTTGCTCACTGAGTTTGTCTGTGTCAAACTCAAGTTTGTCGAGCGATCGAGGACTGGGGTTCTTCTTGCCCGGCATATCGATCTTGTCGCCATTGAGGTCGAAAGAGCTGTTGTGGCAGGGGCAGAGCAGGGCGGTGTTTTCTGAATTGGGAGCCACTGAACAGCCAGCGTGAGGGCAGGTCGCGTGAAAAATTTTCGGTTCGCTTTCGCCCTTGTCGCGGATCAAGTAGATCGCGCCAATCGGTTGATCGGGTGTAAAATTCCACGCGTCGATCTGATCGGTGATGACAGGGAAGCGGCGCGGGATACCGTCGTCGGGAATGGCTTCCAAGCTACAGATGCGGATGAAGCCACTACCACCACCTTCCTCGGAATCATTATCACCCTCTTCGGCATCGCGATAGGCCAACGGCACTTTCGGTTTGCGCGAGAGTGGATCGAGAAAGACAACCAGTCCCGATACGAGCGAGACTACACTGATCACTCCGCCAACGACAATTGCGGCAATCTCGGCCACAAAATTTCGTCGCGGTTGTTGATCGGACGATTGTTCCGACGTAACGGACGAATCGCTCATCACGTTCACCTCCCAATGAAAGTGTTGATTCGATAATAAAGACGTTACGGATGTAACGTTAGGTGGGTCATTCGAGGCGGGGTTCTAAGACTGCTTGCGACGAAGGTGGGAATGCGTTTATCGCAGAGGCTATAAACACAAGGTAACTCGCACGCTGTCGGTAAAACATCTGTCCTCCCTGACGAGTCAATTATCGCATAGCATCGCGGACAACGTCAAGAACTTTCGCTTGGACGTCTTCAAACTCGCCTTCTAAGAAGGCACCAGCCGCAGCTTTATGTCCTCCTCCGCCAAAAATTTCGGCGATTTGGCTGCACTCGAGGTGGCAACGGCTGCGGAAACTAATCTTAAATCCGCCTGTTAATTGTTCAACTAAGATGATCGCAAACTCAACGCCTGCAATCGCCAACGACAAATTAATTGCGTCTTCCGTGTCGCTAGGCAACGCGCCAGTGTTTTCGAAATCGATTTTCCGCACGTATGTATGTGCAAAATGCCCGTCCAATTCTACGGCGATCCTCGAAAGGATTGTACCCCGCAAACGAACTCGGCCTGCCGTGTCCTGTTCGTACAGCGAATTGTAGATTGCCGAAGGATCTGCTCCCGATTCGATTAAGTGCGCACCAACTCGATAAGTGTAACCATCGGCCGAACTAAATCGGAACCATCCGGTGTCCGTTGCCAGGGCAGCGAAAATGGGCATCGACATTTCGGGAGTCAGTTCAACTCCGAGTTGTTCTGCAGCTTCGACAACGAGTCGACCGGTGGCTTCTGCGGTCGTGTTCTTGAACGCCTCTGCGCCAAGTTCGTCTTCGCTGACGTGGTGATCGAGGACGATTTTTTTGCAGTCGAGTCCTTTGAGGACATCGCCCATCGGACCTAGTTGAGCCCAAGCGCTGGTATCGAGAATCATCAAGACTTCGCGGTCGCGCAATTCGTCGATCGAAATAGTGTCACCGATCACATAGATACGATCGGTGGGATCAATGAAGTCGAGGTTGGGCGGAGTGGGATGGCCGTTGACGATTTTTACATCTTTGCCCAAGGTCTCAAGAATTTGAGCCATGCCAAGTTCACTTCCAAGAGCATCGCAATCGGGGCGGATGTGGCTGGTCAGAACGAAACGTTCGTGGGAATTGATGATGTCAACAAACGCTGACCAATTGATCGACATGAGTTTGCTCTCTGGAATTCTCTGGGAAATCTTGTGCGGTAGTGATTGGTTATTGTTGCGGAAGTGGGGCAGAGGCGGGAGGGGAGTGTCAGATTTATGCAGCAAACGAGACCTAAACAACAAATTGGGCAATTGTTGCAAAGAAACAGCTATTCTTGCGACCTATCGGCAATCTGCCGCGCTTGTTCGACGTCGATTGCCAGCTGTTGCTTGAGGGCATCGACGGATTCGAAGGGGTGAATGTCCCGTAGCCGAGCGAGAAAGTCAACCTCAAGTGGTTCGCCGTAAAGGGTTTCCGAAAATCCGATCAGGTGGACTTCGACTTTCAAATGGTCTTCGCCGAAAGTTGGATTGGGCCCGATGTTGATCGCCGCTCGGTAGCTTTGCGAGCCTTTGTGAGCGCGGCCAGCATAAACGCCTGGTCCGGGGAGCAGTGTGTCGATCGCATCGAGGTTGGCCGTTGGAAATCCGATTTGGTTTCCGCGTCGCGCACCGTGAACTACCATGCCCCGAATGCGATAGGGCCGAGTGAGAAATTCTCGCGCCTCGCCAACTTTGCCAGCAGCAATTAATTGACGGACCCGACTGCTAGACACAAACTCATTGTCATCGATCAACGGCCGCACGATTTCAAGATCGATCTCTTTCAATTCGCACAAGCCTCGCAGCGTTTCAATATCGCCTGCGCGATTGCGACCAAAAAAGAAATTCGGTCCCTCCACCATCGCGCTGGCTGCTAATTGTTGCACGATGATCTGGTCGAAGAATTGATCTGGAGTGAGCGCCAGCAAATTTTGATCGGTCGGGTAAGCGACCATGGCATCGATACCGAGCTCGCCCAACAGTTCGGCTTTGCGTTCAGTCCAGGTGAGCGGGGCAGGGGCGGCCTCTGGTCGAAGCAGTCGCACGGGATGCGGATCGAAAGTAAAAACAATCGACGGACCGTTCGCGCGCTGGGCGAATTGCTTGAGCGTCTGCACAATTCGCGCGTGACCACGATGAACGCCGTCAAAGTTGCCTATCGAAATGGCACCATTGAGAAATTCGTCGGGCAAGTTGTCGAGGTCACGTAAGATCTTCACAAGGAAACCTGTTTAGGTCGTGTTCCAGAATTGCATTGGCAATCTTGGTTTGAGAGTATCGGCAGGCTCATTAATTACTCTACTTCGTCCACTGTGTATGCTTCATCCATTATGTTTGCCAACACCGAATTCCGGAAGTGGCAATGGAGGAGAGGATGCGCAGTTGGCGAGTTTGCCTAGCCGCTGCTGAAACCGAAGGACTGTTTCGCGCGTTTGTACCGGTCGTAGGCTGCCGGCAGGTATTTAAGCAAGTCGTTGGCCGTCATCGAGATTTCGCCAACCGAATTTTCTGCGGCATCTCCCGCCAGTCCATGTACATGAACGCCAAGTTTCGCGGCATCCAAAGTACTCATTCCCTGTCCAATCCAGGCAGCGATAATCCCAGTAAGCACATCGCCCGAACCTCCGGTCGCCATGCCGGGATTTCCAGTCGAGTTGACGTAGAGCTCTTTGCCGTCGGTGACGGCTGTTCGATGGCCCTTGAGGACTACGACCGCGCCACATTGTTTGACCACAGCAACCGCTTGCTTGCCGGGATCGTCGTCTTGCATGATTTCGTCTTTCCCCAGCCGCTCGACGATGCGAGCGAACTCGCCGGGATGCGGCGTAATAACGCGCGGCCCAGCGGCATTCGTGAGAGCCGTCGCATGGTCGCTCAACGCATTGAGTGCATCGGCGTCCAGCACCATGGGAGTTTCGACCGTTTCCTGCAACCAGCAAACGAGTTCGTCTAATTCGTTGGAACGTCCGAGCCCCGGTCCGCAGGCAACGACATCGGCTCGGTCGATGTAGGGTTGCAGAACGGTCTTCGCATCGAGTGAAATTCTTCCCGCAGAATCACTGGGCAGCGGAACGGTCATATAGCAAGGATTGAATCCGGCGACGAGGTCGACGCAGACATCTGAGGTGGCGATGGTAACTAAGCCGGCTCCACTTCGCAGCGCCGACGTGCCACTCAATGCGATCGCACCACTCATTCCACGCGAGCCGCCAATCAAGAGCACTCGGCCATAATCACCCTTGTGGCTCGCCGCAGGACGGGGCTTTATTACCGGCATGTCTGTGGGTGTGTGATCGGTCATGAGGTCGAGGGTTCCCGTTCATTTGGTTCGGTGTTGCATTGTTGCGGTGGGTCTTGCGGAGGGGCATTTTCTCGAGCTGCGATCTGGTCCGATTCAATGGTCTCGTCGCCTCTCGAGTTTTTGTCGGCGCGAGCAGCGATCAGTCCAGCGACGTAGCCGCCTTTGAATCCGGCATCGATGTTGACGACGGTGACATTGGAAGCACAGCTATTCAGCATTCCCAGCAAAGCTGCGACTCCGCCAAAGCTGGCACCATAACCTACGCTGGTGGGAACGGCGACGACTGGACAGGCGACATAGCCACCGACGACGCTGGGTAGAGCGCCTTCCAGTCCAGCGACGACGACGATGGCGTCGCAATTTCTCAGAACTTCAACGTGTTCCGGCAACCGATGCGGCCCAGCAACTCCCACGTCGTGGATGCGAGTCACTTCGACTCCCATCCAATCGAGTGTCTCGGCCGCTTCATCCGCTACCGGTAAATCGCTCGTGCCAGCGGTAACAACAGCGACGTGTCCACTGCGAATCTCGCTCTGATCGGGATTCCGGTTTTCGTTGGGAATCCGAAACGTGCGTGCGGAAGTGTGATATTGGCCGGTGGGGAATATTTCGCAAAGTTGTTCAGCTTTGGTTGTATCGATTCGAGTTGCGAAAACATCCGTTCCCCTTTGTCGAAGCGAACGAAAGATTTCCGTCAGCGTCTCGACTGTTTTACCTTCCCCGAAAATAACTTCCGGATAGCCACATCTTCGCTCGCGATCTAAATCCAAGGTCGTGTCGTTTAGCTGTAGCGACTGCGCGGCCGTCGCCTGCGAAAGGAAATCTTGCAGTGAAAGATCACCTTGTTGGAGTAAACGAGCGAGTTGTTCGAGTGGATTGGGGGATGACATGATTTACGCATGAAAGAGATATTTTGAGTTAATGGTCTTTCGCTAAGTCTTTATACCCCAAATTACTTACGACCGACAGTATTCTGATTGCGATGAAAAAAATCATCGGTTACGGTTGCGCATAACCAACGAGAGCGTCTAAATGAGTAGAAGCGGCAGGTCTGTTTTTATGTGGACGAAAATATTATGTGTTGGGCTGATCCTTCCTTCGTGTTGCTTCAGCCGGTTAGCATCGAATGTTGAAGTCTGTATGAGTACCATGTCGCGCAATTCTTCGTAGGGAAAAATTGTTGCCGGACCACAATTCGAAACTGACAGAACTACTGGAATCCAGTGGTCCCAAACTATTGGGGTTGCTGTTGCGGGTGACGTTGCGTCAGCACGTTGCCGAAGATCTCTTCCAGGATCTGTTTGTTCGATTGACTGGTTCCGACGCATTTTTCTCTTCGTCGAATCCCCAAGCCTACGCTTACACAACCGCGATTCGTTTGGCTTTTGACTGGCGGCGCTCTCGCGCTCGCCAACGATTGGAAACACTACAAGACGAACCCGTAATCGAACAACCTTCACCTTTGCAGCGTTTAGTGCACGACGAGAAGATGGTGGCGGTTTTAGATGCGATGAGTTTACTGAAAGAATCCGATCGCGAGATTCTCGTCCTGCGGCATTTGCAACAGGAGAGTTATGAAGTGATTGCCGACAAGTGGTCGACCAACTCACATCAGGCTCGAGCGATTTGTCACAAAGCGATGAAACGGTTGCGAAAGATCTTGGAAAGTGAGGAGACTCGTTTGTTTGCGAGCGAACCTCCCCAAGAGTTATCGAAGGAGAAGCCTCGTGCCGATGCCTGACGACCCATTACCTAGCGACCCGTTGCCTAACGAGCAAGGTCCCGCTGAGCAATCACTTGAACAGCTACTTGGTCAACTGGCCGATGTTCGCCCGACGGATCAAATGATGCAACGGGCATTAGATTCCGCGCGCGATGCCGTTTCCGTCGATAGCCTCGAACATGACTACGCCATAAACGGTGCGATGCTCGCCCAGGAAATACCAAGGAGCCATTCTATGTTTCGAATAGTCGTTGCCATTGGACTCACCGCCGCTGGAATTATCGGAATCGCGGCCTATGCAATCAACGCTGTGGTCCAACCGAACTCGCCAAATCCCAACGAAGAAGTCGCCGTTCCCCAACCCAGTGATCCCGAGCCTAGCGACCCCCAACCCAACGAGATCGTCGGGCCGAAACCTGATTCAGACGAGCCAAATCCAAATCCGAACGCGATTGAAATCGAATCCGAATGGGGCAGTTTGGTGGGAACGATAAAGTATCTGGGCGAGGCCCCGAAAGCTCGCATGATCAACAATGTTCGGTTGCAACAAGTCTGCGGCAATAAGAATGTTCTCGACGAACGGTTGGTCGTTCACGCGGAGAACAACGGAATCAAAAATGTCATCGTCTTTCTTCGGCTTCAAAAGGGAGCGACAGTGCCCATACATCCTTCCTACGACGCGACGAAAAATTCGGATGTCGTCATCGACAACAAGGGATGTCGATTCGAGCCGCACATAGCGCTCCTGAGAACCACACAGACGCTCGTTATTTCCAACAACGATCCATTTGGTCACAATTACAAAATCGATACGATGGCCAATCAACCAGCTAATGTCATCGTCCCCCCGGGAAAGAAGATTTCGTTCAAAATGGGATTGAACGAGCGACTGCCAACTTCGGCGGGTTGCAATATCCATCCGTGGATGAACTCCTTCGTACTGATTAAAGACAATCCCTACATGGCCTTGACCGACGAAAATGGCCGGTTTGAAATCGATTACCTCCCGGTCGGCGAATGGACGTTTCAGTTTTGGCACGAGTCGATTGGTTATATTTCCGAACTGGAGCTGAATGGCGTCGTCACAAAATGGGCCCGCGGTCGCGTCGATGTGGAGATTCACGGTTCAGAAGAAAACGGTCAGTTTCAAGACATGGGGTCGATCGAAGTGCCTACAAGTGCCTTTGAGGAATAAGGTTCGAGCTGATCGAGAAGCGTAAAAAGCAACGGCGTTCGATCGAATTGCGATTGAACGCCGCTTTTTTGTCTCTTCACAATCCGATACCTCACAACAAGTGCCACCAAAAAGCTAATCATTGCCGCGCTTTTTAGTAAGATAGTCCTCGTAAGATCTCTTATCTCACACGGGGAACCCTTGATGCCAGCGACTCTCTTTTCGTTGCCGTTGCGTACTTCGCAATTATTTTCGTCGTTGGCAAAGTGCAAGTCGCGTCGCAACCGCCGCCATCGAAAGAACGTGCACTCCCAATTAGAACAGCTCGAGCAACGCACGTTGTTGGCCGCTGTCATAAGCGAGTTCATGGCGGACAACGAGTCTTCGCACCAGAATATCCACCGCAATTCGCCGACGTAACTTACGGCTTTGACACCAGCGTCAGCGAGACCGTTTTACTCGACGACCCCGCGACTTTCCACGCCATCGTGCCCGATGCCAATTTTGATACGACTCACGGCAATCAGTGGACCGGTGGAAACGAACCATTTGACGACTCCGCGAATGCGGGATGGACGGTCGGAGATCAAGCACTCGGATTCGCGCCCGACACTGGGAACAACGCGACCTATCCGTCGCAAGTGCTCGCTGATTCTCCGTTGCTCTACTACCGATTCGAAGAGGCGGATACGAACGGCCCCGCAGTCGACTCGTCTCCAAATGGAAACAATGGAACGTTTGCCGGGACTTTAGGACTGGGAGCAACCAGCGCAACGGGTCAGCTTGGCAACGCAGCGGACTTTCTCAACGGCGCTCCCGATTCTGCCATCCGGGTTCCGGCGCTGGGCACGCATGCCCAGGTGACTGTCGAAACTTGGGTCAAGATGGACTCGCGCACCACGTTCGATACCATTTATAACGTCGATGGCTGGTCGGCCGGCTGGCTCCACTACCAGTTTCTAAACAACGGAAACTTACGGCTATCAGTGAACGGCGGTGGACCAAACGATCGTGACTTCCAACCCGCAGGTGGCTTCCAAACAAACACTTGGTACCACGTCGTTGCCACATACGATGCAACTTCGAATTCCAACAATGCTGAAATGTTCGTCGACGGACAGTCGATCGGCACGCACACATTCGCAAATCTGCAACCAATTGTGTTCAATCAGGGACACATCGGAGCATGGAACTCAAACAGCCGCGAATTCGATGGCCTGCTCGACGAGTTCGCGATCTACAATTCCGTGTTATCGCCGCAGCGAATTCAAGATCACTACGACGCTTCCATAGCACCGTTACAACACCTCTACACCGACGAAATCCAAACCGATATCGAAGCCGACATGTTGAACACCAACGGTTCGGCCTATGCTCGCTTTCCATTCGACAATACCGCTGCACACGCCATCGAAACGTTGACGCTCGACGTTAAATACGACGATGGGTTTGTGGCGTATGTCAACGGAGTCGAGGTCGCCAGCAGAAACGCACCGGGACGCGACGGCAATCCGGGAACTTTGGCCTGGGATTCGGTCGCAACGCAAGCTCACGTTGACGCCGAAGCACTACAGTTCGAGACGATCGACATTTCCGCCGCAGCCGGCTCAATCCAAGCAACTGGTAACGTCTTGGCCATTCACGCACTCAACGAAACGGCAGCGGACGATGACTTTCTGTTGGCTGCCAACGTCAGTGCTCGCGGACCGGTTTCGATTTCAACTCAACCTCGGTTCTTTGGAAATCCAACACCCAAGAACCTGAACGATCCAAGCATCGGCGCCCCGTCCGTTCCCGTTACGATCGCTCCTGGCGACCAAGTTTTTAGCACAGCTCAGCTCGATGTCACTATCACGACAACCGCTCAGGATGCAGTGATCTATTACACGTTGGACGGCACGATCCCAACGGATCAGTCGAGTGTCTACAACGGTCCCTTGGCAGTTACCATTAGCACACAAGTTCGCGCTTTGGCGATACAGCCCGATCAACTGCCCGGCGCCGTTAGCAGTACTTCCTATATCAAGTTGAACCCAAATCTAATCAACTTCTCCTCCGATCTTCCCATTGCGATTTTGGAGAACTTTGGAGGTTCGTCGCCAAATCAAAGCACGATGACGAACTTTGTATTGGTGATCATTGAGCCCGATGAAGCTACGGGTCGCGCGACCATCGTCGATGACCCCGACCTCTTCCGACGTTCTGGAATCAAGATCCGCGGAAACAGTTCTGCTGGTTTCCCGAAGAAGCAATACCGAGTTGAAATTCGCGATGAACTCGATCGGGACGACTCCGCATCCGTCGTCGGCTTGCCCAGCGCCGCCGACTGGATTTTCGGAGCACCGTATACAGATAAGACGCTGTTCCGAAATTCGCTGGCGTTCAGTCTTGGCGATGACATTGGACTCGACGCACCGCGCACTCAGCACGTCGAAGTCTACTTAAATCAAAACGGCGGCAACCTCGATTCGGGCGACTACGTGGGGGTTTATGAAATCAAGGAAGCGATTGAGATCGACAACAACGGAGTCGACATCGCCAAACTTGGGCCGACCGATATTGCGGAACCGGAGATTACTGGCGGCTATTTGTTGCGCAATGAAGATGTCGCATCGACGAATCCTTTGGTTGGGTATCGCGGTTTAGAGTTGGTCAATCCGCTCGATTACAACACCGAGCAGGTCGCTTGGATCACCAATCATATGAACGAGTTCGAGTCGGTTCTGTTTGGTGCGGGGTTTGACGACCCAGCCACCGGGTACACACAGTTTGTGGATGTCGATTCGTGGATCAATTTGATGATGGTCAATGAATTGTTGCGCGATCAAGACGCGTACGTTCGCAGTAATTACCTTTACAAAGATCGCGGCGGCAAACTCGTCCAAGGTCCGATGTGGGACTACAACCTTACCGCTGGCACTGGATGTTGTTTTGATAATCGCAATCCCATCGGCTGGCAACTCGATCAAAACTACAACGAAGTTGGGCACGTCGGCACGGACCCCGGTTGGATCCAACGTCTTTTAGACGACCCTGACTACGCGCAGTTGTTCATCGATCGCTGGTTTGGATTACGCGATTCCGAGTTTTCGCTGACTTCGCTATTCGCTCGCATGGATGGTTTTGCCAGTACGGTCGAAGAGGCTCAGGCTCGCAACTTCCAGACTTGGAATATCTTGGGAAATGCTAATCCAGGCTTCCCGTCGCCAGTTACCAATACGTGGGAAGAGCAAGTTGATTTTGTCAAGACTTGGCTGACGACTCGCGTCGGCTGGATCGACGATCAATTCCAAGATCGACCAGAATTCGATCGCCCGTCGGGCTTGGTCAACGTCGGTGATACGGTAGGATTTGTCGCGCCGGCAGCAGGGCAGATCTATTACACAGTCGACGGTTCGGATCCCCGCGGCGACGGTGGAGCGATCAACGGAATCTTGTACAACGGAACGCAAATTCAATTGTTCGATACGACGATCGTTAGAGCGCGCGTTTTCAACAGCGCAGTTCAGCCAGGTGCAACGGAGATGGTCCACACTCAATGGAGCGCTCCGTCTATTGGTAGCTTTTTGGTAACGACTCCAGCAAGCGCTGCGAATCTTGCTATTACCGAAGTACACTACAACCCCGTCGATCCAACTCCAGCCGAGTTGATCGCTAATCCGACGGCCAATAACGACGACTACGAATTTATTGAACTGCAAAACGTCGGCAACGTTACTATCGACTTGTCCAGTGTCAGTTTTGTCGATGGCATCGAGTATACGTTTAGTCCTCAGGGCGCTTTTGTTCCAACACTTGCTCCAGGGGAATTTATTGTTATCGCCGCCAATCATGGACTGTTTGAAAATCGTTACGACAACCAAGTTCCCGTGACTGGAGCTTACGAAGGTTCACTGCGAAACAGCGGCGAGAATATTCGTTTGGTAGATTTTGCCGGAGTCGATATCGCTCAGTTTTCGTACGCTGATTCGGGTGCATGGCCAGGTCGTGCAGATGGCAAGGGAAGTTCGTTAGAGTTAGTCGACCATCAGCTTGGCTACACCAGTGGAAACAACTGGCGGCCAAGTGCGGAGTACAACGGGTCGCCTGGAGCGGCAGGGGCAACCGAGGTCGATATCATTATTAACGAAGTGTTGACTCACACCGATCTGCCAGCTGTCGATACGATCGAAATTCATAATACGGCTAACGATCCAATCAACATCGGCGGATGGTTTTTGAGCGACAGTTGTAACAACTATCGCTAATTCCAAATTCCATCCAACACGACGATTCAAGGTGGCAATTACATTACGTGCGACGAAAGCGACTTCAATCCTACGATGGGAGCAGCAGCGACGGACTTTGCCTTCAGTAGCGCTCACGGCGACGAGCTGATATTGATGGAGGCGCTGGCCGATGGCACACTTGTCCGCTTTGCCGACGATGTTAATTTCATCGCCGCTGCCAACGGCGAAACGTTTGGGCGCTGGCCCAATGCACTCGGCGATCTCTATCCAATGGTCAGTCCAACTTTGGGGCTGCCAAATAGCGCGCCACGAATTGGGCCGCTGGTGATTTCCGAAGTCATGCCCGCTCCACTTACAACCAACGTGCCCGTCGGTATGGTCGCTTCCGATCTCGAATTTATCGAAGTACACAATCCGACGGGAGCAGCTGTCGATCTGACCAACTGGCAGATCACCGGCGGAGTCGACTTCGCCTTCGCAGCAGGACAACAAATCAACAGCCAGCAGCGAATTGTCGTTGTTTCCTTTGACCCGACCGATACCGCTTTGTCCGACGCGTTTCGAGACTACTATAGCGTCGACCCGGCGGTCGTTATCGTCGGCGGATATTCGGGACGATTGGAAAATGGCGGCGAACGAGTACGGCTGCGTCGCCCCGACTCGCCACCTGTCGAAGAACCCAATTTCATTCCGCTGCTGCTGGAGTACGAGACGAACTATCAAACGGTTTCGCCTTGGCCCGGCACCGACGAAACCGGCCTGTCAATGAACCGAACCAGTGAAGACGATTGGGGAAATGATCCGGCCAGTTGGATCGCTGCCGATCCCACGCCGGGTTCTGTCGACACCAGTACACCGACAGTGCTGAATGTTGTGATCAACGATTTAACCGATCCTGCCGACCTCCCAAGTGGCCCTCAACCCACGTCGTGGCTAGAGCAACGCAGCGCACTGCAACAACTACAAGTCAACTTCAGCCGAACAATGTTGCTCGACGAAAACGACCTCGTTCTGACAAACCTCGGAATCAACGCTCCTGCGGATGCGGATCAAGTCGTAGCACTTACGAGTAACCACTTGAGTTTGGTTGGCTCTACGTTGACGATTTCGTTCGCCACCGACGAATTGCAAGACGGTGTCTATCAGCTGGAAGTTCTGGCAAGCGCTACCGATACAGCAGGCAATCCAATAGACGGAAACGGCGATGGCAATGGAAGAGATCTCTTCGAGTTTAGAGGTGATGCTTCGAATTTGTTCTATCGACTGGAAGCCGATTGGAGCGGAGACGCAGGTGTCTCGGTCTTCGACTTCACGACATTTAGCTATTGGTTCGGTTTGTCCGTCCCCACTGCTCCCGCGTACGCAGACATAAGCGGCGACGGCGGTATTAGCGTGGTCGATTTTTCTGGGTTCTCGAATAACTTCGGAGTTGGCGTCACTTATCCAACGGCCTTACAGAACGCCGTTGCATTCGTCGCGGCCGAAGATGGCAGGGAGAGCGCGAATCCGTCAGAGGAATTGGCCGAAGTTGCAATCCAAAGAATCGCGCCCACGGATTGGGTGATCCACGATAGGCGAGGAAGTGTTCTCGCAGAACTAAATAGTGAACTTCGAGGTTCAGGAAATATCGACTGGGAAGCTTTAGACGATATTCTGGGCGATATTCTCGAGTAGTTTGAAACTGGCAGGAAAATGGGGGCAGGAAGATTTTTACTTCCCGATTTTCCTGCCCCCATCTTCCTGCCAAATCGTCTTTCATGTGGACGAACTCGTGAGCGCTGCCGAGTTCATCCATCTTTTTCCAGGCGTCGAGTTAGCGACTCGATTAATAATCTCTTGGAGTGATGCGGCCTTGCACGCGATAAGGCAAGCCTTGGATTCGCAGGAAGCCCTCGGCGTCGTCTTGGTTGTAGGATCCGCCGCCTTCCATCGTTGCGATACCTTCGTCGTACAAGCTGTTCTTGCTGCTGCGACCGTCGACCATGATGTTGCCTTTGTAGAGATTGAGGCTTACTTCACCGGTGACGTTCTTGTGCGCTTCGCGAATGAAGGCGAGAAGTGCATCTAGTTTCGCGGAGTACCAAAAGCCGTAGTAGACCAATTCGGCGACTTCAGGTGCCATGCGATCTCGGAGGTGAGTGAGATCGCGGTCCATCGTCAGTTGTTCGATGACGAGCATTGCGTCGTAGAGGATCGTCATGCCCGGCGACTCGTAGACACCGCGGCTCTTCATGCCGACGAAGCGATTCTCGACCATGTCGATTCGCCCGATGCCATTGCGTCCGCCGATTTCGTTCAGCGTTTTGACGATCTCCAAAGCGGACATCTTTTGTCCGTTAACGGCGACCGGTACACCCGACTCAATTGAGATCTTGACGTTTTCGATTTTGTCCGGCGCGGCTTGAGGAGAGACGGTCATGCCGAAGTCGACTGTGTCGACTCCATTGACCATCAGGTCTTCGAGTTGCCCGGCTTCGTAGCTGATGTGAAGGCAATTTTCATCCGAGCTATATGGTTTGCTCGTCGATGCTTTCACGGGAATATTGTTGGCGGTGCAATAGTCGATCATTTCTGTTCGACCGGGGAAGAGTTTGCGAAACTTTTCCATTCGCCAAGGAGCGATGACTTCGACGGTTGGGTCGAGTGCTTCGGCGGCCAGCTGGAATCGGCACTGATCGTTCCCTTTGCCTGTTGCACCGTGAACATAGGCGTCGGCGCCGACGTCACGTGCGACTTGGAGACAGACTTTGGAGATCAGCGGGCGGGCGATGGAGGTGCCCAGCAGGTAGATACTTTCGTATTTGGCTTGCCACTGCAGTACAGGAAAAGCAAAATCTCTGCACATTTCTTCTTGAGCGTCGATGATCTGAGACGTTTCTGCACCGCAGTCTTCGGCCTTCTTGAGGATCTCCTGGCGGTCTTCGCAGGGTTGACCCAAATCGACATAAACTGCGTGCACGTCGTATCCTTCGTCGCGCAGCCATCCCAAAATTACGGAGGTGTCCAGTCCGCCGGAATACGCTAATACACAACTTGGCATCGCTTTGATCCTAAAGAGTTTTCAGTTACTGAAGTGGTGATGGTTCGTCCAAAGTTCCCCATTTTGACTTCGTCCTCCGCATTTCACAAGGGGCTTCTGGTTTCTGTGTAGTGAGAACGCATAGAATGATGTCACGGGTTAGCCGCCAAACAAGACATCAACACTAGCCATGCTTTAAAATTGCGCTAGTTAGGGCAGGGCTTTTAGGAATTATCTCATCTATGTATCTAGTTGAAAATCCGGTTCTTCAACGAGAACTGTTGGTCAATCTCCGTACTCCCCGATCATTTTTGCTGCTATTGGTCTACCAGTGTTTGCTAGCGGCAGTCGTCTACTTTGCGTGGCCACAAGACACGCACTTGGACTTGTCGGGTAGCGATCAAGGTAAGGCTAGTCAGCTGGTCGATCTGTTCTTTATTGGCCAGTTTGTTTTGGCGTCGATGATGGCACCGAGTTTTGCGGCAGGCGCGATCACCGGCGAGAAGGAACGCAAGACTTACGAGATGTTGTTGGCCAGTCCATTGCGACCTTTCGCGATTGTGCTTGGAAAAATGGTGGCGTCTCTCACCCATATCGCGGTACTCGTTTTTTCATCGCTGCCGATTGTGATGCTCTGCTTACCACTTGGTGGCGTCTCGCTGTACGAAGTGCTGGCCGCCTATATCGGATTGATCGTGTCCGTAATCACATTCGGTGCGATTAGCATCGCCTGTAGCAGTTACTTTCAAAGAACCGCTGCATCGTTGGTGGTTTCATACTTACTGATTCTACCGTTGGCTATGTCGGGTGTCTTGGCGTGGTATCTCATGGCCGATATGGGGGCCGTGCGGCTTGTCTTTACTGTCGTAATGTTGCCAGCTCTTGGCGCGGTGTTTTGTGTCGTCTTGTTGGTCAATACGAGCGCTCGACTGTTGCATCCGCCGGACGTCGGTAGCGAAGGTAAAGAAGTTGTCGATTTGGAAGAGGAAGCTCAGCAAGCGGTCGGTTTGGTGATTCAGCGAGACCAGTTTCCCGACAAACTCTTTGCGCCCCCAAAACGCGATGACTTGATGGACGACCGGACGAATCCCGTTTACGACAAAGAAATTCGCAGCGAGATATTTAGCCAAGGTACGCTAATGCTGCGCTTAGTTATTCAAGTCAGCATGTTATTAGCGATTCCGCTGATGGCGTTTTGTCTCTATATCATGCCGCAACATGCGCCGTGGTATATCTGTTATGTCATCTTGTTCAACATGTTGGTCGGCCCCGTTTTTTCTGCGGGCAGCGTAACCGGCGAACGCGAACGCGAGACGTTGGACTTGCTGTTGACAACCGCCATCTCGCCGTGGCAGATCTTGTCCGGAAAGTTGATTGCCAGCCTCCGCGTTTCCAGCGTGTTGACCATGTTCCTGTTGTGGCCCGTTCTGCTGGCGTGCATCATGGTTGCCACTTATTGGATGAACCCGTTCGCAGTTCTCACCTATTTGTTTATCGTCTTGGCCACCTGTCTGACGACGGCGATGGTCGCGTTGTTCTGCTCGGTGGTCTCGCACAGAACGTCCGTTAGTTTGATGATGAGTTATCTGATCGTGGTCATTCTGTTTTGCGCTCCGCTGGCCGCTCTGTTTTTCGCCAAGACGTTCTTTCCCAACGCACCAGGAACCGAAGTTGTGCAGTTGTTGGGAATGACCAGCCCCTTTGCAGCCACATTTGAAGTGCCGCTGGACGTCGATTTCAGTAGCAACGAGTTTCCCGATCCGGGGAACTGGTTCGCAGTACTGAATTACGCGTTGTTCACACTCGCGTTGAACACTGGCCTTCTAATTGTGATGAGCTGGCTATTCAGCTCGCGATGGCGTGTCAGTACCAGTAACCAGTGAGTTATCTCCCCAGCGAAGGGTTGCGCAGCAAGCGACGGCCTTGGCCGCCGCGGCTGGGGATTGAGAAGCAAGTTTGACACGCCATTGGAATATCGACCCGTCTACTACAGCGGGTTGAGTTGATCGAGCATGTCGGTCAACGCGTTGCTCTTATCTTCTTCCACGATGACTCGATCGCCCGCGTGCAACGCGTAGTTGTAAAGCGGTTCGACTCGGTCTTCCGAATTGTCGTACTCGACATCCATCTTCAGCGTCTCACCATTTTCCGAGCCGCGGACGACTTGGATTTTCGAGCGTCCAAACCAACTCTTTCCACCAGACTTGGCGAGCGCTTCGTCGACGACCATCGAAGGGTTGTAGGGAATCGTGGTCGCGACCGGATCTCTGCCATTGGCCTGCTTCACCACGATCACGTTGGCTTGGTTGCCCGCGATCGCCTGGTCGTCAGTGGATACGTGCTGACCGCTAATGCCTAAAGAACTGCAACCGCTGAAAAGCATCGCCATGCAGAGAGTGGTAAAGCTGAGAGTGGTAAGTTGAGTTCGCATGAAATCACCTCCTTGTGATTTTTGGTGAGCGAAATCAGTCCGGCAGGCCGCAAAGTTTCCGCATCTTTCCCTGGTTACTATTGGACAATCGGCGGCTGTCGCTCAATCCTTGACCCAAACTTTAAGAAACTTAGAAATCTTTATGCTAGCTGCTAGCGGCGAGTTGCGGTAATTGTCATGTGTTAGTGACATGGGCGCGGCGTTGGTGGCGAAGTTCGACGTTGTATGTGACGTTGTATGTGACGTTGTATGT
>Ga0115002_10003217_pt1 | contig 20534 bp, 20 predicted proteins | sample ArcticOcean_MG_C_8_FD_89576 | JGI IMG/M metagenome (GOLD analysis project Ga0115002, IMG submission 89576) | Marine microbial communities from western Arctic Ocean - ArcticOcean_MG_CB11_86 | ecosystem: Environmental > Aquatic > Marine > Oceanic | place: Arctic Ocean: Canada Basin | collected... | reverse complement strand
TAACCAGCCGGAAGCGCGAGCGCCCGGACACATGCAAGTAACAGCCGGCTTACGCCGGCCGCTCGCCAAAACTGTAAACCGGTCAGGCGGCTTCGTGGAGCAATAGCAGTCGGTGGCGGAGTTTTACCTTCAGGTAACGTTCGCCGACGGCGTCGTAAAAGAAAATCTGGTTGTGATCGGCTGCCCAAATGGCCCCCAACCGAACACTTCGTGGGCCGTGCAGAGAGAACTGCAATCCGCAATTCCGGCCGCTGCGGTGCAGTTGCATTTCAGTCATCGAGAACTGATCAGATAGCAAGTTTTCCTTCTCGCAAAGGGTCCGGTGGATGTAAGTTCTTAGGTCGTCTAGTGACCTCACGTCATCAACCGAATCATGCATGGGCGTCTCGTCCTGAGTGTCAATGAGAGGGTGTCAATCAAGATGCCATTGTGGTGCAGAGAACGATATCGGTCGCCTCTTTCGCCTACTCTGAATTCCTTTCCTGTCCCCGAGTGATCCACAATTCGTTACCGACCGCCCAATCCGGCGCAACGTGAATTTGCAAAAAACCGTTGGAGTCACATTCCATCGCCCGTAACGATTGCACCGGCTCTTCCGACAGAAAACGATCCTCAAAAACACGACTTCCGTTAACGACCGACACCCCGTGCAGCATCACTTGCGGCTACCTCTCATTCGACCTGAAGAATCGGTATGATCGACGAACTTTCCACGTTTGATATTTTTTAACACCCACTCGGCTTCACCCGCCGCCAACCCACTGGATTCATCAGGAGAACTCCCTTGCCTACCGTCACAGCAGCCGACTTGAAAGACTTCGCCGCCTCACTACTCTCCGCCGGAGGAGCCACCGATGAGGAAGCCCGCGTGGTGGCCAACAGTCTGGTGGGGGCCAACCTGCGCGGACACGATTCACACGGTGTGATGCGAATTCCGTTCTACGTCGGCCGGGTCAGCGAGGGAATTCTCCAGCCCGGTTCCACACTCACCATCGAAAACGAAACGCCCAGCGGTCTTGTCGCAGATGGCGGCTGGGGGTTTGGACAGGTGCTCTCGATCGACCTCACCGAACGCCTGATCGCCAAAGCGGGCGAAACCGGAATCGCCTGCGGCACGTTGAGGCGATCGGCTCACATCGGTCGGCTTGGCGAATACGCCGAAATGGCCACCGCGAAGAACATGATTGCGATGATCATCGCCAACACCCACGGAGCGGCCCAACGTGTTGCACCGGTCGGTGGGAAACGTCCCCGGCTGGGAACCAACCCGCTGTGCATCGGGGTTCCTCACGGGAAAAATGGGCCGTTTGTTCTCGATTTCGGCACCAGTGCGACAGCCGAAGGCAAAGTCCGCGTGAAAAAGATCGCCGGCGAAGAAGTGCCTGCCGGCTGGATTCTCGACCCCGAAGGCAACCCCACCACCGACCCCAACCAACTCTACGGCAACCCGCCCGGAACAATTCGACCAATGGGTGGTGACCAGGCTTACAAAGGGTTCGGCCTGTCCTTCATGATCGAACTGCTCTGCGGTAGCCTCTCGGGCGGGCAATGTGCCTACCCCGATCCGCCACCTCCAACCGGCAACTGCGCCATGTTCGTCGTTATTTCCCCCGCACGCTTTGCGGGTATGCCCCATCTCCAGCAGGAAGTGGGCCAGTTAGAAGGATACGTGCGGACTGTCCCCCGCATCGACGGCGTCGACGAAATCATCCTGCCCGGCGACCCCGAACGTCGCACTCTCGCCGACCGCGAGGCCAACGGCATCCCTCTCGATAAAGGCAATTGGACCGCCCTGACTGAACTCGCCGAGAAATTGGGTGTCCCCCCGCTCGTCGTCGACGGTGTCTCATGAATTGACGGAACTCATTAATAAGCGAACAATGTCACTCGGTTGATAAACTATGTCCGAAGACGCCCAACCACCCGACGACCCTGACGTGCGGCTCTACGCGATTCACCCCGAAGGCTGGCAGGCCCGTTTGAAGACCGACTGGGGCAAGGAATTCTGTTTCCTGCAAAACCCCGACGAAGATTTTTTTCACCACCTGATGTTCGGGGAAATCTATATCACCAACGGCGACGAGAAACTCTGTCTCCGCTGTGCGCATCGCCGCAATGTCATCACCACCGACCGCCTCAACTGGCAACATCGGGCCAACTCGCAACAAAAACCGATCGTCTGAAAACCAATCATGCCCGGCGACTCCTACGAACTTCGCGAAGAGCACCCCAATTTCTACGGGCACCTGTTGCGGGCCAATCGGGCCATCGACGATTCGGGAACCTCGCTCGTCATCCCATTGTTGCTAACTGCTATTGGGCTTTGCGTTGCGATCCACATGAAATGGCTGGATCGGCTGTTCGATGCTGATCTGGAGACGATTCGCGGCTGGGGGACCTATCTGGCAATTTGTGGCGGGTTCTTCGGGTTCTTTTCGATGTCGATCAACATCCTGGAACGGCGGGCGTATGCCGCCGCGCGCGAGGAGATCGCCATGTCTTTGCAGGACACCGGTTGGGCGGTCAATGAATTGATCGCAGCCGTTTCAGGTGACGAGAAGCTCAAGGAATTGGCCGAACATTTGGAGCGGGACAAGTATCTGTGAAGCAGCCTCTTCTTGAGCCGTCGACACACCCGTCTCGAAAACGTTGCGCGACGTGCTTATAATACAGTGTCCTGTAAAACAGCCCCAGTGAAGCACTCATGGCGACCGATTCCGTACCAACGACCGAACAGGAGCAGCCCACCAAGCTGGAAGCTGCGCCGGGTGAGTACGTCGAGACGAAATTCGCGACCCTTTTCGAGCCACCGCAGCCCCTGAAAACCGACGGCGGGGCAACCATCGGGCCGGTCACGGTGGCCTACGAGACCTACGGCACACTCTCGCCAGAAAAAGACAACGCGATTTTCGTCTGCCACGCCTTAACGGGCGACGCCCACGCCGCCGGACGACATGGCCCGGAGTGTGAGAAACCGGGTTGGTGGGACGACTTCATCGGCCCCGGTAAGGGACTCGATACAAACGAGTACTTCGTCATCAGTGCCAACGTGCTCGGCGGTTGCCAAGGCACGACCGGTCCCGGCAGCATCAGCCCCACAACCGGCAAGCCGTTCTGCCTGGAGTTCCCCGTCATCACCGTCGGCGACATCGTTTCAGTGCACGCCGCACTCGTCGAGCATTTGGGAATCGAGAAACTGCTCTCTGTCATCGGCGGGAGTCTGGGCGGCATGCAGGTGCTCGAGTGGGCGGCGAGATTTCCCGACAAACTCTCTTCGGCCGTCGTTTTGGCGTCGGCGGCAAATCTTTCGGCTCAGGGCATCGCCTTCAACACGGTCGGGCGACGGGCCATTATGACCGATCCGCATTTCAAGGACGGCCGCCACTACAAAGCGTTCGGTGAAGACGAACCAGGGCCGCGGTTCGGTTTGGCGTTGGCGCGCATGTTGGCACATATCACGTACTTGTCCGAAGCGTCGATCGAATTGAAATTCGGACGGCGTTTACAACACAGCGAGGAACTCGGCTACGAACTGCAACGCGAAACTGAGTTCCAAATCGAAAGCTATCTGCACTATCAGGGAAAACGGTTTGTTGAACGCTTCGACGCAAACAGCTACCTGTTCCTGACCAAAGCGATGGATTACTTTCACCTGGCAGACAGCTACGGTTCTCTGACCGAAGCGGTCGGCCGCACGGACGCATCGTTTCTTGTGGTCAGCTATTCAACCGACTGGCTGTTTCCCACCAGTCAAAGCAAGGAACTCGTGGCCGCGCTAATTGAAACGGGCCGTGACGTCAGCTTCATTGAACTCGACAGCCCCTACGGTCACGATTCCTTCCTGATCGAACTGGAACCATTGACCGCACTGATTCAACCGTTTCTCGCACAAACACGCACACAACGGAATACCGACACTTCGAATTCCCGTTAACAATCGTTCGCCGATTTCCCTTTCACTTCCACATCACCAATCCCTATGTGTGCCCAACGATACTGCATGCCCGACCCGGCTCTCGCGTTGACTGACGAAGTCATCATGCGGCATATTTCGACGGGCAGTCGTGTGATCGACTTGGGATGCGGCAACGGTCGCCTATTGCAGGCACTGCGCGATCGGCACGATTGCTCGGTGTTGGGAGTCGAGCTTGATCGCGACGAAATCGTCGAGACGATCACTCGCGGCGTTCCCGTCATTCAAGCCGATCTCGACAAAGGGCTGTCCGACGTTCCCGATGCGGCTTTCGACATCGCCGTCCTCAGTCAAACGCTGCAACAAGTGCATCACCCCAAGGAAGTGCTCCGAGAGATGTTGCGGGTCGCCCGGCAGGCGTTGGTGGTGGTTCCAAACTTCGCCCACTGGCGCGTTCGGCTACAAGTGCTCTGGCAGGGGCGAGCACCGGTGACCAGCTCGTTACCTTATGAATGGTACGAAACTCCCAACGTGCATTTCATGTCGATGTACGACTTTCGCGAACTGGCCGCCGGATTGGATTGCCACATCGTCGCCGAACTGCCCATCATCAAGGGGCATGCCGTCGATCGTGCCTGGGCACCGAATCTGCGAGCCGAAAGCGTGCTTTACCTGTTGGAAAGCAACGATTCCAGCCATACAAAATCAACCAACGTTTCCGTCACCGCAGGAGTGCCCTCGGCGAAATGATGTCCGAGTTACTTTCCAACCTCTCCGCCCTGTCGACCTTCGTCATTAGTGGCGTCTGCGCGGTGCATGTCGCATTTTTCTGCCTGCTGTGGAACTGGTCGCGACGCGATTTGCGCACGATTGCCTCGTCGCTCGATCACTTCACGAGAAACCTGAAACACCGCAGTATTCTGGACGCGACCAGTCATTTCTCCGACCAAATCGAAGCGTTCCTGGCCGACATCAATGAAGTGCTCGCCGACGACACGCGCGCTGCCGATCGCACTGCATTGCTGGAACGCATAAATTATCTCGATGAAAAGCGCCAGTACGTGCATTCGATGTTGTTCCAGACCAGCTACAACATCTGTCGCACAATGATCGAGGCCTACCCCCTCGCCGGCGTTTTAGGAACGATTCTCGCCATCGGCGCAGCTTTGCAGACTGGAACGGGAGACGCGGCAACGTCGGCCGTTAACGCAATCGTCGGCCGATTCGGCGAGGCCATCTGGTCGACCTTCGCAGGGCTATCCGCCGCGATTCTCTTGATGTTCCTCAACAGCATCGTTGAACCATCGTTCTCGCGGTTAGGTGAAAACCGGTCGCATGTGCGAGACACCGTGGCGAAGGCCAAACGAGAGTTGTCGTTGTCCGGCGGAGACTCCGCATGAGTTTCCTGCCACGCAAACTCACGTTTCAACTGACACCGCTGCTGGATCTTCTGCTCATCGTAATTTTCGCGCAGTACATGGAGATGCGTGAAACAACAACGGCAACGGCTGCCACTGTAAACGTCGAAGCAAGCAATCAGCAGGATGCATTACAACAGCAGATCGAAAAGCAGGCAGCCGACATTCGCGAATTGAAAGACCGACTTTCCAACACAGAGCCGGCCAACGATGCTGTCGGCACGTTGAAACGCAAAAACAAGGAACTGGCCGAGGCTCTTCAACTGGAGCGCGAGAAGCAGAAACGGATCGGTGATACGATCGCGGAAGTGTTCCAGTTACCCAAGCCGCTCGTTGAACGTGTGTTCGACAAGCGAAATCCTGAGTCGAAAGACCGTTCTCCTGAAGAGTTGGCGATATTGCGTCAGGCGTTTCGCAATATCGCCGAAAAACGCGGCCGCGAGGTGCTCAAACATTTGCTAACCTACGAAGAACTTCGCAAACGTTGCGACGTGTGGGAAGTGCATTTGGACGACGACGATACCATCGTCTTCGGCACCGGGAAGAACACGCATCGCTTTCGTGCCACGTCCTCACGCGAGTTCGCCGACACGCTGTTCGCTCGCTACAAAAGCTTGCCCGAGCCGAAAAGCCTCGTCATCATCCTCTTCTCGTACGGCAACGCAACGGCGGGCGCTCGCAAGTTGGTACTCGACGGGCTTTCGCCCACCTTGAAGGAAATGCGTGAAGACCGCGGCGGACGAACCCAGTTCGGATACGCAATTCTTGGATTCCAGCCGCCGACAGACGATTCAGACAAATGAAACCGGAGATGCCCTCGCGATGAAACGCCGTTTGCAAGTCGGAGCCGTGCTCGTTGTCGCCTTGGCCGCAGCCTTGAGTTACTTCACTGGTTTTCCTCCCGGACTCGGCGGAGGAAGTGGGGAAGACGGAGGATCCAACTCCGAGGCAAGTGACACGCGGGTCGATGTCTCGGAATATCCGTCGAGCGACGTGACGACAACCGATGAAACATTCGCATCAGTCGTGCGCATCGTTGTCGAAAAGGACGGCTACTCGTTGAAACAGATTGTCGAAGGGTCGGTCGAATACCAGCCTGCCGAACTCGATCGCATCATCGAGTTGGCCCGGAACGCAACGGGGAACGATGCCGGTGTGCGTGTCGTGCTCACCAGCCGACAAGCGGCTCGTCCTCCGGCGGAAAATCTGCTGAAGAGCAAATTGCTCGAAGCGGGCCTGACGGAACGTGAGATCAGCGGGTACTCCGATCTAAAACTCGAAGACGACGAAACTCGTTAACCGTTGCCCACTCTCATGCAGTCTCGGGGCCCGCGATCTTGCGGCGGTAGACGATGCCGGTATCAACCCGCTCGAACTCGGTCGATTCCCAAACGGCGATCGAATCGGTGTCGCATTCCCGAGCATACGCTTCAGCGAGTGTGAAGCGTTCTTCAGCCAGGCGTTTGCAGGTATCGAGAACCAGTACCCGTGCCGCGTCGCCTCCGGCGGCAATGTCGAGATCGCACAATCCGAATGCCTGTGCGCCCCATTTCGGTATGTAGTTATCCAGCCCGACAACTGTTACGGCAGTAATGCTCGCCCCGTCGTTCTTGGGGAGGAGACGAAACCGTGCCGAGTCGAGCCGGCCGAGTGTGGTCGTCCACCACCACGACACGTCATCGGGCAAACTGCCACAGGCAAGTTGTGTCTTGCGGCGCAGCATGACCAGTTTGAAGTCGATCGGGTCGCGGCTTGAATCGGTCGTTCGCTGAAACACCGCGTGTCGCTCGAACGGTTCGTAGCCGATCGCGTTCAAGAACGGAGCCGCATTCTCGTCGGACGCCAGGAACCCAACCGCCGACGCGCCCCCATAAAGTCCGTTGTAGAACGGATTACGTCCTGGCGAAGAACCTACGAAGACCTCGGAAACGCCCGCTTCCTCAAGATATCGCTCGGCTCGTGAGGCGAGTTCTCGCCCGATCCCTCGAAGTCGATATTCAGGGTGCACCACCACGGCACAAATCACGCCGGTATCGTGGGACAACCCAGAGCCATCGGAGTTTGCTCCGAACCCTGCATGTGCAAACCCGACAAGCCGCTCGCCATCGCACGCCAGGATGAAACCTCGCCGATCGAAGTACGGCTGTGCAAAAACCAAGACCTCGAACGCATCGGAGGTCACGTAGCCAGCGGCAGCGCGACCGAGTTCCGATTCGTTCCACAGCGAGAGCACATCGGGCGGATCAGAGTTCCGAAAGCAGCGGTATTCGATCACAAGATGAGCCTCGTCGCGCGGTCTTCACTCGCCAGACGAATGAGGTGGTCCGTCACGGCTGTTTAACGCTGCGTCACGTTCCGAACCGCCGTTACGATGGCGTCGGACGTCAATCCATATTTTTTCAGTAGACCGTCCGCGTCGCCGCTTTCCGCGAAGGTATCGCCGACGTTGACGTAGTCCATCGCCACCGGCACGGTACGCGTCACAACAGCGGCAACTGCTGCTCCTAACCCGCCAGCCGCCAGATGCTCTTCCGCCACAACAATCGCCTGCGTTTCTCTCGCGGCTGCAACAATCGCCTGCTCGTCGATCGGTTTGGTGGTGTGCATGTCGAGAACGCGTACCGAAACTCCCGCCTCAGCCAGGCTCGCGGCCGCATCCAGGGCAATGGCGACCATCATGCCGTTGGCAATAATCGTCGCGTCGTCGCCTTCTCGAACGCAGTTCGCCTTACCGATCGTGAAGTCGCAACCGTCGGGGTAGATGATGGGAACATTCGGACGCCCCAACCGCAGATAAACCGGCCCCTCGTGTTCAAACATGGCGGCGGTGGCGGCTTTGGTCGATGCGGCATCGGACGGCACAACGACCGTCATCCCCGGCACGGAACACGCCAGAGAGACATCTTCGATGCCCATTTGCGACGGTCCGTCTTCGCCAATCGAAATTCCCGCGTGCGAACCGACAAGCTTCACATTCATGCCGGGGAATGCGACCGACATGCGAATCTGGTCGTAAGCGTTACACCAGAGAAAACAGGCGAAGCTTGCGACGACGGGTGTTTTCCCAGTCGCGGCCAAGCCGCCCGCCACGCTGACCATGTTGCTTTCCGCGATGCCCACGTTGAATGAACGGTCGGGGAACGCCTTGGAAAACGGCTCGGTGCGCGTCGAGTTGCCGACATCACCGTCGACAACAACGATTTCAGGTCGCGATGCGCCCAATTCTTTCAGCGCTTCGCCGAAGGCGTCGCGGGTTGCTTGACCCATTTGGAGTCCGCTTGCTTCACCGATGGCCATACGTGGGGCCTCTGCTTTCAAATCTTCGTTAGATCACTATTCGTAAATGTTTGCTCGCGACAAATCTGCAATTCAGGCGAGCAGTTCCAGCGCCTTCTCGGCAAGATCCGGTGGAAGCGGCTTGCCGTGGAAATTCAGGTCTCCCTCGGCCTCAAGTATCGGCAAGATGCCGAAGCCCTTTTTCGTCTCGGAGACAATCAGCGTGGGTTTGTCAGTCACGGCGGTCGCCGTTTCCAATGCCGAGACGACTTCCGCCATATCGTTGCCGTTGATGGTTTGAGTGTGCCATCCAAATGCGGCGATCTTGTCAGCGAACGGCTTGAGATCGAGAACGTCTTTGGTGGCACCGGTTTGTTGGTAACCGTTCTGATCGATGATGGCTGTCAGGTTGCCCAACTGATATTTGTGTGCGGTGGCGATTGCTTCCCAGACTTGGCCTTCACCCATCTCGCCGTCGCCCATCATCACGAACACGCGTGTAGGCAGACCGTCGAGTCGGCATCCAAGTGCCTGACCGATTCCTAACGACAACCCTTGCCCCAGTGAGCCGTCGAGGCTTCGATACCGGGCAACCGCTTCATGTTCGGATGCCCTTCCAAAGGGCTGCCGAGCTTTCGCAGCGACATCAGGTCGTCGACCGGGAAATAGCCGGCCTCAGCCATCGCAGCGTAGAGAACAGGGACGGCGTGTCCCTTACTCAGAATGAAACGATCGCGTTCCGGCAGGCTCGGGTTGGCCGAGTCGAACTTCAGAAACCCTCCGAAGTACAACGCCGTAACGACTTCCGTCGCCGACATGCTGCTGGAAGGGTGTCCGCTCCCGGCCTCGGTTGTCATCCGCACAATGTGCCGACGAAGAACGCGAGCCTTTTCTTTTAGTGCGTCGATATCGACACCGTTCGTGCTGGACAATCGAAATCCTTCGCGTGGTGTGAATTCGATTCCCGCCCTACAAAACGCTGTAGCTGGCGGTGAATGGGGACTGACCGGCGGCCAAGTTCAGAAGGCCGCGTGGCCCCATGCTAGCGATCGACTTCCATGCTGGCAAGCAGCCGAATCGAGCTTCGCCAATGGTGTTCCGCAGCCGCAGCCTTCCTGCTTCCGCCCCGTCCAGACCTCTCACTCATCAACCCGCAGCTGGCGAGACGGATCAGACCGGGTCGCCTGCTGGCGATGGGGTGCGGGAGGATCGCTCCGGCTTGTTGGGGGCAAGGTAGGGTCCGAGCAAGCGACCTGTTTTTCAATCAAACGGCCCAGTGGGCCAGCTAACAATGCGGGTAGGAAGATGACGTCGGCCACTAAGGCCGCACCAATCAATGCGGCCATCAGCCAGCCGAAACGACTGACCAGCAGCAAGTCGGCCGGGTAAAGCATCAACAGACCCAGCCCGACGGCTGCACTGGTTTGCCACATTGCCGGGCCGCAATGTCCCAGTGCCTCGGCCACAGCTTCAGATCGATCGAGACCGTCACGAATGCCGGCTCGAAACCACGTCAGCAAGTGCAGTGTGCCATCGACGGCAATACCGAGTGCAACCGACGCGGTAATCATCGTCCCGATGTCGACAGCCAACCCGCCCCAGGAAACAAGGCCGAAGACAAGACCGACCGGCAGCAGGTTGGGAACCATCGTTAACAAGCCCGCCAGCGGATTGCGCAGTAGAATCATCATGACGATGGCGATCACGCCGAATGCGAGTCCGAAACTGAGAATCAGGCTGTCCAGCACAGCTTGTTGCGTGCGCAGAAAAAGGGGAACCATCCCGGTCACATGATGGCTCGCACCGGCATGATTCTTCAGAACCGACTGTGCAATTTCATTGAGCGCACCGACTTTACGGTTGGGGTTGTCGGCCGCATCTTTCTCATAAGCTCCGACACCGACGAGGTCACCGTAGTCGAGATCGGACATGATGGCGACTTGCGCGGTGATGCGCCACAGTTCATCGCCTTTGCTATTGAGCCGTCGGTCACCGAGCTTGGCCAAGTCGGCGTCTTCCTCGGTCATCACATAGAAGGACCGCACACCGTTGGACGGTTCATCACGGACCCGCTTCTTGATTTCATTGACGATGCGGTTGTATCTAAGTTTGCTGGTAAGTGAGGCGTTTGGCTTGGGCTCCTGGTCGTAGACGGGCAGAAAATCGGCGAGTGACAGCGTGCCGCTGATGTCGCGGTGGTGCTGCATTTGCTGCTGGATTTCGCTGACGAGTTTCATGCGTTCGACGAAGTTCAACTGACCTTTACCGAGGCCTTGCATGGATTCGTCGAAGCGGATGATTGTTTCGACCGGAATGATGCCTGACAGGTTCTCTTCGAGAAAATCGTAGTCCTGCACGACACGGGCGTCGTCGGGGAAGTAGCGGATGACTTTCGTCTCGGTTCGGAAACGATACAGCCCGGCCGAGCCTGCCAGGAACAAGACAAAACAGGCCAGGGAAACGGCCCCTTTGTGTTTTGCGAGCAGACGGCCGAGGTTTTTCCACCCCGTGCGATCGACCTCGGACTTTCGCGGAGGCTTGGACGGCCAGTATTGCAACATGGACGGCAGGCCGTAGAGCACCACCAGCACCGAAACCACACAGCCGATCGCAGAATACTTGCCGAAGTCTCGCACCGGAGACAACGGGCTGGTGGTCAGAGAGAGGAGTCCGATCGCCGTGGTGAAGGCGGCCAACGCACAGGGCGTCCAGGCCATCTTTACCGAATTAACGATCGCTGTTGCCGGGTTTTCGTGGGCGGCGTGCTTCCAGTAGTTGGAGATATGGATCGCCGCAGAGATGGTGAGCACCATGAGCAACGTGGGCATCACCACGAGCACCATGTTCATGTTTCCGCCGGTCATCGGCACGATGCCTACGGCAACAATCATGGTGTAGTACGCGCAAACCAGCACGAGCACACTCAGCCTGATACTGCGAAGCATCAGAAATGTCAGCGCGATGCCGACCATGGCAGACAGGAGAAACGGAGACCGCTTATGAAACTGGGACAGAGGATAGTCGGTGTTCCAACCGGCTCTGCCAACGGCTTCGTTCAATTCGTGGCCGGCGTACGGACGCCCGCCCATGTGGATGAGATTTTCGGGAATGCCGACCGATACGGCCGCTTCCCTAATCGCGGCGAATGTGGCTTTCCGGTCGGAGATGCCCGCCTCGGAAAGAGAAACAGACAAGGCGACCGGCGAGCCGGGTTGAAAGAAGCAACTGTCGACCAGGCGACGGCCCTGTGGCGCGCCTTTAGTGACTCGGCCTCGCAACGCAACCGCAAGTTCTCGAAACTTCTTCAGTTGTTCGGGATGCAGGTGCATCGCCTTCCAATTCACTTCGACGTCGAACGGTTGCTCATTCTCGGATGCATTCCCTGAGGCGGCCGCAACGTCTTCGTCCGACTCGCCTTCGTCCTCATCTTCTTCTTCTTCTTCTTCGGAGAATTCCTCGTCACTTTCCTCGGCTGGTTCGACAACTGAGATTTCGAGACCCAGCTTCGATTTCGCTTCCGACTTGAGTTGAGCGATCGCAGATTTCTTCCGCTTCTGCCGACCGAGATCGGTCAACGCGAGCTTCAGAGGCCCTTTGCCGACGAGCACTCCCTCAAGACGTTTGATCGCTTCTTCTCGCGTGACGCGTTTGTCGCCGATCTTGTGTGCGGTCATCCGTTCGATGACTTCGTTCGGCGTGACGACACCGGACACGAACTTCGATCCGCCGCGGCGTAGGCCGTCGGAGCGGTCACGCCCTTCGAGTTTTTCAGCGAGCGCACGAACGCGTTGATCGGAAAGGGAACTGCCTTCCCAAGTGAGTAAAACGCGATCTTCAGACTTGAAGTGCTCGTGATACCAACGGAGAACCTTAGCCTGCGGGTGATCGGAGGGGAGCCAGTTCTCGACGTCGTTTTTCAGCTCGACGCGCCCCATCGACCACCAAGCGATCGGTGCGATGAAAACCATCACCACGATCACCCAGAGACCACGTCCGTTACCCCACGGATCGCGTTTTTCAAAGAAGTGCGTCATATTCAGTTGTACCGACGATCCATCGCGGTCGTCATCTGGCGACGACGGTCTTCCGTCAATCGCAAAGAATGGCTTGTGGAGTCAGTTTTCCGTGATGCAAATGTACCCATAACGGCACACTTAACCACACGACTGGGCAAGGATTATAGCAGTTTCCCAAGATTCAAGAATAGCGAAATGGGACTGCCGTAGCGATCGCCGGCAAACCGCCCGGAACATGTCGGATCGTATAAGCTGGGCAAACGGGGATGATATCGCCCGAGATTAGGCTTTCTTGGCGTCAAAACCTCGTAGGAGTTCCTGCTCCCACTCGTCCATCAACGGCCAATCGACCGCACAGGTTCCAAAATCGGCCATGTGCTGATACCCCTGGATTCGCTCAATTGTCGAATCCAGAAGTGGACCGTCGTTGCGAAAAATAGGGCCGTGGCTGGGCAATAACCACTTCACTCCACTGTCACGGATGCGTTTCAACGAGTTGATGAAGTCGGGAATGTTCGAGCCGTGATGGGCATCGATGTTCCCCACACAGCCGTCGCGGTAGATATTGTCGGCTGAGAACAGCAATTCGTCCATGCGGAACGAGAGTTGGCCGGCGGTATGCCCCGGCGTGTTCCAAACCTCGATACGCAGGCTTCCCAACTCGATGACATCGGCTTCACCAATGGTGCGATCGATCTCCACGCTGGGCATTTCGAGCGAGATGTTCTGGGCGGAAATCTCGGCGTAAGTGACAATGCGATCGCCTTCCCGCAATAGGCGCGAGGTTTCCTCATGCCCGAGAACTTGCGCGGTGGGCAGCAACTCGCTGGCCTTTTTGAGGCCTTGCACGTGGTCAACGTCGGCATGTGTGGCGACGAGGTACTTGCAATGGTCAAGTGGAAAGTCCAATTGCCGAACCATCTCGATGATTTCGGAAACTGAGTCTTCATAGCCGATGTCTATGAGCATCCAGTCAAGTTCATCGAAGATCAGATACACGCAGCAGCCCAAGCGGCGACGTGCCTGTTCATTGATCTCAATGACGTGGGGAAAGACTTCCGAACGTGTGAGCATAAGGGAAGTGTCCAGACTCTGCGACGATCACCAACATGCCGACCGACGAGGCCTTCCGCGACCAACATTCGGCTCGGCTGGCCCATTCGGCCCAGTGTTCAGGGCATTCTATTTCCATCGTCGGCCCGATACAACCAATGATGACAGGGTACCCACTACAAATGCAAATTCTCGGATGCGAATTCTCGGATACGAATTCTTGAGGGCTGATTTAAGGAGTTCCGGTCGCCGTGGGTCGTCAAAGAGCCTATAATCGGACAGGCCTCGAACATTCGAGTCGATGGCAGATTGTTGGATCGGGAAGTGAGGGGAGTGACCGTGGTGTCTGAATTCGTCGAACCTCTGGGAATGAGAATTCTGATTCGGAAGGACGAAAGTCGCCAGCAAACGCGCGGCGGCATTGTTCTACCCGACGATGCAGAGATTCCGACAATCACCGGTCGCGTCGTTGAGATCAGCGTACAGATCGATCACGACATGGATTACCCGATCCGCAAGTACGACAAGGTGCTCTTCAATCCGAAGGACGCGATCCCCGTCGACTTCGAGACGGACAACCTGCTGTATGTGGTGCCGGTCGATGATGTCGTCGCGGTTTTTCGCCGATCGGATGTCGTCTCGTCAGAGACGGAAGCGGCCGACGAAACGGAAGACGTGGAAGACTTCGGCGAATTCGGCGACTTTGAAGAGGGCGATGGCTGACGCCGACAGGGCGCAGTCTCGTCGCGGGTGCTGTCCTGTCTGCGATACTGCCGACCCGACGAGTGCTGCAAGAGCCGTCCCGCTTACGTCGAGCTGCCAGCCAGGCCTGCAGGTGAGCTGACGGCTTTCTCGACTTCACCCAGCAGTTGATCGAGGCGGAACGGCTTATAAAGGACGGACTTCAATCCTTCCTGTCTCGCCTTGACGATCGAATGCGTGGGATCGTAGCCGAACCCAGTCATCAGAATGACGGGGAGGTGCCCGTGAATCTCCCTCAGTTTCCGGAAGCAATCGAAGCCGGTCATGTCGGGCAGTCGAATGTCGACGATGACGGCATCGTAGTGGAAGCTGCGAACCATCAAGAGCGCCTCTTCGCCGTGGTGTGCGGTTTCCACATCGCAGCCGAATCGGCCCAGTAATTCATGGGCCGCACGACGAACCTCTTCGTCGCTGTCGACGACCAGAATTCGTTTGTGTCGCAGCTTCGGACGTTCAGGCCGTGGAGGCAGTGCGGAATGGGGCACCTTCGGTGCCATCGTCTCGCCAACTTTTTGAATCAGCTGATTAATGCCCCGCGTGTGCTTGAGAATTCGTTGCAAACGCTCGCTGACATCCGGTTCGTGACCGATATAACGTTCGAGCATCCACGTGGCGTCGTTGAGAATCTCATCCACCGGGTTGGCCACTTCCCGCATGATGAGTTCGGCGCTTTCGGTGGCCGTGGTGATCTTCTCGACGACAAGCAACTCCAGCGTGTTCAACGCCACCGCGACTTCACGGCTGAAGAGTTCGAGAAACTGCAAGTCGTTTTCATCGAATGCCCCAGGACGTGGACTTTCGACGTTGAACGTTCCCAGAATTTCGTCATGCAGAATCAGAGGAACGGTCAGAGAGCTGTGTGCTCCGGGCGCGCCGGGCAGATAGAGCGGATCGTTCTCGGTGTCTTCACAGAGGTAACTTTTCCCGGTCGCCGCCACGAAGCCGGTCACTCCGTTGTCTCGTGGATTGGCAGTCAGAGACCGATCAGCCGCACCTTCCGCCATGCCGTCAGCGAGCAGCGGCTCGAGAAATTTGGATTGCTTATCGACGAGGCGAATTTCGACGGTGTCGAATTCGAGCAAGTCTTGTGTGTAGTGCAGAATTTTCGACTTGAGCAGCTCGATGCGGTTCTCGACCGACATCTCGAGCACTTCCTGCGGCGAAAGGTCGCCCAGTTCGAGACCCGCCTGGTAAATGGCGTTTAATTTTTGCCGCTGGAGCACCTCGGCGGAAACATCTCGCACAATGACCATGAGGTACTCGGGGATGTCGGAATCCGCCGAGACGATGGGTCGGGCATGCACTTCGAAGTAGGCCTTCTCGCCGATCCGCAATGTGCTTCGAGCCGATTCGCCTGTACCCAAGGCCGTGTGAAACGGACAGAAGTCCGGGCCGAGAATCTCGGGGGTGCCAACGGCGTCGTAGAAACTCTGGCCGACCAGATTCCGATCACAGGCTCGACCACCGTCGACGGTGATCAGCTCTTGGAGGCGAGCGTTCGCCCACACGATCGACAGTGCAGGGTCGAGTAGAACCACACCGTCGGGCATCTGCTCAAGAATGCCGCTGGCTTCGAGGAGAATTCCGGGCGAAGAGACGTCTCGGCCCCACAAGAAAACCCCTGAAAAATCATCGTCCTGCATCTGGTGCAAGGCCGACTCGAGATTGCTTGGAACAACAACCTCGTACTTTTCTTCGAGCCGCTGAATTAGGGGCGCAGACCGGTCGATGTCTCGACCGAAAATGAGGATCCGGGGCGTTTCCGACACGGAGCTCTTCTACTCCTCTCCACTCACCAGTCCCGCGTGAAGTACGTTATTATACGCCAATCAGCGGGTGCGGACAACCGGCCATCAGCTGCCCCGACATCGATCGGCGAAGTGGGAGTCACTTCGCTTCGAGCAGGCCACTCACAATCTACCATCCACACGACTCCACTTCGTCATCGACAACCGGCTGGCATCGAGTTCATAGTCGAAAGGACCATTTCGCGAAATTTCGATTCTCATCACGGGTGAATTGCCGGATGCGCGGGCGAATCGCCCGCTCACCGGCCGTTCCGCAGGACTTCGCCAAACCGGAATGGCTCCGGGGCCACTTCATAGCCGGGGCGGATGCCAATGTTCATCAATAATCCCAAGGCGATACTCGTCGCCAACAGGCTCGAACCACCGTAGCTCATCAGAGGTAATGTCAATCCGGTAATCGGCAGCAGCCCAACCGTCATACCCGTATTGATGATCGCCTGGGTCGCCAGCAGAACCACAATTCCCACCGCCAGCAGTCGGCCAAACGGCTCGCGCGTTGTCGCAGCAATCCGCAAACCACTGCCGAACAGAATCAGGTAAAGCAAGAGGGTCAGCAAACAGCCGACCAATCCCCAGCGCTCGCCGACCAGACAAAAAGCGAAATCGGTTCGCGAGGCAGGCAGATGATACGCCAGTGGATCGTCGAGAGGCATTCCACCGATCTCACTTCCCCACACTCCCCCAAGTGCGAGAAGTTGTTTCGATTGATGCAGATGATACCCGTCACCCGGCGGAACAGGCCCACCGTCGCGCTGTTGAAACAGCATGACCACGCGCGACTGCTGCTCGGCACTCATCCCGGCCCACAACAAAGGCAGGCTGGCTGCGCCCAATAGCCCAACGAAGGCAAGATGCCGCGGCCGCGCACCGGCAGCGAACAACATGCCAAATAACACCGGCAGAAAAACCAGCGACGTGCCCAAATCGGGCTCGCGCAAAATCAAACCGACCGGCACGATGGTCATCAGGAACGGAACCAGCAAGCCGGTCAAGCGGCGGTAGTTGTCCCGGTGCATCAGGTAGTGGCCGACAGCCATGATGAAAGTCAGCTTCATCAGCTCCGAAGGCTGCAGGAACACAGGCCCCAACGGTATCCAACGGTGAGCACCATTTCGAGCGGGAAAGAAGTACGTCAGCAGCAGCAGCACCAAGCTGCCCAGAAACAGCGGGTAGCTCAGCGTTCGCAACCGACGATAAGGCAACATCGCCGCCACGCAGAAAGCGGGAACCGAAAGCACGATCCAGACCGTCTGGCGAGTGAAGAAGTCACCGTTTCCGGCCAACACATCGCCCCGCGCGATACCGGTCAAGCCTAGCGACACTAACGCCACCACGCTCGCAACCAGCAGCCAGGGAACAACATGTGGTGATCGATACTCCATCGCGCTCTCTCACAGCCTTGCCGACGGTGATGTAATGCATTCGGCGGGATGTGGGAACACCGATCTCGGCTGGGCAAGTTGACAGTCTCAACGACCCCGGTGTCCTGTTCGGGTTCGACACACATGTCGGTCTGCGACAAGGTCCGGATCCCAAACCGCACGTTGACACCCTTTCATGGCCGTCTTACGATGATTCTAACGAACGCTGGCTTGGGGAAGGTTTCAGCCATGTCTAACGATTACAGAAGCCGCAATTCGACGCCGAGGCGAGAACTTCGCGTTCGCGTTCTCTGCCTGTTACCGCTCGTCGCGTGGTTTTCTCTGTCGGCCTCATCAACCGAGGCTGCCCCGCTCGACCCGAAAATTGCCGCCGCCGTGCAGAAGGCTGCGAAATTCATCGCTGGCAACGTGGGCAAGTCGCAAAGTGGAGACGAAGGCTTGGCAGCGTATGCCTTGCTCAAAGCCGATGTGAAGCCGACGAACCCTGTGGTCGTCGCGCTGTTGCGAAAAGTTCTGGCGAAGTTCGGCCGTGGTGGCTACCGTCCGCCCCAACATCATACCTATGCAGCGGGCGTCGACATGATGGCCCTGGAAGCCGCCGACCCGAAGCGCTATCGCAAGCATCTTCAAGCGATCGTGAAATACATCACCACAGTGCAGAACCCGAAAGGTGATTGGTATTACCCAGGACCGTCAATCGGCGGAGATACGAGCATTTCGCAATACGGTGTCCTCGGTTTGTGGGCGGCTGCACGTGCCGGAGTCACCATTCCCCCGCTGGTCTGGGACAAGGCCGCCGCCTGGCATGTTGCGAACCAAATGAAAGGCGGAGGCTTTACGTATCAACCAGGAAACGGCGTAGTCAATGCGACGAGCAGCATGACGGCCGCCGGCACGTCGAGCTTGCTTGTTTGTCGCCTCTATCTTTACCCAGAGGGCGGCCCCAGGTTCGCTGCCCCAAAGAAGAAAAAGAAGGGGCCACGCCAACGATTCGGTGTCTTGGAGGAAATCGATCTGACCGAAGGCGATTCACCAGAGAAACCGAACGCCCCAAGACGGGTGAATTACCGACCAAAAACTCCCTTGGCAGCAATCGATAAAGCCATTGCAGGTGGCACCGATTGGTTAACAAAAGGGTATACAGTTCGGGCAAATGAATACCCCATCTATTACCTCTACGGGCTGGAGCGCGCAGCGGCGCTCGCCAACCTGCCCAGAATCGGCAACCATGATTGGTTTGCCGACGGGTCGGCCCATCTGCTCTCCCGTCAAGGCGGGGACGGCATGTTTTCCGGAAGCAACTGCGGTAACGTTCCCGGCACCGCCTTTGCGATTCTTTTCCTCACACGAACCACGAGCAAGCTTCTGGGACGACAACCCAAACCGCGAACTCCCATTGATGGGGGTCTGCTGGCCGGTGGTCGCGGACTGCCCGACAATCTCAAGCAGACCCAACTACGTGACGGCAAAGCCAAAGAGCGCAAGCTCACCGGGCCGATCGACAAACTGCTAGCCGAACTCCAAAGCCCTCAAGACGGCGATTTCGTCTCCGCACAGGAAGCCATCATCGAAAGAGTTCAACTCGGAAATCGGGAAGAACTCATCGGACAGAAAGCCCGTCTGGTGAAGCTCGCCTCGCATCCCCATGCCGAGGTTCGTCGAACGGTTATCTGGGCGCTAGGTCGCACCGACGACTTGGCGGTTGCTCCCATTCTCTTGAAGGCGCTCGAGGATGCCGAACTCGACGTGATGGTCGAAGCACGCAACGCGCTGTGTTTCCTCAGCCGCAAGCCGCGCGGATTCGGGCTGCCCAATACACCGCTCGGCGAAGCTGCCGCAGACGCCAGTGAAGCAGAGCAGAAGAAGATCGTCGCCGACTGGCGAACCAAGGCGAAACGCAACTGGCAACGCTGGTATCTCGCCGTCCGCCCCTACGCCGAACGAGACGACCTGACCGAACCTCCTCGGCGCAATCGGAAACGAGCACGGTCGTTACGCTGATTCGCCTCGTACCTCAGCGTTGACTGGCTATCGAGCACCTGCTGGCTGCTGTGTGTGACTGCTGATCGCTGACTGCTCAAAAGTCAGACCTGGTCAAAGTTCGTCGGTGCCCGGCCCGTGATACTGTACACGTAGGCCATAATCTCGACGAACACTTCGTACATCTCCACCGGAATCGGGTGGCCTACGCGAACGTCTTTATACAAGGCGCGGGCCAGTTCACGGCGTTCGATGATCGGAATGGCATTCTCGACGGCAATGGCGCGGATCCGTTCTGCGATCACGCCCATCCCCTTGGCCAGCACCAGCGGAGCGTCCATCTTCTCCGGCGCGTACTTCAATGCCACCGCGATATGCGTGGGGTTGGTTATCACCACGTCGGCATCCTGGACCGCGTTCATTTCGCGGCCTTCGGCCAACTTACGATGCGCTTCCTTGCGCCGTTGACGCATCTGCGGATCGCCGTCCATCTGTTTCATTTCATCGCGGACTTCCTGCTTCGTCATTTTCAGATCTTGCTCGTGCTTCCATTTCTGGAACGCGTAGTCGGTTACCGCCAGTACAATCAACGCAATGGCCAATTGCATCGCCAATGCCGCGAGTTCGTTCTTGATCGCCAGCAAGATGCTCGCCGGCTCGCCCTGCGTCCACGTGGCGAAGTAGCTGAATTGAGATGCAATGAACCACCCCGCGATCCCCGCCACCAATAACAGTTTCCCCAAACTGACGGCCAGCTTGACGACCGACTGAATCGAAAGGATCCGCTTCGCACCTTCCAGCGGGTTCATGCGAGAGAACTTGGGCATTAACGCTTCGGGAGCAAGCAGAAACCCCACTTGCAGGATGTTGATCGCCAACGCCGAGGCCATCATGCCCAGCAGCCAAGGCAACACACCGGCAGCCAC
>Ga0115002_10003215_pt1 | contig 20548 bp, 20 predicted proteins | sample ArcticOcean_MG_C_8_FD_89576 | JGI IMG/M metagenome (GOLD analysis project Ga0115002, IMG submission 89576) | Marine microbial communities from western Arctic Ocean - ArcticOcean_MG_CB11_86 | ecosystem: Environmental > Aquatic > Marine > Oceanic | place: Arctic Ocean: Canada Basin | collected... | reverse complement strand
TGATCTCTTAGCTAGGACAGCCCCTTATATTATTATTTCAGGGTCATTGATCGAGTTACCCAAACTGGGCCATGTGATTGGTTAGTCTGGAGGTTATTATTATGTGGTTAAGGTTGTAGAGGAAGTCAAGATTCTGGCGGAAGGAGGCCGTAAGCCGAGTGGCCAGAGCCTTGTTCTGTTGTGTATCGTTTTGATTTCATTGTCTGGGTCCTTTATAGGTGCCCAGTTTTCGTAATCTCGACCAGGTTCCCGTATCAACGGTTACTTTAATATTCAGAAGCGAACGGGGATGCGTCGTTTTCTTATTTAATCAAAAATCAATTTCTTCAGGTTTCATCCAATCTTCAGTGACGTTCTCTGGCATGCGCCAAACCGTGTCTCCTGATTGATTGGTGAAGTAGAGAAATGATGGTGAATGTTTATCGGGATTTCCGTCGGCCCAAAAAGCGAAGAAGTCGGGGTGTGCATTGATAGGGGACCGGCAGTAGGCATGGTTACGGGGACTGTTCTGCGTGACGTCACGGAGTTTGGTCCAAGTGTCTCCTTGGTCCTGGCTTTCCCAAAGGGCAACTTCACCGCCCGTTCCGTGTTCCTGGGGACCCGTTTCGGTAGGTGCGATGATCTGCCATACATTGTTTTCTTTGATGATGAGTGAACCTTGGTCGTAGTTGTGGAATGCAGTCGTGACCGTTGAAATGTTCCATTCCTTGCCGGTCCAGCGAACCACGCGCCATAATCGTAATCCATTGTCTGGCCCAGGTTGATGACTATGACTGGTGATAATAAGGATCGCGGGGTTACCTTCGTTATCGAGTCGAATGTCTTTCAGGTAGACGAGTTGGTTTTGCACACTGAATTTTTCCACCAGGGCCGGCGAGTTGAAATCAATAAGTGGCAGAGCGAGTTCTTCTCCATCGATGGTTTTCCAGATCTTTCCGAAGTCAAAAGTCTGAGTAAAGTAGAGGTCGGTTCTTAGGTCGACCGTCCCACCTGGATGTCGATTGAATGCGGTAATAACGCGACCATCCTTTTGAAAGCTGGTTTGGTAATGGCCTCCCATGCCGGCCAGTTTTTGATGCTTTGTCCAATCGTGACCGTCTGTGCTCGATTGAAAATAGAGCTCACGTCCTTTGGTGTATTTGGTAAAGAGTAGCATGAATCCCTGGTCTTTGATGTGCCACGGTTGGGGGTAGGTCATTTCCATCTCCTCGATTCGTTGAAAGGCATCAATATTGTATGGCTTTACGCTTTTATATTTAAATCCCGGACGTCTTTGACCTCGTCCGCTAATAAACACCCAGATATAACCTTTATCGTCGATGGCTAAGGATAGATTGTCGTGCGGATCGTCAACTCCTTCTTTGTCATGAACAATGGTAGGCTTCGCCAGTAAGCCTGTATCGTGGTCAAAACACGACGCCATGCAGAGTAGGTAACGTTCACCGTTTCGCGAACCACCGTAAACAAAGAATGTTTTGTTTGCTTCGGGTGAGTAGATGGCCAGTGGAACATGCTTCGCGGTGTAGGTGCCTAATCCTCCTGAATACTTCGATCCAAATTCTGAATACTGGCCCAGATCGAACCATATCCCATTGAACCCGTCTGCTTTCTTATTACTAAGAATCGTTTGCCCACTCAAACTGAAATGAAAGCTAAGTATTATCAGGATAACAATTCGGGATGCCCAATTCATTTGGGCATGATCAATAAGTCTCTCTATGTAGGCAATAGAGATCGAGAGGTACAGCTCTGATTTGATGCGACACAACTTGTAGCTTTTGATGTTTGGCTGTAGGAGGGGTTGTTATACTGGTGTCACTTCGCTTATTGCTTGTCCAAGTTATTAATCAATGCTGCGAGGAGTCCGCAGGATCAAGACTCGCCGCAGCAGCATTGTTAGTAACTTGCCGCGGCTGGGGCTCTGAGCTTAGGCTTCGGTGTGGCTTACCCCGTCTACTGTCAGTTGGTAGAATTTTCGCTGTGAGTCAGAGAGTTTCATATTGATCGTTACCTATAGACAAACTTTGGTTTCATTGCAATTCCTAGGTTGGGGAAATGAGATGGATTCCAGGCCGGTACAATCCGGATCATGTTGATGGAAACCAGACAAAAATTGCTCTCTCTTCTTCAATACTATATTCAAAGCGAAGTTGAGTTGCATGCGGGCCTTGGATCCTTCCTTGCGTTTTACATTTTTTAGAGGCCAATTATTTTCATGAAATATCCGAACTTTTTCAGTGAATTTATCTTCAAATAGTTGCCCAATGGGATCGCTGTGGAGAATTGTGGGAAATAAATCTACTTCAAAAAAGTCACCAAGGAAATCATCCCCATAAATCTTTAAAAGGTCCTGAAAAGAAAACATTGAACAAACTGCTGTTGATCTGAGACACCGGGCTAGTTCAAATATTTCATCTTCAGAAGGAGGCTCATTCTCTTTCCAGGTTTTAAAAACAGAGCCTAGTTTTGAGAGCTTTTCATTGAGCTCTTCGAGTTTAAGTTCTTCAGCTAAAGACATGGATGACCTTTCTTGATGATTGTGCTGGTTTGATTCCAAAGAACTTTTCCCCGTCGCTCTTCTTGGCTAAGGCCCTGTAATGATCGAAGAGGACCTGATCGTTAGTCTTATGTCCAAGTAATCGGGCTGTTACCAATGAATTACCATGCGATGCGAAATGGTAGCTACCAAAACTATGTCTCATCGAATTGTTTTCCCACCGGGTTTTGAGCGACCCGTCTCTACCTTTTTCTCCAAGCCCGGCGTGAGCGAGGAGCTCGTGTAAGCGTCGGTAAAGATAGGCCATGTATGAGCTGGCAATTATCCTTCCGTTTTTTTTGTGGCAAATACTTAACCAGGCTGCTGCGTTGTCCGGGATATCGACATTTCGGATACGCCTCTTTTTGGCAATCTTCGCACTCACCGAAACAAATGGAGCATCCTCATTCAGGTGAACATCCTTCCAATCGAGTCGCTTGATTTCCTCGGTCCTGAGTCCGCAGAACAAACCCAATGTTAACACTGGCAGTAATCCCAAGTCCCTGCGCTCTTCAGCCGCTGCCATGAGTAGTTGAGCTTCCCGGACTGAAAGGATAGAGGGTTCACGAGTATCCCTTGACCCGCCATAGAGTTCCTTCCGCTCCAGGTCCGTTAAATCATCCAGCGGGATTTCCAGGATCAGCTTGCTTTGCTTGGCATGTCTTAGAATCTCTGAGACCACCGCTAGGAAATTCTTTGTGGACCTCGGCGCAAGATCGAGGAATTGCAGCCACTCTTTGATTTCAAGAGCGGTCAAATCGCGCACCAGACTATCTCCAAAATACTCCGCAAATCTTTTAGCCCTGATTCGGAAATCTTTAACGCTGTAGTAGCGCAGTTCGCCTTTCCCATACCGAGTTTCCTTGGAAGTAATCATTTCCTCAATAAGGGCGGCAACGGTCTTGTCTCCGCCTTTCGGCCGTAACCGGGGAACAGCGAAGTCGACGACCTCACGTAGGGTCAGCCCCTTTTCCCGTAACTCTAGGATAATCTCCACAAACTGCCGCCTCTCAGCCGCCTGAGTCTTAAAGTAATCCTCTCCCTGTTTGGAGACACCCCTGTATTCGTCGGAAGCCCATCTCTTAGCTGTGGCTAAATCCTTAAATTGACGTCGTTTCCTGCCGCTTCCCGAAACTTTGGCGGGAATCGTGACCTGGTATGATCCATTAAAGGCTTCACCTTCGTGGATGTTGATAACCTCACGTATCCAGATTTTGGAACTCTTGGGATATTCCCACTTCTTAAACCCCTTCGTATCCCTTGCTTTCATAGGATACAGTATGCCATTACCTACAATTAAATCAAGCAAGTTGGATAGAATATCCCATAGAAACTGGCGGAGAGAGAGGGATTCGAACCCCCGGTACCTTACGGTACAACGGTTTTCAAGACCGCCGCATTCGACACTCTGCCATCTCTCCGTGATCAAAGTGAGGGAATTTAGAGTTCCCGGGTTGGGCAGCAAGTAAAAAGTCGAAGGAATCGAGTAGATATAGGAAACAGACAAAAATCGTTTATTTCAGGGATTTGTTAGCTGCTCATTTTGACTGGTCATCATGGATCAGTGTCTGTGTTTTTAGCGAGTGCCAGATTGCGATCACTTAATTTTAGACGGCTACAACCTCATCCACAAAGTTCCGCAGTGGAAAGCTTGGTTGAGTAAGTTTCCCGACCGAACCAGAGAGGCTTTGGCCGATTGGGTTCGGGTGATTCATGATGTAGATGGAGTCCGAACGACTTTGGTATTTGATGGGAAAGGTCCGGAAGTGACGATCGAACATCCTTTTAAGGATGAGACTTTTTCTTATGTATTCTCATCTGGCGGTCTGACTGCCGATACCGTTATTGAGCAAATGGTGGTTAATTCTAGAAATGCCACGCTTGCTGTTGTCGCGTCTGATGATCGCATGCTTCAACAGACTGTTTTGGCTTCGGGTGCTCAGGTTATGAGCAAACTAGAGTTGGATGGGTGGGTGACTAGTTGCGAGCGAAGATTAAAGCACTACTTAAAGTAGACAAGATCATTTTGTGTTCCTGGCTCGGTATTGTCCGATTGCGATGATTGGAATAAGTTGGGATAAAAAGTATCGTCGTTGTTTTATAGGTACAGCATGATTTTGGCGAATGCGATTCGTCAGAGTAGGGTTTATTTCTTTCTATGCAGTTGGATTTCCAAGTTTTTTCATGATGAAGCATTTAGAAACTTGAAGAACCAGTATACGAGAATCCATACTGGTTAATTAGTGAAAGCCGAAATGATAGCAAAGATCGAAGGTGAATACGGACCGCTTACTATATCTGAGCGCATGGTCCAAAAAATTTGGGCGAAAGGAGATTTTCGCAAATCGGATTTAAAGACCTTGGAAGGTGCTCATCTTGAGATTCTGGATTTGGGGCAATGGAATCTCTTGGCTGGACCCGATTTTAAGCAAGTTTCTATTAAAGTAGATGGAAAGGTTAAATACGGGGACGCAGAGCTACATTTCTTTGATTCAGATTGGGAGACTCATAACCATGGGTCGGATCCTGCGTTCAATAATGTCATTCTGCATATTTTGGTATTTCCTCCTAAAATCCGTAAACGTTCAATTCGGTGTTCTATTGAGCATACGCTGCTATTATTAGATCTTTTGCCCCAGGGTTTGGAAAGCTATGCTGAAGAGGAGGCGTTGGGAGCGCTCATTTCTGGCGATGAGACCGGCTTGGAAGAATCGCTTTTGGAACAGACATTTGAGGTCCGAATGACGCTTTTGGTTGAAACTGCCCGCAAACGTTGGAAAGCGAAGGTGGCTTATGCGAAAGGTCGATTAGATACACTTGGCTGGGAAGAGGCCTGTCACCATACTGCTTTAGAGATAATGGGTTACCGGTATAATAGAGCTGCGATGCTTTTTCTCGCTGGTGATTATTCGCTCAGTGCATTGCGCTCGGGAAATCACACCGCTTCGGACCTCTACCAGGCAGGACATGGACGTTGGCGTACCTCAGGTACTCGGCCAGCTAATCATCCTCGCCAGCGGCTTTTTCAGTACGAGGATTGGATCAATCAACGTCCGTTGTGGCCTTCTGATTTGGAAACCTTGCTCAAACGATTTCCCCAGGTTGCGAATTCTGAAGTGCTGAGTTCTACACGAAAGTCGCTTGGTTTAGCGAAAATCAGGCCATTACTGGCAGAAAATGTCGTTGGAGGCGCTGTTGGAGGGACGCGTATTGAAAACCTCATTTTTGCCTTTGTTGGCCGCAAACGCCGGAAGAGAGTTGTTTTCTTATTGGTACCACTGGTTTCCTGGAGATATTCCGGCCGCTTTGAAAAGGCTTCTCCAATTGATAAAAAACGGTTCTCCAGGACGGCTTCCAATATGCAATGGAGAATTACAAGGTGCTTTGCAGCGAATGATTGAACTGAGAACACCAAAACAAGGAAAATAGGCCCTTCAAAGTCTCAATTTTTGGATACTTGACACGGGGTTTGTCGGGGTCTAACACTTTCCCCTTTCACACTTTACCAACACTGGGAAGTGGGCTCTTTAGCCCGCTTTTTTTTATCACTTTATTTGACATGAGCAGCGAAATTTTATCCGTCCTGGAATATATGGAGAAGGAAAAGGGCATCGATCGACAAGACATGATCGGCGCCATTTCTTTGGCTATCAAAACCGCAGCCAGCAAAGGTGTAAATGCAGGTCAAGAGCTCAAAGTCGAGATCGACCCCAAGACGGGTGGATTGCAAGCGTGGATGCTTCTAAATGTGGTTGATTCTTTAAGCGATCCATCTACTGAGATTCACATTGAGAAGGCTAGATTGATTGATAAGGAATTGAATCTGGGCGATGTATTCGAAAAGCCAATTGATCCAGCATTTTTGGGTCGTATCGCTGCGCAAACAGCCAGACAGGCGATTATGCAGCAAGTCCGCCAATTTGAGAAAGAACGCATTTTTGATGATTACAAAGATTCGATTGGTGATGTGGTTTCTGGAATCGTCCGCCGTCGGGAGCGCAGTGATCTGATTATAGACTTGGGTAAGGCCGAAGCACTTCTTCCCGCCCGTGAAAAAGTACATGGCGAAGATTATGCTCCAGGTGAGCGTATCCGTTGCCTTTTACTCGCCATTGAGCAAACGAACCGTGGCCCGGAGTTAATACTAACACGTGCTCATTCAAAATTTATTCGTCGGCTTATGGAGCTGGAGGTCACTGAAATTGCCGATGGAACCGTAGTGATCAAGGCTTTGGCTCGCGAGCCAGGCTACCGAACTAAGATTGCCGTCATGAGCAAAGACAAAAAGGTCGATCCCGTGGGAGCTTGTGTAGGCGCACGCGGAGTACGCGTTAAAAGTATTGTCCGCGAGCTTGGTGGAGAAAAGATCGATATCATTCGTTATTTTGAAGATCCCCAGGAAATGCTTGCCGAAGCATTAAAACCGGCGGTGCCTTTAAATGTGGAGATCGATGAACGAAATAAACGGATTCACTTTGAAGTTGCCGACCGAGATCTTTCTGTGGCGATCGGTCGTCGTGGACAAAATGCACGACTAACATCCCGGCTAATGGGCTGGCGTCTTGATATCAGCAAAGAGAAGATTGCTGATGGCTTTGAAGACCGCAAAGAACGGGCAATTGCCGGGCTTAACCAGATTCCTGGAATTAGCGATGAGCTAGCCAATCGTCTGGTAGCAGTTGGCTTGATTAGTCCTGAAACATTTACAGGTGTTGAGGCATCTGACCTTCTGGATGCTGGGTTCACCCAGGATGAGGCGGATGAAGTATTAACCAAAGTTAAAGTGTTTCTCTCCCAATAAATTAGAATATTTTTTAGGTCCAAATCCTACTGCCCTTCACCCGGCGGAACAAATATATGAGTGTAAGAATTCACGAAATTTCAAAACAGACAGGCGTTCCGAATAAGGAAATCGTCGAATTGCTGAAGAAAAGGGGATACGTAGTATCTACCGCCTCGAGTGGTATTGATCCCATCTCAGCTGAATCTCTAATCGAGGAACTCGGCCGGGTAAAAGAACCTGAACCTGCTGTTCCAGAACCAACCCCTGAGGTGGAAGCGTCAAAGAAAGAAGCTCCGTCCCAGGTCGCTCCACCGCTAAGTGCGTTTGTTCGTTCGAAAGCGGATATCGAGCGAGAGAAGGAAGAGAAAAGGCTGGAAGAAGAGGAGAAACGTAAACCCGCGGCTGCTGCACCACCACCTGCTCCAGTTTCACCTGCCACCGTACCACCACCAGTGTCAGCGGCACCCAAGGCACCTCCTCCGATTCCTAAAACGACCTCGCCTGCAGCCTTAACACCGCCAAGTTCTCCGCCACCTCCACCCGTAGTTGGCGGACCAACTTCTACTCCCGTTGCTGATACTCCAGCTCCGCCAGAATCTGCTGAAACAGAAGAAGTCGATGCAGAAGGATCAGCCGCTCCTGTAGCAAGTGGTGTAAAGATGGTCACGGTAAAACCGCCCATTGTTGTTAAAGAATTTGCACTCGAGATTGGTCTAAAACCCTTTAAGCTAATTTCAGAACTCATGGAGATGGGAATCTTCTCTTCCATGAATCAGGTCATTGAAGAAGAAGTAGCTGTTCGTTTAGCCGAACGTCACGGATTTCTTCTTGAGGTAAAGCATCGTGGGGAAGAAAAGCCACCTCCAAAAAAGAAAAAGGTAGTTGAGATTGATCAAAGCCAGTTCCTGGAACCACGTCCGCCAGTCGTTTGTATCTTAGGTCACGTTGATCACGGAAAAACAACATTGCTCGACCATATTCGGAAAGCCAATGTCGTATCTGGTGAGTTTGGTGGAATCACACAGCATATTGGAGCTTATCAAATTGAGCATACTGGAAAGAAAATTACTTTCTTAGATACTCCTGGTCATGCGGCATTCTCAAAGATGCGTGAACGTGGCGCCCATGTCACTGATATGGCAATTCTAGTAGTAGCCGCCGATGACGGTTTTATGCCTCAGACCGATGAAGCCTTAAAATTTGCAGAGGAATCAGGCGATCCCATTCTCGTTGCGATCAATAAAATTGATTCGAAAGGTGCAGACCTTGACCGTGTTAAAGCCCAGATGCAGGAGCGTAACATTGCACCTGAAGATTGGGGTGGAGAAACCATCGCAGTCGCGTTGTCGGCATTAAAGGGCGAAAATGTTGAAGAGCTTATAAATATGATCAATCTCCAAGCGGAGGTGATGGAGCTTAAAGCTAGTCCAGTTGGTATAGCAAAGGGAACGGTGATTGAGTCCAAAATGGAAGTTGGCCGTGGTCCGACTGCAACTGTTATTGTTCAAGCAGGAACCTTAAAGGTAGGCGATGCTATCGTATGTGGTACTAGTTACGCAAAAATCCGCGCCATGATGGATGATGGCGGTAAAAATATTAAGCAGGCATTACCTTCGACGCCCGTGAGTATTCATGGTTGGTCAGATGCACCCGCGAGTGGTGCAGAGTTTCAAGTCGTTAAAAATGAAAAAACGGCCAAACAAATTTCTGAGGAACGAATAATTGAATTAAAGCGCGCGAGTGTTGTCGTTGAAGATGTTGATCAAGAGCCAGCAACTCTGGAAACACTTTTTGAGGCGATTGAACAGACACATAAGAAAGTCTACAAAGTTGTAGTTAAGTGCGACGTTCATGGCTCGATTGAAGCGGTAAAAGAAATTCTTAGTACAATAAAAAGTGACAAGATTGATTTGGAAGTAATTTCGGCCGAAGTAGGAGCGATCAGTAAGCAGGATGTTGACCTTGCTAGTACTTCAGAAGCTGCCGTGATTGGCTTTAATGTTCGCCTTGAAACAGGTGTCGCCTCGATTGCCAAGCATGGAGGTGTAAACATCATGCAGTTCAACATTATCTATCAAATGATAGACGAACTGATGTTGGCGATGGCTGATCAACTTGATCCCGAGTTGGTTCAAAAGAAAATTGGTTCTGCGGAAGTTCGCCAAATATTCCCAGTTGGTCGCACAAACGCAGCTGGTTGCTTGGTATCCGATGGTCGTATTGCTCGTGATGCAAGCGCTCGTGTTCTGCGTAAAGGAGAGGAACTCTTTAAGGGTAAGGTCTCTATGTTGAAACGCTTCAAGGAGGATGTGAATGAGGTCCGGACTGGTTACGAGTGTGGAGTTCAGTTATCTGGCTTTGGAGATTACGAAGAGGGCGATATCATCGAGTGTTTCGAGATCGAGAAGAAACGAGCTTCTTTGTAGTCTAAGTATCCAGTCCTTGAACACAAATTAATCACTGCCGGTTATGGGTCAGAGAAATGTAAGAGTTAACGTCTTGGTAAAACAGGAAGTGAGTCAGCTTTTGCACACTCGGTATCAAGGTCAGACGGTGTTTATTACAATTACTGAAGTTTCAGTTTCACCCGACCTGCGCAATGGGCGTGTTTACTATTCCGTCATTGGCGGAGAAGAAGAAAAGGAAAAGTCTTTAAAGTTTTTTCGTAAATATTCACGTGATATTCGTACTCAATTGGGGAAGAACATTGTTTTGAAGTACCTTCCTTTCCTTAAATACTATTTCGATGATTCCATTGCACGTGGAGTTGAAATCGTGGATCTCATTGATCTGGTCACTGACGAAGAATCCCAAGAAGAACTCACTTAGAAAAATGTCATATTATCCTAATACTTCACCTCAGTTTAAGTTACTCGTAGATTCACTTGCCGGTAAAAAAATTGCAGTTATCGGTCATGTGCGACCAGACGGTGATTGCATCGGTTCTCAGGTTGCATTGTGTCGAGCTCTGCTCTCTGTCGATATTGAGGCTGTCTGTGTGAATCAAGACGAAGTCCCAGGGTCACTCGAATTCTTAGTTGAAAACACTCCTTTTTATAGAGGAGCTGATTTCGATTTCGACGGATGGGATGTCGTTACGGTTGATTGTGCCGATAGAAAACGAATTGGAGCGGATGTAGGTCCGCGTGCGCCAAAGGCAATTGGTAATATTGATCACCATATTTCGAATACGCTGTATGGTGAAACGAATTTAATTGAAGGAACGTCTTCGGCCACTGGAGAAATTCTAACAGGATTTTTCCTCGATTGTGGATACAAAATCGATGCCGATACTGCCAACGCTTTATATGTAGGAATTGCTACCGACACTGGACAATTTCGATTTCCTTCAACAACGAAACATACCTTCGATTTAGCAGGTGTCTTGATCGATTGCGGTGTGGATCTTAATAAGGTGAACCTTGAGCTTTATGAGCGTGAAAGTTTTTCTCGTTTGGAACTGATGCAACGATTCTTGAAATCACTTGAGCTTCATTTCGATGGTCGTGTATGCGTGGGTCTACTCGAAGATGGCGTGTATGAGGCCGTCGGTGCAAAAACAGAAGACTCTGAAGGTCTTGTCGATTTTGCACGGAGTATCGATGGTGTGGATATCGGCGTATTACTTGAAGAAAGAGCTGGTAAGATTAAAGGTAGTCTTCGCGCCAAAGAGAAAAAATACCGAGTCGATGAAATAGCGAAAGCCTACAACGGAGGTGGACACGCCGCTGCCGCCGGTTTGAACTACGAGTCGACGATTGAAGTATTTTTGCCTGAATTACTTGAGGCAATTGGCGATCAAATAAAAAAGGTAGATTCAAGTTCATAAAGTTGAGACATGGCGCAGGTATTGAATGACTTCGAAGGTGTATTGCTAATCGATAAACCTACCGGGATTACGTCCCACGATGTAGTTGATCGCGTTCGTCGAAAACTAAAAATGAAACGCGTGGGGCACGCGGGAACTCTGGATCCGCTCGCAACAGGTCTCTTGATCATTTTAGTCGGTAAAGCGACGAAGTTGTCCGCACGTCTCATGGGATTGGACAAAGAATATGAAGGTACTATTGAGTTTGGAAGAAGATCAGACTCTTATGACATTGATGGTGAGATTTTAGAGACTCTGGATGTTCCCGAAAGCATCACAGCCGAACGCATACAGGAAGAAATGAATGCGTATATTGGTGATCAGTATCAAACTCCTCCGATGTTTTCAGCAGTAAAAATAAAAGGAGTCCCCCTCTATAAGCATGCTCGAAAAGGTAAGGAAGTAGCACGTGAACCGAGGTTTATTCGTGTATCCAGCTATACGTTGAATTCTTGGGAAAGTCCGAAAGCTGCGTTTTATGTATACTGCACCAAAGGAACTTACATTCGAAGTCTTGCACATGACGTTGGGCAAAAATTAGGATGTGGTGGCATGCTTATTCAGTTGAGACGAACAGCATCTAACAATCTCTCTTTAAAAGACGCTGTTACTTTAGAAGATTTTGAAAATGAATCGCTGGCGGATGTAAGCAAATATCTCATGCCTGGTTATAGGGCTCTTACTCCCGAAGAAGCAACTTGAAGCCAGTGTCCACAAACTTACCCATACGATTTACTCAATTACAGGCTACTGATTTTCCTGATAAGCCGCTGTTCCTCGCCGTGGGTATGTTTGACGGAGTTCATTTGGGACATCAGGCAGTTATTGAAACTGCGGTTCAGTCCGCTCAGGCATCGAATGGTGTGAGCGGAGTTTTGACGTTTTGGCCGCATGCCAGTCGTCTTTTCAAACCAAGTGAACCGGTGCAGATGATCATGTCACCCGATATAAAAGCGGGGGCTCTTGGTGCACATAATATCGAATACATAATTCAGCAGCCGTTTAATATAGAATTCTCCGCTATCGAGGCGAAAGATTTTTTGACTCACTTGAAACATTGTTTGCCTAATCTTCAATCGATTCACGTTGGATCCAATTGGCGCTTCGGAAGTAAGCGGATTGGAGATATTTCAATGTTGGTTGAACTGGGACGTGAAGCGGGAGTTTATGTGATTAATGTCGAACGTGTCTTTTATGACGGTGAAGCCATTAGTAGCACACGTATCCGAAAACACCTGACATTAGGAGAGATGGAGCTCGCCAATTCGTTATTGGGTGATGTCTATTTTACGGTTGGAACAGTCGTGCCAGGAAAAAAATTAGGTTCTAAGATTAATTTTCCTACATTGAATCTTCCATGGTCTTCAGAATTGAGTCCTCCCCTTGGTGTTTACCTTGTCAGTGTGGAAGGAGAAATTGATGGCAAAACCATACTGGTTAAAGCCATAGCAAATTTTGGAGTTCGGCCAACTGTTGAAAAAACCAATGAGCCTATACTTGAAGTCCATGTTCTAGAAGGCTGTCCTTTTAAGGAAGGTGACGAGCTGAAAGTGCGTTGGTTTCACTTGCTACGTCCAGAAATTAAATTCGATAGCGTAAACTCTCTAAAAACGCAGATAGAACAAGATGTAACGGCGGCCCGGAAATATTGGGAACTTTAACTCCCTTGATATTCCATTCCTAGGAGCGATTAGCTTTTCTGTTCGTCGCTACTTAAATCTGGTTTGCTCAAATGAGCCTCATCTTCACCGCTATTAATAATTACGCGGATATTTTCCTTTTTAACATCATCCAGGTTTTTCCAATCAAATCCTTTTGGCTCGTTTAGCTGCTTGATGATTCCTTGCACGTTCTCAGGAAGATTTTTCATGACTTCATCGGAGGGATAGTCACCTTCGTAAAGGACCTTACCATCTTCTGCATCTTTCTCGCTGATGGTATAATGTTTGTTGCCATTTGTAGTTTCCATCAAAGCAAATAAGCCACTTTTTGAGATAGAAACTTTTTGCGGACCACGGCCAACTGAAGTGACGCGCTTGCTCCCATCTTCTTCTTCTCGTTCAATTATAATTTCGGGAATGAATTGGAGAGCTTTATTACCCATTTCTGCTGCGTGTTCTAAAAATTCTTCCATGCGCTCTTGAAAGTCCTTCATGTCAAAGTTCAGATTCCATTCACCAATTGGGGGAAAAGCCGGATTCGGATTTGGTTTGGAAAAAGGAAACTCACGGGTCCAACCTTGTCGTTGCTGAAGTTCTTTCTCACCAAGTTCGACTCTTAAAGTCATTTTTTTACTCTTTCGCAGAACTTCGACTTTCACTTTATCGCCCGCTTCTTTGGATCTTATGAGAGTGCTAAGTTGCTCTTGGTTGATGATTATTTGGTCATCTACCTTCAATAATATATCGTATTGCTGAAGATCTGCCTTAGCTGCTGCCGAATCTTCTGCTACATGGTCGATTGTGAGGCCCACGCCTTCTGGTATATTTATGTGGTTTCTCAATGCTTTGCTTACACGACTTGTCTCTACGCCAAGAAAAGTTACCATTTTAACCTCTACTTTTGTGGGCTCGGCCTCGACCTGGTTTGATTGAGCGTAGGAATTGTTAAAGAATAAAAGAAGTGAACTAAAACGGAGTAATGAGTGAATGACGATTCGATTGGTTTTCATATTATTTTGGTTAAATTTACAACAGGGTGATCGGAACAAACAGAATCTCTTCTCGCGGAATTTCCATGGTGAATACGCTGCCATCGTTCTTGTCTACAACGGTCAATGTATCGACAAACTTATAACGAAGTTTGCGGACAGGTTCACGCCCTTCAGTAAAAACGATCCCGTCATCAATGGCCTCCAATAAGCGTTGTTCTGCTTTCGGGGGTTCGAACGAGTTTGAGGCAACAGGCTGAAAAGATTCTGCCGGAGTTTCCTTAATATTAGAATTTGCTTCCTTGGAAGTCCTCGTAATTGAAATTGCAAAAACAAAGATCAGGCAGGCAGCTGTGGCTAGGGCTATCATCGGCCAAAACCTGGGAAATGATAACCCATCCTTTGGTTGAGTTTCCTCCAGAGCGCTTTCAATTTTTGCCTGAAGTGCATCACTGGGAGCAACAGGTTTTAAGCGGGCTAACTCTTTTTCGATTTCTTCGTCTAGATGTTTCATATGAGCGATGGAGTGATTTCTTTTTTCAAATGATCCAATGTGTAGCGATAACGAGACGCGGCTGTGTTGAGCGATACATCCAAGATAGCTGCGATTTCCTGAAAGGTAAGTTCTCCCCATATTTTGAGGACCACAATCTCCTGTTGGTTTCTTGAAAGTTGCTGTATGGCTTTTTCAAGTAAGGTATTTCTTTCCTGAATTTCCAGATGCCTTTCAAATAGTTCCAAGTCTCCTTTTCTTTCTTCGAAGACCTTGTGCTCTCGAATTTTTCTGCGACTGATGGATCGAGCATGATCGATAGCCGTTGTGCGGACTGCGGCGTAGAAAAGGGATTTGGTGATGGAGCTACTTTGGCCATAGGTTTTCCAAACTTTAATAAATGCTTCCTGAACGATGTCTTCGGCTTCAGAAAGGAATCCTGTTTGCTGCCTTGCGAAAAGCAGGAGAGAAGGACCCCATTCCTGGAAGTAGTGTTGCCACCTTGCGGATTCTGCAGCCATGAAGTGAATTTACCTATGAAACGCCACCCTAGCTGCTATTTGTCTGAATTTCAAAAAAAAGTCCTCTAATTGAGGACTTTTTTAGAAAGGTATGTTTCCTTGAAAGGATTGTTAGCGATTAATTACAACCACAACCTCCTCCGCCGATTCCAGCTCCACCGTGAGAGGCTTCTCTCGTATAGTTTACATGTTCTGCCATTGTAATATCGAGTGGGTCACGTTCAGTTATCATCGAATATTGAGCTAAGGTTCCTTTTTCCCATGGTTCGACTGATTCACAGCCCCATAAGCCCATGGCCAACAATCCTAAGATCGAAGTTTTTATCAGATTCGTTTTCATAACTATTCGGCTAGTAAGGATTTAATTTCTTCTCGGTAGGCGTCGATGGTTTTTTTGCCGCCGTAACCTTTGTGTATTGAGCGGATTGTCCCATGTTTATCCACCATGATAGAAGTAGGCATGTCCTCGATTTCTGCGGCTTTTACTAATTGCTTCTCCGCATCGAAAATAAGTGGGAACGTAACTGCAGATTTATCAGCAAATTTTTTGTAGGCTTTTTCCGTACTATCCACGCTGACAGCCAAAATAACAAATCCTTCGTCTTTCATTTCCTGATAAAGTTCGTCCATAGCTGGAAATGACGCTTTACAGGGAGCACACCAGGATGCCCAGAAATCGAGCAAGACAACTTTGCCTTCAAGATCGGGAAGTTCACCTGATAATCCAAAAGTGGACAGATCGGGCAGGGGATCTGACTCAGACAACTTCGCCTGAGTGCTTGAGGAGAAAATGAACAATCCCAGGAGGGCAATCATTGGGAGTTTAAACTCCATTAACCATGTATTGATGTATCGCATAAGAATCTAGACGTTTGAATTCGGTATGTATGTACCCTTCGGCACCAAAAAATGTATTTATTCGCTCCATCCCATCGGCTTCGCCCAAAAGACAGCTAGCGGTTGCGAGAATTCCGGCTTCTGTGCAAGTTCGCGCTACCACAGTGGTGTGTAGCACTTTGTTGGCGATCGGGTATCCTTTTCGGTGATCGACAAGATGGCCATACCGTTTTCCATCCATCTCGAAGAATCGTCGGTAGTCTCCCGAACTTGCTACGCATAGGTGAGATAATGACAACCTTCCCCAGCAGGTACCTGGTTTCCCAGGATCTTCGATCCCTACATGCCAGTGTGTGTAGTTCGGAGGCTTGCCAATTGCGGCAATATCGCCGCCGAAATTTATTAGAATATCAGTGATTCCAAAATCCCTGGCGATCAGTGAAACCCGATCCACCGCGTATTCTTTGCCAATTCCGCCGAGATCGAGGCCCATGCCGGCTTTGGTCAGTCGGATTTTGCCTGGAGTTTTTTCAACCATTTCCCACCCAACCAGAGCCTTGGCTGTTTCGATTTCTTTCTTATCGGGGATTCGTGGCGTTTCTGCTTTGTAATCCCAAAGTTTCATAACGGGTAGACTTGTCGGATCGAAGAGTCCTTCAGTGATGAAATGAAATTGATTGCAGAGGTCGAACAGGGCCTCTGCCTCCAAATCAATTTCCACCCAATCTATTCCCGCGGCACGATTGATTTTACTGATTAAACTATCCTCCTTGTAACGTGAGTAGGTACTTTCGAATGTATTTACCCATTGAAGGGCTGTATCTTTAAATTGTTTGGCTTGGTCGGGATCCACGCTTCGAAACTGAATCTCGCATGGGCAACCCATGGCTTTGAAGCGCAGCTTGAACAATCCTTTTTCAAGATTGTCCGTTGAAATGCTCTCAATCCGTAGATCGGTCTTCTGTTGTTTTAGAACCACCAGCGTCCTCCTATTGTAAATATATCAGCATTACTATAAGCACTTTGGTGCGTAATGCCATCCAAGCCTTTCATTTCGTAGCGGTTGAATTTCACATTAAACTCAAGATAGTCCGTTACGAACCAAATCAGTTTTGCCCCATAGGTTTCTGTTTCCATTTTTGACAGCCTGTGATCCGATGAATAAAAAGGGCCGGTACCGCGAAGACCGCGATCTGGAATGATGGAAGTTTGATCAAGGTCGTAATGATAGAAGTTGGCGGCTGATTGTTTGTAGTAGCGGTAACTAGGTCGCAGAATCACTTTGTCCGATAATTTTTGAAACCACTCTATCGTAAAAGTGTGTGAATCAATTCCGGCATCGTCCGAGAAATATCTGTAGGATGCCTGCATGCAGGCTTTAAGAGGATCGATGTCTCGCATGGCTTCGGTAAAGAAAATCCATTTCTCACGTGATCGGGGTCGGTTTTCTGGAAACCGGATAAGGAGGAAAAAGTCTGGAAGAATTTCAACACTCTTGAGAACGATTTTATACGGGTCGGCCAGGTAGCCGTTTTCTTGACCGTAAGCAATATTCGCTCGAACCACAGTGGATGGATCAACCACTTGAGATACCCCGAAAAACAAATCGTGAGAGGTTTTAATTTCCGGATCTCTGAGGGTAACTGCTGAGAGCTCATCATCCAAAAAGGAATATCCAAGCTGGAGGGTTGTATTGTTTTTATTGAGCTCTCGTTTGTAGCTAGCCGTGCCTCCTTGAGAAAGGTAGTCGCTTTCATCACTGTAGCTAAGTTCGAATGTGAAAGCATTATCCCCGGATTTGTGTTCCAAATTAACCACCGCAGATTTACGTCTATCCTCAAGCTCCTCCAGTGGGACCTGATCCGGATCGCTCGCATGAATGGGTTCTCCCGTAGGGGTTGAACCGGTTATAGTATCTACCAGACCTACAACACTTACGGTCGTGTTCACTCCCAAGTCCTTTTCCACCCTTAGGTAATGAGCTTCTACCCGAATGCGATCACTGTCTTCTTGATACTCCTCGTATTTGCGAGTGATTGAATCCTCGCCCAATATTAATTTCGGAGCGCTGGAGAGCAAATAAAGAGCTAATAAAAGACAATGGAACTGATTCTTTAAATACGATTTAGCTGACATAGAGTATAGCGGGCCTTAAAACTTAGAAAATCGATATGGAATTGAAAACCAATTGGATGGCGAGAATCAAAAAGTAACCATTCTGATACCTAAAGCTTCAATTTGTTCTCATTTAATTGATTCTTGTTAAAGAAAGTGGAGGTTTAGTACGATTCTGCTTGGATAGACTCGATTGTTCTGTGTTTTTACTGACTTTTTATGTCGAACCAACCAATTCTTATTACCTGCCCTAAGCGTGGGACATCTTATTTGGAAGAAGAACTGAAGAGTCTCGGCTTTCCCATTGTTAAGGTGGTTGATGCAGGCGTTTTCACTGAAGGGAATTTGGAGGACTGCATGCGACTGAATTTGCAGATTCGAACCGGTCTGCGAGTATTATATCAAATAACCGAGTTTGAAGCTGAAGATGCAGAAGCCCTATACAGTGAAGCCCTGAAGGTGAAGTGGAATGAATGGATTACTGATAATGGCTACCTTTGTGTGATCAGCTCGGTGATAAATCCTTCCATCGACAATACTCAGTTTGCCAGAATGAAGCTGAAGGACGCTGTGGTGGATCAGATCCGTGAGGTGACAGGTAGTCGCCCTGATTCGGGTCCCGACCAAAATAAAACGGTCCTTTTTCTTTACTGGCGTGAATCCCAGGTGATTCTATATTTCGATACGTCTGGTCGTCCTCTAAGTAATCGTGGATATCGCGTTCATCCCTGGAAGGCACCTGTGCGTGAAACCCTGGCAGCAGCCATAATTTCTGCCACGCGTTGGGATCAAAAATCTCATTTTGTAAATCCCATGTGTGGAAGTGGAACAATTGCTATTGAAGCGGCACTTCTTGCACTGGGTCGACCTCCAGGTTTTTTACGAAGCAATTTTGGTTTTATGCATCTGATACCTTTCGATCAGTCGGCGTATAAGCTTGTTAAAGATTCTATTCCTTCGGCTACTTGCGAACAGCTTCTATTTTCCATTCAGGCTTCAGACATTGATCCAGAGGCGATTGAGGCGGCGCGTCACAATGCCAAATTGGCCGGGGTGGATCATGTAATCGAATTTTCTGTTTGTGACTTTTGTGACGTTGATCTCCCAAGCTCACCCGGCGTAGTTGTAATGAATCCTGAATACGGCGAACGTTTGGGAGCTGATAAGGAGTTGGTTTCTTTTTACCGTGAGATTGGTGATTTCTTTAAATTGAAAGCGGCTGGTTACTGGGCATACGTTTTCACAGGGAATCTAAGCGTTGGGAAACGTATCGGGCTTCGAACTACGCGGAAGATCGAGTTTTTCAATGGACCGATCGATTGTCGATTAATGGAGTTCGAACTTTATTCAGGAACGAAGAGAACTTCGTTTAAACCAGCTGATTAGTGTTCGATCCGGGCCAGGACTGCTGTTGCCAAAGCTGAACTAAATCGGTTGGGGATGTGAATCTTTGTGCGGAGGTAAAGCTTCTATATAATTGAGCAGCCTAAATGAACGATTACTTGTATCTGAGATGGGTAGGGCTACTGCGTCCTCGCAGTGCCGCGTATTTCCCAAGTATTCGGCGGCGGAGCGGGACGCTCTCGCCCTACCTATTTGACCACCTGGAAGCTGATAATCGGCTCAGTGAATGATACGGTTCCCCGCACATAGAAGCACCCCCATCCGTGGTTGTAATGGACTTTCAGGCTGGACCTACTGAAAGGAGTATTCAGAGTTTTGGCCATCAGATTATGAGTGATCTTACTTTAGTTATTCTCGCCGCGGGGCTTGGTAGCCGCTACGGCGGTGTAAAGCAAATGGAAGGTCTTGGGCCCTCCGACGAAGTCCTCCTCGATTACTCGGTCTACGACGCCATTCGTAGTGGATTTGGAAGAGTGGTCATCGTTATTCGTGAAGAGATGGAGGCCGGCTTTCGTGACCGGATAACTCGAAGATTTGAAACAAAAGTTTCCGTTGAGTTTGCATACCAAACGCTGGATCAAGCGCCAGAAGGGAGGACCAGGCCTATCGGTACCGGACATGCGCTTCTTGCTGCCTCCGATTGTATTCAAGGTCCTTTCGCTGTAATTAATGCCGACGACTTTTACGGTCGCTCATCCTTCCAGCTATTGGCGCAAAAACTTTCCGAGGTTCCTCAAAAATCAGGCGTGTTAATTGGTTTTGAATTGGATAAAACGTTGTCCGATTTCGGTAGTGTCTCAAGAGCGGTTTGCGAGGCTTCTGCTGATAATTTCCTAACCCGTATCGAAGAGCATACGCAGATTTCACTGCAGGAGGATGGTATAACGGGTATTTTCGAAGGAACGGTCAGGAGCCTCAGTGCGGACACCGTTGTTTCTCTGAACTTGTGGGGCTTTTCTCCGGATTTTCTACCATTCCTGGCAAAGCAGTTTGATACTTTTATTGATGAACTAGCTGATCCTTTGACCGAAGAATTCTATTTACCTTCAGCCGTATTTAAATGGATTCAATCCGAAGGCGCGACCGTAGAATTAAGTCTTTCTAGTGAAAAATGGTTGGGTCTGACCAATCCGCAAGACAAGGAATATGCGGTAGCTCAATTACAGGATCTCATTACTCAGGAGATTTATCCGCCGAATCTCTGGGGATAATATTACCTTAGGGGCTGTCCTAGCTAAGGAACTAATCTAGGACAAAAATATGTATGAAAGACGTAGTCGTTTACCAAGTTATCAGCAAGGAGAACTATTGAAGATGTTTGTCGTAGGAGCTACCGCCCGA
>Ga0115002_10003213_pt1 | contig 20551 bp, 18 predicted proteins | sample ArcticOcean_MG_C_8_FD_89576 | JGI IMG/M metagenome (GOLD analysis project Ga0115002, IMG submission 89576) | Marine microbial communities from western Arctic Ocean - ArcticOcean_MG_CB11_86 | ecosystem: Environmental > Aquatic > Marine > Oceanic | place: Arctic Ocean: Canada Basin | collected... | reverse complement strand
GTATGTCGCGGATGTGTGGTATCTGGCGGGGTGTGATGATGGCGCGCGGATTTTGGTGGATGGGGTGTATTTGAATCAGCAGTTGGTGGATGAGGGGTTGGCGGAGAGGTTTGTGGGATAGTAAAGGGAATCAGCGAATCAGCGAATCAGCGAATCAGCGAATCAGCGAATCAGCGAATCAGCGAATCAGCGAATCAGCGAATCAGCGAATCACGAAGTGATCAATGCGTATCCGGAGGACACCATTTCATCGGGGAATTAATGTATTTTCAGTTTAATGACGGGGGGGGCTGATTTGCCGTTGGTAATGAATAAATCGGTGTCTTGGGTGAATAGGCTTACATCAATCCCCAGAAAGATCCCTGGCTGGACCAAAACTTTAGACCGCCCTTTTTCGGAAAGACGTTGGGCACCGCGATGAGCGGCTTGTGTCTTTTTTATCAGCGCGGCCGCGATCTGAATAAGACCTTGAATAAACAAGCCAGTCGACGTATTCGATCCCACCTCATGCCATAATCCCTCTAATACCTCATGGGCTTCCCACCAGTATTCATAATTGAACAGGTCTATTGCATATAGAAATCGGTCTGAATCCTGCCAGGTCTGCGCGCTGAAGGCATGAGCGGTAAACAGGCCTTCAGGCAAATGACTGCCTTCTGGCCGTTTACTGGGATGGATGTCTTCGCCCGGTAAATATCGCCTGGCGGGGAAAGGGAAATCCGTATAACGGTTGATCCCCTGATTTATTTCCATAGGGGAGGACCTACCACGCCAATTCAATCATCTGATGACCTTCAAGTTTAGGGATGGTACAGATGACCTCCCCCTCTTCGATGATAATGTCTACATCTAAATTTTGTGGTACACAGCGCACGCTCTCTACCGTATGCGGCACCCGGATGGTCAGTTTGATATTAAACAGAGGGATGACATCCTCAATAATATGGATCCTGGCTTCGTCGTTCGGGAATATAATGTAAAAGATGAACGACCCACCGATTCTGCTCCGTTTGTTCGTTGACGGCGGCCAGCATGGTTGATGGGCCATCATGGTGCAGAATTGGCTTGTCCATGAGCAAGTTGACGGCATTGAGAAAGAGTGTTTTACACCATCGCGGGGCATTGGTATTGTACTGGGTGAAGATGGGATGGGCGAAGTAGATGACCGAGCCTGCACGGACAATCCCTGGCCCGCTAATCTCACCGGAAGACGGCGTCTGCGCATGTGAACAGAAGTGGGCCCAGGTCCTATAACTATCCTAACCCAAGTTGCTATTGCCGAGATGTTGATTCTAATGGTTGTCATCCCGAGCTGACTCGAAATAGATCCCTCGGCTACGATCGGGATGACTACCATTTTTACATTCTATTTCTCGATGATACATGTCTATCACCTTGAGTTACCTTAGTTAAATGGAACATAAAAACGGCTCAATCATAAATCGTAAATCATAAATCAAAATCCATTAATATTATAGGCTTACCATGCCGTGTATCCGCCGGACATACTATAGACCGCCTGAAAGCCCTGTTCCTCGAAATAAGCGGCCCCGCCCTGGCTGTTGTTGCCATGATAGCAATAAATAATATGCGTACATGATTTATCCGCAGCGTCTATAAATTCTTCCACATTCTCATCGTCCAGGTGGATGGCACCTGGAATATGGGCGTCCTGGAAGGAGGCGGGATCTCGAATGTCGACAAAGACGGCTTCTTTATTTTCGAACAATGCTCTGGCTTCATGAACAGATATGGTATTCACGGGCTGGTCTCCATTGGGGACGGAAAAGTTTCGGTTTTGAATACCGCATGTTGCAGATCCAGGTAGGCTTCTTTCGACATCACCGGTTTAAATTCGGCCAGGGCTTTGTTGGCTTTTGCTGCATTATCCGCCAACAGGTCGATGGCCATCATGGCGAGGGTCTTGGCAGGTGCTACATAACCCGCTTCGTGATCAGCGATACACCAGTCGGTCTGGTGATGCGTGCCTGCCGCACCCGTCATCATAGGATGGAGCAAGGGCATGAACTGACTCAGATCCCCTGCATCCGTCGAACCGCCGCCATGGCCGTAATCACGATAGGTTTCTTTACCGAACAACTGGCCTGCATTGTCCCGGAACACATCCGCTAAGGTCGGGTCGTTACGTAACGGCAGGTTGCCGGGGACGGTTTCGATTTCCACGGTGCAGCCCATGGCCATGGCCGCACCACGTAAAGACCGATCCACCTTATGGGAGGCATCCAGGACGGCATCGGCTGTTTTGGCGCGGACATAGGTTTCCATCGTCACTTCCGCTGGTATGATATTAACCAGATCCCCGCCCTTGGTAATAATCGGATGGACGCGTACACAATCCTCATCGCGAAACGTTTCCCGCTGGGCATTGATCGCACTGAGACTCAACTGAGCCGCGTACAGGGCATTCACCCCTCTCTCGGGCGATCCACCGGCATGCGAGGCTTTGCCAAGAAAACGGATGTTCTTGGCGACAAAACCATTGGAGGAGGGAGAAAGTCCCATACTGCCGTGGGAGACATCGGGCCCCGTCGTGTGAATCATAATGGCCATGTCAATGTCGTCGAACTGGCCCAATTGTACCAGTTCTTGTTTCCCCGTAAGAAACGTGGTTTGCCCCGATTTAATCAATCCGATCCGGTAGTTGATTTCAACATACTCTTCCGCAGGCACGGCAAAGAAGACGATGTTACCCGCCAGTTGTTCGGAAATGCCAGACTGGGTGAGTCCCATCGCTGCCCCCATGAGTCCCGCGATCTGGGCATTATGGCCGCAGGCATGGGCCGCCTGCGTATTAGCATCAGCGCGTGGATGTCCAGGGACTTGAAGCGCATCCAGTTCCCCCATGAGCGCGACCGTCGGACCGGGTTTTGCACCCCGAAGAATCGCTTTCACGCCGGTGAGGGCCAGGCCATCTTCATAGGGCAAACCCAGATGTTTGAAGGTGTCTTTCACCCGGTCGGCGGTCCGTTGTTCTTTAAACCCCAGTTCGGGGGTATCCATAATGGTTTCCCCAATATGGATAATATCCTCGCGACGGGTATCTATCGTTTCACAGACGTCTTGTTTTAAGGTAACGGTGGATCTGGTCATTTCAGGTTTCCTATTCCGAGGGTATATGGAAGAGATATTTCGATTATACGAATCATGTGCTGGCAAACGCCATGGGTATTTGAACAGATCTTCATTTATGATCCTGATAGGGGACGGTCCACCCTTTTCCAGTACCATAGAGGATAGGGGTAACTCTCGTCCAATATCGTTTCAAAGTGTGTTTCACCATGAGCACAGATACACGTGTATTCAACCCTGTATTCCTCAAGGTGGTCTTCTTCTTTTATGATTTTGATAAAACCGAGGCGCTGTTCTTTTTCAGGATCCAGGCCGTTTGATGCCGGATACAGACTACATCTGCAACTATCGGCCTGTTTGAAGCAGGTTAGGACAGGGACCGCCAACGCAGGCGCAAAACGATAATCTCGAAAGGCTGGCTCGCTATTGGGGGGAAGATGGTTTACCGCCGTTGCAATAACCGGCAAGGCATCGGAAACTGCGCTGAGCATTTGTGTGTCATTTGAATGGATAATCGCCCAGGCAGCCGGCACCACATTATGGCGGTCGTCAGGCATCAGGCCTTCAATAATCTCTTTAGTGTCCATAAATGACTCAATATATCGGAGCTTTCCATCCATAAACGCATGTCGGTAGACCTATCGCCGATTATTGCCGATATATACCCTGGTGTGTGTGATGTAATTTGTCCAGAACGGTTGGTGGCCTGTCCTGATTTTTGGTATGCCTTTGATCCAGGGTTTACGTAATTCTGTTTTTACCCCGTGGTACAGAAACACGCCGCCTGCCTCTTCCACTAAGATTTGCTCTGCCTGGGCATAAAGTTCGAGGCGCCTGTTCGGATTAATCTCGGTATCGGCCTGTTCAAGTAGTCTGTCGAAGGTTGGATTTACCCAGTCATGCCTTCCATAACCGACCGGCTGGGAATGCCACACCATCGACAGGAGGTTGTGCGGATCCGGGTAGTCAGACTGAAATCCACTTAAGCCAAATGGAATCTGATGTTGATAAAGGTACGACATATAACTTGTGCCATCAAGCGTGTTGATGGGCACGTCGATATTGAGGTGCATCTTGATCATGCCCTGGATAGCCTGAGAGATTTGTCGGGTCGTTTGTGCATTACCGCTGATCCAGAATACCGTATCTGGAAACCCTTTGCCATTGGGATAACCGGCCTCTGCAAGAAGCTGGCGGGCTTGGACGGGGTCAAAGGCCTGAAGCGATTTGAACCGGTCGCCATTGTAACCAGGAAAGTGGAGGGGTAACATCGAGTAGGCGGGCGTAGCCAGGCCCTGCATGACGACGCCACACAGGGTTTCACGGTCGATGGCATGGGCTATGGCCTGCCGGACTTTCACCTGGTCGAAGGGCGGTTTTTTGGTCTGGAACAACAGATAGCCGGTACTCTGATGTGGCCAGGAATACAACTCACTTCGGAGCTTTTCATCTGAGGTGACGCGTGGTAGATCCGCCGGGGTGACGGCGGCCATATCTACTTCGTTGTTCTCGTAGGGGAAGATCCCGACACTGGTCCCGGTGGTAAATTGGATGATGACTTTTTCCAGAAGGGCTTTGTAACGGCCGGTATAGTTAGGGTCAAGGACGAAGACCTGCTGCCGGCCCGTGGTCCACTCGTCGAGTTTAAACGTGAAATTGCTGACGCAATTCCCTTCTTCCGTCCATTTATTGCCGTATTTTTCAAATTGCCATCTGGGAATGGGTGAAGCGGAGATAAAGGACGTAAGATAGGGTAAATAGGGACACGTCTGTTCCGCTTCGATGACCAGGGTATAGTCATCAATCGCCCGGACCCCCACCGTATTTCGATCGGAGGTGCGACGCTGGTTGAAGTCCCGTGCCCCCTTAATCTCATAAAATAAAAAGGCATACACATTGGCCTGTACAGGGTCAAGCAGTAGCTTGTAGGTCCACTCAAAATCATGGGCAGTCACCGGTCTCCCGTCGCTCCAGCGCCCATCCGGTCTCAGGTAGAAGGTCCATGTCCGGGCGTCATCGGACGCGACCCACCGGTCGGCCGCGCCGGGAATGAGTTGATCCTCTTCATCGAGTAATGCCAGTCGTTCGAAAATATACTGAGAGCCGCCGGTGCCGTAATTGTCCAGCGTCGCATCCAGCGTACGCGGTTCAGGGGCCATGAGTCGCAACGTCTGGGCAGTAAGTGGGGCCGCATCGGGCGGCAGCTCGACCCCGAGGGTATTGACGACTATTTGCTCGGCCCCCAATTCACTACAGGCGCACATCGTTGAAAAGAGAAGCACGATGAGGTCATGTCGGCGCATGGATGTCTCCTGATATTAGGTCAAAGGTGTAACATCCAGTAATGTATCAGATGCCAGCATCTTTGTGAAGTAAATGATCAGATCATCACCAAAACGGTAGGAGGCCCCCATTTCAACAGGGAAATTATTATAGTGGACACCGTGGCCGTCCAGGATATATCCAAGCTTGGTGTAGAGCCTTTGAGCATTGTTGTATCCGGGGTGCAGGCCGACCCCAATACCTATGGTGTCGGTGCGTTGTGAAGCAAGCGCTTCACAGTGAGCGATCAAGGTCGTTCCTACCCCCTTTTTTCGATGTCGGGGGAGTACATTCAGGTCCTGAATCTCTGGCATGTCTTGCTCTCGAAATGTCGGATAATCAGCATGCCAGACGAGTTTTACGTGGCCCGCATATCGTTCTTTCTCGTGGGCGACGAAAGTGGTTAGTTTACCTGCATCCTGGCTTGCCAGGCAGGCCCGAAAATAACCATCAGGCTTAGTATAGCCTATTTGTGAGCATTGCGTTTCGCAACATTCGGACAGAGGTCCGTCTATGGTTGAAATTTGCATGGGATTGGCTTTAGGCCGGGGTCCATGCCACGGGAGCAATACCGTCCAGATGGGTTTTTACGTCAACCACCGCCGGTTTGTTTGCAGTAAAGGCCTGATCCAGCGCGCCTGCGAGTTCACTTGGCTTGTGGACGGTAATGCCGAAACATCCCATGGACTCAGCCATGCTGGCGAAGTCGGCATCCGGGAATAACCAGAGTTCATCGGAGCCGGGTGTCTGTCCACCATAGACGGTTTCAACCCCTTCCTTTTCCTGGTTCAGGGAATGGTTGTTATTAACCACCGTGACCGTGTTGATGCCGCTCTTCAGGGCCGTATCCAATTCCGTAATATGATACCAGATGCCCCCATCTCCTGTAAAACAGAGGACCGGCCGGTCCGGTCGGGCGCATTTGGCCCCCATGGCCGCCGGGAGTCCCCACCCCAGAGAACCCGCGCAGCGAATGAACATCTGGTCCGGATATTTGAGATCAAGCATGGTGCCGGTCCAGATCCCTGAATGCCCTGTGTCGGACACCAGAATCGTGTCAGAGGGCAGATAGTCGGTCAGCTCCCGACAGAGGCGTTCCGGCCTCATCGGTAGGATGTCCGCATCGGCCATGGGACGCATGTCCTCTCGCCAGACCTGTACGAGGGTTTGCACCCTGGTGACCCAGGTTGTACGCGGTGCAACCGTTTCGGATTGTGCAATCATCCGGCGCAAAGTATTTCTTGCATCCCCCTGGAGTCCCAACTTAATGGGGTAATTACGTCCTATTTCTTCGCCGTTGATATCAAGTTGTATGATCGGCGTACCCTGGGGCGGAATTTGGTAGGCGTTGGTCACCTGTCCCCCGGTATGACTGCCGATAAAAAAGACCAGATCCGCTTCACAGAGCGCCTGATTGGCGCAAGCCCGCGAGTAGGACCCAGGCACGCCCAACGCCAGCGGATGGTCATATGGGAACATGGCTTTTGCATTCATCGCAGTAGCCACCGGAATAGATAACTTTTCGGCCAGGGCCACCAGTTCATCGCCAGCGCCCGAGGCGGTCACCCCGCCGCCAGCCACGATGACCGGCCGCTTAGCATTAGTGAGTAATTGAAGCGCCTCTGCTATTTTTTCCTGTTCCGGCTCCGGGCGAAAAGGAGGCACACGGGCAAAGATTTCTTCGATATGGAGATCCAGGTCGCTCTCGGCGTCCACGACCGCCCCGCCAGCTAAGCCTTCCAGGTCAAGATGGACAGGGCCGGGGGTACCTGAGGTGGCCGATCGGAATGCCTGACGCAGATAGACCGGTAGTTGGTCGGGGTTGGCTACAAAAGCACTGTATTTGGTGACTGCCGAGAAAGGCTGGCGGTGATCGACTTCCTGATAGGCATGTCGTTGTTGACTGATCTGGCTTTCCCGGCCCGTCAGGGCAATGACCGGTGAGCAGGCCAGATAAGCATCCTGCAACCCGGCGGCGAGATTGGCTGCCCCTACGGATTGGGCCATACAAAGGCCGGGGCCACCCTTTACCCTGGCATAGGCATCGGCCATGTAGGCCGCCGCCTTTTCTCCGTGGGTCTGAATGCGTTTGATGCCCAACTTTTCCATCTCCATCAAAGCTCTGGGGGCGATGTAGGGCATAAAAAAAACGTGCGTAATGCCGTAACCGTGAACGGTATCTGCCATGAATTTACTGCCGGTCATCTTGGGCATAAGGCTTATCCTGTAATGGGTTTATTAAGAGGGCGTAAAGGCCACGTAGTCTACATGTGAAATCTTACATTTAATGCTGATTTTCAATTCAGGGTGATCAATATTCATGGGGATAGGTAGAAGATATTGTGTGAGGGGGCTCAGGGAAAGAATCTTTCGATTATTTTTCTGTCTGTGTACTTTTCCTGTTCGCTCAAGTTTTCAGCTCTCCTTCAATTTGAGTGACATAACCGTCTTGTTGCACCGTGAATTTGTGATTACATTATCAACGCCTGGGCAACAAAAATTTATAGCTGCCTTTTCTGCCCATCAGGCCACTCACCCTTTTGGAAAGGTAAAACCAATGACACATTTGCTGACCGATGAGCAAATACAACAATTTATCCTGGATGGATATATCACGGTCCAGGCCAACGAGTCACCGGACCTTCACCGGGAGGTTTATAAACACCTTGAGACCGTCTATGAAGAGGAAGGCAATATCGGGAATAATATATTGCCGCGTATTCCTCAGATCCAACAGGTGTTCGATCAACCTGTGGTACGTGGTGCCCTGACTAGTCTGCTGGGGCCGGATTATATTCTTAATCCTCACCGGCATGGTCATTTGAATCCGGCAGGCAGCAAGGGGCAGGCCTGGCATAAGGACTGTTACGTCTATGACCATAATATCCGTCACCCACGGTTTCACTGGGTGCTGGCTTTTTACTATCCTCAGGATACGACAGAGGCCATGGGGCCATCGGGGATCATTCCAGGTAAACAACATTACAAAACCATTTCTGACGTGGATCCCGAGAAAACAGAGGAAGCCGCCCATGCCATCTGTGGACCGGCGGGCACGGTCGCGCTCATTCATTTTGATTCATGGCACAGGGCGACCCCCAATATCAGTGATAAAAAACGGTATATGCTTAAGTTTCAGTTTGCCCGTTTACACGAGCCGCAGGAACCTGACTGGACCCATATAAGGCGTGATTGGACGCCGTCCGAGCAGCATGCTAATCCAGAGGTGTCCCTGGATGTGTGGCACTGGCTTTGTGGGCAACGCGACGATCGGCTACCGATTTCGAATGTGGATGAAAAGGGGCTGTTTGATGCCGACGAGAAGGTTCGTCTGAACACGGCATATCAGTTGGCTGCGGATGAATCATCCGTGGCCCTGCTAATTGGGGCGATGCGACAGGAAACTTTGAATGCGGTTAATGAGACCACGGCGAAGACAACCGATAACGCACACGGTACAAACCCGACCGCTGGTGCAGCGGCCCGGGCGCTATCTACGATGGGCGCAACCGCCATCCCAGCGTTACTTGAAACCCTGCATGATGGGCACTGGTGGGTGCGTGCCATGTCGGCAGATGTGATCGCCCGGATTGGGGCCGAAGCGCAGACGGCAGATGCGGCGTTAATGGAGACGCTTACCGACGACCATTGGTGGGTCCGACGTAATGCACTTGAAGCGTTGCGCGCTCTGGCAGAGGTCCCGACGGCGGCGGTCCCACGGATAATCCAAACCTTACATGATCCCGATTATCGGGTACGACGCAATGCCGCGCTGGCCCTTTGTCGTGTAGGTGAGGCCGGTGATCCAGCGGTCCCTGATTTGGTCCAGATGCTGGAAGAAGAGAACCGTTATAACCGGTTTTACGCTGCCCTGGCCTTGCGGCGTATTGGGACGGTACAGGCTCAGGACGCGGTGATGGACGCCCTCTTCACGGCACGATGGTGTCCGGTAACCACATCTGGAAGTCGATATTGAGGGAAGCTACGAATAACGAAGCTACGAAATCGGGAAAGATCCCAGAGGTATGCGGGTATTTTACCCGATGAACCTCGAAGGATCTACCACGCCGATGCGCATTACTTTTGTCGTTTCGCCGATTGGTCGCTTCATTGTTTCGATGCGTTCCCCATCTTTACGATTTGCTCTGGGGTAGGCGGCCGGACTTTTAATACGATTTCTTTTCTGATGTGGACACTGCCCGATTTTGTGCCTCGGGCTTTGGTGACGTACTGGGCCCGGGTACATGAGACCGGTGTCATACCACCTGATCTAGCCTTGCTATGATGGACCGCTATGGCTGCTGCTTGCTTCAAAGCCTCCCGGTCTGGTTCCCGATCCGGCTCTGTTAAGAGCAGAACATGACTACCGGGCATCCCTCGCACGTGAAACCACCAGTCACGCGGGTTTGCTACTTTGAGGCTTATGTAGTCGTTATCGGCATCTGTCTTACCGGCGAGCACGCGCCAACCATCAGGAAGTTCATACGCTGTGCACCGGTGCAGATCATATTTTTTGTCCCTGTTCATATATTCATCCAAAGAAAACGAGCGCTGATAAGTATGTCTATCAGCGCTCGTTTTGTTCTATATTTTCAATCAACGGTCAACAATTATTGCTTGACGACGTTTGCTGCCTGGAGCCCTTTCGGACCCTCGACGATATCGAACTGCACATTGTCGCCATCGGAGAGAGCTTTGAAGCCATCACCTTGGATAGCGGAATAATGAACGAAAACATCATCGCCGCCGTCGTGCTCAATGAACCCGAAGCCTTTAGCCTCGTTAAACCACTTTACGGTACCTTCTGCCAACTGAAATCACCACCTTTACAATAAATATGTTCCTGTCATAGCATCAAACTAAAAAACGGCAAAGATCTAAGAGTTTCGATCCTTGCCGTATAGTATATTGTCCTACTGCACAGGAAACTGAAACCAAAATCATGCTATTGCAAACGAAGAATACTGATTCTCGATCAAATGTCAACTTATTTTTTTATCGATTGACATATTTATATCATTTTTCTCGAGCCATCTTCATGCCGACGGGCTCTCATGATCGGAATAAACAGGCCAAGATACACTGTCCAGCTCAGTAGCAGGGCAAAGCCCAAACCAAGGTAATGTTGTGTGATAAAAATAGTGATCATCATAGGGGCCATCGTCAACATAATCACGGTTATCTGCCGGCCCATGGTCCACAAACAATGCCGGGCTTCATAGGCACTCACGACCCCTAACATGGGAAAAATTGTCGCAAATCCATGGAGGCCATCTTTAATCAAGACCAGCCCGGTAACCACGCCTATGACCATCGGCAATTTCTGCCAGACAGGGAGGGGGGTGGGTTGTGTGCCTTCAGCGCGATAGGGCAGGACCTTATATAGAAGAAAGGCCACGGCGACCGTGATTGTGCTGCACCACCAGAAGGCCCGGTCCGTCTCCGGTAACATCCGGGCTAACCCCCACCCGATCAGGCAATAGCCCAGAAGCGAACACAAGATAGATGGTATAATGGGCATCTGAAAATCATGATGAAGGATGCGGACGCTTTGTGTGAAAATGAATAATACGATCAATCCGATCACATTGGTCGGTCCTACATCCTGCCCCACCGCCATCACAGCTAAGGTAAATGGAATGGGCAAACTGAGTAATAAGGCCTTTCCCCGTGCAGAGGGCATATACGCCAGAATAACACTCTGTATGGAGACAGAGAAAATTAAAATCAAGTCCCAGAAACCGATATCAGGTAAAATATTAATCATACTATTTACAGGTGATTCCTCCATCTACTGCAAGTTGAACGCCAGTGATATATCTTGCATCGTCCGAGGCCAGGAAGAGGGCTGCACGGGCGACATCCCAGGCGTCCCCCATGTGTTTCATGGGCACCAGGGCATGCCGCTGCCGGATCATCTCCTCTACATCTCCATCATATCCTGAGGTGACAAAATGCTCGATTTGCGGTGTATGCATCAGGCCGGGTAATACCGCGTTGGCACGAATCCCCTGATCCGCATACTGGATGGCGATATTCTGAGTGAGTTGATTGACCGCCCCTTTAGAAGCGCTGTAGGACACACAAGGATAGCCGACATAGCGGATCGAGGCAATAGAAGAGATATTCACAATCGCACCACGGCCCTGTTGTACCATGTGGGGTAGGCATGCCTTGCAGGTAAGATACATACTTTTTACATTGATATCAAACAACCGGTCCCAGTTGGCTTCAGTAATATCCTCAGGGCCACCGACTTCCGGTATGCCCACATTGTTGTGCAGGATATCGATTTTGCCGTAGGTGTCCATGCAGGTAAGAACCAGGGCGGAAACAGCCTCTGCTTTAGTCACATCCGCTTCATAGGCCGTGCAATCCCCGCCTTCCTGCGTAATAATCGTTCTGGTTTCTTCTGCCGCCTTCCTACGGAGATCCACAGCAAAGACCTTTGCGCCCTCACGGGCATACAACACAGCGGCCGCTTTGCCGTTTCCCCAGCCGGGGCCCACGGACCCCGCTCCCGTTACGATGACAATCTTTTGTTCAACTCGACCTGGCATGGATAGACCTATGGGTAGTTGGTGAATAGTAGAGACCGTTCCAAGTGCCGAAAGGTAGGCACTATCCTACTCAGAACTCGGAACTCGGAACTGAAGTGTGCTTTCCTGACCAGCCTGTATTTTCGCACAATGTTCGGTAAAGTTGGTCATTTCCAACAGGCTAATCCCATTGGTCATGCCATCGAGCAATTGCGTTTCTTTGGCCTGAATGGCTTCTGCCATAGGGATCAGCGTTGCGAACACCTGATCGGTAGCTACAAGCACGCCATCGTCATCGCCAAAAAGAATATCCCCCGGGTTGACCGGGACGCCACCGCATGTGATTGGGATCTGAGTTTCAAAAAGACGGTTGGTTGTACCGGCGACACAGGTAACCGAACGGGCATAATAGGGGATATCCATCGAACGGACGATGGCGGTATCCCTGCACGGTCCGTCGTTAATAATCCCGGCCAGGCCCTTACGCATGGCCTCGGTAGGAAACAGTTCGCCCGTAAGTGCCTTATTGCTCTGCTGAGAATCAATGACGAGCACCTCTTCAGGAACCGCATCATGGAGGGCTTTGATCACCGTAAGAAAATCATTATAGCACGTGAGGGTATGTGCTCGGCCCAATAGCTTGAGTCCATATCGGATGGGGCGGATACCCGGATCCATGACGTGCAGGTCCAGGTTAAGGGATTTATTGGCATCACAGACACAGGCCGTATCCAGCGTGGATAAGCGTCTTTGAATCTGCTCGAAGGTCACATTCTTCTCCTTTTATAGATAAATAAGACTACACCGTGATTCATAACGGCCGATAATACATGACAGCCGATAATGTAAATTGATTTTGACTTAATTCAAGCGTTCAATACATTTAAATTAGATCTCTAAACATCGTGCTGTTCTTAGGCATGGATCTTTCTTTCGAATGCATAAGGCTGAACCAGTTCAATATAATATATAGAGGAGTCCCGTGAACTCATCCCCACGAGTTTTATCTTCAGAACAACGCGATCGGAAGACCAGGAAATCTAAGCAAACGCTTACGGACCGGATATAGATCGTTTACGAAATCGGTGCAAAAATTCCAGCCATTCGTGATCTGTCTGAGCTAGTAAAACTGGTTATTTTACGCATACAGAGTGATTTGAAATTCCAGGAGGCCAGCCTCTTTACACGTAAGGGTGATTTCCTTGTATTTATTGGTGCCGCTGCGGTCAAAATAGATGGAGCCATAATCTATTCATCTCTTAAGCCGAGGACCACGGGTGTAAGCCCGTGGGTGAAGGGGTTCCGTTGGCCGTGGCGTCACAGGGGATGGAAAATCCCCTGTGTCTGCGGAATCCAAAGGGGATATGTTACCCTTTGGTCAAGGGCGTGGTTTCGTGCCGAATGCTGTGGCTCAACGCGGCTCGACTCATCCATTCAAGATGTATGGGACGCCCGTGGAAGGGATTTGACAATAAAAAACGGGGTAAATGTAACCGGCTGGGCGGCCTTTCATGGCAAGCCTTTGCTGGTGCCTGATGTATCGAAGGATGAGCGCTATCTGGGGAACCCGCCTGCCGAAAATAGACGTAATCAATCGGAACTCGCCCTAACGCTTATGATCGGAGACCAGGTCGTTGGCTTGTTAAATATTGAAGATGATCATCTTAACGCGTTTACCCAGGATGACCAGAAAGTTCTGGGTTTGCTGGCGGAACAACTCGCTGTGGCGTTCGAAAATATCCGTCTCCAGGAAGAAGCCCGGCACCATATTCAGACGCTGGCCGATATGAATCAGCAATTGACAGATGAAGTTGATCTGCGGAAACAGGCCGAAGAAAAGCTGGTCGTAGAGTTCAGAATACGGGAAGCTGAGCATGCCATTAGACTTCAGATCGCATCCATGGAACAGCGTGATGATCTCATAGAAGTATCCCGGATTATCAACAGTCAGTTACAAAGGATTGGTGTACAACATGACTCTGCTTCGATACGGCTCGTCAATTCGGAGGGCACAGATTTTGTCTCGATTTCAACAAAAAAGATCGATAATCTTGGCCGGTATAAACCAGCCGGATATGACTGGGGGGAATTATCGAAGAACGCGCAAATTTATCCCTGGGTGATAGAGGTCTGGAAGACTGGAAAAGCCCGTTATGAACCGTGTATGTCCCAGGATTTCGGTTCTCTGGCCGGCAAGTCGCTCATTGACGTGCCGTTCAGCCATGGCACCCTGGCCATCAATGAAAAAGAATCACATGCATTTGCAGACCGGGATATTGAGGTGCTCCAGCGGTTTTCGAATATCCTATCGGAAGGCTTTCAGAGGTTTATCGATCTTGTTGATCGTGAATATGCCACGGCTTCGCTTCGAGAGAGTGAAAAACATCTTTCCCTGATCCTGGATGCTACCCATAAAGGCTTTTGGGACTGGAATATAGAAACCGGGGACGTTTATTTCAGCCAACGGTGGATTGAGTCCCTTGGATATACGACGGAAGAGATATCGTATCATATCGATTTCTGGGAGCGTATTGTGCATCCTGAGGACCTGCCCCATGTGCGGGATCGGTTGGAGGCCCATTTTAACCACGAAACGGCGATCTATGAATGTCAAAATCGACTCCTGACCAAGTCCGGCACCTGGCGTTCGAATCTGGATCGAGGTCGAGTCGTTGAATGGGATGCGGACGGCAAGCCCCTCCGGATGGTAGGCACGGACCTTGATATTACAGAAAAACTACATCTTGAAGAGCAACTGCTACAAGCTCAGAAGATGGAAGCCATCGGTAGATTGGCCGGTGGCGTGGCCCACGATTTTAACAATCTGCTTACGATTATCAATGGCTACAGTGATATTCTGTTGAATTCTCAACAGCTTGATGCTCAGCTCCAAAAACCGGCAGAAGAGATATATCAGGCCGATGAGCGGGCCGCGTCTCTGACAAGCCAGCTTCTGGCCTTCAGTCCGCGGCAGGTGATTCAACCCAGTGTCTTTGATCTCAACAAAAATATTACTGAGAATGTTCGTGTGCTCCATCGTCTCATTGGTGAGGACATCGAACTCATCACAAAACTGGATGCTGTGCCGAGGACTGTAAAGATGGATCTCGGGCAGATGAACCAGATCATTATGAACTTGGTGGTTAATGCCCGTGATGCTATGCCGGAGGGTGGTAAACTCACGATAAAGATCACCAGAGTCATCCTTGATAAAGCATTCTGTGAAACGCATCTGGGGGGCCATCCGGGCTCATATATTTGCCTTCAAGTGATTGATGACGGTATGGGGATGGACGGTGAGGTGTCATCGCGTATTTTCGAACCATTTTTCACCACCAAACCCTCTTCCATAGGTACCGGTCTGGGGTTGTCAACCGTGTACGGTATTGTGAAACAGAATAGCGGGAATATCTGGGTGGACAGTGAAGTAGGCCAGGGCACCATGTTCAGCATATACCTGGCTGAAGCTCCCCCTGCCCCTGTGACGGCACCCGAAAAGATGCGTGACAAGGCACAATCCGGTTCTGGAACCCTGTTGATTGAAGAGGATGATAATCACGTAAGGCATTTGTTCAGATTGGCCTTAAAAGCTGCGGGCTATACCGTCATGGATGCCGGGAATGGGGTAGACGCCCTGCATCTGGCGGATCGGTTTGAAGACCCGATCCACCTGCTGGTCACCGATATTGTGATGCCTCTGATGAATGGCCGGCAATTGATGGAGCGTCTGACACCGATCCGTCCGGATATGTCTGTACTCTATATTTCCGGATATACCGACGATATTCTTACGCAATATGAGCTCGATCACGAAATCCCTTTTCTCCAAAAGCCTTTCACTACGGATACGCTTATCAAGCGTGTGAAACAAATTCTTGAGCCGAAAGGCGATTGACCCCGTGATCATTCGGGCTATCCTATTAATTGATGCGTATCTGGGTGGAGCTCATGAGCGCCTTGTGATATAACTCTATCATCAGGCCTGATGATAGAATCGGGTTAATTATCCACGACGTCTTCTCATAAGGATATTATAATATGAACAGACTATTGATTATTGTCTCAATCATAGCTTTAGCAAGTGGTCTTTTGCTATCAGGTCGTCAAAGCGCTTTGGGCCAGGGGAATAAAGCTTTCGTTGCGACGCCGTTTGCAAATTTTGATGAACCCTGGGCGATGACGTTTTTACCGGATGGACGCCTGCTTGTAACCGAAAAAGCCGGGCGTCTTTTTGTTGTCTCGACCGATGGAGAAAAGTCGGCGCCGATATCGGGGGTTCCTTCCGTGGATTATGGTGGCCAGGGTGGATTGGGGGATGTCATCCTGCATCCGGATTACGGGACCAACCACATCATCTATATCAGTTATGTAGAGGCGGGTACGGCGGGTACGCGGGGTGCGGCGGTTGCCCGTACGCGCCTTGACCTGACGGCCGAAGGTGGACGGCTGGCTAATCTGACCGTGATCTGGCGTCAGGTACAGAAAGTGACGGGCCGAGGGCATTTTGGACACCGCCTGGCCTTCTCTCCGGACGGGTATTTGTTCATTTCATCGGGCGAACGACAGAAGTTCACCCCCGCGCAGGATATGGCGCAGAACCTCGGCAAGATTATTCGGCTGAATGAAGACGGCTCGGTGCCTCAGGGCAATCCCTTTTCAGATCGTGGCGGTATCACAGCCCAGATCTGGTCACTCGGCCATCGCAATCTCCTGGGCCTTGCATTCGACGCAGAAGGTCGGCTATGGAATCATGAAATGGGGCCAAAGGGTGGCGATGAACTGAACCTGGTTAAACGAGGCGGGAATTACGGGTATCCCATTGTATCAGACGGCGATCACTATAGTGGGGACCCTATTCCAGATCATGCCACGCGACCCGAGTTTATCGCCCCCAAAGTGTCGTGGTCGCCCGTGATTTCCCCTGCCGGCTTCATGATCTATTCCGGCGATCTTTTTCCAGAATGGAAAGGCAGTGGGTTTATCGGAGGTTTGTCCTCCCGGGCATTAATCCGGGTGGCCATCGCAGGAGAGGCGGCCCATGAGGCAGAGCGTTTTGATATGGGCAAGCGTATTCGGGAAGTGGAACAAGGGCCCGATGGCGCCGTCTGGTTGCTTTCAGATAATGGTCAACTTTTAAAATTGACGCCAGGACGCTAAAGCCAGACTTATAAACTCGATTGACGCATACCTGCGTTGCTTTTCAGCCATGCAGGTGGCTATTTGATAAACGTACCTGCCTGGTATTCTCGCATGGCTTGGTCCAGTTCTGCCTGTGTATTCATCACGATAGGGCCATGCCAGGCGACAGGTTCCTGGATCGGTTTACCAGACACGAGAAAAAATCGGATACCCGCTTCACCTGCTTGAACCATCACCTCATCACCTTGATCGAAAAGCACAAGCGACCGATTGCTCGTGTCTGTGATCATCGTATCTTCGGCCAGCCCCTCCCATTCCGTTTTAACCGTCTGAGGGGTTGAGGCGTCCCGAAACGTCCCCGAGCCTTCGAATACATAAGCAAACGCATGGCGGGCGGTCTCTACGGGCAGAATTTTACGTTTGCCCGGTGGTACCCAGACATCCAGATATTGTGGATCGGCGGCAATACCGTCCACTGGACCTATTTTTCCCCAGAAAGAGCCACAGATGACACGCACGTGGGTACCGTCATCATCAGTAATTTCCGGGATCTCCCCAGATTCAACATCCTGATATCGTGGGGCCGTCATTTTGAGTGAGGACGGCAAATTCGCCCACAGCTGGAAGCCGTGCATCCGTCCTGCCGGATCGCCTTTGGGCATTTCTTGATGGAGAATGCCGCTGCCCGCGGTCATCCACTGCACATCACCTGCCCCCAGGGAACCGCTGTTACCCAGGCTGTCACCATGATCAACCGTCCCGGAAAGGACATAGGTGATGGTTTCAATCCCCCGATGTGGATGCCACGGGAACCCCGCGAGATAGTCTTCCGGACGCTCGTTGCGGAAATCGTCGAACAAGAGGAAAGGGTCGTAGGCTTCCGTTTCGCCGAAGCCGAAGGCCCGTCGAAGATGCACCCCGGCCCCTTCGATCGCTGGTTTTGCCTGGATGATTCGTTTGATGGGGCGTAACGACATATATACTCCTTAAAAAATTGTTCCAGCGTAAAGCAACTATTCGGCTTGTAAATAATTGTATTTGTATCCTTTAGTAGATGTAATGTCCCCATTGACGCTGGTCCACATGAAATGAGATAAATGTCTCGACAGGACGCACATCCGACGGCCGTGGGTGATCATCCTACCAATCGCGCCGACCTACATACAAATTTCGATTGATTAAGGGCAATGCGACGCGCGCACCGCCTGCCCGGTGGGATTCGATAACACCAAAAACCATATCCTGACTGCGGCGGGCAAGGTGGATGTTCCCGGTGGTATCTCGCCCCGTGTCAAGGGCGGTCACAATATCCTGAATGCCGCCTATGGTGCCACTGATATGTTCAATATTCGGGAACGGTGTTTCTTCCAGCATATGCCATGGTTCTGTGATTTGACGCCACTGGGCATAAGTGCCGTTGTCCTGAGAACGCAGCTTACCCTTCTTGCCACTGACTTCGAACTCGAATCCACTGCCAGCCACAATATAGGCATGCACCCCGTTGTCAAAATGAAAATAGGCATGCGTAATACCCGGGTCTGTATTCAATCGATCACCTTCCCAATCCTCATCCGCCGCGTTGATTGACCCCTGCACGTACTCGGCGGATGCATCTCCTGCGAGGAACTGAAGCATGTCCGTCGTGTGCGTATGTCCCCACTGAGCGGCACCGACCCCGCAGTGGCCAATAACGCATTCCAGCTCACCGAGATCACCCTGATGGGCCATCTCCCGGATTTTCTGATACATGGGCATATACCGCCGCTGCGTACCGTAGTTAAACGCCACCCCATTGCGTTCGCATGTTTCAACCATGGCGTCCGCCTCTGCCGGCGAACAACACAACGGTTTTTCACAATAAATACCTTTGACCCCATGTTCAGCCGCATAAATCGTCATCTCTGCATGTGTGGCGGGTCGCGTGGCGATGCTGACGATATCAGGCTTCTCCCGGTCGATCATTTCGCGGAAATCGGTATACCCTGCCCGAGCCTCATACCGTTGTCTAATTTGCTCCGCTTTATCTCCGTCTACATCTGAAACGGCAATCAGATCTGTCCGGTCACACGCGGCGTATCCCGCAGCATGGGAATACGGTATCCAGAGAAAACTGTTCGGGCGGTCGCGGACCTCATCATCAATGGTCGCGCCCATTCTGCCACAGCCGATAAGGGCAGCAGTATATTGAGTTGGCATGGTAGGTTTCCTTTTGTGATTTGTTGAATGGGTGTGGTTTTAATTAAAGCCCGATCTGATATGGACAGTTTGTGCTGCATGGACAAGGATGGCAAGTATTTTCAAGTAGGGACAGGCCGATGTGCGTGTCTGAGAAAGTTAATCTGCCTAAAAATAGATTGAATTCTCTGAAAAAAAGGCTACCATCAGGATATACCTGTCCTTTCCACCCCGATTTGCTTATGCCTACTTCCGCTCAAAATATGCTGGTCATTTGCAGCGATCAGCATCATCCGCGCATGTCTGGATACCGAGGTCATCCGTATGTCCAGACGCCGAACCTGGACCGTCTGGCGGAAAGCGGGACCCATTTTACAAGCGCTTATTGTACCAGCCCGGTATGCACCCCAAGCCGGATGAGTTTTATTACCGGCAAATACGTTCATCAGATAGAAACATGGATGATCGGATTTCCACTGGCGCGCGATGAAATGACGTGGGCACGGCGGCTTGATCAGGCGGGCATCCCAACTACCATGCTTGGGAAAATGGATTTATGCGGTGGTTATCAGGATGGTGGTTTTACAGACCATCGTATCATCCACCACCGGAAAGCCTGGCCAGAGATTCCACGGCCTGAACCATGGCCAGACCGTATGCGAGGATTTACCCGGCCCGACAAACCACGGCTGATTCGTGAAGCGGGTCCGCGTCCCATTGCCTCGCAGGTGGACATATCCGGCCAATACGACAGCTACGACCACGATCGGCAGGTTACAGATTGGGCACTGGCCTATCTCCAGGACCGAGCCGGAAAACCGGAAGGGGAGCCCTGGTGCCTGTATGTAGGCTATCTCCTTCCACACTGGCCGTTTCGTATTCCTGATCAGTATTTTGATATGTACTACCCGGATCACCTGGACCTGCCCTTCGATGCACATTTTCCAAACGAATCTCTCCATCCGGCGATTCGACATTTCCAGGAGGCGCTGGACCTTGGTGCGGTTGATGAGGATATCATCCGACGAACCGTAGCCGCCTACTATGGTATGATTACCTGTCTGGATGATCAGGTCGGTGAGTTGATGGCTGCCTTAGACCGACATAGTCTCACGGAGCAGACCACCATAATTTATACCAGCGATCATGGTGAATCTCTGGGTGAACATGGTCTGTTCTACAAACAATGTGCCTATGAGGGGTCGGTGGGGGTGCCGCTTATCCTCTCTGGTCCGGAGATTCCTGCGGGCAAGACCGTGGCTCAGCCAGTTGATCTGGTTGACCTG
>Ga0115002_10003212_pt1 | contig 20552 bp, 17 predicted proteins | sample ArcticOcean_MG_C_8_FD_89576 | JGI IMG/M metagenome (GOLD analysis project Ga0115002, IMG submission 89576) | Marine microbial communities from western Arctic Ocean - ArcticOcean_MG_CB11_86 | ecosystem: Environmental > Aquatic > Marine > Oceanic | place: Arctic Ocean: Canada Basin | collected... | reverse complement strand
TGTACTCGAACTGGAAATTGAACCGACCGTATCGTTTTCATTGGTGAGGTCGAGCAGACCATCCGAAAGAATGGTAATCGCGGTCGTGTTTGAAATCTGATTGTTACGATTGGCGTAATCGACAATTGCGCTGCCCGCGGCTCCGTTTCCGTCACCAATTGTAAGGTCACCGCCAATGCCACCATCAAAACTGCTTCGCTTTAAATGTAGTTGACCGTCTTCCACTACCGTATCTCCGGTATAAGAACTTACGTTGCCATTTTCGAAGGTTAAACGGCCGCCTTGCACTGTAATTCCGCCGGTACCAGAGATGTTTCCCTGGATGCGGAAATTCTGATTGTTTGAATTCAAATAATCGAGATCATCGTTGAGGACTATTGGTGCTAAAATTCTGCTCTTATCCTGCATGTCCACGGTGAGTGAGGCATTACCGCTGCTCACATCAAAGGTAATGTTGCTGCCACCCTTGATATTGTATTCTCTGTTCCCGGTGCCGTGAAAGAAATCCATCTGACCTACCGTTACGTTGATGTTCACCGTGACGTTGCGGTTGCCAGTAATAACCGTTCCAAAATTTGCCGTGTCATCAATGGCGTTAGGTGGACCTCCACCGGGTGTCCAGTTTCCTGCAACACTCCAGTTGCCTGCCGTTCACGTTCCAGTCGAAAACTTGCGCCTGCGCGGATAGGCCCATGCTTAACGCGACGAGCAGCCCGAGGGTGCGTAAGATTTTTACTTCAACTGTTTTTATTTTTTTCATTTTCCTCTTAATTTCACTAACCATTGATTAGTAAAACTAATTTAATTATGACACAATATTAGATACATGCATATATAGTGCAAGATAAATAGGGTGTACACCCTATAAAATAATGTAAAAATTTACTCATCAAAAGAGGTCCAAGCAGCCGATAACTCGGTGATTGGGGAAGATTTAACTAATTTAGGGGCTTGGATTTTAGCCCAACCATTGAAACTGATGTAAATTGACAGAAAAAGTACGCCAAAAATCACTTCTTCACAAAATAAGAGGAAGACAGCGGTGAGCAGGAAAGCACTACCCAAGAGCAATTTAACTAAAAGCATCGGATTGAATTCACCCATGCTTTAATATCGCTACAATTGTGCTGAGGGGTATCGGTAAAATACTGTATATTGACGAGAGAAAGCAGGTAGAGCTTTAAATGAGCTGAAATTTTTGGAAATCAGCTTTTTATCCTTAGGTGTAGGAATTTGAAGGGGAGTTATTAGCCAGTCCCAATTTATAGATATCCGGACTGAAGTAGGAACCACCGGCAACAATAGATTTTACTGCCTTTACCAATTCTTGAAATCCGGAAGTTTTCAGAACATAGCCATCGGTATCGCCATGAACGGCAATTTCAATCGTTTTTTTGTCAGCAATTCCGGAGTATATAAGCACTTTTAAATGGGGAATTTTACTCTTCAAAATATGCAAGATTTCAAGGCCGTTTACTTCAGGCAGGCGAATATCGACGATAATCATATCGGGTTGGAGTTCGAGGCACTCTTTCATCGCTATTATGCCATCGTCATTTGAACCGACGACCTCATGTCCGGGAATGAATTCCGCAATATGCGTTATGAGCAATTTTCTCACTATTGCATCGTCTTCAATGATGTAAATTTTCTTCATATTTATTGTCTACAAAGCATTCAGGAATGCCCTTTTAAGTTAACGAGAGTTATCACAATCAGCTATTTCGGCAGAGTGAGCCATTTTTTAAATTAATCGGTCGTATATAATCTCCGTGAAGAATGGAGGGAGGTTCCACCTGTTACATCTGAGAGTTTTCGCACCCTGCCCGTCTCAATGCCAGTAATAAGCCGGCGCTCACTCCTCTGGAAAATGACAATCGATCTTATTTTCTGCGATCTGGTTTCCCGATACACCAACTGAATATGCCTTGGCCGAGGGGCGAGAGCTCACGACCTGATGAAGTTTTGTGTCAATAAAATGTAAGCCTACGCCATCTTCGGTCGCCAGTCCACTGGCTATTTCTTCATTGAGTATTAACCGGTGGTAAGTGGGGCGACGAGCTGCTTCGCTATCATAGTGCGGACAGTTACTCCCTGATAGAAAACCCAGGCATTTAAGGCGGGTAAGGCGATCGGGAATGGAATCAGTAACTCCCTCTTCAAACCAGCAGATAGACCCCGCGCTTACCCCGCCCAGGACAATGCCTTTCTCCCAGGCTTTTCTCATAATTTCATCGAGTTTCCATTCGCGCCATAAAACAAGCATATTTCGGGTATTACCTCCTCCGACATAAATTGCATCTTGATTAAGGATTATCGATTCCAAATCCTCGCTGGGCGCATTAAAAAGGCTGAGGTGGCTAGGTGAACAGTTGAGGTGAAGAGCCGCGTCGTAAAAGCGCCGGGTGTAGAAATCAGAATCTCCACTTGCGGTTGGGACAAAACAAAGTTTGGGGCAAGCTTGACCCGTTAGCTTGAGAAAGTATTTTTCAAGTAATAATTTATCAGGTTGCCAGGACAAACCGGCTCCACCGATGGCAAATATCTGTTTTTTCATTCTTTTATAAAATCTAATACTTGATCAAATTTAATAAACGTAAAGTATTACCTTACCGGAAAGTCAGGAATTTCTGATAATAGCTAAAGCGTAAAAGGAGTATCCATGAGTGGAACATTAGATTTAAAAACCCCAAAAACGATCAATCTCCGCGAGGGGAAAGTGGAAGAAAAACGAAAAGAAATCCGGCAGTACTTTCACGAGACCTTTGATGTTTATGAAAAACTATTTGAGCCACTGCGGAGTGAAGAAGCCTATACGGCGCGTGCAGACCCCCTGCGACATCCCTTAATATTTTATTTAGGTCACACGGCGGTTTTTTTCATCAACAAACTGGTTTTAGCAAGGTTATTAGATAAACATATCAATCCTGCGTTTGAATCCATGTTTGCCGTTGGGGTCGATGAGATGTCATGGGATGATCTCAATGATTCCCACTATGACTGGCCAACGTCGGCTGCGGTAATGGAATATCGGAAAAAAGTCAGACAGAAGATCGATGAGATGATACTTCAAATGCCGCTTACGCTACCGATCAGCTGGGATAATCCCTTCTGGATAATCATGATGGGGATTGAGCATGAACGTATTCATTTGGAGACTTCTTCTGTTCTCATTCGTCAATTGCCCCTGGAACTGCTCTCGCCTCATCCGGAATGGCAAATATGTGAGAAGGGTGGAGAAGTGCCGGAAAACTCACTGCTACCGGTAAGCGAGGGTGAAGTCGTGATGGGTAAGGAAAAAGAACACCCGCTCTATGGCTGGGATAATGAGTACGGTCATTATGAAGCTGACGTTCAAGCCTTTAAAACGAGTAAATATTTAGTCTCAAATTCTGAGTATCTGGATTTCGTCAATGATGGGGGGTATCAGGACGAACAATGGTGGACGGAAGAAGGCTGGAAATGGGCACAGTATAAAAAAGCTGAACACCCGCTATTTTGGGTGGGGGGTGAAAATGGCAGTTATCGCTATCGTGCGATGCTGGAAATTATTGATATGCCATGGAATTGGCCGGTTGAAGTAAATTATTTAGAGGCTAAAGCCTTTTGTAATTGGAAAAGCAAAAAGACAGCTAAAACAATCCGGCTGCTCACCGAAGAAGAATGGTATCGTTTACTGGACATTACCGAGACTAAAGATCAGTTGGATTGGCAGCAGGCGCCGGGCAATATTAATCTGGAGTACTACGCGTCCTCCTGTCCGGTAGACAGATTTAAATTTGGGGATTTTTATGATCTAATGGGAAATGCCTGGCAGTGGACAGAAAATCCCATCTCAGGCTTTTCAGGCTTCGAGGTCCATCCGCTCTACGATGATTTCTCTACGCCTACTTTTGACACCAAGCACAATCTGATAAAGGGTGGGTCCTGGATATCGACGGGCAATGAAGCGACACGTCATTCCCGTTATGCTTTTCGCCGCCATTTTTTCCAGCATGCCGGTTTTCGTTATGTCGAATCAGAAACCCCGGTTGTTATGCGCAACGATGTGTATGAAACAGACCCTATCGTAGCGGAGAATTGTGAGTTTCACTACGGGGATGATTACTTTGAAGTAGAAAATTATCCTGAAAAAATTGCTCAGATCAGTCTTGCCGCGATGCAAGGTCGAGAGAAAAAGAAAGCTTTGAATATCGGCTGTAAAGTTGGAAGAAGCACCTTTGAACTTGCCGTTGAATTTGATTTAGTGACCGGGCTGGATGCGACCGCGCGCAATTTCAAAATTGCCATGGATATGAAGGATAAAGGTTACACACTATATGCCCTTCCTAAAGAGGGCGAGATTCAAACTTTTCATGAAAGACGGTTAACCGATCACGGTCTCGATGGCGTTAGAAATAAAGTAGAATTTTTTCAGGCTGATGTCTCCAACCTCATTGATCGCTACAAAGGGTACGACCTCATCCTTGTCGATAATATCATCGACCGTATTTATAGTCCCGTAAAATTTTTAGACGCGGTTCATTTACGTGTGAACCTCGGGGGATTACTTATTTTATCCTCATCTTATGATTGGCGGGAGGAATACACTGAACGTAAGCATTGGATCGGCGGTTTCAAGGAAGCGGGAGAGAATGTCACCACCCTGGATGGATTAAAGCACCACCTGGAACCGAATTTTAAACTTTTAACAAAACCCAAGGAGGTCCCGTACGTAATCCGAGAAAGAGAACGACAATTTCAACACTGCGTTGCCGAAGTAACCATTTGGGAACGTATAAATAAAGAATAAGCGGTAATCGGTATTGCGTGAATGCGGCAGGGTGGAAAAGTATTATCCCACCCTTAAAGTCGTATTCGTTTAGTAAAGACTCATACAAAGATGAATGCGTTTCGGGTAATAAATTTTTAAGGAGAAGATTATGGCAGACAAACACTTTTTCTGGCTCGATTTGGAGATGTCAGGCTTATACCCCGATTTGGATAAGATTCTTGAAGCAGCGGTGGTGATTACGGATAAACAATTATCTTCAGTGTTCACTTTTGAAACAACCGTGTTTCAACCGCCGGAAGTTCTGGAAAATATGAATGATTGGTGTAAAGAGCACCACGCTAAAAGCGGACTCACGAATCGAGTGCCGTCCGGAATTCCGGAAAATGAACTCGATAAAAAACTTTGTGAGATAGTGGATACCTATTTTAAGGATGAATCCGTTATCCTCTGCGGTAATTCCATTGCTCACGATAGAAAGTTTGTGGAAGCCTATCTTCCCACTTACACTGCGAAGCTCCATTACCGCATGCTTGACGTCTCGAGTTTTAAAATTGTCTTCCAGGAGATATATGGAAAGAGATATGCCAAGAAAAACTCCCATCGCGCTTTAGATGACATAAATGAGTCAATTGAAGAGCTGAAATATTACCTCAATTGCATCGATAATAAGATAAATTGACTGATATGTTCGAGGAGCCTATGCATAACCTGCAGAATCTAATCCCTGTCCTTAATGTTGGCAAAAATAAACCCGTCGCGGTGTGGGAATCAAAAGCATTTGCCAATCAATTTAGCAGCAGCGTTATTTTGAAAGGCCATCTCTACGGATTTCATGGAAACCTCGGTAAAGTAGATAGATCTCTCCGCTGCGTCGAGTTTGCTACGGGAAACATCATTTGGGAAAAAGGTGACCTCGGTGTTGGCACCGTCATCCTCGTTGACAAAACACTGGTGATATTAAGCGAAGGGGGCGAGTTGGTGCTGGCTGAAGCTACACCCATTGAATACCGAGAATTAGAGCGGCTACAGATATTGGGCGGACGGTGTTGGGTTTCTCCCGCCTACGCGAATGGTTCACTCTACGCGCGTAATAACGCGGGTAAATTGGTTTGTTATAATTTAGCGAAATAAATATAAGCTTCCTAATTCCATTGAGAGTATCCCCTAATATATTAGCATTTTCCCGGCGCGTCCTGTTCCTCACCGTCACTGTAGCTGTGTTGATGATCGGCTTAATTCATACTGCGCATAGCAGTGAATCTGTCGACGGGTGGTTAAACTGGCGTGGTTCGGAAGAGAATGGAAGTTCACTTGAAATCAATTTACCTGAGCAAATTGATTTGGCCGGCGATAACCACCTTTGGAGTTATCCCATTTCAGGTGGAGGAACACCGGTAATAGCTGGTAATCGAGTCTATGTCTTTGGCTTCCGAGGTGAAGGTAAAGATTTACAGGAGGCGCTGCTTTGTTTTAAAGCGTCGACGGGTGAGTTAATTTGGGAACGGCGTTTCAATGATTTTCTCAGCGATATTATTTATAACCGTTATGCCATCGGCGCCCCGGCTATAGATCCTGACACCGGCAATGTTTATCTACAGACCAGCGCGGGTTTGCTCCTGGGCTTTGATAAAAACGGAAAACATCTCTGGGAACATTCAATGCTGGAAGAGTATGGTCGCTTGACCTTTCCGAATGGCCGCACCGGGGGACCGGTCGTTGACGGTGATCTTGTTATCGTCCACGGCATTACCACCAACTGGGGGAAAAACGGCCCTGCTCGTGATCGTTTCTATGCCTTTGATAAGTATACAGGCGATCTCGTCTGGTATTCACAGCCCGGTGTGCAGCCAAAAGACAGCTCATTTTCAACTCCAGTATTCGGCTGGCTTGATGGCCGTCGCGTGTTTTACTGTGGGACAGGTTGCGGTAACATAGTTTGTGTGGATGCCCGTACCGGGCAACCCTTATGGCGATTTCAAATGTCTCACGGTGGTGTCAATTCCTCCGTTGTTCTCTATGGAAAAGACAATCTCATTGCGATTCACGGGAAGGAGAATACCGACGCCTCAACGATTGGCAGGATGGTTTCACTTAAAATTCCGACAAAACTGCCGGAGGGAGTTAAACTTCCACTTATACTCAAGCATGATGCCGAAGTCTGGCGCAACGATTGTGAATCCTTTACGAGTTCATCGGTGCTGGTAGAGGACCGGATCTATCAAACCGTTCGCACGGGAGAATTAAAATGTATTGACGCCAATACGGGAGAGGAACTCTGGGTAAAAAAACTGTCGCCGGACCAGTTGCATGCCTCGCCAGTCTGGGCGGACAACAAACTCTATGTTCCTATGCTCGACGGGAACTTTTATATTATTCGGCCCGGTGATTCAGACGCAGAGATTCTGGACCGTGTTAAGCTCGATGGTAATTGTCTCGGGGCACCCGCGGTTAACGAGGGTCGTATATATGTAATTACAAAAAAGAAACTGTATTGTTTTGGATCAAATACCCAGCGTCAGGAAAAGGTAAAGGAAGCTAAACCTTCAATTACACGAGGATCGCCAGCAGCTCTACAAATTGTTCCGGCGGAGTTTGCCGTGCGAGGGGGAGAAAGTATCAATTTTTCCACGTGGATAGTGGATGCCAACGGCAATCGATTGAAAAAAGCGAAGGGACTTACTTGGGATAAATTTTCTCCTTTATCAGTGGAGCTCGATTCATCAGATGCCCTCACCGTTCCCGCTTCAGCAACTATCTTTGGGGGACGGTTACAAGCAACGAAGAGAAATCTTACCGGAAGCACAAGAGGCCGTATCTTGCCCAACCTCTACTATAAAGAAGATTATGAATCTTTTAAGCTCGATCAATTGACATCGGGTGGAGAGGCCTTTGCCTATCCACCTTCACCCTGGCTCGGAGCGCGACTCCGATGGAGAATTCTCAATAGAGAAGGGAATCAGTTGATGGAAAATACACTTGAGCGGGTTCTTTTTCAGCGCTCAATGAACTTTATTGGACACCCTGAGATGCGAAACTACACGATTGAGGCCGATGTCATGAGCGATGGAAACCGACGGGTCATGTCTAACGTAGGGCTCATTAACCAACGCTATTTAATAGCACTTGTCGGTAACTGGCAAATTCTCGAAGTAGTATCTAATCATGATCGACTCAAGGAATCCGTGCCGTTTAAGTGGAAACCTAAAGTGTGGTATAGATTAAAGACACGTGTCGATGTGGATCGAGACGGTGCGGGAGTGGTGCGCGTTAAAGCATGGGAAAAAAGTGACCCTGAACCCAATGCCTGGACATTGGAAGTCGCGCACAAGCAAGCTCATCAAAAAGGAGCGCCCGGATTGTATGCTTTTTCCCCTCAAAGCCAGAAACATGTTTATATCGACAATTTTTCAATTAGCCCGAGCGAATAGCTGGTACATACATTATGAATATTGCTCTTATAAATAAAAGAAGAACTAAATTTTTTCTTCACCAGAAGCTCATTCGAGGTTTGTTGATTATAATGTCCTTCGGGCTTGTTACGCATGCGGAAGACTGGCCGATGTGGGGGCGCGATTCGAGTCGCAATATGGTTGCTTCGGTCAAAGGTATTCCGGATTCCTTTGACCTTGGAAAAGCGAGGGAAGGGAGTGAAGAAATAGACTTAGCAACGACGCGCAACATTCGATGGGTGGCCAAATTAGGATCGCAAACTTATGGCAACCCAACGGTGACGGGCGGTAAAGTCTATGTCGGAACTAATAATGAAGTGCCGCGTGATCCAGACAATGTTGGTGATCGAGGTATCCTTATGTGTTTCGATGAAAAAACCGGTGATTTCCTCTGGCAACTCATCGTCCCCAAGCTTGGCGCGGGTAAAGTAAGCGACTGGGAATATATTGGTATCTGTTCATCACCCGTCGTAATCGACAACTTTGTTTATATTGTCACTAATCGCGGTGAAGTTCTTTGTCTGGATGTGCACGGGATGAAGAACGGCAACGATGGCCCCTACAGTGAAGAAGGCCAATTTATGGCAGGTCCGGGAAAACCGCCGGTGAAAGTTAAAGACATGCATGCGGATATCATATGGCGTTTTGACATGCGCGATGAACTCGGCGTATTCCCGCACAATATTACGAGTTGTTCCCCCTTGGTTGTTGGGGATCACGTTTATGCGACTACTTCTAACGGCGTAGATTGGTCACACACAAACATCCCGGCTCCCTTTTCTCCGAGCTTTATTGTTCTCGATAAAAAAACCGGCAGCCTCCGCGGTGAAGAGGATTCCGGTATCAGCGCACGCGCTTTGCATGCCTGTTGGACATCACCGACATATGGTGAAACGGACGGAAAGGGAACCATCATATGGGGAGGATCAGATGGATGGTGCTATGGATATGATCCTGTCCCCATCAAGGGTGATGATGAATTCAATGTGCTGAATGAACGCTGGCGTTTCGATTGCAATCCCCCGGAATACCGCACCAAAAACGGCAAACCAATACGTTACGCCACTTCTTTAGGCCCCAGCGAAATTATCGCTACCCCTGTATTTTATAAGGATCGGGCGTATATCGCTATCGGTCAAGATCCCGAACACGGTGATGGAGTAGGTCAATTGAGCTGCATTGATATTACGAAAGAAGGGGATATTACGAAAGAGGGGGCAGTTTGGACCTACCAAGGCGTCGGCAGGACAATATCAACCGTTTCTATCGCCGATGGTCTGCTTTACATTGCTGAATACGCGGGCAAGATACATTGCCTCGACGCGGATTCCGGAGAGCCATATTGGATTTATGACACTCAAAGCCGCATCTGGGGGTCTACACTGGTTTCCGCTGATAGGGTATATGTCGGTAATGAAGATGGCGACTTAATCATTTTAAAAGCAGGTAAAGCCATGCAGTTTATTAATAAAATAAATTTTAATGCGCCTATCTACAGCAGTCCAATCGCTGCCAATGGGACACTGTACGTTGCAAGCCAATCACACCTCTACGCGATTGGAGAGTCGTCTCAATGAATAAAAAATTATTAGGCGCTAAAGAGGGTGTTTATATTTTGCTCATCCTTCTTTTTTTTGTCCATCAAGACTTCTGGTTCTGGGACAACGGTAGTCTAATCATGGGATTTATTCCCATCGGCCTCATGTACCATATAGGCTATTCGATTGTGGCGGCATTCGCCTGGTTCCTGGCGATCAAGTATGCTTGGCCCACTCATTTGGAAAGTTTCTCGGAGCAGGGGGATGATCCCACCTCCACAACAAGCGAGGTACGATGACACCTTTAATTATAATTTCTTGTTATCTCATTTTGCTTTTTGTTTTGGGGCAAGTTAGCGGAAAATATTTTCGAGGAACGACGAATGACTTTTTTGTTGCCAGCAGATCAATAGGACCGTTCCTGCTTTTAATGTCTGTATTTGGGACTACGATGACGGCTTTCGCCATGGTTGGAAGTACCGGTGAAGCTTACAGGATTGGGATTGGGACTTATGGTAAAATGGCATCCTGGTCTGCGCTGATTCATTCCGCTTGTTTTTTCTTCATTGGAATTCGGCTCTGGTCATATGGAAAACGCTTTGGTTATAAGACCCAGATTCAGTTTTTTCGCGATCGATTTGAAAGCAATGCGATCGGGGTTATTTTGTTTCCTATCCTTGTCTGTCTGGTCATACCTTACCTCCTTATCGGGTTATTGGGAGCTGGTAGTCTTGTTCGAGGTGTAACAACCGGGGCTTTCCCCGAGTTCTTCAGCGAAACACGGGGCGCAGTGCCACCCTGGATCACAGCGGCGATTATTTCCTTTGTTGTCCTTTCTTATGTCCTGCGAGGGGGCGTTCGCAGCGCCGCCTGGGCAAACACTTTTCAAACCCTGGTTTTTATGGTTATGGGGATTTTTGCTTTTGTGATTATTTCCATTAAGCTAGGAGGCCCGACCGTTGCCAGCCAGATGGCGGATCCGGTAAAAATGATTCGTGGAGATTCTATACCCAGTATTCAGTTTTTTAGTTACTGTTTTATTCCTCTGTCAGTGGCGATGTTTCCCCATCTCTTTCAGCATTGGCTCACCGCTAAATCCGCGAAGACATTCCGGCTGACTTTGATCGCGCACCCGCTCTTTATTATGATTACCTGGGTTCCTTGCATCCTGATCGGAGTATGGGCAACCGGAGCGGTTATCAATGGGGTACCAGTAGTCCCTGCGGGTGTTAATCCTAACGCGGTGCTCGGTATAATGGTTGGCAAATTAACGAATCCATTAATTGCCGGTTTAGTAGCCTCGGGTGTGCTCGCGGCGGTCATGTCGTCGCTCGATTCTCAATTCGTTTGCCTGGGGACGATGTTTACGGAAGACATTGTTCTCCATACTTTCAAACTAAACCGCCTGACTGAAAACCAGATCATATGGATAGCCCGCGGGTTTATTACGCTCATTGTTCTCATTACATTTCTTTTATCACTCGCTAATCCGGTACAAATATTTTCGCTTGGGGTGTGGTGCTTCAGTGGGTTTGGGGCACTCTTCCCGGTAGTTTTTGCCGCTCTCTATTGGAAACGGGTAACACGTGCGGGTGCAATTAGCTCGATCATCGTAGCTGCCATCACTTGGTTTTACCTCTTTCGCGAATCAGGTTATGGAATCAACCGTGGATATCTTATTGCAGACGCCATGCCAGTTGTCTTTGTATTTATAGCTTGTTTGCTGACCCTAGTCATAGTTTCCCTTCTTACGAATCCGCCTTCCAAGGAAACGTTAAATAAATTTTTCCCTAAAGAATTGTAAGCATCCTTTAATCGTGTCGGTATTCCCACACGTTTTTTCATAGATAAAAAAATAACGCGGTAGGGACACCGCGTTCCACCAAAAGAGCTTTAAATGATTTTATTCTATAATATATAGATCAGAAATGGGGAGCTGGCCCAAAAAGCTTCTTTTAATTAAATTCAATCGTAGCTGCCTGGTGTAGCGACGATTGATAAAAGTAAAAATAATTTGATATAATCAACCTGAATGAAAATAGAAACCCTCACTGATAAAGCATCCGCTCAACTTGATGCTCACGTGCGTGAAATCGTGCAATGGCATTTTTCTCCCGAGTCGGGATCAGACTTCTGGTTGGATTGGGCCACCAATGCGGGGTGGAATCCCTGCCAGGAAATTGAATCTTTTGCCGACCTCATGCGATTTCCCCACTTCGATGATCTATGGTTGCGCAATGAGCCAAATGAGCGCTGGATACCCAAAGCCTATACGGGAAAGCCCTTTATGATATTTGAAACGGGGGGCACGACTGGACTGCCGAAACAACGCATCAGTTGGGAAGACCACTTGACCGATTATATTGAATTTTCGGAAGGGCTCGATGACCAGGCTTTTCCTCTCGGTGGGAATTGGTTGATGCTGGGACCGACCGGCCCTCGGCGGCTGCGTATTTCGATCGAACATCTTGCGAATCTTAGAGGGGGTTCCTGTTATTTCGTCGATCTGGATGCGCGATGGGTCAAAAAACTGATCGCGGCAAAAGATTTCAAACAAGCCAACGGGTACAAAGATCATGTCGTAGAACAAGGCGTGGAGCTACTTAAAAATCGTAAGATAGCCTGTCTTTTTACTACACCTAAATTGCTCGAAGCCATAGGTGAAAAAATTTCTCTCGCTGATCTTGGTGTTAAAGGCGTTTTTTGTGGTGGCACGACGATGACTCCACAATCGGTGCGGTTTTTAGTGGAAGAAGTATTAGAAAATCGCGTCGCCTTTGCTCCCACTTATGGTAACACACTTATGGGCTTAGCGCGGAGTCGACCTCTTCAACCTGAAGATAATTTCAGTATTACTTACTATGCGCCTCAACCGCGCGCTGTCCTGCGAATTGTTCAAAATGACGACACCGCAAATGTAGTTGATTATGATAATTACGGTCGTGTGGAACTGACAACGCTGACGCGTGAATTTTTTATGCCTCGGTTCCTGGAGAGAGATGAGGCCATTCGTCGCCAACCCTGCGAGAAATTTCCCTGGGATGGAGTCGGAGATGTAAGGCCGTTTGGCGCATTGGATGATAAAATCGTAGAGGGTGTTTATTAGGTTGATGAGCATAAAAGAGGAATGGAACAATTAACACATTTACCCGCTTTAAGGCATGGCACTCCCTATCAAAGTCTGGATACGGATGAGATAGTAGATATCCGTAATGGCAAACCCCTGGCACTCGTCAGTCAGGTGAACGCGGGATTGATAAAACGTGATGCTCGCAATAATCGCTCGGCGAGAGACGCTCTATCTTTAATAAGTTCTCAGCAATTACTCCAGATTTTCAGGGATGCGGGTGATTTATTTTTAAAGTCTGAACTCCCATTAGATTCCACTGAGATACGACAAAGCTCAGAGTCTTTCATTGAATCACTCTCAGCTACGACGGGTCTGCCGCACACGCTTTGCAAAGCAAACATGGGAAAGATTCATTCTGTTTTGACCAATATGGATCAGATACTTAGTGGATTGAGCCGGGGATTACCGCCCACTGTTTTTGACACCTTTTTAAGTAAAAACGAGGGAATTGAAGTTTGCTTTTATCCAGTTGCGGACTGTCTAAGTATTGTCCTGCCGAGTAATTCTCCCGGAGTTAATTCTCTTTGGCTTCCCGCGCTCGCGATGAAAATTCCCGTCATCATTAAACCGGGGCGAGAAGACCCCTGGACGCCGATACGTATCATTCAAGCCTTATATGCGGCTGGACTTCCCAGAGAAGCGATCAGTTTTTATCCAACGAACCACGAGGGGGCGAACGTTATACTTGAAAGCTGCGACCGGGGTATGGTGTTTGGCGGCGAAAGTACGGTTAATTTATACGCGAATGACTCTCGCATTCAAATCCATGGCGCCGGTCGAAGTAAAGTCCTTATGGTAATGATTGTGTCGATCGCTGGCCGAGTTACATCGATGTTATCACTGATTCCATCGTAGCAAATGGGGGACGTAGTTGTATTAATGCTTCAACGATTGTGACGTCGAAATTCGGAAAGGAAATCGCCGAAGAATTGGCGAAGCGTGTCAGTGGGATTCAAGCACTTTCATTAGAAGATGATGGCGCGCAACTTGCCGGTTTTGCCAACCCGAAAATGGCCGATGCCATAGATGCGACAATTGAAAACGGTCTGGAGTCTGAAGGCGCGGAAGACATCACCGGTCGCATGCGAGATTGCCCACGTAAAATTCAAAAAAATGGGCAGACCTATCTATTGCCGACGATTGTGAGTTGTAAAAATTTCGAACATCCGCTGTCGAACTGTGAGTTATTATTTCCATATGCTAGTGTCGTTGAGATTCCGCAAGATGAAATGTTGGAGAAAATTGGTCCTTCATTGGTTGTTACGGCAATAACAAATAATGAGAGTTGGATAACCGAACTCTTAAAATCTCCCCAGATTGATCGGCTTAATATTGGTGCAACTCCAACCAGTTTGGTTTTCTGGGATCAACCCCATGAAGGTAATCTCTTCGAATTCCTATACCGACGAAGAGCAATCCATCAAGCGAAGGCATAATACTATTTATGATTGGCTTTGAAGCAAAGGCATCGCCCCGAATCGTTTATGGGGTCGACGCCGTTGATGAGATCGGTTCTATGGTCAAGTCAATCGGCGCGGGCAGGGTATTACTTGTGACTGATCCAGGCATTGTATCCGCCGGTCACATGGACCGTGTTGCAAAAAGACTGCGGCAGTCAAATATTGACTTTTGTGCGTTCACCGATGTGGCAGAAAATCCTTCGACGAAAGAAGTAGAGCGATGTTTAGAGACCGCGCGCGCGGCTGAAGTGGATCTGATAATCGGGCTGGGTGGAGGAAGCAGCCTCGATACCGCCAAGGGCTGTAATTTAATTTTATCTAACGGTGGGAAAATCGAGGATTACAAAGGATATGGTAAGGCTTCAAAGCCCATGTTACCTTTCATTGCTATTCCCACGACCACGGGGACAGGAAGCGAATGTCAGTCTTATGCTTTGATTGCCACTGAAGATTCGCACGAGAAGATGGCGTGCGGTGACCCCAAGGCGATGGCGAAAATCGCAATATTAGATCCCAGTTTGGCGAAATCCCAACCGCGTTTTGTCATTGCTTGCACCGGTTGCGATGCCATGGCCCATGCGATTGAGTCAGCCGTATCGCTTAATCACAACGAGTTGTCTTTGCTTTACTCGCGAGAAGCGTTTCGCTTGATTAATGCCAATCTGGAAATCGTATTGGCTTCTTCGGGGATAGAAGCTTTGGGGGCAATGCTTCTTGGCTCTGCATACGCGGGTCTCGCTATAGAGAACAGTATGCTCGGGGGCGCGCATTCGGCAGCAAATCCATTGACCGCAAAATATAATGTTGTCCATGGAAATGCTGTGGGGATGATGCTGCCGCATGTCATGCGTTACAATGCCGGTGAGGTAAGCGCCGCTAGTAATTATGCTCTTTTGGCTACTACTGTCGGGATTGCGACGAACACAGACACACAAAAAAAAGCATGTGAGCGACTGATTTCGCGAGTAGAAGATTTACTTGTGCAGTCGGCGTTATCTACGTCACTCTCAGATTTCAAAGTGACTCGTGATGATTTACCCCATTTAGCTGCCGATGCATCTAAACAATGGACCGCCCTTTTTAATCCACGTCCCGTATCGGCCGAAGATTTCGTCGCACTTTACGAGGCGGTGCTTTAAAAAATAAAAATTATTTTTGCAGAACATTCTGCAATATTTCACGTCTCAATTATAAGATGCTACAATTTATTAGATACGCGTTAGTTTTTATATTAGGCTCCATTAGTGAAGTAGGATCAGGGCCCACATTGAATGGCGATGTCGGTAAATCAGAACCTGCAATCGCGACTAAGAAAACCCAGATAATAGCAAAAAACACGAGTCAACCCACTGGTTGGCCTATGCATCGGGGTGGCCCCCAATTAAACGGACAGGTAAATGAGTCGGTTGCGGAAAAGCTAAGACTTCGCTGGGTATTTGATACCGGGGGCCCCATAAAATCATCTGCCGCGGTTGAACATAATCTAATCTTTATTGGGTCTGATACGGGTTATGTGCATGCCTTGGAAATTAATTCGGGCCTTGAGATTTGGTCTTTTGAGACTGAAGGAGAGGTTGAAGCGACACCTTGCGTGGTAAACGATACCGTATACATAGGATCGTCCGATAACTATTTTTATGCGCTGTCTATGATGACCGGCGAATTAAAATGGAAATATCGTACTGAGGGAAGAATACTAGGCGCTGCCAATTGGGTTTTAAATCCCAATGGAAACGGGTACTGGATACTGTTCGGAAGTTATGATGGAAGTTTGTACTGTGTTGACGCGGAGACAGGTCAAACAGTCTGGAAGCATAAAACAGAGTACTACGTCAATGGTACGCCGGCAATCACTCAGGGTGGGGAAGTGGTCTTTGGTGGATGCGATGCTAATATATATATCTTGCGTCTCAGTGATGGCGCCGAACTGCGAAAATTTGATTCGGGTGCATACATCGCCGGCTCAATAGCAGTTGCTGATGGAAGCGGTTATGTCGGACACTATAATAATGAAGTGCTCGCCTTTGATCTTAAGTCGGTAGAAATAATTTGGATTTACGGTAAAAACAGTTTCCCCTATTTTTCATCAGCAGCAGTTACCCCGGACCGTGTTGTTATCGGAAGTCGGGATAAGCAATTGCATTGTATTAACCGATTTACCGGTGAAGGGCTATGGCAATTTCAAGCCCAGGGGACTATCGACAGTTCACCCATTGTGTGTGGCAACTTGATAGTATTTGGATCAAATGACGGCCGACTATACTCCGTCAACCTTTTGGATGGGAAAATGGTGTGGTCTTACGACATAGGTGCTCCGGTAACCGCATCTCCGGCGTTTGCTCACGGTAAGATCGTAATCGGCGCGGAAGATGGGTCGGTCTATGTGTTTGACGCTAGCTAGCTAATCAAAGATATTAGTATCATGGATTTAGAGGCCATCGAAAAAAAACCAACGACGGGAAAAGAAAAAACCGCCGCCGGTAATTACTTTGTCGCTAACTATCCTCCGTTTTCTTTTTGGAACACTGAGGATATTAATCAGGTTAATCAGATACTCGAATCAGAAGCACCTACAGACGTTCCGCTTGGTATTTATTACCATATCCCTTTTTGTCGCAAGCGTTGTCACTTTTGCTACTTCCGTGTCTACACCGATAAAAACGCCGCTCAAATAGCGAGCTACCTGGATGCGACTTTAAAAGAGTTAAAGACTTATGCGCAAAAACCCTACTTGCGCTCACGAAAACCAAAATTCATTTACTTCGGAGGTGGTACACCTTCTTATCTTTCTGCAAAGCAACTCACCTCGTTAACCGATCGTATGAAAGCGATTACACCGTGGGATGAAGTTGAAGAAGTAACTTTTGAGTGTGAACCAGGGACCCTGAATGAAAAAAAACTCGAGGTTATAAAGAATTTAGGGACAACGCGACTGAGCCTGGGAATCGAAAATTTCAATGATCACATCCTTGAGATTAATGGACGGGCGCATCGATCTAAAGAAGTTTTCCGGGCGTATGATCACGCGAAATCACTCAATTTTCCGCAGATAAATATCGATCTCATTGCCGGCATGGTAGGTGAGACGGATGAAAATTGGAAGGAGTGTATTAGCAAGACCATCGAGTTGCAGCCTGACAGCGTGACGATTTACCAAATGGAGATTCCGTTTAACACGACAATTTTTAAAGAGATGACTGCCGAAGGTCGAGAGGTAGCGCCAATTGCCGATTGGAAAACTAAACGTGATTGGTTAAACTACGGATTCGAGCAGCTTGAAGGAGTGGGATATAAAGTTACGAGTGGATATACGGCGGTGCGCGACCCCAAAAAAACTCGCTTTGTCTACCGTGATGAACTTTGGACGGGAGCGGATCTTCTTGCGCTGGGTGTAGCCTCTTTTGGACAAATCGGGGGTGCGCATTATCAAAACATTACCCAGTTCGATCAATATCTGTCGGAAATTGAAAGTGACAATTTACCTGTGACCCGCGCATTCGTCACTTCGCAAGAAGAAAAAATGATTCGCGAACTCATCCTTCAACTGAAACTGGGGGAAGTGAGTAACGCTTATTTTAAGAGTAAATTCGACGTTGATATCACGCAGCGATTTAAAGCGCAATTAGAAGCACTGAGCGAACACGGCTGGTTGGAAGTAAAAGACGATTTTCTATTTCTTACGCGTGACGCATTGATACGCGTCGATTCGCTCCTGCACAGTTTCTTTCTGACAAAACACCAAAACGCGCGTTACACATAATTTTTTATCTGTTTTATGGATGGTCCAATAAAAGATGTGACTTCCGAATTGCTTTACCCGCTGACACTGTTTTGTGATTCAGTTAACCAGGAAGCTCTTGGAATTCAAATTCTCGAGGAATCAGAACTCGAAGAACCCTATCGCGGTCTACTCGCGCACAACAGCGATATGACGACACAACTCGAGGTGTTTCACCACGGCTCTATTGAACTCCTGGTCTTACACTGCTCGATGGAAGGTGATTCGCACCGTCGCGAGGTAGTCCTCCTAATTAAAGGAAGTGAAAAACCGGTAGAATATGGGGCGATCGATATAAATCTAGCTGCCTTTAATGAACAGGTTCGTGAGATTATTATTCAGGGTCAGCGCCCGTTGGGACGAATCTTATCTGAGTTTAATATTAATTACAGGAGCGAGCCGATGGCATTCATCAAAGTAACCTCTAATGCCAACATTAATAACGCGCTTGGACTCACTCAATCGCGGGTCCTTTACGGGCGCCGCAATGTGTTGAAAGGAGACTTGGGAATAGACATAGCGCATATTATTGAGATTTTACCTCCTTCTCAGTGAGGAGTATAAACAAGAGCTGATGGATGGAAAACAGCGATATGATGTTCTTATCATAGGGGGTGGTCCCGCTGGATCGACCGCGGCGGCAATACTCGCGGAGAAAGGACATAGTGTTCTCATTCTTGAAAAGGAGAAGTTTCCGCGCTATCACATCGGTGAGTCTCTCATGCCCTTTTGCTATTTCACTCTTGAGCGGCTCGGCATCCTCGATGAGTTAAAGAAATCGGCTTATCCAAAAAAATACAGTGTCCAATTTGTTCGTGAGAGCGGTGAGGTTTCGCAACCGTTTTACTTTTTTCAACATTTCGATCATGAAGCTTCAACTACCTGGCAGGTTCCACGTTCCGAATTCGACTTAATGCTGCTCAATAACGCTCGTGACCGGGGAGCAGAAGTCCGCGAGCAGACATTGGTGAAGCGGTTGATTAAAGAAGAGGGTGTTGTGGTCGGGGTTGAAGCAGTGACCGACGAGGGTGAACAGTTGGAATTTAAAGCATCCATTACTATCGATGCCTCTGGCCGTGATTGTGTATGTGCCGCGAAAGAAGGATGGCGTGTCCGCGATCCGGAGCTAAATAAAGTATCGATCTGGACATATTACTGTGGAGCAAAACGTGATCCGGGCCTTGATGCCGGTGCAACGACTATTGCTTACATCGCGGAGAAGGGTTGGTTTTGGTATATTCCGCTCTCAGATGATAGGGTGAGTGTGGGAGTCGTTGCGGATCAGAACTACCTCTATACAGAATCACGTGATCGAAAGACAATATTTGAACGTGAGATTAATAGTAATCCCTGGATAAAAGACCATCTGGATGGCGGTAAGCAATTCGGGCCCTACTACGTGACGGGAGAATACTCGTATCGTTCGCGCTATTGTGCTGCAGATGGCCTCATCCTTGTTGGCGATGCCTTTGCTTTTCTAGATCCGGTTTTTTCATCGGGCGTGTTTCTCGCTCTCTGGAGCGGTGAGAAAGCGGCAGATGCGGTTGATAGTGCTTTGACCGCGGGAGATTGTTCGAGTGGACGCTTTGCCTACTATGGTGAAGATCTCTGTCGCGGTATTGAAGCTATGCGAAAACTTGTTTATGCCTTTTATGATCTAAATTTTAGCTTTGGAAAGCTTCTTCGGCAAAATCCTCACCTGCGAGGAAAACTTACCGATGGTTTGATCGGTGATCTCTTCAAAAAAGATTTTGATGAGCTATTCTCCGCCATCGGTCAAACGGCTAACCTCCCCGAACCGCTCAGTTATGGCCGCCCAACTATGAATAAATGAATATTTTATTTATTACACCGGGGACAGGAAGCTATTATTGTGGTGTTTGCATGCGAGATAACGCGTTGGTCACGGCATTGCGTCAACTTGGTCATAATGCTAAAATGCTGCCGATATACTTACCGATTATGACTGACGAAGAGTCAGTGAGTGGTGAAATGCCCATTTTTTTTGGGGGCATAAATGTATATCTACAGCAAAAATTTTCCTTTTTCCGGCACACACCAACCTGGGTCGACAAAATCTTTAATAATCGTAGTCTACTTCGATTAGCCAGTCACCGCAGCGATATGACTGAGGGTGCCGAATTGGGCTCTATGACTGTTTCCATGCTGGAAGGTGAAACTGGACGGCAGTCTAAAGAGATAACGAAACTTGTAACCTGGCTCCGCAATGAGGAGTCGCCGGATATCATTTGCCTCTCAACTGCATTGCAAGTCGGGATGGCTCGCCGTATTAAAGAAGCGTTGGATGTTCCCGTCATCTGCTTTTTCCAGGGGGAGGATAGTTTTCTCGATGCGCTCGATAATCCCTATAGTGACAAGGCCTGGATGACGCTTCGCGAACGGGCTGAGGATATTGATTTCTT
>Ga0115002_10003208_pt1 | contig 20564 bp, 20 predicted proteins | sample ArcticOcean_MG_C_8_FD_89576 | JGI IMG/M metagenome (GOLD analysis project Ga0115002, IMG submission 89576) | Marine microbial communities from western Arctic Ocean - ArcticOcean_MG_CB11_86 | ecosystem: Environmental > Aquatic > Marine > Oceanic | place: Arctic Ocean: Canada Basin | collected... | reverse complement strand
AGGCGATCGAGAGCCGGCACCACGCCTGCCGTACTTAACGTCACCCGCCGTCGCGATAATCCAAACGACCGGTCATCCAACATAAGGCGTAGTGCGGGCACCACGGCATCATAATTCAACAACGGTTCGCCCATTCCCATCAGGACAATATTGGTCACCGGGCGAACACCAAGGCCCTTATCCTGGAGAATCTGTCGAGCTATCCACACCTGTCCGATAATCTCACTGGTCGATAAATTTCGACTGAATCCTTGTTGCGCTGTGGCGCAAAACTTGCAATTCAAGGCACAGCCTGCCTGCGATGAAACACACAACGTACCCCGTTCAGACTCCGGGATAAACACGGTCTCAATCTGATTTCCATCTGGCAAAGTGAGTTGCCATTTAATGGTGCCATCTGATGAACTCTGCTCGGCCGCAACCTCAGGAAACTCAAGCACCGCTGTCCCGTCCAATGACTCCCTCAGCGCTTTGCTGAGGTTGGTCATATCCTCGAAACGCGTCACACGATGGTGATAAACCCATTGCAAAACCTGATCCGCCCTAAAGGCCTTCTCTCCGATGCTAGTGAAATAGTCCTGCATTGCAGCCCTATCCAAACCAACGAGATTAATGAGGGGAGTGGACATGCATCACTCAATCAGTGCGATCGCATAGATCATCAGCCGAAAAAAAGAATGCAATCTCCTGGGCAGCAGTTTCCTTGGCATCGGACCCGTGAACAGCATTGGCTTGAACCGATTGAGCAAAGTCAGCACGGATGGTTCCCGGGGCCGCATCGGCGGGATCTGTTGCCCCCATCACTTGTCGATTGATCGCGATCGCATCCTCTCCTTCCAATACCTGCACGACGACAGGTCCCGACACCATATAGTCGACCAGCTCCCGGTAAAACGGTCGTTCCCGGTGGACCTCATAAAACGCTTCTGCCTGACCCCTGGTCAATCGCAACATCTTGCAAGCAATGATATGAAGACCGACAGACTCAAAACGTTCGTATATCTTGCCGATGACATTGTTTGCCACCGCGTCAGGCTTGACGATCGAAAACGTGCGCTCTACAGCCATACTTGAATGCTCCGAAGTAAGAATGAATACCAAACAGACGCGAACCCATCATGCGTCTACCTTGGCAAAAGTTATAGTATTCCCCTCGTAAGGGGTTCACCAATCAAGTGGTCTGGTTTTGCTCCAATAATACGCACCGGCAAGCGTTGCCCCACCATACGCTCCCCAACTTCGACCCGCACGGGCAGATAGTTTGTCAGGCGGCCGTTATAGCGATCTAAACCGCCCGATCGCTCGACCAGGACACTGGAAAATGAGCCAATGTAACGCGCAAACACCCTCTCTCGAATCCTGTGCCCCAGCGCTCGGGCCGACGCCCCCCGCCGTTTCCGCGTGGCCACGTCTACCTGTCGGGGGATACGAGCCGCCGGCGTCCCACCACGTGCCGAATACGGGAAAACATGGGGGTAAGAAATCTCCAGGTTTTCTATTGCCTGCAATGTGTCAGAAAAATGTTCTTGGGTTTCTGTAGGAAAACCCACCATCACGTCAGCACCTAGCACTAAATCCGGCATTAGGTGCCGCGCCATCGCTACCCGCTCGTCCACCCACACCCTCGTATAGCGTCGTTTCATCCGCTTCAAAATCATCGCATTGCCACTTTGAAGCGATAAATGCAGGTAAGGGCAAAACCGATCACTTTGGGCAACGAGTTCAAGCAATGCATCACTCAGGTGAATAGGGTCAATCGAACTCAGCCGAATACGGAAATCACCTTCTAGTGAAGCCAACTCCGCCAACAACTGTTCCAACGGCCCCGGCGCGGGTCGCGGTGATAAATCAGTGCCGTAGTCACCCAGATCAACGCCGCAAATCACTACCTCCTTATAGCCTGAAGCCACCCAATGCCTGACTTGCTTCACAATGTCTCCCAGGGGAAACGATTGACTGAGGCCTCGGGCGGTATGAATGACACAAAATGTGCATGCCTGATCGCAGCCTTGCTGAATCTGCACACTCGCGCGAGTCCGTGTCTCGTAACCGTACAGCAGCGGCGTCGGCCGTTCCATAATCTCCGCGAGGTGACTCCCCACACTCCCGGCGCTAACTCTACCCTCGAGTAACTGTGTCGCCAAAGCAGGGATATTGAACTTGTTCGCATTTCCAACAACAAGATCGACGCCTGAAACCTCTCCACACGTTTCTGGCTGCATCTCGGCATAACAGCCAGTGATCACGATTTTGGCGCCAGGGTTGTGCCGCGCCAACCGCCGAACCTGCTGGCGACTCTGGCGATCTGCCTCAGCCGTCACAGTGCAGGAATTAATCACATAAACGTCTGCGACCTCGCTCGCATCCACCACCGACCAATTGGCATCACGGAACCCTTGGGCAATCGCATTTGATTCATGGTTGTTGACCCTGCAGCCGAGGGTTGCGATGGCCACTCGGCCGATCAGGTCGGGGGACCCATCGCTCCGTGCTCCTCGCTCCTGCTGCCGGCGGTATTGTTGATGCAAATCAGAGATTCTCAGGACCCCTATCAAAAAAGGGCGCTAAAGCGCCCCCCATTCGACTCGTGCCCCATTAAAGCTGCCTCACGCTACCGTGAAGCTCTCCCCGCAACCGCATTCATCAGCCGCGTTCGGGTTCTTAAACTTAAATGATGAGGACAACCCATCGCTTTGAAAATCAATTTCAGTACCTTCTAGATAACCCAGGCTGTCTACGTCAATCATCACCTTAACGCCTAGGCTCGTATAAACCGTGTCGCCGGTTAAGGCTTCGTCCGCATACTCAACCACGTATGCCATCCCTGAGCAGCCGGTCGTTTTAACTCCCAGTCGCAACCCCTCTCCGCAACCTCTTAAGGACAAGCTGGACCGCACTTGTTCAGCGGCAGTTTCAGTCAGTGTGATAGCCATCGTCGTACGCTTACCCGTAGTAGCCTTTGTCATACCCTAGTCGCCAGCATTCTACCATGCCTAATGCTGCTTATCGCACTGTTTAGCGGTTATTCGAAGCCCCGTCTATTCGTTTTTCGATAGCGCTCAACACTCCCCGAAGTATGTTGACGTCATCCTCCTCAAGCGCACGGCGGGTAAAAATACGTCGTATTTTTCGAAATAGCTTGTCCGAGGACTGTTCCAGAAAGCCCACAGCGTGCAACACCCGCTCGAAATGCTCGACAAATCCCTCGACCCTGTCCGATGTGGCAAGGAGGTCCTTGCCAGTAGTAGGCCTATCCGATACCGCCGAGTCATCCCGCAACAACGCGCTCTTACGCAACTCATAAGCCAACAAAAGCACTGCGCTGGCAAGATTTAACGAGGCATGATTCGCATCCACCGGTGCGGTGACAAACAATTGGCAGCGGTCCAACTGTTTGTTTGTCAATCCCCGAGACTCCCGCCCGAACAGGATAGCCGTCCTTTGTTTACGGGACGAATCCAGGACCACCGGGGCCATTTCTGAGGGGCTCATCACCGGCCATGACACGGAGCGAGCGCGAGCAGTGCTGCCCACAATGAGGCCACAATCAGCAATCGCATCATCCAGACTCGAAAAGACCCGCGCCGCCGACAGTAGCGTCTCGCCGCTCGCCGCTCGGGCCTCAGCATCCGGCGAGGGAAACACCTGCGGCCTCACTAACCGCAAGTCGCTGAGCCCCATATTCGCCAGTGCTCGGGCTGCCGCACCGATGTTTCCAGGATGTGTTGTTTCTACCAGTACGATACAAATGGACCCCAACATCGTATTCAACGGGGTACTCGTTGCTATATCCATAACAAAATTTTCCCCGCCGCACGTTACAATCCAAACGCCAAGCCTTGACTATCCTGTCCGCCATCCAGCCTATGATGCCTCGATGGCGGATCAACCCCCAGTTATCCTAACCGATTCATTATAAAAACATGTCCTCACACCCCATGGTGAACACGGCCGTCCGCGCAGCAAGACAGGCCGGCAAAATTATTCTCAGTTACCTTGGCCGCCTTGACAGTCACGATATTTCTAGCAAAGGGCAACGGGACTTTGTGACCCGAGCCGACCAGGACGCCGAAGCGGCAATACTAGACATTGTCTGTAGCGCGTATCCCGAACATGGTGTCATCGCGGAGGAAAGTGGTGAAAAGCCTGGTGGCGAATATACCTGGGTCATTGATCCGCTCGACGGTACGACCAACTTCATTCACGGCAACCCGCATTTTGCCGTTTCCATCGCGGTTCTGCGTAACGGGCAGCCTGAGCATGGTGTGATATTTGATCCCCACCGAGGGGATTTATTCTGCGCTAGTCGTGGTGACGGTGCACAACTCAATGATCGGCGTATTCGGACCAGTCGTCATAAGCGCTTGAACGAGGCCCTGCTGGTGACGGGGTTTCCTATCCGACGATCTGACCTGATCGATCCGTGGATGAGAACCTTTCGTGCCTTGCTGCCCCAAGCGGGTGGCATTCGACGTTCCGGCTCGGCAGCTCTCGATCTCGCCTATGTGGCTGCCGGTCGATTTGATGGCTTCTGGGAATTCGGTCTACACCCGTGGGATATAGCGGCCGGCGCCTTATTAGTCCGTGAGGCCGGCGGCCTGATTGCAGACCTCGACGGTGGCCAGGACTTTCTAAGCACAGGAAATGTAGTCAGTGCCAACCCTTACCTATTTAATGATCTTTTGAGCCGAATCAACGACCGTTTCAACAAAACCTGACAGCATGGACGCAACCTCGTCCTCCACAGCCCACACGCCGATGATGCGACAGTACCTGTCCATCAAGGCACAGCACCCCGACGATCTATTGTTCTACCGTATGGGTGATTTCTACGAACTTTTCTATGATGACGCGGAGAAAGCCGCGGCATTACTGGACATCACACTCACTAGCCGAGGCCAGTCAGCGGGTACGCCGGTACCCATGGCCGGTGTACCGGCGCACAGCGCTAACGAATACCTCGCTCGGTTGGTAAAAGCCCAACAAACCGTCGCCATTTGTGAACAACTCGGTTCCGCGACCGGAAACAAAGGCTTAGTCCAGCGCAAAGTTGTCCGAGTGATTACACCCGGAACGCTAACAGACGAAGGGTTGCTTTACTCCGAGAGTGAAAATGTTCTTGCCGCCTTATGGTGCGATTCACCGCGCTGGGCGATTGCCACGCTCGAACTATCCAGTGGCCGCTTTTCCGCACAAGAATTTGACCATGCCGATGCCGCCCTCGATGACTTGGCTCGCCTGCAGCCAGCCGAATTAATTATCGGAGATAGCGTGGCGGCACAGGCACTGGGTCTGACCGACACCACGACGCATCGCTCGGTCCCAGACTGGCATTTTAATCATGAACAAGCAGTGGCCCGTCTTTGCTCTTTGTTTGGAACTCGAGATCTGGCTGCATTTGGTTGTGAGGGATTCCCTCTCGCAACCGCCACAGCAGGCGCACTGATTGGGTACGTACACAACCTCAATAACGAGGCCATGCCGCACGTAAGAGATCTCGTTATGCGCCAACCTGGCGATTACCTGTTGGTTGACCCGGCCACACGCCGGCACCTGGAGATTGAACAGGTCATCGCGGGATCCGGTGGAGTAAGCCTTGTCCATCTTTTCGACCAATGCTCCACCGCCATGGGCAGTCGGCAGTTGGGGCGATGGTTACGCGATCCAGTGCGCAGCCAAAACGAACTGAAACAACGACATGATGCCATCGACGACCTTAGCCACGACACGATAGGCGAAACCTTACGCGCTGACTTACGACAAATTGGCGATATCGAACGAATTATTGCGCGGGTAGCCCTCGGTAGTGCTCGACCACGTGACTTGCTTCGACTCCGTCAGGGCCTGACCGTACTACCCAGCATCGAACACGCCTTACAAAGCCGAATTTCGAAACGTTTGAGTGAATTGGCTGTTGATTGCCAACACCAACCCGATCTGCAACAACTGCTGGAACGAGCCATTCAAGATGAACCTTCAACCCAATTGCGCGAAGGCAACGTAATCCGGGTTGGATACAGTCTCGAACTGGATGAATTACGCCATCTGAACGAGGACAGCGGTGCATTTCTCCTGCAGCTGGAATCCGACGAACGGGAACGCACCGGTATCCGCAATTTGCGGGTCAGTTTCAATCGAGTCCATGGTTATTTCATTGAACTGCCACGGTCAAGATCCGATGAGGCCCCGGATAATTATCAACGCCGTCAAACCCTGAAGAACTCCGAACGATTCATCACCGATGAACTGAAACGTTTCGAAGAGCGTGCCCTCAGTGCACGGGAACGATCTTTAGCGCTCGAACGGAGTCTTTACGACGCACTTCTGGCGAAGCTTGCGGATCATGTCACACCCCTTCAGCGCTTGGCTCAAGCTCTGGCCCAACTGGACACGTTGGTGAATCTGTCAGTCACCGCACAACGTTTAAGACTCACCCGACCTCAGTTCACTGACGAAGCGATTCTTGAAATTAAGGCTGGACGCCACCCCGTGGTCGAAGACTCGCTTGCCCTAGCATTCGTTCCCAATGACCTTGATCTTGATATTGATCGTCGAATGCTGATGATCACCGGCCCCAATATGGGCGGTAAAAGCACCTATCTTCGCCAGTGCGCGTTAATCACCTGGCTAGCACATACCGGTGCATTTGTCCCCGCCGAGCGGGTGCGGATCGGACCCATTGATCGAATATTCACACGCATCGGTGCCTCAGACGATCTGGCCAGCGGTCGTTCAACCTTTATGGTTGAGATGACAGAAATGGCCTATATCCTGCGCCATGCCGGACCATCCAGCCTGGTGCTGGTCGACGAGATCGGTCGCGGCACCAGCACCTATGACGGCCTCGCGCTGGCTTATGCCTGCGCACTGGATCTTGCGACCCGCGTGCGGGCCTACACCTTATTTTCCACTCACTACTTTGAACTAACCCAGTTACCCGAACTGGCCCCGTCGGCCACAAACGTCCATCTAGAGGCGGTTGAGCATGCCGGTGATGTGACTTTCCTTTACCAGGTCCAGCCCGGACCGGCCGATCGGAGTTATGGACTCCAGGTTGCCCGCCTGGCGGGGATGCCAGAACCGGTGCTCGACGACGCCCGGACACGCCTTGCCGAGCTCGAACAGCTTAGCGTACGACCGCTATCCCCCTCCGCCGAGCCGGACGAACAAATCCACCTGTTTGAGAAAATGGCGACCCATTTACCGACACAGTTTCTGAACAAAATCCGACAACTTGAGCCGGATGCCACCAGCCCACGCGACGCGTTGGCATTGTTGTATGAGCTAAAAGCGTTAATCGATAGCCCGCAGGACGCGCCGCGCTTACCAGGGCAGCTGACACGCGCCGAGCGGATTGATTAGAATCGGGTCTTCGCGATAGTGAGCCATCGCCATTATTACCCATTGACTGTATCCGCCCAGGAGAGATCACGTTGACTTACGTTGTTACCGAATCGTGTATCAAATGCAAACTTACCGATTGTGTCGAAGTGTGCCCCGTCGACTGTTTCCATGAGGGGCCTAACTTTCTCGTCATCGACCCTGAAGAATGTATTGACTGCAGTCTGTGTGAACCTGAATGTCCGGTTAATGCTATCTATGCAGAAGATGACCTCCCCGAGGATCAGAAAAACTTTCTGGAACTCAATACTGAACTCTCGCAACACTGGCCAGTCATCACGGAAATGAAAGCTCCACCTGATGACGCGGACGACTGGCGTGAGGTCAAAGATAAACTTCAGCACCTGGAACGCACCCTGACCTGACATTCGTTGACCACAGCCACCCCGATCATGCCCTTACTCCGGTCGCGTTAGAGCGGACAACCCGGGGTGTTAACAGCAACATCACACCGGAGTTATGCACGCTCCTTCGTTGCGGTCCTGGTCGGGTTTACCTTGGCGGGTGCACCCTTCACCTGTCAATCTGGCGCCACCTATGTGCTCGTTGATCACCTCGGTCGCACCTTATACACGGATCGACCCGACCGTTATCCCGACTACACCCGTCTGATCGGACAACCCGCACGGGCAACACTCAAGCATTCTTTGCAACGGCCAAGAAAAACAAATCGCGGGCGAATCAACATTGATCAATTAATAACTGTAACTGCCACGAGGAATCAATTGGATAGCGCCCTACTCAAAGCCGTCGTTCATGCGGAATCAAGCTTTAACCCGCGCGCACGATCCAGGCGCGGGGCACTAGGGCTCATGCAGTTGATGCCGAGAACGGCGAAGCACTACGGCGTGCGCAACGCTTTTGATCCCAAACAGAATCTGGCTGGGGGTGCCCGTCATCTTCGGAATCTTCTGAACCGTTTCAATGGAGACGAAACACTGGCGTTAGCGGCCTATAACGCCGGTGAAACCGCAGTTAACCGCTACGGCGGGATACCACCTTACGCGGAAACTCGCGCCTACGTGCGGCGAGTACAGCGACTACGGCAAACCTACCAACAGCAGTAACAGGTGCACCACTGCGTTGGTCAGTAGCCCGGCCACGACATCGTCCGCTACGATGCCAACGCCCCCCTTGAACCGCCGTTCAACCCAATCGATGGGTGGCGGCTTCAAAATGTCGAGGAGACGAAAAATAACAAAAGCAATCACGACTATCCATAACTTGGTCGGTAAAAATGCCATCGCCACCACAAAACCGACCACCTCATCGATGACAATAACGCCCGGGTCCCGTTGGCCCAGTTGATGCTCGACACGATCGGCTACCATTATTGCGATCCCCACCAACACCACGCACACGATCGCATAAAGCCAAGAACCCAAGAAAGTCAGCAATACCACCAGCGGTATCGCTATCAGCGTGCCAAAAGTGCCAGGAGCCCGGGGCAACAAACCCACGCCGAATCCAAACGCGACCCAACGGACCGGGCTGCGACCCATGCGCACGGGCTGATTCAAGAACCTCCTTCCTCGATAACAGGCCAAAGGTGCTCATAGCCCGCCCGGTTTGGCCGCGGAATAGATACTCCCGCTCGGGTCAGCGTGATTCCAGCCTGGGCGGTGATGCAACCAATATCGGTTAGGAGAACTCCTGTTTCTTCGCTCAGCCTACGCATTCGGTGACTCTCCGCTTGCGGAACGGTCATACAAAGCTCGTAGTCATCTCCACCCGTTAAAGCCGCAGTCATCCGATCCTCCAGGGGATAGGATTCGGCGGCAGGCGACAGTGGTAACGATGCCGTTTCGATCAAGGCCCCAGCCTGGCCACTCGCTACGACAATCTGTCCAAGATCTGCCAACAAACCATCGGAAATATCGATCACTGCCGAAGCAAGGCCATACAGTGCCCGACCAATACCGACCCGGGGCGTGGGACGACGCAACCGATCGAGTAGCCATCCGCTTTCGCTCCCGGTACTCGCGGGCGACTGTTCCGCCAAGGCGAGCGCCAACGCTGCATCACCGATAGTGCCAGTTATCCAGACCCGGTCACTCACTGCAGCCCCTGATCGCGTTAAAGCTTGGCCAGCTGGGACCCAGCCACCCGCAGTTACGCTAACGCACAGGGGTCCACGAGTCGTGTCACCGCCCACCAAAGCCACGTCGTGTTGCGAGGCTAGGCTGAAAAAACCATCACTGAACTTACCAAGCCAATTCTCATTGGCTTCAGGCAAAGTCAAATTCAATAAGGCCCAGACAGGAACCGCCCCCATCGCCGCCAGATCGCTGAGATTAACGGCGAGGGCTTTGTAACCCAAATCAGCAGCCCCATCGGTCGCGCGGAAATGGACACCTTCAACTAAGGTATCGGTCACCACCACCAACTCATGCGCCTCCGGTACCTGTAGAATCGCTCCATCATCACCGATACCCAAACGGACCTGCCGCTGCCTTATCGGTCTATCGAAAAACCGCTGGATTAGATCGAATTCCCTCACTGTATTCCCTGACACTCAAAGCAATGCTAGACGCCGGAACTTGTTTTCCGCCCCAGCACCATAGCTAATCGATCCAGCACGGCATTCACAAATCGATACGCCTCCTCAGCGCCAAAGATTCGACTCATCTCAATCGACTCATTAAGCACCACACGCGTCGGCGTATCGGTCTCATATTCCAACTCATACGCACCTAAACGCAGAACCGCCCGTTCGACAGGACCCACCATCGCCAGATCACGATCGAGGCAGCCGGCGAGTCGAGCATCTATTGAATCCCGATGGTTGGAGACTTCCTCCAACAAGTGATAGAAATAAGCATGATCCACTTCGGCTTGTTTGGAATCTTCGAGAAAATTGAGTTTGATCTCGTTGACGCTCTGACCCATTATTTCTCCTTGATAAAGCGCCTGGACCGCGCGGCGGCGCGCCATATGGCGTCGTCCTCCGCTCATTAACCCACCCCCGGCTCGTCAACATACCCAGTGACCTCTAGACCATACCCTGACAAGGCATGCGTTCGTCTAGGCGTGCCCAATACCCGTACTTGGCGAACCCCGAGATTCGCCAGAATCTGGCTACCCGCACCGAGCATACGAAGATCATGCCCATCCTCTTCTTGTAGCGCCCCCAAGGTGTTTTCACCGCGCAAACGTCGTTCCAAACCCGCAGCATCTTCACTGTATTCAAGAAGAATGAGGACACCTTGCTCTTCTTCAGACAACCGCCGCAACGCCTGATCGACGGTCCAACGCACTACACCCCGCGCCTCGCCGAGAAGATCAAACACCCCCCGATGACTTTGCACTCGAACCATTACTTCGGCGGTCCCATCAATCACTCCCCGGACAATCGCGAGGTGTGTCGAGCGAAGTTCGCTGTCCTCATAAATAATCCCTCTAAACTCTCCATGCCGAGTCAATATCGGATGTTCTGAGACTCGCCATACGGTCGGCTCTGACTCCAGCCGGTAACGAATTAAATCGGCAATGGTTCCAATTCGCAGGTCGTGAGTACTCGCAAACGTTACCAGATCGGGCAGACGAGCCATCGTTCCATCGGGGTTGAGAATTTCACAGATGACACTGGCTGGCACGAGACCGCTGAGCCGTGCAAGATCTATCCCAGCCTCGGTATGTCCCGCCCGAGTCAGGACGCCACCAGGCTGCGCCATAATTGGAAAAACATGGCCTGGCGTCACAATATCTTTTACGCTCGCATTCTCCCGCACTGCCGTCCGTATAGTTTTCGCCCGATCGGCAGCAGAAATTCCCGTGGTCACGCCATCCGCGGCTTCTATTGAAACAGTAAAATTAGTGCTATATCGCGAGCTGTTCTGGTTAACCATCAAAGACAGGTTCAATTGCCTACAGCGATCTTCCGTTAGCGCAAGGCAAATCAGTCCCCGTCCTTGTGCGGCCATGAAGTTAATGTCATCGGCACACACGACTTCGGCCGCGATAACAAGATCACCTTCGTTCTCACGATCTTCGTCATCGACCAGAATCACCATCTTGCCTTGTCGATAGTCCTCAAGAACATCCTCAATCGGACTGACCTCACTCGACAACGGTGTGGAATTTTGGGAGCCTGTCACTGCGTATCGTTACCTGTCAGCGTGTTGTGGTCATTTGTTAAGGCGTAAGTCTGGTCCACCTGCCGCGCTCGCTGAAGGTAACGTGCCACCAAGTCGACTTCTACATTGACACCATCGCCGCATACCAGGTGCCCAAGCGTTGTCATCGCGAGCGTATGGGGAATGACGTTAACACTCACCCAAACGCCATCCTCCTCATCGCGAATCCGATTAATTGTCAAACTAACACCGTCCAGTGCGAGCGATCCCTTTTCTGCGAGAAACGATGCTAACGAAGAGGCGACCTTGAATTCCATCCATACCGAGCGCATCGATTCCTTCACATTCATGAGGGTGGCGAGACCATCAACGTGACCCACCACCAGATGCCCGCCGAACAACGACTCGGCCGACAGGGAGGCTTCAAGGTTCACCCGGTTTTCCGCTTTCAGTTGCCCAAGGTTCGTGCGATCTAGAGTCTCATTGGACACATCAAATTCAAGCACTCCCGAGTCCAGTCGACTGACAGTCAAACACACCCCGTTGACTGCAATGCTGTCACCGAGCCTGACAGGAAGCGAACATTCTACCTGAGGCCTAAGCGCCAACACGCACTCCTGGCTAGTGCCGGTCAGTCCGACCACTGTGCCTTGGCTCTGGACAATGCCGGTAAACATTAGGCTTCCCGAGGCTCCGCCCGTAGGCTGACTCGAAGATCGCGCCCCACCTGTTCCACTTCGTTGATCTCAAATCTGAGTCGATGTTCCAGACTAACCACTTCCGGCAGGGCAAACATGCCACGACCCCCTGAGCCCAACAGATCAGGCGCTAGATAAATTAACAACTCGTCGATTAATCCCGCCGCGGCGAATGCACCAGCAAGACCCGCCCCCGCTTCAACAAAAACCTCGTTACATCGACGGCGACCCAATTCATCGATCAACGCCGCAAGATCAACCCGATCCGATCCATCGGGCAAGGGAATGAATTCCGTGCGCGAATCAAAGGTGCCACTCTTGTCACGTCTCGGACCAGCACTTGCGACGAGCACGGAACCGTCGGCATCAAAAAGCGCAGCTTTCGAGCTGAGCTGTCCTTTGCTATCGATGATGACCCGCAGCGGCTGAACAATGGCCTCTGTCACTCGTGCATTAAGTCGTGGGTTATCAGCCTTCACCGTACCCATGCCGGTCACCACGGCGCAACTGCCGGCACGCAGGCGGTGAACATCTTCCCTTGAAGCCTCGCAACTGATCCACTGACTACCGCCATCACTGGCAGCCGTTCGACCATCCATCGATGCGGCCAATTTCACCCGAACTCGCGGTCGACCGGTCTGCATGCGTCGAATAAATCCTGGATTCAATGCCGCTGCTCGCTTAGCCCCCACACCAACAACCACTTCCATGCCCGCTTCGCGCAAACGCTGGAAACCCTTGCCAGCCACCGCCGGGTTTGGATCTTGCATGGCGGCCGCGACCCGTACCACCCCGGCGCTGATTAATGCCTCCACACAAGGCCCCGTTCGCCCAGTGTGACTGCACGGCTCAAGCGTGACGACCGCCTGCGCATCGCGGGCGGCCTCACCCGCGGCCTGTAACGCATTGACCTCGGCATGTGCGCATCCCGCGCGTTCATGCCAGCCTTCCGCAATAACCGTCGATCCCTTCACAATCAAACAACCCACTACCGGGTTAGGTCTGGTTGTAAAACGCCCTCGTTCTGCTATCTCCAGTGCACGCGCCATATGCGTGTTATCTATTAAAGCATTACTCGTCATTAGCATCGGACGCTGTCGGAATCAGAGAGAGTTGCCCAGCTTGTGTTGTTGTACTACGAGTGGACCCGAGTCGCCGAATCTCCTCTGTAAACGCCGCGGCATCCTGAAACTCACGATAAACCGAGGCGTAGCGAACATACGCTACTTCGTCGACATGAATAAGCGTGTCCATCACTGCTTCCCCAATCTGCCTCGATTCAATTTCATGCACCCCCATGACACTTAATCTCCGGCACAGATCCGCCACCATCACCTCTAACATCCCCGCATCCACAGGCCGTTTCTCCAACGCCCGCTCGAGGCCATGTCGAAGTTTATCTTCATTAAATGCTTCGTGACTGCCATCGCGCTTCACCACTCTTGGCGGTTCAAGCGCCAAACGTTCCAACGTATTAAATCGGGCTTGGCAGGACTGGCACTCCCGACGACGGCGCACTGTGTCACCACTATTTGCGAGGCGCGAGTCAATGACTCGCGTGTCATCATTGGCACAGACCGGACACCACATAGCCCCGGCTAGGGTGGGACGACCTTTGCCTTACGGCAAAGCGTCCGCGTCAGCCCCTTCCTTCGTAACCGGCAACATATCCTCGCGAGAAATACCGAGAATCAGCACCGCGGGATTGGCAACAAAGATGGAGGAATAGGTCCCAACCAACACCCCGACCAGAAGCGCTGTAGCAAATCCGTTGATGACCTCCCCACCGAGGATCAGCAAAGTCATGACCACGAGTAACGTCGTTAGCGAGGTTAATAATGTCCTCGACAATGTCTGGTTTACCGAGACATTCATAATGTCAATAGGTGTGCCGCGTCGCATTTTGCGAAAATTTTCCCTCACTCGATCAAAAACAACGATCGTGTCATTCAAGGAATATCCGATTACCGCAAGAATTGCAGCAAGCACCGGGAGAGAAAACTCAAGACCCAGAACGGAAAATACGCCAACGGTAATTAGCACATCGTGAACCAGCGCCGCAACGGCACCGATGGCAAAACGCCATTCAAACCGCCAAGATACATAAATCAGAATACCTAACAACGCATAAAGCATTGCAAGCCCACCTTTCTCGGTCAGCTCTTCTCCAACCTGTGGACCCACGAACTCTACTCGTCGCATCTGCACGGCACACTGGCCGCTGGTACCACTGTCGGAGAAACACTGCTGCAGATCACCGCTGGCGCTGGTCGCCAGCGTTTCTTTATAGGGCGAGCGCAACACCACCATGATCCGACTGCTGACCTGCGCCGCGTCTTCAACCGCACTCGCCGGGAGCCGCACCAAAATATCCTTCGATGTTCCAAAATACTGAACCAATGCGGATTCAAACCCAGCGTTCTTGATTAAATCTCGGACGGAACTCGCCTCTACAGTCTCTTCATAAGACACCTCGACCAGAGTGCCGCCCGTAAAATCGATCCCGAAAGAAAGCCCCCGCACACCCAGTGATACTGCCCCGATAACAATCAGCACAGCTGACACAATGCCAGCTAAACGCCGACGGCCTAGAAAATTGATACGTGGTTCGCGTTTAAGAAAATACATGGGTCAAGTTAGATAGCAAGTTTCTTCACTTGCTTTCCACCATACAAAAGATTAACCAACCCGCGAGTCAACATGATGGCTGTGAACATAGAGGTCAGTATGCCGATGCTGAGTGTTATCGCAAAACCTTTGATTGGCCCCGTACCAAAATTAAACAGTACCAGTGCCGCAATTAGCGTCGTAATGTTGGCATCCACAATGGTCGACAGGGCTCGGTTGTAGCCCATGTGAATGCTGGCCTGGGGAGAATTACCATTACCAAGCTCTTCACGGATGCGCTCAAAGATAAGCACGTTGGCATCCACCGCCATACCCACAGTCAGCACGATGCCAGCCACACCCGGCAGCGTCAGTGTCGCCTGAAACACAGACAAAACGGCGACCATCAGCACCAGATTAAACGCCAGCGCTACGTTGGCAAAGAGACCAAATGTCCGGTAGTAGATGAACATGAAAATCAGAACCAGCCCGAAACCAATCACCACCGACCGAAAGCCCTGGCTGATATTGGCCTGACCAAGACTCGGGCCCACGGTGCGCTCTTCAATAATTTCAACAGGCGCTGCCAATGAACCGGCGCGGAGCATCAACGCAAGATCCTGGCCTTCGGTCACGCTATCCAGCCCTTCGATCTGGAATCGCTTTCCCAATTGATCTCGAATAACCGGCGCTGTGATGACCTCTACAATCCGCTGACTGGTACGCAAGGTCCTTCCCTGCGGCCCCTTCCGCGGTCGACCTTGCGCGTCGGTCTTGATCTTCGAGCGCGTCTCGATATAAAGCACAGCCATCCGTTTACCAATATTCTTACCCGTGACACGCTGATTGATACGAGCGCCCGCAGCGTCCAACGTAATACTTACGATAGGCCCACCAGTCTGAGTATCGATACTGGCCGCCGCATCAACGATATTCTCACCGGAATACATCACACGATTCTTCAACAGGATCGGCCGCCCATCGCGCATATGAAATATTCTTGAGCCGGGTGGAGGCGACCCTGTGACCGCTGAATCTACGTTGTGTTCTTCATCAACGAGCATCATTTCCAACGTTGCCGTTCGTCCCAGGATCCTTTTGGCTCGAGCGGTGTCTTGAACCCCCGGCAACTGGACCACGATGCGTCGGTCTCCCTGCCGTTGGACCACTGGCTCGGCAACGCCCAATTCATCGATTCGATTTCGAAGCGCGGTGATGTTTTGCTCCAGTGCGAACTCTGATAACTCGTCTTTCGCGCGTTGGCTCAGCTGCGCAAACACTCTATCTGGCGCACCTTCTTCAACCGCAGTTAACTCAAGGTCCGGCAACTCTCGCAAAATAGTCTCACGCGCCTTATCCTGATCGCTGACTGCTCGAAGAGTGACATCGATTCCCCCTTCGCTTGTCCGTCGGACACCTCGATGACGCACATTCGCCGTGCGCAAGGTGCTCCTAAGATCGGCAACATAGCGCTCCTCCATGCGCCGAATCGCGCCCTCCATATCTACTTCCATCAGAAAATGCACGCCACCACGAAGATCAAGCCCAAGATACATCGGTCGCGCTGACATGGACTCAAACCATGCTGGCGCAGCAGGGAGAAGTGTCAAAGCAATGGTGTAGCGATCTTTAAGTTCATTTTCAAATAGATCACGGGCTTTTAACTGCGCCCCTGGAGTGGAAAATCGAAAACTGGCGCCTTTCTCATCCAGTGACCCTCGAATCAATCCTGATTCCGGTTCTGCCACTAGCGCTTTTAATCGATCAAAATCGACGCTACTCAAGGCCGTACCGCGCGATCCGCGCACCTGTATGCCCGGGTCGTCTCCAAATAGATTAGGGAAAGAAAAGAAGATACCTGGCACGATCACACCCACGATGATCAGCCACTGCCACCACCCGTACCGATTCAACATAGGATTATCTGGAGCCCTTCATCAGATGCTAGCGTTGTCAACTTTGGCCAGACGGACCGCGCCTATCCCTTCAACTTCTTGGTGCTAGCGCCGCTGTCGGTTGCTGTCCCTTTAGGCATCATCTGCGCCACCGCATGGCGTTGGACTCGAACGATCGTGTCACGGGCCACTTCAAGCGATGCGAAGTTTTCATCAAGATCGATGATCGTCCCGAGAAGCCCGCCATTGGTTACCACATCATCGCCCTTTGTCATCCCAGCGATCATTTCTTTGTGCTGCTTGGCTTTCTTCTGTTGTGGTCGAATGAGCAGGAAATAAAACAAAACAAAGATAATGACCAGTGGCGCCATACTGAGTAAACCGCCACCACCACCACCTGTCTGTGCCCAAGCATCGGAAATAAAGAAATTCATAGCTCGTGTATCGTCTTCTTAGTGTGCGCAAAGGCGCGTGATTATGCCACAGGCGGGTTACCCGACTGGAATTGGGCAAGAAAATCCAGGTGGAATGCTGTAAATCCCTTGCTTTTTATTTCTTTTCGGACAGAAGCCATCAGCCGTTGAAAAAAATGAAGATTGTGAATGGTGCCCAAACGAGGGCCTAACATTTCACCCGTGGTGTAAAGGTGGCGCAGATAACTTCGACTGTATTGGCGACAGGTCGGACAGGGGCACTGTGCCTCTACCGGATTGGTGTCCGAACGGTGAACAGCATTCTTCAATTTAACAATGCCTCCGTCGGTATATAGCCAGCCGTTGCGCGCATTGCGGGTTGGCAACACACAGTCAAATAAGTCGATACCTGCCGCCACACCGGCCAGCAAGTCCTCGGGCTTACCCACCCCCATCAGATAACGCGGCTTTCCCGTGGGCATGTAGGGAACGATCTCTCCGAGTATCTGATACATATCCGCAGTCGGTTCCCCCACCGACAGCCCACCCAACGCATAGCCATCAAATTCCATTTCTACCAATGCATCGAGTGACTCTCGTCGAAGGTCCTCGTAAAATCCTCCTTGCGCTATGCCGAACAATGCCTGGGCCTCATTAGCATGGACATCACGGCAGCGCTTCGCCCAGCGAAGTGACCGCAACATGGAAAGTTGCGCCTCCTCACGCGCCGCGGGGTAACGAGTGCACTCATCAAACACCATCGCAATGTCAGAACCCAGTGCATTTTGAATAGCCATCGACTCTTCTGGACCCATAAAAACTGCCGCGCCATTAAACGGCGAGCGAAACGCGACGCCTTGCTCGGTAATATCACGCGGCTTGGCAAGACTCCACACCTGAAACCCACCAGAATCCGTCAGGATAGGCCCTGACCAACGCATAAATTCATGCAAGCCTCCATGCCGACCAATAATGTCGATTCCCGGACGCAGGCTTAGATGAAATGTATTGCCCAAGATGATTTGGCTACCACTGGCCCGCACTTCATCTACTGTCACCGTCTTTACCGCGGCTGACGTGCCAACGGGCATGAACGCGGGCGTCTGAATCTCCCCACGGATCAGTTTCACCCAACCGCACCGCGCTGCATCGTCTTGGGCTTCGATGTGGAATTGCAGGCTCACTCAGTCACCTTATCAAGCCACATCGCATCACCGTAACTAAAAAACCGATAATTAGCATCAATCGCGTAACGATACGCCGCCATTACTCGCTCACTTCCCGCGAAGGCACTGATCATCATTAACAAAGTGGATCGGGGTAGATGGAAATTCGTTATCAGACAGTCGACTATTCGAAATGCATAACCTGGGAAAATAAACCGATCTGTATAACCTTCAAACGGGAACAGCTGCCCTCCGGAAACGGCACTCTCTAACGCCCGTACCACGGTGGTACCAACCGCAATGACGCGCCCGCCGCAGCGTCGCGCCTTCTCGATCGATTCAGCGACCGACTCTGGCACCGAATACCACTCGGAGTGCATACGATGCGCCGTCGGGTCGGACTCCCGAACTGGCTGAAAAGTCCCTGCGCCTACGTGCAACGTAATCATGGCAATGGTTATACCCGCACCTTTCAATTCGCCCATCATCGATTGGTCGAAGTGCAGTCCGGCGGTTGGCGCAGCAACTGCCCCGGGTGAAGTCGCAAACACTGTCTGATAATGCACGTCATCTAGGTCGGATGCCTGACGATGTATGTAAGGGGGTAACGGGAGGTGGCCTTCCGCCTGTAAGACAGCACGTATTGGCTGGTCATCACTCACACGCAGTTTATAAAATATCCCTTCTTTTCCTTCGACGACAATGACGACACCACCGTCTGTAACCATACTCGTTCCCACACGGGGTGCTTTGCTGGCCTTGATCTGCCCAACAAACGTATCCACTTCAATGTTTCGTTCAAAAAGAATCTCGATGCGACCCCCTGTTGTCACTTTCTGGCCATACAACCTTGCTCGGAGAACTTGTGTGTTGTTAAACACCAGAACATCGCCTGAGCGCAACAGATGCTTAATATCAGCGAACTGTCCGTCGATCAGTCCGCCAACACGCGGCAACTGAAGGAGCCGGCAGGCAGTGCGTTCCGACAAGGGGAACTGCGCTATCTGATCAGGCGGAAGATGAAAATCGAATTGCTTAGGGTCCACGCGTTGCTTCCACTACCGTTCAACCGAGGAACTTAGAACCTGAATGATACCGATGCGGGGCACCACCCATTGTTCTTGTTTTGTTTCGTATCGGTCGCCTCGCATTACGTTCACAGAACAATGGGTTGAGCACTTTGTTTTTTCTATAAATACTGTCATATATACTATTAATGGCTGTAGTCCTTTTATTTATAGCTTCCGTGCCCCTTACCACCAACCGAGCCACTTACCTAAATGAGCACTCGAAACATACTGATCCTTGGCGCATCATACGGCTCTTTGCTGGCCACCAAGCTGCAGTTTAAAGGCCATCGTCTCCATCTAGTGTGCCTACCCCAAGAAGCCCAATTAATCAATCGAGAAGGGACGATATTACGGATACCGGTTAAGGGACGAGAGGGTCTGGTAGAGATTCGATCGCACGACTTACCCGGGCAGTTATCGGCCGGGGCACCGGGCGAGGTGGATCCCTCAGAGTATGACCTGGTGGCACTGGCCATGCAGGAGCCACAGTACCGAGTGCCAGAAGTGCGTCAATTGTTAGAAGCAGTTGCCAAGGCTCGAGTGCCGTGTCTGTCGATCATGAACATGCCCCCGTTGCCGTACCTGGAAAGGATTCCCGGACTCGATGCTAAGGGTTGTCGTGACTGTTATACCGACGCCAGTGTATGGGATGCGTTTGATCCGGATCTGGTGACGTTATGCAGTCCTGATCCGCAGGCGTTTCGCCCGCCACAGGAAGCCCTTAATGTGCTGCAGGTCCGATTGCCCACCAACTTCAAGGCGGCAGCCTTTGCCGGTGATGCTCACACTGCGATGCTGCGGGAGTTAGCCGCTGACATTGAGGCGGCGCGCTTTGCCACTTCAGATGGAGAGTTCGAGTTACCGGTCAAGCTCAAGGTACATGAGTCAGTATTTGTGCCGCTGGCGAAGTGGAGTATGTTGCTGGCGGGTAATTACCGTTGTATTGAACCCCAATCCATTCGCTCGATTAAAGAGGCGGTGCACGGTGACCTGGCTGCCAGCCAAGCCATCTACGAGTGGGTAGTGAGTCTTTGTCTATCGCTTGGAGCTAAGCGTGATGACCTGGTACCTTTTGAGAAATATGCCAATGCCGCCTTATCTCTGCAAAGTCCTTCCTCTGCGGCCCGTGCAATTGATGCCGGCGTCCCTTATATCGAACGCGTCGATCAACTGGTCCAGACCGTCGCTGCTCAACAACAACTCCACCACCCTATCATCGACCACATCGTCTCTACCGT
>Ga0115002_10003206_pt1 | contig 20568 bp, 21 predicted proteins | sample ArcticOcean_MG_C_8_FD_89576 | JGI IMG/M metagenome (GOLD analysis project Ga0115002, IMG submission 89576) | Marine microbial communities from western Arctic Ocean - ArcticOcean_MG_CB11_86 | ecosystem: Environmental > Aquatic > Marine > Oceanic | place: Arctic Ocean: Canada Basin | collected... | reverse complement strand
TGCTCGCTTTTCGACCAGATCGAGAAACGCATGGCGACCGTGATGATCTTCTCCTGCAGCAATCGCCACCCACGGAGCCGACCTACGCAGGTGCGCAAGCCCCTCAGTATCGGTTGGCACCAACGGCTCCTCGAACCATCTCAAGTTGTACGGCTTCAGCTGTTCAAGAAGCCTGAGAGCGAATTCAACGTTGTACGACATCACGGGATTAATCATCAGGTCGCGATCGGCGCCGACCCTCTCGCGTGCCTGCGCTACATGCTCGACAACGGCCCTGATTCCGGCGTCACCCTCCGAGTAGTGCGAGGGATTTGTGATCTTGAACTTGGTAAATCCCAGTTCCTGCGCCCAATCGAGGTCGTCGCCCGTGGCGTAGCAGGTGATCGAGTCGCGAACGGGTCCTCCCAGCAGCGAGTAAACCGGAATATCGTAGATTTTGCCTTTGAGATCCCACAAAGCCAGATCAACCCCGCCCATTGCTGTCGAGGCGGTCCCTGAAGTGCCGTATCGCTGAGAAACACGCAAGATCAGGTCGTTCAGGTGTTCGATCGCCAGGCAGTCTCGACCCTCAAGAATCGGAGCAATCACTGTGTTTACGAACGCCGCAACCGGCTCCCCAAAGGCAGCTTGACCCAGCCCCCAAGTACCGTCCTCAGCAGTCACCTTCACCCAGACCGGGCCAAGTCCACCACCCGGCATTTCACCCGGCAAAGTCGAAAACTCCGGGTATATGTTCACCGGCATCGCCCGTTTTGCCGTCTTATTCCAGGTCGGCCGGCGACCTGTAGTTGGGTTTGTCGGCGTGGGCGTTTTCACCCGGACGGCCCTGATGGACTTGATTTTCAAGTGAACTCCTCATGTCAGTTGTACGGGGCTATACCTATCCGCCGGACGTGGGACGAATTATGATTTGCAGCGGCGCAAGTTTAGCAACGCTGAAAAAAATTCGGGAGTTGAGATACATGGAACCGAGAGCAGTCGACATAGAGCAGCTCGCATGGTCGTGGTCAGTCGAACCGGGACTTGAAGAGTTACTGGTCACTCGAACGCACTCATCTGGCGAGGAAATCGAATTCCGGTCGCCCGAATAAACGGCACTCGTCCCGGGCCGATGATGACAGTGATGTCGGGCATGCACGCGGGCGAGTACTCGGGAATTCTCGCCGCCCAAAAACTGATTTCGGAAGTGAACCCCGAGGAATTATCGGGCACGTTGCTGGTGATCCCGGTGATCTCAACTCGCGCCTTCATGGCAGGAGACGCTAATTGCTTACAGGATTCAACCACACGGGAATCGTGATCAACGATATTGAGTTTATGGTCAGGTTCTAGGTTGGATTACGAACTTAGAACGACCATGTTGTGTGGGTCACAAAATCGGTGTCGAGATCCCAGTGAAAATTACCGCCGCCAATTCCAGTGGTAGCGCCCTGAACAGTCACATTTGCTGACCAGTGCGTATGGGCTGGGTCGAGTTCACCTGAACCCGGCTCAAGCACCAGCAGAAGGTTTGCATTTCCAGTAGCAATAATTTCGTTCCAACCGTTGGTTCTCGCAAACGCCTCGAATGCTGCAGTGCTGTCGATAGTGACGCCACGAATGTCACCCGGGGCTGGCGTGTATTCAGATCCGAAACAATCGAGTTCCTGCCCTTTTACCGAGCAGAAATTTGTTGAACCTGAATCGGTCAAGAACGCCACAGTCCAGTAAGTTCCGTAGCCAGCGGCGGGACTCGTAATATCGCTTGGATTGTCGCTAGAGTCTGCTTCGCCAGCGGAGGTTGCGGCGTGACCATCGATATAGGCAATAACACCCGTCTGACTTGCTGAGGCGATCTGAATCGCTTCGAGACCTGTCACCCGCGGTCCGTTGTCGATTACCGCAACTTCGGTGGGTGCAACTGTCGGCGCTGGTGCTGGCGTAGCCGTTGGCTGTGGAGCTGATGTCGGCGCAGGGGCCGTGGTTGCCACCGGCGATGTTATCGACGTTGTTACAGGCGCAATTGTTGCTGCCGGTGCGGTGGTCGCTGCCGGAGCTGTGGTCGTTGTTGGCGCTGTGGTCGATGTTGGTGCGGGGGTGCTCGTTTTGGGCGTAGGCGTGCTCGTTCTGACCTTAGACGGCGTGAAATTGGAATCGGTTGAAGATGCGTTATCGGACCCTATACAATCCGCGCTCACAAATAGTGCGGAGAAGAGTGAGAGCGATAAGTGGCGCCCGTTTACTAATAAACAATAGATCTGCCCCGTAGTTGATCGTGTGCAATTCAACAGTGAATCGCCTTTGAAGGCTACTGGTCGCTCGCGAGGCATGATGAATTCCAATGTTTGATACAGGTTGGAACGCCAAAGACGTCGAGAGGCCGCTCGTTATCAGCTAAATTCATGTGAGGTATTGCGTACACTCCTGAGTGATTCGCTGTATTTTCTTCTCAGCAGCTTGTTGTCTGAAGCGCTGCGGTGATCATCTTTCATTTGGAGGTTCGTTTGCTTACAGGATTCAACCACACGGGGATCGTGATCAACGACATTGAGCTTATGGCCAGGTTCTACTGCGACGACCTGGGGCTCACGGAATTAAAACGTGTTGAGTCGAACGCCCCGCCTGAAGGCAACCACACTGGCATTCCGGGATCGAAACGCACGCTGATCATCGTGGGTTTTGGTGAGGGTCACAAGATAGAGCTGGTCAAGTACCACGAGCCCGGCTCGGCGGCCCGAGACGACGATATGACCCGAATCGGTACCAGTCATGTTTGCTTCAACGTTGAGAATATCGAAGACACCCACGCCGAACTTACGGCCAAGGGCGTCGAGTTCGTGACTGACCCGATTATTCGCCAAATCGACGACGGAACCCGGCACGGTATCGTCTACGCCCGCGATCCCGAAGGCAACTGGCTCGAATTCATCGAGTAGTTGACAGGTCATTTTACCGAGGATGGGACCGAAGCTCTATAAACCGTTCCATTGTCATGCTGAACTTGATTCAGTATCCATGACGACGGCCGACAGATTTAATCACAGGTAAAACCGTTGGTCGGCCGAGGCTAAATTGAGAAGTTGAATCCGTTTGGCGCAGATACTGAATCAAGTTCAGCATGACAGTTGGCTGTCGTTTACAGGGACTTAAGAGATCGGAATCGTCAGCCTCTTACTCGCCCGAACGAGCCCGACTAAATCCCAGCCGTGCCGTATGCCCATGACTTGATCAGGTGGTGGGCGATGGCGATCGGGCCGGGGATGTTCACGCCTTCGAGCTTGTCTTCTAACGCAAGCTTTACTTCGTCTTTCGTGAACCAGCGAACGTCCGCCATCTCTCCGGGATCAGCAACGATCTCCTCGGAAATCGCCTCGGCATGGCAGCCGATCATCAGCGATGCCGGGAACGGCCACGGCTGCGACGAGTGGTAGGTGACCTTGCCCACTTTGAGCCCGGCCTCTTCCATTACTTCTCGCCGTACTCCCTCTTCAATCGCCTCGCCCTGGTCCATAAATCCGGCCAGACACGAGTAGAAAGTCGAGTTCTGGCGAGCGAGCGTTTGGCCCATCACGCAGCGGTCGCCCTTGTGGACGAGCATGATCGCCACGGGGTCGGTTCGCGGGAAGTGCTCCGACTTGCAGTTCGGGCACTGGCGCATCAGGCCGCCTCGAAAGCTCTGCGATTCGGTGCTGCACGCCGAGCAGAACCGGTGCTGGGCGTGCCAGTTCAGATTCGAACGTGCCTGTGCGAGTATTCCCGACTGTTCCTGCGGAATATCCGTTGCTGCCGCACGTCCGTCTTCGAACTCGGCTTCACTCGCCAGAGCGGCGATGCTCGAAGGGTCTTCTACGGCTGAAATATCTACAGCGAAGTGCGGGTTACGCTCCTTGTCGAATCCCAAAAATTTAGGACCCCCCGCTTCTTCGGGAAGTCCATCAAGAAATTCGTGGCCGATCCACGCCAGCTCAGCGTTTGGACCCCGTCGCACAAGCGGCTTCAGCTTGTGGAACGGTAGGAGCCGGGTGTTTTCCTGCCGAATCATCTTTTTGAGTAGCTCTTCGTCGCGCCGTTCGTGATCGCCTCGATCGAACGGGTTTCCTGCAAAGATGTGGGTGTACGACAAGTGCTTTGGTCTCTACGTGATTGGTGAACGGCCAGAAGCACGCCACTGTATCAGTGCGAGCACGCGGGCGAACGCTTGCACAGATCTCAGAGTGTCCGTCGTTGTCATGTCGGCCGGCATTCGAATTTGCCAGCACTGCGCATCAGGTTGAAATAACCCCACAAGGCGTTGTGTTCACCTCTGACTCGGGTGAACGACTTTCTCTGACCGTTACCTGTGAGTTCAGAATCTAGAATGTAACAGTATTTGCCGAGTTCACGCTCGATCACGGCGAATCAATAGCGTTTGTCCTTGAACAGCTTGACCAAAACAGCAACGCCCCTGCATCGCTAACGGCAGACGAAGGGGACAAGCAGTTCCGAGAAGCGGTCGCTCTGGTGCTACTGGGTTTCGAAGTGCACGTATCAGGGTCGATGGCGGGAAGAAGTCATTCGGTCTTTGCTCGCCCTCAAACTACTCACATTTTCACCAACGGGAGCAATCATCGCCGCTCCAACCGCGTCGCTTCCCGAAGAAATCGGCGGTGAACGTAATTGAGGCTATCGCTACTGCTGGATACGAGATGCAGCACTGACTATCGATGCGTTCATGCGGATGGGTTACGTTGATGAAGCGCGGGGATTCATGCGCTGGTTGGGCAATCGCACTCATGAATGGGATGGCAGTTCAGAATCACCACTTCAGATCATGTACGGGATTCGCGGTGAGCACCATCTGGAAGAGACAACTCTCGACCACTTGAGCGGATATCGAAATTCGAGTCCAGTGCGAATCGGAAACGACGCCCATTCCCCGTTTCAACTCGATATTTACGGCGAGTTGATGGAATCGGTGTACATCTACAACCGACACGGCTGGCCAATTTCATACGACATGTGGATGTCGCTTTCGCGAATACTCGATTGGGTTTCGAAAAACTGACAGAAACCCGACGAAGGCATCTGGGAGGTTCGGGGAGGCCGAAAACACTTCGTTCACTCGAAATTGATGGCATGGAACGCCCTTGCAAAAGGACTTAAACTCGCTGACGAACGTTCATTCCCTGCAAATCGAGAGCTCTGGATTTCGGCAAGAGATCAAATCTTCCGCGAAATAATGGACAAAGGCTGGAACGAAGATCTTCAAAGCTTCACTCAGTCGTACGGATCGCCCGTGGTCGACGCAGCTCTGCTGCAACTGCTCAACATTGGAGCGCTATCACCACGCGACCCACGAATGATTTCGACCCTCAAACGAATCGAAGAAACGCTGACGCGAGATTCACTGGTCTAGCGATACGATCCAGAAGAATCGCCCGATGGCCTATCAGGCAGAGAAGGCACGTTCACGATGTGCACTTTCTGGCTTGCGGAGTCGTACACAAGATCGGGTCGGCTCGAAGACGCACGATTCCTGTTCGAACGCATGCTCGGGTACGCCAGCCCGCTAGGCCTGTTTGCTGAAGAGACAGGGCCGACGGGAGGCATGCTTGGAAACTTCCCGCAGGCGTTCACGCACCTTGCCCTGATCAACTCAGCATTCATACTTGATCGTGCTTTTGAACACGGAACTGCGAAAAACTGCAGCGGTTAGACGTATCATGCGTGCGCAGTTGTACTAGGCGGCTTGGTTCGCCCAAAAACTTTTTTGACAGGAACAAGTAAATGACCTCTCGTGTCTTACCCGGCCATAACACCTCTGACATTTCGATTGACGATGTACTTGGCGTCGGGTCCGATCCAGCGTTGCGTGAGATTCAAACTCACGCCGACGGACCCAAAGGCACCGTTCCGTTTACTGCGGAGTTCCTGATCGAAGAACCGAGTGGTAACCACTTCGGCATGAGCCAGAACGCTGGAATGGGCTGGAATCCAGCTGAACTCATGCGCAAGCAGTTCATCATTCTTTCGACTGTTGGGGGCGTGAAAAATGAAGACGGATCACCAGTAGCACTCGGACTTCACACCGGTCACTTCGAACTCATCGACATGGTTTCGGCTGCCGCTCACGAACTGAAAGAACTCAAGTCAGTTCCGTTCGCCGCTTTCTGTTCCGACCCCTGCGATGGCCGAACCCAGGGCACTACGGGCATGCTCGACTCACTCCCATATCGCAACGACGCAGCGCAGGTGTTCAGGCGCATCGCACGCTCGCTTCCAACCGTTCGAGGGGTATTGGGAGTAGCTTCGTGCGACAAGGGCCTGCCAGCGATGATGATGGCCCTTGCCGGTCTTCATAATCAACCCGGTGTGATAGTTCCGGGCGGAACGACTCTCAAGCCTCATATCGGTGAAGACACCGGTCAGATTCAGTCGATCGGTGCAAGATTTGCCCAGGGTGAAGTAACGCTTGAGTACGCACAGGACGTCGGATGCAGGTCATGTGCATCACCGGGCGGCGGTTGCCAGTTTCTTGGGACGGCGGGGACTTCTCAGGTGGTTTCTGAGGCACTCGGCATGGCTATTACTCACTCAGCACTCTCGCCAAGCGGTACGCCCGCATGGCACGATATCGCTCGACGATCAGCTCGCGCTCTCGTGATGATGGAAAAACGAGGCGTTGTTTCTCGAGACATTCTCACTGATGCAGCCTTCGAGAACGCCATGGCGGTTCACGCTGCCTGTGGCGGATCGACCAACTTATTGCTGCACATGCCAGCGATCGCACATGCTGCGGGTCGACGACGCATGACAGTCGACGACTGGAACCGCATCAACCTGAACGTTCCTCGATTGGTTGATGTTCTTCCGAACGGACCGGTGGGACACCCAACCACCCAGCTTTACGCTGCTGGGGGTGTACCCGAAGTGATGCTTCACCTTCGTAAGCTGGGACTCATCGACACGAGTGTCATGACGGCTACTGGCCAGACCCTCGACGAAAACCTCAACTGGTGGGCAGATTCCGAACGTCGACACGACGTGCGAAAGTATCTAACAGATGTGGACGGTGTCGATCCCGACAACGTAATCATGTCGCCAGAACGTGCGGCCTCGAAGAACCTCACAAGTACAGTAACGTTCCCGATGGGCAACATCGCCCCTGAGGGCTCAGTGATCAAGAGCACGGCGATCGATCCCACGGTTGTTGACGATGACAACGTTTACCGCAAACTCGGCCCAGCGCGTGTTTTCCGTTCTGAGCGTGCGGCAATGGGCGCGATTAAGTCACGAGATGACGATCACAAGATAAAGGCTGGCGACATCATGGTCGTCACCTGTGGCGGCCCACTCGGAACCGGTATGGAAGAGGTTTACCAGCTCACGGCAGCGTTGAAGCACCTTTCCTACGGCAAGCAGGTGGCGTTGATCACCGATGCTCGCTTCTCAGGTGTTTCTACCGGTGCGTGTATCGGCCACGTTGGCCCGGAGGCGTTGGCAGGAGGTCCGATTGGCCGTGTTGAAGACGGCGACATGATCGAGATTATCGTTGATCGGAAAAACCTTTCGGGTTCGCTAAACTTCGTTGGCATTAATGGCGAGAATAAGGGCGCAGATTGGGGCACAACTGAACTCGAGAGGCGTGCTGAACCGGACGATCTTGCTCCGCACCCTCAACTGCCAGACGACACGCGTTTATGGGCTGCTTTACAGTCGGCGTCGGGCGGAACTTGGGGCGGTTGCGTTTTCGATGTCGACGCTATCGTCGAGACCATAGAAGCTGGCAAGAAGGCTCTCGGTAGATAGAGATAGAACTCTCATGTCCCGAGCGAAGTCATCGGAGCCGAGGGATCTGGGGCAGGGACGCGCTGACTTTCGAGCGAAGAAACGGATTAATCATGACTAACGATCAGCACTACACAACGACTATGGATAGTCGGATTGGAAAATTGACGCTGGTCGCTACCGATCTCGGCCTCAGGGCGGTTAAGTGGCCAAACGAACGGGAAGGCCGGCTGTCTATGCCGCCTGAATTGATTTCAACTGAAGATCATCCGGTGTTACAGGTGGCTGTTCTTCAGCTTGAGGAATATTTTGCCGGAAGCCGAACCAGTTTTGATCTACCGTTGGATCTGCGAGGTACTGAGTTTCAGCAGTTAGCGTGGCGGGCCCTAGCGTCGATTCCGTACGGCGAGACCACCAGCTATGGAGTTCAAGCGGAACGAATTGGTCGACCGCGTGCAGTTCGTGCGATCGGCGCCGCAAATGGACGTAACCCGATCTCGATCATCCTGCCCTGCCACAGGGTAGTCGGCGCCAACGGTAGCCTTACAGGCTTCGCTGGCGGCATTGAAACCAAGCGAGAACTACTGGCGTTTGAGAAGAAATCCGCAACCGCCAGCCCGCTCACTAGCTAATAAACAGCCGGTAACCAACACCCGGTTCGGTGAGGATCTGCTTCGGGCGTGAAGGGTCTTCTTCGAGTTTTCGACGAAGTTGCTTAACGAATGTCCTGAGGTACTCGGTTTCTTCGCCGTATTCAGGACCCCAAACCGACTGCAACAGCTGTCGGTGAGTCATAACTTTGCCAGCGTTCACAGCGAGTGACCTGAGCAGGTCATACTCGGTTCGTGTGAGTCGAACCTCTTCACCGTCCCGGTAAACGAGTCGGGCTGAAAGATCGATCTCGAACGACCCTGCTTTAACGATAGGGTCTGTAGTGTCGGACGTTCCGGCAAGGCGTTCTGCCCGCCTGATAGCGGCTCGAATTCTCGCTGCGAGCTCTTCAGTGCCAAACGGCTTCGTGATGTAGTCGTCGGCTCCAATATCGAGCGCACGAACCTTCTCCTGCTCCTAGTCGGTAGCCGAAAGAATTATCACTGGGTCCGTGTACCACTCCCGCAATCGAGAAAGTGTCTCGAAGCCGTCGATTCCGGGCATTGCGAGATCGAGTACAACGACATCTGGCTGGTGTAGCGATGCCTGGTAGATTGCCTCTTCGCCGTTGGCGGCCAGGAATACCTCGAAGCCGGATTGCCCGAGATGTGTTGCGACGAGTCGTCGAATCTTGGGGTCGTCATCGACCACCAGTACGCCAGATTTTTCCTGCCTGTGATTCATCGATGTCATATTTTCAGCCCTCGCTGCTCGTAATTGTGCATCATGCTTGATCAGGGTCTTTCGGGATCTCGAACCAGAACGTGGCGCCGCCCTGTGACCTGTTTTTTACGCCGATTATGCCGCCATGCGCTCCGATTACGGATTTACAGATTGCGAGTCCCAGACCAGAACCCTCTCGTCCACGGGCGTTTCCTTCACGTAGACGGTAAAACTTGTCAAATATTTCCATGTGCTGAGAGACGGGTATGCCCTCACCGTGGTCTATCACTTCGGTACGAATCGTGTCCGTGTCTCTATTGTAAGAGTTTACGACCTTGACTTTACCCGCCGTGTATTTCATCGCATTGCTGAGCAGGTTGTCCAGCACTCGACCCAGTTGACCAGGGTCTGCGTACATCTCGGGAAGGCCCGACGGAATGTCTGCGGTTATAGAGCGACCAGAGCCGTGCCGAGAGCCTAGTGTGCGTCTCAAGGCGTCCTGAACAATGTCCGCCATGTGGCATATCTCCCGTTCAACACCCCGCGTTCCAGACTCGATGCGCGACATGTCAAGAATATTGGAGACAAGCTCGGTCATGTGATCGACTTCGTCGTCGATAGCGTCGAGTCCCAGCTTTATTTCGCTTTTTGGTCCCGAGATGATGTTGAGTGACCCGGCAATTCCCTTGATGGTGGCCAATGGCGATCGAAGATCATGGGTAATCATCGATAGAAATTCGCTTTTCGCGTGATCGACTTCGTGAATCTGGGTAACGTCCTAGAAGATCAGAACCGCTGAATCAAGCCCGCCATCCTCAGCGCCGATAGGTGCAGCCGTGACCACTACTGGAATCCTCGACCCATCTACCTTTTCGAAGAGCATGTCTTGAGGACGAGTTTGTTCTCTACTCGAGAGAGCAACTTCGAGCGGAAGTTCGCTGGCCGTTACAAGCCTTCCATCGCTGTCGTACAACGTCATGAGGCGGTTGATATCGTCGAGTGGCATTCCGATATCGAGAGAATGGTCGAGTATCCGCCTCGCCTCCTGGCTGGATCCGAGCAGTTTCCTCGAACCGGCTTCAACAATCACAACCCCAACTGTCGACTCCTCAATAACCGCCTGAAGCCTGCGTTCGGCAGATTCTGCCAGAACACGGTTTTCACGCTCTCGTTCGTAAAGAGTCGCAGAATCTAGTGCGAGCTGTGCGAAGTGTGTTAGCTGGGTGAGTTGGACCTCATCCTCGACAGTGAACCCCGGTTCACCTGGTGAATTCGCCAGATACAGATTTGCCCTGAGCCCAGCGCTGTTGGCAATTTGAACTCCCAGAAGGGCCTGCATCGGGGGGTGCCAATCGGGAAAACCAAAAGATTCCGGGTGCTTCGACAGATCATCCATCCGTAGAGGCGAATCAGCGTGCCCTAGCTTGCCAAGAACGCCTCTGCCAACAGGTAGATCGCGGGACTTCCAGTTTGTTTCTTCTGACAACCCGTCGTGATAAATACGAAGCGGGCGTCCGCTCGATTCCTGAACGGTTACAGCAGCGTAGTCAGCACCCGTCAGCTCTCTCGCGAGCTTTGGTATGTCGCTGAGTGCCCGGTCAACGGACGGCGCAGCGATCTGGTTACGCGCTTCCTCTGAAGCATCGAGTGCTCGGGAATATCTCTCGATATCTCGCCTTGAAAAGCGATTCCAGCCACCCGGAGTAGATGTGACAGGTTTGATTTCATCCCGCTCCACGGCACGAGCCAGTGTCGAGTGGTGCACTCCAATTATTTCTGCCGCTCTTCGTAGCGAGATTGGGCGTTCGGGCAAAGGATTGATTCCAGCAATTGATTGTCTATTACCGAGAATGCTAATTCACATATTCAGGAAATGGCGCGAATGGAGCGTGATGAAAAGAGGGTTCAGGCTACTCCACCATGTTGTAATCCCATGAGGAATATGTGAGGAGGGCAGTTTCAACCCTAAGCCACCGCGTCTGCCGATTCCAACTCTGGGGTGTGAAGCTCTTTGCGCCACGCCGTAAGCATTGCCTTGACGTTTCGTTTTGAGAGATCTTCTGGAACATCCCGCATGAACCCGCAATTCAAGCACTGCAGGTAGTTGCCGTGAGCGTCGAAATTTTGCTCGATGGTTCCGGTCGTACATTTAGGACACGATTTGAAGTGCAGCATAACTTTCCCTATCCCTTCACTCATCCACACGTACTTCACGCCGAAATTCACGATTTCGAGTTTGAGTCCCGCCTTGTGAATTGGCTGAATCGATTTGATGCAGCCTGTGTGCACGGCGATGCGCTGACAACCCTATGTGATAACTGTGCAGGCACTGTGGAGATCACCAATGCGGTTCGCGATATTTAGACCAGTGGGTGAACCACCCTAACGAGATTTGTACTGGAGTGAGTTCAACTGATCGACCCTTGAAATGACTACGGAGTTGCGCATTTCCGCAATAGCATTAGGCGATTCAACCTATTTGGTGGTCGGTGATAACTGCCATCCTGAGGTAGTGGCATCCGCTACATCGGTTGTGAACAGGTATCCATCGGTACATGTACCTAACCCCCCACAGGCAAAACGCCCAAACGCCTAACGGCCAAGAGGTTTAGGTACGAATCGGTCTCAGAGGTCAAAATGTCCGTACGAACATCTCGAAAAGTAATATCGTCTGTCCTTGGCATTAAGAAAAATCAGCGCGGAATCTCGGGTGTCACCATTGCGGTGGTACTGGCAGCATTCGCAGTTGTAACCCTGACGATCGTGCAGGCAGCTACTTCCGGCGACGCGTCGGCAGCTCAGACCGGAATACCCGGCCTAATCGGCTAGTTCGTTGTTGGACCGGTTTGGACCAGTTCTGGGTTGCCCGGCTGGTAACTACTAAACCAGCGCAGTCCCGTTCAATTTCACCAGGCTGCCCGCCTGTACGACGGTTGAAGCCTGGTCCATATCGCGGATGCGCTCTGCGGGATTGCCGATGAACGCAGCCATGTCGGCGTTCTTGCCAACGTCCAGGCTGCCGATCTCAGCAGACAGGCGTACTGCCGTTGCGGTACCCAGTGTGTTGGCGTGAATAGCCTTCCAGTTTGACCAACCGAGTGTTTCGTTGAAGGCCCAGGCGTTGGCAGCCGAGCGATCATGGGTTCCGTAGGGCATACCCATATCCAGCCCGGTCGTGAAGTTCACACCTGCATCGTGCATCTTGTGCAACGCATCGATGTGGTCCTCCTCAGGCACTGTTGCGTATGAGACTGACCAGTGCGGGTCCATCGGGCCCTTCTCGCCTCTGTCCTTCGCTTCCTGACCGAGCAAGTGGTGTCCGATCGTAGGATCGACCCACTGCCCCTGATCAGCCATCTTCTTTACGATTTCCGGATCGTAGTCGAGTCCTTTAGTGGGATCGGAGTCGTACCAGCGTGCGTGGATCAGGTGATCGACGCCAGCTTCAACGACATTCTTAACTCCCTGAGCTGAAAGCGTGTGGGTGACGAGCTGCACATTCATTCGATGCGCTTCTTCGACAGCCGCCTTTAGGGTTTCGACCGGGTACTGGGGTTTTCGGGGATTGGCAGTTGGAGTGAACATTCCGCCGGTTGCCATCATCTTGATGACGTCTGCGCCAAGTTTCACCTGGTTTCGAACCGCTGTGCGTACCTGATCGGCTGTGTCTGCTTCGCTTCCGAAGAACCAGCAGTGTCCTGCAGTGATAGTGATAGGCGTTCCGGCAAGTAGGAGCCGCGGGCCGGGAACATGGCCGTCGTTGATCATTTGTCGAACTGCGAAAGCGACTTCGTTTCTCGCTCCGAGGTCTCGAATCGTAGTTGTTCCGGCAAGAATCGCCTTGCGCATGTTGTTTGTTGCGCGGATCGTCAGTTGCTGGTCGTTTTCACTCATCGCAAGAGCCTGTGCATCGTGTGTGGCGCTGCAGTGCATGTGGCAGTGGGCGTCAACGAGTCCCGGTAGAAGCGAAACGTCGCCCAGATCATGCACTTCGTACGAGTCTGTCGATACCGAAATGTTGGCCGAAGGCTCGATCGCCGTGATCTTCCCATCCTCAACAACAACCGCATGATCATCGAGCCAGCCCGACACACTGCTGTTCGCGACTCGTTTTGCTTTAAAAATGCTCTTGTTTGTCATGGAAGTTTCGTTCAGATCCTGTTTATTTCACTCGAATGCTTGGTAGATCGCGCCTAGAAGACTATTCGTCGTCTTTGTAATGAATTTCGAATGCGCCGTCGGTAATGAAAATACCAACCATATCGCCTTCGTCAGTCGCTCCGTGCTCCATAGTCTCGCCCTGCGGGAACCATACCCAAGTTCCGGGGCCATATGTTCCGTTATGCGTTTGAAGTTTGCCCTCTAAAACGAAGATTCCGTGTCCGCAGGGGTGAGTGTGTTCGGGATTCAGCACCCCTTTCGGGTACCTGATCATTCGAATCTCCGCACCACTATCGGGATCTTTCCTGAGCATCAGACGTCCCAGATCAACCCCTAGTTTCGGGTTGTGGCTCACATCCCATTCGGTAGAACCGGTGTCGATAGCGTTGAAAACGTTCTCGCCTGAGTTGTTGTCAAGATCGGCCATTGATTCGTGATTCCTTATTGGTAGTCGGGTTGGGTGATTCAGTTCCGGTTGCATTCGGGTGGTGAGGTCATTTAGGAGTCGTCACGTCCCGGTAGTGCAGGGTTCCTTTTGAGCCCAAAAATATTAGCTATTCGATTCGCCAACTCTTTAGGCGAAGTAGCACCATCGTTCTGAATTACCGGGTATCTAATATCGGTTGCCGACTCGGACACGTAACTAGCGAACTCATCATCTATCGCCATCCACTCGTTTCAAGCTTTGGTCTTGTCGTCAAAGTCATCAAGAATGTCGCGAGACCAATGTTTTCTTCGCTTTGTATTTGCAAACCTTTGGTGTTCGGGAGTCGGTACCAGAACTACAGCATCACTGGGCTTTATTTTATTGTTGTCGAGAAACTCGGGTAGCAAGCACGGACCTTCCGCGATGATGTCGTCAGTCTCAGACAGGACTCTCGCCTGTTCAAACACATGTACATGTGAAATTACTTTTCTGTACCGTTCAAGCCTTGCTGATACAGGAAGCCAAAACCACTCCGGGTCAGCCACTCTGACGGACTCAAGCTCAGGATTAGTAATAATGTCGCGATCTACGTGATAAACCTCTAATCCGTAAGATTCAGCTAGCACTCTGGCTGTTGTTGATTTACCACCAGCAAACGAACGGCCAAGCCACATTATTCGCCCTCGTTCACTCAAATTAACATCCCGTTACTAACTGCCTGTCAGCGATCTCATAGTGCATTGCCAACACTCGAAAAAAACGAGGTTGGTGATTCGGATTGGTCGGAGTTAGAGCGCTTTCCAGTATCGGCGGCCTTCCCAGCGGACCATCATGCCCCATCCCGGGTAGCTCAGGTGGCTGCCGATTACGACTGCCTTGTCGCGCTCTGCCTGATCGAGAATATCGTTGCGAGCCTTGATGCCCATTGGCCCGTTCCAGTCAGGCGAGTAGCCGAACTCAGTCTCAGTCGCTTGCATCGGGGAGCCCAGAATATCGCCCACAAGCAACGCACGCTCGTTATTTGACGCTATGAGAAGGCTCATGTGGCCGGGGGTGTGCCCGGGCGTTGGAAAAGCCGTGATGCCGGGAGCAAGCTCGGTTTCACCGTCCATGAGATCGAGCGCACCCAGTTCTTCGACCGGAATAACACTTCTCGCTGTTGGGCCGCCACGGGCTTCGTCTGCCAGCAGCTCGTCGGCTGTGAAGTGATTCCAATCGTCTTCGTGAACCTTGTAGCGGGCGTTAGGAAAGCTCAGAGGTCGTTCCGGCAGGTCTTCGCGCATGTTCCAGCCAACGTGATCGCCGTGTAAGTGAGTGAGAAACACCGTGGTGATCGAGTCGAGGGCGATTCCGTTGCGCTCGAAGTCGGTGATCAACTCGCCGGGAGCAGGGTTTCCGAGCATTTCGCCGTGCGGACCGAATCCGGTATCAGCTAGAACGCGGTGCTCGCCTGACGTAAACACGAACGATCCAAGATTGTTCTGGAAGAACTGGCCACTGAAGTATTCGGGGAATCGATCGTGGAACGGATCCCATACTTCCAGGGGTTGATCTGGAAACAACTCGCGTGGATCAAACTTGACGCTGCCGTCGGTGAGACCCGTGACGTGGACATCGCCAATCTGGAGTGTGTTGTTCTTTTTATCTGGCAATTTGCGACTCTCGGTGAAGCTGTTTTCTGAATGGTCAATTCTTTCATTGCAGAACTGAGTGGTCGCAATATAAACCGTTCAGAAGGTTTTTCCACCGGGTGTCGGCACGCTGGGCAAATCAATTTTTGAGAATCGGCATCTTTTTTGAATCTTGCACATCTGACTAACTGTGATATCTTGAATGACTGATCGTCAGTCATGTCGGTTTTAGGAACGGATTCTCTTGGATCCCATGGAAATACGGTAATGGCAGTATCAGTACGAACACAATCAGAGGCGCAACGTCGGAAGCAAATTCTCGACGCGGCTCGCACTGTGTTCGGTGACAAGGGCTACGAAAGTGCAACAATTTCCGACATCGTGAAAAAAGCCGGTGTCGCCCAGGGAACCTTCTACCTCTACTTCGAATCGAAGAAGGGCGTAGTGGTCGAACTGGCACAACAACCGATGAGCGATATGGCTGATCGGCTGCAGGGAATTCTGGACGGCACAGAGTCGTTCGTGGAGATCCTCAAGAAATTTGTTCAGCTTGGGTTTGAGGTTGGCGACGAGAATCCTGATCTGTGCCGGCTTATGCACTTGAGCGACGACGGTGGCCGAGCGATCGAGGAGTTGGATTCGCACGTCGAAGTGAGTGAAATGGCGATCCAGATGTTTCAGGGTCACATGGATTCGGGTCAAGCTACGATCATGAAGCCCGAAATTGCGTTTGAAATGTTCAGAATCATCATGTCAGGGGCTATGCGCCGGGCGTTCGCGACAGATCCGCGACCTGCAACGGTCGATGAGATAAAAGAAGCGACCGAAACGGTCATTTTGAGGGCATTTGCGACAGGCAAATCGTAGTTTTTATTTGTTTGAATTATGGTGACTGATCGTCAGTCATCCCAAGCAGTAATGGGTAGCGGAGGAGACACAAAATGAGCACCTGTCCGGGTGTTCACACATCGATGTGAACAAGACCTTTCATTGAACACGAATGGCTGACAGTCATTCAAAAACGTAGTTAGTTAGATATTTAAGATTTTTTCGTTATGAGTAATGCGACTTTGACCGGCGATGCACAAGGCAACGCCGGATATGCCAAGAGTAATTGGACTCTCGGCATTCTTTCAATCGCTTTGATCATCATCGGGCTGGACGTCACGGTTCTTAACGTCGCCATCCCAACACTTCAGGCTGAACTCAACGCATCGGCGTCGGGTCTGCAGTGGATCATCAACACGTACATATTGGTGTTTGCCGGCGTACTGCTGACCATTGGGTCACTCGGCGACCGGTTCAGGCGAAGATTGGCCTTTCAAACGGGTCTGATCGTATTTGGACTCGCAAGCGTGGGCGCTGCGTTTTCTGAGAATACGACGCAACTGATTATTGCCCGCGCCGCTCAGGGAATCGGTGGTGCGCTCATCATGTCTTCGACCCTGTCGGTCATCGTCGACGTGTTCCCTCGTGAAGAGAGAGCGAAGGCGATCGGCATCTGGGCCGGTGTTGCTGCGATTGGTATTCCGGGCGGAATGATCGCCGGTGGCTACTTGCTTGAGAACTTCTTCTGGGGATACGTATTCCTACTGAACGTTCCCGTAGTAGCAGTAGCGCTTATTGGTTCTTTCGTGCTCATCCCAGAGAGCAAAGACGTGAATGCGAAGACGACCGACGTTATCGGCGCAATCATCTCGATGGTCTCGCTGTCGGCTCTGATCTACGCAATCATCGAAGCTCCGGAAAAGGGCTGGCTCTCGGGCGTGACAATCGCTGGATTCGTTATCGCTATCGCCGCTGGTGCGTTGTTCGTCTGGTACGAAAACCGCCGGGAACACCCGATGGTCGATCTGAAGCTGTTCAAGAACGCACGCCTCTCAGCAAGCGTTGGTGCGATCGGAATTGCGTTCATGGCGATGCTTCGGAATGATGTTCATGCTGACGCAGTACTTGCAGTTCGTGCAGGGCTACTCACCTCTCGACACCGGTTACAGGCTGGTTCCGATGGCGATGGGCTTCATGGTCGGTGCGCCGTCCAGTGCGTTCCTGGTATCGAAGTTCAACTCGAGAGCCGTTATGACGGGCGGACTGTTCGTCGTAGCAGCAGCAGTCGGTTCGATGGCATTACTTGATGTCGAAACGACCTAGTGGATCACCGGATCGCTCATCTTCGCGATGGGTCTCGGCATGGCCAATACGATGGCTCCTGCAACTGACGCCGTGATGGTTGCGGTTCCGGAAGCACAGGCCGGTGTTGGATCAGCGTTGAACGACACGGTTCGCCAGATTGGTGGCGCACTCGGTGTTGGGATCTTCGGCTCTATTCTCAGCTCGATCTACGCTTCAAGCATGACGGGCGCGGTATCTGGGCTTTCTTCGCAGGCTGCGGATCTTGCCAGTAACCAGATTGGTGCTGCTCTTCACGTTGCATCGACGCTGCCTAGTGAAGCTGGTACTGCACTGGCGATCGCATCGAAGAACGCGTTTATCGATGGCACATCAACCGTTTACGTGATTTCAGGAATCGTAGCTCTGGTCGGGACGGTCCTCGTATGGAGGCTCATGCCTGCGTACGATCTGGCATCGGGTACTGACGAAGAGACGATAGGCGACAAAGGCTCCTCAGGAGAGCTGGCAACTGCAATTACGAGAGCAGATCAGTAGATCGCCTACTCCCATCCCGCCGCGTTTCTCTCGCCAAGAGGGGAACGCAAAAGGCCCCGGGCGTTATGCCCGGGGCCTTTTTATTTACGTTTATGGCGATCCCGATCAGATTTGAACTGACGATCTCCTCCTTGACAGGGAGGCGTGTTAGACCACTACACCACGGGACCACGTCGCGAAATTAAACGCGTCTACTGAGAGTACGGCTGGTACCTAACGCCAGTCAACAGTGAGAAGGCATTACTTCTGATTTTCGTGAACAACTCAAACCGACTGAAGCATCAATGATCTACCATACCAACTCAAGTCGATCTCTCAGAGAACGTGCCCATGGCACCAGAAAAAGTGACGTCGGCACCTAGTTGTAGTTACAGCCGATGCCTTTGTAGCCGATTTCGACCTCGCCAGATGCAGTGACCATCACCGGAGTGATCTTGTCACCACCGGACAACCGCTCCACGTCAACCCACTTGTCAGGTTCCTTCGACACGTCGATCTCGAGGTAATCGATACCGTCCTTGACGAGATCCTCTTTCAGAAGATCGCAGTAACCGCACGTCGGGTGTGTGTAGACAATCGCAACGCCATCTACTGGTGGCTGTTCGGTTTTGGGCATTCCTATTCCTGGATTAGCAACTAACTGGCATTTTCAGCCATGCTTCTGCGTTCTTAGTGCATCGACTAGGTCGATGAGATGCGAGTTATTTGCGTTTCGATGCAAGCAACCGCGAAAAATCATCCACAGATATTACATCTCTATAAATTTTTCGCCAGAGAGATAGCCTTCTGGATCCTTTTCAAATGCAACTCTGCAGCCGGGACCACAGAAGTAGTAGACATTGCCTTCGTGTGTTGCGACTCCGCCTCCGGGGTTGCTGGTGTCGACGCTCATGCCGCAGACGGGATCGGTTGCGGTCTCAGATTTTGAGCTCAAAAACGGGATTTTCATTTCAGATCTCCATGCTCGCTTGTGCTTGTTGCGTTTGTTTTGTAGCGCTATCTAAATTGTTGCTTCGGCTTGAGGACCGGGCTGAGGGCTTGGTGGCGGTGCCGAAGTAGTTTTGCTGTGCTTCCTGGCGCCTCGACCCAGTCGAAGCGAGTTCGATACCACCGTCACCGAGCTAAATGCCATTGCGGCCGCAGCGATGATCGGGTTCAGGAAGCCGAACTCTCCAATTATTGGATGCAGGAAACCCGGAACTGTTCCATCGCTAAATATCGGATAGAGAACTCCAGCTGCAATCGGGATCAATAACACGTTGTAGAAGAAAGCCCAGAACAGGTTCTGCTTGATAGTCCGCATCGTGCTTCTGCTCAGATCGACTATCTCGGCGACTATCGCAGGATCGCCCGAAGTGATCGTAACGTCGGCCGCCTCTATGGCGATGTCTGTTCCGGTTCCGATAGCGATACCTACGTCTGCGGTAGCAAGCGCAGGGGCATCGTTAATGCCGTCTCCGACCATCGCAACAGTTCGCCCTTCGCTTTGAAGCTCGGTTATTGCAGCCGTCTTTCCCTCGGGGAGAACATCTGCAATCACGTGCGTGATGCCAATCGACTCGGCAACTTTTTCGGCGGTTCGCCTGTTGTCACCAGTCAACATTACGGTTCGTATGCCACGCGAGGTCAACTCACTTATGGCATCGCTAACCCCCGGTTTCACCTTGTCCGAAACACCGATCAGCCCAATGGGCTTGTCGTCTCTGGCAACCGCCAGCACGGTCTCGCCACGTTCGGCAACAACGAAGCTCTGCTCTGTGAAATCGTACTTCGCCGATGTCATATCTGCGATGAAAGCCGCGCTCCCAACTATCACGGTCGAATCGCCGACCGTTGCAGAAATGCCACGACCGGGCACTGCTTCAACGTTAGTGGCATCGGGGATCTCGATATCGCGGGATTTTGCTTCGGCCAGTACAGCCGTGGCGAGCGGGTGCTCGGAGTTCGCTTCGGCTGCCGCAGCGAGTCGAATCAGCTCTTTTTCGGTTACATCGATCGCAGAAATGCTCGAAATAGCCGGCTTACCCTCTGTGAGAGTTCCGGTCTTATCGAATACAACAGTGTCGATCCGGTGCGCCCGTTCAAGCGCATCGGCGTTTCGAATGAGCGCCCCGCTGCTCGCGCCGCGTCCCATTCCAACCATGATGGCGGTCGGAGTTGCGAGTCCGAGCGCGCACGGGCAGGCGATCACCAGTACGGCGACGGTCATCAGCAAAGCATTGATCATCGCTGGTTCGGGAGCCAGGAACGACCAGACAGCGAACACTATTACGGCGATGATCAATACCGCAGGCACGAATCGCGCCGTGACCTGATCAACTAGGTGTTCTATCGGCGCTTTCGACGACTGCGCCTGCTGAACCATTCTTACGATTCCTGCAAGCACGGTGTTACGACCCACCGCCGAGGCGATGAAGCGTATGGCTCCGGTGCCGTTTACTGTTCCCGTGAAGAGATCGTCACCCGCCTGTTTTTCTAGCGGTACAGGCTCGCCCGTTAGCATCGATTCATCAATGGCCGTATTGCCTTCAGCGATCTTGCCGTCAACGGGCACGCGTTCACCGGGTCGTAGGACGATTAAGTCACCTGATACAACATCAGCAATCTCAACCTCTTCCGGCA
>Ga0115002_10003204_pt1 | contig 20568 bp, 21 predicted proteins | sample ArcticOcean_MG_C_8_FD_89576 | JGI IMG/M metagenome (GOLD analysis project Ga0115002, IMG submission 89576) | Marine microbial communities from western Arctic Ocean - ArcticOcean_MG_CB11_86 | ecosystem: Environmental > Aquatic > Marine > Oceanic | place: Arctic Ocean: Canada Basin | collected... | reverse complement strand
GACGACCATGATTACCGGATAGATGATGGGGATAATTCTGGAGATTATCGTCCTTCATCCGCTGAGGCGCGACGGATGTTTCTTGAGCAGCTTCCAGTCGCTCCGATGGAAGCCAGGGATACCAAAACCTATCGAACGCACCGGGTGAGTAAGGAGCTGCAACTATGGTTTGTTGAAAACCGTATGTATCGAAGCCACAATGCGATGGAGGATGGTCCTACAAAAACCATATGGGGTGCGGAGCAAAAGGCATGGCTTAAGAAAACGCTTTTGAAAAGTGATGCTACTTTTAAGCTCTTGATTTCGCCTACTCCGATGATCGGACCGGATTCACTACATAAGACTGATAATCACGCTGATATCGGAGGATTCCAATACGAGCGGAATGAGTTTTTTGAATGGCTGAAACAATCAGGTGTAGGTTCCAGCAATTTCTATATTATTTGTGGAGACCGGCACTGGCAGTATCACTCGATATCTCCGGAAGGTATCCAAGAATTTGCTAGTGGCGCATTGACTGACACCAATTCTCGTTTGGGAGTAAACCCTGGCGATCCAAACTCCACCGACCCGCGAGGTCTGATCAATCAGGTTTACACTCAAAATCCGCATTCTGGAGGATTTCTTATGGTAAAGGTTTCTCCCGGCTCCGGAAATAATATGGCAACGCTTACTTATGATTTTCACGATGAAAAGGGCGTGAAGCTCTACTCCCAATCCAAACAGTAAATCACAGTGTTCAGGAATTTTAAGTCGCTATCGTTTGTTCTGTTTTCTTTGTTTGTTCAACCTGGGCATGGTGAAGTGCCGGAAAATTTGAATGTGCTTTTTATCGCAATCGACGACTTGAATACGCGATTAGGTTGTTACGGTTTTGATCATATTTCTTCCCCTCACATAGATAGACTGGCCGGGCAGGGCATGCGCTTCGATAAGGCCTATTGCCAGTATCCTTCCTGTGGCCCAAGTCGAATATCTGTGCTGACCGGTTTGCGGCCCCAGACGACGGGTATGATCAATAATAGGATGTCTTTCCGCGAACTTGTTCCAGATGTCGTCACCTTGCCTCAACTGTTTAAGAAAAACGGTTATCATACCGCTCGAGTCGGGAAGGTGTTTCATCAACGAGTGCCCATGGATATCGGTACAAGCGGCGCGGACGATCCGGCATCGTGGCATGAAGTGGTAAATCCTCGTGGAAGGGATAAAGACGAGGAAGGTTTGCTAACCATTTATACGCCGCAACTTGGTTTGCCTGATTCCATGAGCTATCTCAAAGCCGATGGCATAGATACCGAACAAACCGATGGAAAAGTTGCTGATGAAGCGATTCGGCTTTTGGAAAAACACAAGGATAGGCCCTTCTTTATCGCGGCTGGTTTTTATCGTCCCCACCTTCCATATATAGCGCCATCAGGATACTTTGATATTTATGATTTGGATGATACGCCATTGCCCAAGCTTCCAGGAAATTATCGCGATCGAGTTCCGGCTGCTGCGTTAAGTTCAACCCCAGACTGGCCGAATTTTGGAACCACCGAAAAAGAAGCGCGAGAATGCATCCTGGCCTACGATGCTTGTGTGTCTTTTGTAGACCAGCAAGTGGGGCGATTGCTCGACGCCGTGGATCGTCTAGGTTTACGAGAGAATACGATCGTGGTGTTATGGGGGGACCATGGATATCATCTTGGAGAGCACGGACTCTGGCGAAAGAACAGTTTATATGAAGAGTCTGCTCGTGCTCCTTTGATATTTCGCGTTCCAGGCATAGAACCAGCGGTAAAAGGTTCTCCTGCCATCGTCGAGTTTGTGGATCTTTATCCGACGATTGCTGATCTCGCAGGTATTACTCCTCCGGTTGAGCTCGATGGCGTTAGTCTAAAACCTTTATTGGAAACTCCGGAAGCTACCTGGGATCGACCCGCTTTTACGCAGACTTTGTTTGTGGATGTACCCGGCTACAGTGTCCGCACAGATCGGTGGCGCTATGTAGAGTGGGGGAACTCTGGTGATAAAGGTGTCGAACTGTATGATCAATTGGATGATCCGAAAGAAATGAACAACCTGGCGGGATCCATGGTTCATGGAGCTACTATAAAGCAATTGAAACATCTGATAAATCGGAACTGGCAAACCAAACAAGAACTCTAATCATATCTCACCATGAGTGCAGAAGAAAAAATAAAAGAACTGGGGTTGGAACTTCCACCACGACCTCCCAAGGGTGGAGTTTACAAGTCGGTGGTAATCCTCAATGGCTTAGCCTATTTTTCGGGGCATGGACCTTACAAAAGCGATGGGTCGATGTATTTGGGACGAATTGGTGATCAAGTAGATCAGGCGTTTGGTTATGAGGCTGCGCGACAAACCGGCCTGGCAATCCTTTCCACGCTTCAGGGAGAGCTGGGTTCCCTGAATCGAATCAAGCGAGTGGTTAAACTACTTGGCCTGGTAAACAGCGCTCCAGACTTCTATAACCATCCTGCCGTTATTAATGGCTGCAGTGAGCTTTTCGCTGAGGTTTTCGGCGATGATGCAGGCGTGGGAACTCGTAGTGCGTTCGGAGTCGCGGCATTGCCTGGGAATATTGCTGTGGAGATCGAGGGGATCTTTGAGATTGGGTAGGTTTGATGGGTTCATAGTTCAACGGTTAAAGATGTAGGAGCTGTTTCAACTGCGATCCGTGTATCAAAGAATTCCATTCGCAGCTAAAGCAGCTCCCACCTCCAAAACTCAAGTCTTTTACTTCATTGGAAAAATTGAACCCTGGAACATTTCATAGTCTCAGTTGCTCATCGAACCGAAACATTCTGGGTTTAGAGCCATTGAACCGTGAACCGTTGAACCGTGAACCGTTGAACCATGTTGATTCCGGTTCAGCTTGACTCTGATGATGGTTTAAGCCCTTTCTCTACCGCTTTTTATTAATCCATGATTGCCGAAATTTCATTGCCCGAAACCGAATTACTTGCGCCTGCTGGTTGTTTTCCCTCCTTACAGGCTGGAATCGCTTCTGGTGCAGATGCGGTTTATTTTGGACTAGCCCAATTAAATATGCGGGCACGTGCCCGACGGTCATTTGGATTGGAGGACTTGCCGGAGATTATGAACCGCTGTCGAGTCGGTGGAGTAAAAGCCTGCCTGACATTGAATACGCTGCTTTACGATCACGACCTGAAATTGGTTTATAAGCTTCTTGAAGTGGCTGCTGAAAATAAGGTCGATGCGGTTATCGCTTCAGATATGGCCTGCATCATGCGGGCCCGTGAGTTGGGGTTGGAGGTTCACCTTTCTACTCAATTATCGGTTTCAAATTTCGAGTCGTTCAAATTCTACACCCAGTTCTGTGATCGAATAGTTTTGGCCCGTGAGCTGACTCTGAAAATGATCCGCAAACTTTACGAACAGGTTGTTGCCGCAGATCTTCGAGGACCGAGTGGTCGCCCGGCTGAAATCGAAGCCTTTGCTCATGGCGCACTTTGCGTCGCTGTGTCTGGACGTTGTGGCATGTCTCTTCATACCGATAACGCATCAGCTAACCGTGGTGCGTGTGTTCAAAATTGTCGCAAGGAATACGATGTGGTCGACAAAGAGACGGGTAAGAAACTGACCATCGATAACAACTTCGTTATGTCGCCCAATGACATTTCGACCATCGAGTTTCTGGATCAATTACTTCAATCAGGTATCAAGGTATTGAAGATCGAAGGCCGAGGTCGTTCACCTGAGTATGTGCATACCGTTATTAGCTCCTATCGTAAAGCGATTGATGCTGTTCATGCGGGAACTTATTCTGCTGAGTTTGTGGCCGTGCTGTTGGACGATCTGAAATCGGTCTACAATCGCGGGCTTTCAGAAGGTTACTACCTGGGGCGTGACCAAGGTTGGTCAGCAAGTTACGGATCCAAGGCATCCAAGCAAAAGGTCCAGGTTGGTAGAGTAAGCCATTTCTACAATAAGCTCAACGTAGCAGAAATAACTTCAAGTGGAAAGGTCGCGGTCGGCGACGAATTCGTCATTATTGGAGAAACCACGGGTGTTGTTGAGGGTGAAGTAGGCGAGATCCACCTGGAGGATGGGAAGGTAGAATCTGTTAAACCGAAAGATGTATTTTCAATTCGGGTACCTAAAAAGGTTCGCAAAAACGACAAGGTCTATTTGATGGTCCCGGCAGCTAGCTAAGCTAGTAAAATCGATAGGTATTAGCCATGCTCCGCATAATCCACAAACAGCCTGAGTGTATTGGATGTGATCTATGTTGCGATGTAGCCCCTAACTATTGGTTTATGAATGATGAGGGTTTGGCCGAACTTCATTCCATAACTAAAATCGTCGGAACACTTCAATTTGGCGAAGGCTGGGAAGAAGATCGCATTGCTTTGAAAGAAGCCGTAGAAAACTGTCCGGTTCACATTATTCGCATTGAAGAATGAAGTAGTCAGCTTATTAACTACTGCTAACAATTTTTCATCATGCCAGAAGTTCCAACCCATCTTTTAGGATTATTTATTTTCATAACCATTACCGTATGGTTTTTGTTTCGATTTGCGTTGATACGGGGTGTTGCGGTTCTAGGTGAACGTAAACCTGGCAGGGCCATCATGCTGTCCTTCCTCTTGGGCTTATGGCTGATGGGTACGGCGATGATGGCGGGAAAAGGTACCTTGCAGGATTTTAATCAATTTCCGCCCATGATTTTGGTTTTAGTGTTTATGGCACTGATACTTACTTTCGTGTTAGCATTTTCAAGAATTGGCTTGTTGGTGATCGAGGGAGCAGGGCTTGTTTGGTTAGTTGGGTTTCAAGGCTTTCGAATCTTGGTAGAGTATTTCTTACACCAGATGTATCTCGAAGGAATTGTCCCTGTCCAAATGACTTATTCGGGTCAAAATTTTGATATTATTGTTGGAATAAGTGCAGTGATAATGGCGATTCAAATCAAAGGTAAAAGGGTGGGTCCGAAGGCGATCCTGATTTGGAATATTCTGGGACTCGCATTGTTAATTAATATTGTTGTTGTGGCAGTACTGTCCATGCCAACGCCCTTAAGATACTTTCATAATGAACCAGCTAATACCTTTGTTACCTATCTGCCATTCGTGTGGTTACCTGTGTTTCATGTCCAGGCCGCTTTGTTTGGTCATCTGCTTATTTTCCGAGCGCTGAAGCGCGGGGTAACAGTTACTTAAGCATGCCGCAGAAAAGTTATACCTTACTCGAGCAAGATGGTGAAGCTCGACGCGGAGTGTTTCACTCCTTTCATGGGGAGGTTCAAACACCATTCTTCATGCCTATTGCTACGGTCGGCGCGATCAAGGGAGGTGTCGAAGCGATGGAGGTGCGCGACCTTGGCTTCGAGTTAATACTCTCCAATACTTATCACTTGCATGTGCGCCCCGGAGAAAAACAAATACAAACCTTTGGTGGCCTGGCTAAGTTTATGGGATGGGATGGTCCGATACTTACTGATTCCGGTGGTTTTCAAGCATGGTCGTTGGCTAAAATGAATCAAATCACTGAAGACGGCATCACGTTCCGTTCTCATGTGGATGGTAATAAAATTTCACTTACGCCCGAGGGAGTCATCGATATTCAGCATGCGCTTGGAATTGATGTGGCTATGGCATTGGACGAGTGCACAGACTATCCTTGCACACATGAAGTGGCCAAGGCATCGATGCAGCGTAGTATGCGATGGGCGGACCGGTGCAAGAAGCGTTGGCTTGATACGGGCGCTAACGAGTCGATGCATTTATTTGGAATAGGGCAGGGGTCGTTCTACGAAGATCTAAGAACTGAATCGGCAAAAGCTTTGGCTGACCTCGATTTACCTGGATACGCGATTGGTGGAGTAGTGGTTGATTTTACGCGCACCCCAGAGGCTATTGTACCATCGATTCCTCATCTTCCTAAAGATCGCCCGCGTTACTTGATGGGTGTTGGAACGCCGCTTGATATTCTAAATGCGGTGGAGCTCGGAATTGATATGTTCGATTGTGTTTTGCCAACCCGAAACGGTCGCCATGGGAAAGTGTTTACTGCCTTTGGAGAGGTCAATTTAACCGCTCCCAAGTGGAAAGATTCTGAGTTGCCAATTGATGAAGAGAACGATCACCCCGTTAGTCGGAACTACAGTCGCGGTTATTTACGTCACCTCTTTCATGTAAAGGAGTCATTGAGTGGACGTTTGGCTACCTTGCATAATCTCTCGTTCTACGGTAATCTCATGGATGGCATACGTGCCAGTATCGATGAAGGGCGTTTTGCTTCGTTCAAAAAAGATTTCACGGAGAAGTATACATCGGGAGCGAGCTAAAATGAATACGGCTAATTTTGATTTCGACTTACCTTCAGAATTGATCGCTAAAAACCCGGTTGTGCCGCGCGATCACTCACGAATGTTGGTTTTGAATCGCCTTGATCAATCACTGGAACACAACCGTTTTTTTGATCTTCCAGGAAAACTTAAAGAGGGAGATGTTCTTGTTCTGAATGATACGAAGGTGGTTCCGGCTCGCTTGTTTGGAACCATCCCTGAGATTGGAACGGGTTCCGTTGAGGTGTTACTTTTAAACGAACTCGTGGAAGGTAATCAGCGTGTTCTGACCAAGCCTGGTAAGAAATTCCAAGCAGGCAGGATTATTGTATTTGATGATCAATTACAAGCTATTGTCGAAGGTATTGAAGAGGATGGGTGTCGTTTGCTAAATTTCAATTGTTCTCCAGCAGAATTACAACTTCACCTGGATCGCATCGGGCATGCGCCGATTCCTCCCTACATAAAACATTCCACTGCCACTCGGGAACAGTATCAAACGGTCTATGCAAATGATCCTGGGAGTAGCGCGGCTCCTACGGCAGGCTTGCATTTTACACCGGAGGTGTTTGCCAAGTTGGAAGAAAAGGGAATCTCTGTCGAAAAGGTCACTTTACATGTGGGTCGAGGAACTTTTCAAGATGTGAAAGTAGACAAGCTCGAAGACCACACCATGCACTCCGAACATTTTGAACTCCCAGTCGATGTTGCCGAACGTCTCAACCTGGCAAATCAGGAAGGTAGGCGAATTATTGCTGTTGGGACAACATCCGTTAGAGTACTTGAGAATTGTTCCTCAGAGGAAGGCGTTTTGAAACCGCAAGTTTCGGATACCAATATCTTTATCTATCCTGGTTATTCCTGGAAATTCGTGAATGCCTTGTTAACCAATTTTCATTTGCCCCAAAGCACCCTCATTATGCTCGTCAGCAGTTTCGCTGGAAAGGATTTCGTAATGAAAGCCTATGCCGAAGCTATTCAGGAAAAATACCGATTCTTCTCCTTTGGGGATTGTATGCTAATTCAATAATATCCTTAATTTGCCACTTATGAACATCGACATATTTGATAACCCAAAACCGGAACGCAACTTTGTTATAAAGCATGTTGCAGAAGAATTTACCTCTGTTTGCCCCGTTACTGGCCATCCGGATTTTGGTAAGATCGTTCTCACCTATATTGCAGATGCCCAGTGCATTGAATTAAAGACCTACAAGGAATACCTCCAGGGTTACAGAAACGAAGGCATCTACTATGAAGCCGTGACTAACAAAATCTTGGATGACTTGGTAGGCCTGTGCTCTCCGCGTTGGATGAAGGTCGAAACCATCTGGACCGGGCGTGGTGGTATTCATTCCGCTATTACGGCTGAACACACAAAAGAAGGGTAGGAGACGATGGGACAGGAATACTGTCGCCATTGTTACGAATTAGAATCGGATTTCAAAATGTAGGAGCAAATTTATTCACGACTCGTGTGTTATAGAAGTTCCGGGTCGCGAATAAATTTGCTCCTACATTTTGAGTCAGTAACTCATCGATTCTTGTTCGAGGATACAATGATCGCATCGTTCACTCCGTCGAAAGTAAGTCGATGGTTGGCTTACTTCGCGCATCTTCTTCATCGACCTGGTACAGTTTATGTAGCTGGTAGCCAGCGCGGTAGCAGAATCGAGCTTCTTTCACTTTGGAGTTTATCAAACCCAGGATTTCTGGATTGGAGCGCTTTGACCATTCTGGATGCAGCCAGACTGGTCTCTCTCCGTATTGTGAGCCGATTTCGTTTTCCCACAGATCGATAGCATCCATAGAGTCCACGATGACTTTAAATTCGTGGGCTAGCTCAATGCATGAAACGATCGGTTTTTCCCATACCTTTGGGCTAACGGTAATCCAGTCGAATTGGCCTTGAATCGGAAATGCCCCCGAAGTTTCCAGGTTGATCTGGAGCCCAGCCTGGTGAAGGGCGTTGGTGAGTGCTGTCAAATTATGGATGCAAGGTTCGCCACCGGTAATGATAACTAGTTCTGGCTTATGAACGAGTGCTTCGTCCACCAAAGTTTGGATGGAGCGCTTGTCTATAACATCAGGAATTTGGTCGGTGTGCCAGGTCCCGGCGGAATCGCACCAGGGGCAATGGACAGGACAGCCGAAAAGGCGGATAAAGAAAGCCGGCTTTCCCATGTGACATCCTTCTCCTTGCCAGGTGAAAAAGGTTTCGTAGGTAGGAAGTGGTTTCACGGGCAATAGCGGGCGGAGTTTCTTGAATCCTCTAAAACCTCGACAGCAATCAATGAAACTCGATCTCCATGATGTTCACGCAATAAAGGAGCGATTGTCTCAAGAGCGTGCTTGGCAATACCTTCCGCCGAACAACTTTCAACTTCGTAGCCTTTAAACATGTCCGGGTTTTTCTGAATCAGCTCCACGGTTTTCGCATCACTTGCGTTGTAGACATAGGCATGGTCCAACTTCTCCTCGATCCAGGCTCGGATAAACTTTAGTTTTCCAAAATCGACGACGAAGCCTCTCTCATCCAACGCTTTGCATCCAAAGGTAAAAACGAATGACCAGTTGTGGCCGTGGATTAGGCTACACTGTCCTCCGTGCTGGTGCTGACGGTGCGCAAAAGCAATATCATTATAGGTTTTTGAACAGGTAAACATATTACAATTTCCAGTCGTTTGAGATCATTGCTTCTAATGCAGGAGCCTGATCACTGTAATAGGTGGGGTCCTCAACATTCGCCAGATGGAAGGCTTCTCGCCGTTCGATGCAGGTGCCGCATTTTCCGCAGTGAAGGACTTCTCCTTCATAGCAGGACCAGGTCTTTTCAAAGGGAACATTTAACTCGAAACCGCGTTTAACGATATCCGTCTTGGTAAATTTGACAAAGGGCCTGTTCAGGTAGATTTCCTGCCAATCGGCCAGGCGAATAGCTTTATCCAATGCTTCGGCAAACTCCTCTCTACAATCCGGGTAAATGGCATGGTCCCCGGAATGAGCGGCGTAGGAAACGCAGTCCGCTTTTTGTGAAAAAGCCCAACCTGCAGCCAAAGAAAGCAGTATCATGTTTCGGTTGGGCACGACCGTGGATTTCATGTTGTCCTCCTCGTAATGCCCGTGAGGAATATCGATGCTCGCATCTGTCAGGCTGGAGCCTCCGAGGAGTTGGCATACGGAAGTCAGGTCGACCTCTCGATGTGTTACGCCTAAGTTTTCTGTGATCTCATGAGCGCATTCCAGTTCCTTTGAATGGCGTTGTCCGTAATTCACCGAGAGCGTCGACAGTTCGGCGCCGGTGGCATGGAGATGGTAAAGGAGAACAGTGGAATCGAGCCCTCCCGAATAAACGAGTACGGTTTTCATAAAATTCAGTGGTTGATTGCTGTGTGCAACGCCTGGGAATTTCTAGCAGGCTCGGGAAACCATGATAATCGGCTTTGCTTTGGCAACCCTATATTTACATTGAGCTGGACTGCCTGCTATGCACGCTGGCTTCCCATGGTCTCCGCTCCATCACTCACCGAACAATGCAAACAGAAAACTCTAGAGCTTGGGTTTGACGTGTGCGGATTTACATCGGTGGAGGTGGAGCTGCGGGGGGAGTATTACCTGAAATGGATCGATGAGAAACAGCATGGGACGATGGCCTGGATGGAGCGCAACAACGAGCGGCGTTTGAATCCCAAAAATATTCTCCCTGAGGCCCGATCCATTCTTATGGTCGGATTGAATTATTATCAGGAAGATCCGGACCAGCGGGGTAAAATTGCCAAATATGCCCTGGGCAAGGACTACCACAAGTTGATGTATAAGCGCCTGAAGCAGCTGTGCACCTGGATGCGAGAACAGGGTGGCGCGCAAAAGCCGTATGTGGACACCGGGCCTTTACTTGAGAAACCCATCGCGGTAGAAGCCGGACTGGGATGGATGGGGAAGAGCACCTTGCTTCTCCATCGGAAATTTGGGACCTTTCTTTTTCTTGGTGCAATCGTCACTACCTTGGAACTGGATGCCGATCCCGTTGATCAAGATCATTGTGGATCGTGTACCCGTTGTTTGGATGTCTGTCCCACCAATGCTTTTCCTGCACCCTACAAATTGGATGCTACTCGCTGTATTTCCTACCTGACTATTGAGCATCACGGTTCAATTCCGATGGAATTCCGAGAGGCCATGGGCGACCGCGTATACGGATGCGATGATTGTCTCGATGTATGTCCCTGGAACCGGTGGGCTCATAAGACGCGTGAGGCACGATTTCTTTTTCAAGGATTACCGGATCTTGCTGAAACCCTGCTCTGGAATGAGGCGGCATTTATCGAGCGTTTTCAAGGAACTCCCATTGCTCGTTTGAAACTGCCGCGCTGGAAACGCAATGTCTGCGTTGTTCTAGGGAACATTGGTATGAGCGATGATTTGCCGACCCTCGAGCTATTGGCGAACTCAGACGATTCCATGGTGGCTGAGCACGCGGACTGGGCCATCGGTCGTATTCACTCGCGGAAGGAGAAATCCCTATGAGTAAAGATACTATCTATTCCGAATCTGGCGAGGAAGTGGCACCCTTTGTATTTGACGATAAAGTGGCACAAGTTTTTCAGGATATGATTGGACGTTCTGTTCCGGGCTATGAAATGTCCTTGTCTATGATCGCTTTGATTTCGCGACACTTTGCCCAAGAGAATACCGTACTCTATGATCTTGGTTGTTCTTTGGGTGCTTCGAGTTTGGCTTTGGTCGCTGGGAATCCTGTTTCGAATATCAGTCTGATCGGGGTGGATAATTCGACAGCCATGTTGTCGCGTTGTCGTGCCACTATGAAACAGGCCCATTTGGACTGCGATTGGGAGCTGGTCTGTGAAGACATTATTGATACTTCCATTACGAATGCCTCGATTGTGATTCTCAATTTTACTCTGCAATTTATTCCAATTGAAAAACGCCTCGAGCTATTGAAAAATATATATAAAGGTCTTGTTCCGGGAGGAGTGCTTCTTGTTTCTGAGAAAATAGCATTCGACGAACCAGGTATCCAGGAATCAATGACTGACTTACATTTAGATTTTAAAAAATCACATGGCTACAGTGATCTGGAAATAAGCGGGAAACGGTCGGCTTTGGAAAATGTCTTGATCCCGGAATCGATGGAGACGCATAAGGCACGATTCGAGGCTGCAGGGTTCGCTCGTTCCGGTCGCTGGTTTCAATGTTTCAATTTTGCATCGTTGATCGCGTTTAAGGAATGAGCGAACAATTTTTTCCACAAGAATCGGCAGAGCTGGAAGCTCTTGCCCTACCGAAAATGCCAATAAGAGGTAGGGCCACTGCGTCCTCGCAGTGCCGCGGTGAGTCCTAGATAATCTACGGATTGAGTACAATAGATTATAGTCAATTATATCGAGTCCTGGAAGATACATCTTTTGCCAGGTGGATCCCTGATTTAAAGGAGTTGGTTCAAAAGAATATTACGGATTCAAATCATGGTCATTTAGACGACTGGCTGGGTGTTTTAAATTCATTATCCGACTTTATGCCTGGCGGTTACGATCTTCAAAGATCCGTAACTTTCGATGGAGAATATGATAGCACGGATATTGAAGGAAAACTCAAATTGCTGCATCCTTGGCGAAAAGGTCCTTTGAAACTTGGTAAGGTTGAAATCGATACTGAGTGGCGTTCGGATTGGAAATGGGATCGCTTGAAAGATCACATTGCACCCTTAGGTGGTAGAACGGTTTTAGACATTGGTTGTGGAAACGGGTATTATCTTTATAGGATGCTGGGTGAAGGTGCAAAGCTCGCCATTGGAGTGGATCCCTTTTTGCTTTTTGTTATGCAGTTTTGGGCGATCAACCATTTCGCTCCCAAGGAATCGGCGGCTTGGGTATTGCCGCTTGGTTGGGAAGAATTACCGGAACAACTTCCATATTTCGATACGGTTTTCTCGATGGGTGTCTTATACCATCGGCGGAATCCTAAATTGTTCCTGGAACAACTTCAAAATTATCTCAGACCGGGTGGGGAGCTTATTTTGGAAACGTTAGTCCTCGAAGGTAACGCAAGTGAAGTTCTAGTTCCAGAGGGGCGTTATGCGAAGATGCGTAATGTTTGGTACATTCCATCGATTGCGTCACTCGTGTCTTTGCTAGAAGTTGTTGGCTGGGAGAATGTTCGTTGTATCCACGTGACTCCTACTACTACGGAAGAACAACGAACCACGGATTGGATGACCTTCGAATCATTAAAGGACTTTTTGGATCCAAACGATGCATCCAAAACTATAGAAGGTTATCCAGCTCCCATGCGTGCCATTATCCTGGCATCGAAAGGCCCAGGGAACGCCGAGTCCCAGCTCGGCAACCACTCTTAGAAAGCCAAGCTGGGGCTTGGCGCTCCCGGCACAAACCCTTGCCTAGATCGATCCGGGTTAGGGCGCTACCAAACGCAGATTAGTTGCACCGTAATTCAATTCCAGGGTAAGTCCCCCTTGATCCAATCCGTTCTTGGTTGTGAAATCTCCACTGACTGAGCCGAAGGTCATGATTTCGAATTCATTTCCTGAGGTGGGTGTAAATCCGTTAGTTACACTTACGTCTAGGGTTCCATCCAGAGTGAACGCTTTGTTTGAGGTGAGTTTTCCAAATTCATTTGCCAAGGTTCCGCCCAGTTCGAAAGCCAGTGACCCACTACTCGATTGAGTAAAAGGTTCCGAAACATGTACCACGCTGCCCGCCTTGATCGTCAGAGTGCCTCCGGATGACTCGCGTCTCCGTTTGAATTAATTGCGGTGACAAATAGCTTGTTGATCGAGTTTTCATTTAGTTCCACGTCGACTTCAAAGTTCCCATTGCTATCTGGAATCACGATGGTGGGACTTTTTCCGTCTTCGATGAGCACTTGGCTTCCAGGCCAGGTAGAACCCGAAAGGTGATAAGTAGGAGTGGAAGTAGATTCGGGTTCAGAGTCTAACTCAGGCGTTATATCCGGAACGGGTAAATCGATTCGTTTTAGGACCACATCTCTCAGTAGATAAATATCGGTCAAGTCTGTCTTACCGTCCTGATTGAGATCGGAAAAGGGTTTTAGACTATCCGTCAGCTCGATTTCCCCTTTATACAGCGCAATCAGCTGGGTAAGGTCATAAACGGTAGGTTTTCCATCGGCATCAATATCGCCCAATTGGTAGGGCGATTGAGCCATCAGCAAAGGGCATAAAAGTCCGAAAACGCTCAGGTAAGTTAGAAGCGGTTTACGAAGTAAGGAGGTAAGGTGGGTAAACAAAGAAGGACGGCGGGTTCAAAGCCTCCTAATATGTGACTGTACCTCGTTAAATGATCAAGGTTTTTAGTGATTATACCTAAGGTTTACGGGAAACCATTATTGAGAAATGGTAATTCCCCTGATTCACAAAGAGAAGTAGTCTTCTTTTGAGGAACTGTAATATTGATCTACCAGATCAATCGCTTATCATTGTCACTGAGAGAACCTGGCTGGCGTATGTTTTTACCCATGGTTTTGGTTAGTTTGTCACCTAAGTCTTCTCTGTATTTGTCGGCTGCCACTGAAAGTTGTTTAAATATTTCTGGGTATTGATCTTTTACGTCAATGGTTTCGCCTGGGTCGTTGTCTAAATCATAGAGTGCGAGCTCCGTTGTGAAATTGTCATAGTCGACAGGAAAACCATTAGTTCCGCCAGGTTTTCCGTTGAGGGTACTCGACCTGTGCGGAAATACGAGTTTCCAATGTTCACTGCGAATGGCCTGCAATTCGCTTTTTCCGTATTGTGGGAAAAAGTCGTGTGGCGATTGGATGTTGGATTGTTCGAACATGAGATCTCGGATGTCCATGCCGTCGATTTTGTGAACTGGACGTTTTCCGTTAATCAGCTTGGCGATGGTTGGAAAAATATCGATCGTTGAGGCGAGGAGATCGCAGTAGGTGTTGGCTGGAATCCTTCCGGGCCAGTTCATGATGGTTGGCACGCGTGTCCCACCATCAAACGACGTGTGTTTTTGACCACGGTAAATGCCGGCGGATCCAGCGTGATCACCATAGGACAGCCAGGGGCCATTATCTGTCGTAAAGATAACCAAAGTGTTTTCGCGGATATTATGTCTATCCACCGTCTTTATTATTTCTCCTATCGACCAATCAAGTTCCATGACTACATCTCCAAAAAGTCCTGCACCGCTTTTTCCCAAGAATCGATCGCTTGCAAAAATGGGCACATGCACCATGGAATATGGCATGTAGAGGAAAAAGGGTTGGTTGTGGTTTTGATTAATAAATGACAATGCGGATTCAGTTGCTCGGCGGGTGAGCAACGCTTGGTCTGCTGGCTGCATATCGGGATTGATGACTTCCTCGTCCCTGACAAACGGAAGTGGTTTATAAACTTTGAAGCGCCCGGGATCATTGGGTGGCAAGTGCGCATATTTCGGATGTTGAGGCCACATGTCGTTGGAGTAAGGAATGCCTTCGTATTTATCAAAACCCTGATTTGTCGGCAGAAACTTCGGATGATGACCCAAGTGCCATTTCCCGAAAGCGGCGGTTGCATAGCCTTTTTGCTTAACAAGCTCAGCCAATGTCATCTCATTGGGGTTCAAGCCTACCTCTGCTTTGGGGCTGTAGGCGCCGGTAATTCCGAGACGGGTATTCAATACTCCTGTTAACAAGGCAGACCTCGAAGCCGAGCACACAGGAGCACTCACATGAAAATCTGTAAAACAACGGCCTGTTTGAGCCAGTTCATCCAGGTTTGGCGTCGGGTAGTCACGAGCGCCAAAGGGACCAATGTCAGCGTAGCCCATGTCATCGACGAAAATCAGAATGATATTGGGAAGCGCTTTTTCCGAGGCCTTTGCCATTCCACTATTCAGGAGAAGAGCTATTAATAGCAACCCAATTTGGGATAGAGGAAACCTACGAATGTTATTCATAGCCTCCACTGTATTGAGAGTCTTAATCTTTTTTCAACTAGTGATTGTGTCTAATTCCAAAATCTTAGAGTTTTACGAAAAACGGAATTGAAATCTGATGATTGCATTACTTTTAACTGCTACCTAGGAAAGGCGGCATGAAAAGGTGGTCTGCACTTTTTTTCTACTCATTTTAGCCAATTCTTCGGCAAGCGCACAATGGACTCAGTGGCGTGGGTCTGCGGATGGGCAGGGAATGGTTTCTGGTAAAGCTGTCGTTACCGAGTGGTCTGAAACCAAGAATATTATTTGGAAATCGCGTGTTTCAGGACGTGGAAGTTCATCTCCTATTATTTCAGGCGGGAAGATTTTTCTGACGACGGCTGATGAGAAGCGGGAGAAAATGTATTTGCTCTGCTACGATCAGAAAACGGGTAAAAAACTTTGGGAAAAATTGGTTTTCTGGGGAGAACTTCTCAATAACGTCCATAAAAGAAATACACACGCATCTCCCTCCGTTGCCACCGATGGCGAAATAGTCACCGTTTTGTTTGGCCTGAAGAAAGCCATTTGGCTGGCGGCCTATACGATCGACGGAAAGAGTTTGTGGAACAAAGAAGTTGCCAAAGTAAAATCCAATTTTGGGTTCGGGTCGAGTCCACTGGTTTACAAGAAGAGCGTCATTGTGCTCTGTGACATGGAACCTAATCCTGTTATGGTTGCTTACAATCTCCTAGATGGAAAAGAACTTTGGAAATCCTCCCGTGACGGTCCTGACGATGCAGACTTCCATAGTTATTCCACCCTACGCATTTTCAAAATACAGGGTAAAGACCAATTGGTTGCTGTTGGATTGGGTAAGGTAAAATTTTATGACCCAGAAACCGGAAAATTGCTTTGGGATATTGAGGCGGGTTCTGATGCGACCATAGGCACTCCCTTATTAGATAGACGTTATTTGTATTTGGGCGGAGGTTGGCCTCAAATGGGGTGTTCGGCTATCGACCTTCGCCGACGTGAAGTGATTTGGAAGAACAGATTTGATACCTACATAGTTTCTTTGGTTTTTCATGATAAGCACATCTATGGGAGTACCAACAAGGGGGAGTTCGCCTGCATGGATGCACGATCGGGAATGATCCTCTGGCGAGAACGTTTTCGCACCGACGTTCAATCTTCTCCTTTTATTGCGGGAGGGTATTTGTATCTCTTAATGCGTGATGGTACCACCAAGGTGATTAAACCAGATCCTACAAAATATATTGAAGTATCCGAAAATCATTTACCGGGGATAACGGATGCTACCCCTGCCATTGTTGATGGCTTGATGTATTATCGGACAGAAAACATGCTCTATTGTATCGGGGAAGGTTAGCTCGGATCGATTGAAAAGGTGTGTTTGGGGTTATGTTGCAGCTTTACGTTCAAGCGTGATTAGTGCTTGGTCACCGCTTTGTTGTCTGGACAGAATAAGAATCCTTCCTAAGTTTTCCCAGATGCTGCTATTGTGAATATTTCCTCCCCAAACTTAATGGTGTTTTATCCCTTAGAAACACCGCTTTTCAAACGTCTGAATTGGCTGATTGCGCTCCTGCTAATAATTGGAGGCTACGCTTATCCGCAGTCATCTCCCAACAATAATTCTGAGAAAAGACGGATGGCTGTTACTGTAATTTCCGACAGTATAGTGATTGATGGCAAACTGGATGAAGCTGTTTGGAAATCGACTCCTACAATTGGTGATTTGATTCAAAGACAGCCCGATCCTGGAACACGTCCCAGTGAACGAACAGATGTCACTTTATTGAGAAATGCTGATTATCTTTATATTGGTGTGGTTGCCTACGATTCTGAACCCGATAAAATTATTCGCGCGCAAATGTCGCGAGATGCAAGTGTGAGTTCAGATGACCGATTGGAAATTCTTCTGGATACTTTCCGTGATCAACAGAGTGCATTTTATTTCGCCACAAATCCGAATGGCGCGTTAGTGGACGGCTTGGTGTTCGGGACTCAAGATTTGAATACCGACTGGAACGCCATTTGGGATTTGCGGACACAGACTACCGAAGAAGGTTGGACAGCTGAAATCGCCATTCCGTTTAAAAGTCTTAGTTTTCCTGAAAACAGTTCTGAGTGGGGCTTCAATATTTCTCGTAATATTTATCGGAAGCTCGAAGAAGCGATGTGGTCAGGAGCTCGCCTTGAAAATCGATTTCTAAAGGTATCGGAAGCAGGTGAAATTTCGAACATGACTGGCCTGAATCAAGGTATTGGCTTAGATGTCCGACCCTTCGTTGCATCGAGCTGGTTACACACCAAAGCTTCTGGGGATGACGATGTCGATTTTGAGCCTGGCTTGGATGTTTTCTGGAATATAACTCCGAGCTTAAAGTTCACTGGGACCATCAATACAGATTTTGGAGAAACCGAAGTCGACGCCCGTCAAATTAACTTAACGCGATTCTCTCTTTTCTTTCCTGAAAAACGTTCCTTCTTTCTGGAGGACGTAGGTGTATTCGATTTTGCCAGCACTGGCCCTCAACAGCCTGGTGGAGCACCTCCGGGTCGTGTGGATGTGTTTCCCTTTTTTAGCAGAAGAATCGGATTGCTTAACGGCAATGAAGTCCCGTTAGAAGCAGGGGTTAAATTAACTGGTAAAATAGGAAATACTGATGTCGGAATATTGGGTGTTCAGACGGGTAGTACTGATTCCGTTGAAGGCAAAGAATTTTTCGTAGGTCGGGTCAAACAAAGGATATTTGAGGAGTCTTATGTTGGAGGAATATTTACCTATGGAAACCCAAATCAGGGTGAGTCCGGTAATACGTATGGAGCCGATGTTCGACTGGCCACCTCGGATCTTTTTTGGGACAAGAAGAATTTCATATTCGATGCATTTGCATTAAACTCGAAAAACAATTCAAAATCTGACCCGGATGCCGATGGCACTGGAGAGTCTTTTGGGTTTTCTGCACGTTATCCAAATGACCAGTGGGACGGCATGCTTGTGTTTAGGGAAATTGGGAAAAACTTCGATCCTGGTATCGGATTTGTCCAGCGTAGTAATGTTCGCATGTATAGAGTGGCTGGAAGTTACAATCCACGTCCGAGAGACTTTCTCGATATCCAGCAAATGTTTCACGACGTCTACTATACCTATTACGAGAATCTTGAGACCAGTTTGAAGGAGACTACCGAGCTCTACATAACGCCGCTCGACTGGCACTTCAATTCAGGGGATTCTGTTCACGCCTTGATTGATTACCAGAGGCTTTATGAAAGGCTCTTTGAGGCATTTGAAATTTCCCCAGGGATAGTTTTGCCGGTAGGTGAATACAAAACCAATCGCTCTAATATTGTAATTTCCACAGCGAACAAAAGACCGGTGTCCGCATTTGTTAGTTTCGGTTACGGGGATTTCTGGTCTGGTACTTCCGAAAATATAAGTGCCCGGGTTACTTACAAGCTACCCCCAAACTTTACTACAACGATAAACGTAAATCAGACCTTTGCTCATTTGCCACAAGGTAATTTCATCGCACGTATTTATACAGGCACATTTAATTACGCGGTTTCACCACGGCTTACTTTTTCAAACTTGGTGCAGTTTGACAATCGATCACGAAACATGGGTTGGCAGAGTCGCATTCGTTGGACGCCGAAACCGGGCAATGATCTCTTCATTTCCTTTAATCAAGGCTGGATCAATGAACCGGGTAGCCTGCGGTTTAACGTAAGTGATACCAAGATTGCGACTAAGCTTCAATATACCTTTCGCTTCTAAGTGTCCAATTCAGGAATAGCCTTTTACCTCGGTTGAATAAGTTACCGAGGCTGAATTATAGGTTCACCCAGGAAGCATTGTTTCGACTGCTTTCCACTGCTTTTTCTATGAATTGAATGCCAGCAAGTCCATCTTCGACGGTGGCGTATTTTGAACCATCGGTTTCAATGTAAGCGTTTGCCTGATACGCTCTGACATCTTTTTCAAAACTTCGATGCAGTCGAGCAAACGCGTCGTGGAAACCTTCGCTGTGGCCCCAAGGGATGGTGTTTTCTTCCAGAAGTTCCTGGGGAAGATTCTTGAGAAAGTCGTCCGGTTCGAGATTTGAATCTCGATAATATACTCGTCCGGGCTTTCCGAGTGGGTATACGTGTAGTTTCTCGGACTCTTCCTGTGCCCAGCGTAGCGAACCTTGTTCACCATTCACTTCTATGCGAAGGTCGTTTTTGTGGCCGATAGCAATTTGAGTTGCACGCACTAATCCTTTACCACCGTTGCTCAGTTTACAGTAGGCTGTGAAGTGATCATCGAGATTATCTTCCGGGTTTTCATTCCACTCAAAAAACGATTCTAAATGGGCGCTGACCTCCTTGACTTCCAGACCTGTTATGTAACGAAGCTGCATCAGTGCATGAGTGCCTATATCACCACCGCAGTTTGAAATGCCGGAGATTTTTTTGTTGAGACGCCAGGTGGTGTTTTTGAAGTCAGGTTTACTTGCGCGCATAGCCATCCATGCTTGATGATAGGAACTATCCACCCATCTAATATCCCCTAACCATCCGCTCTGAACGATGTGGCGGGCCAGTCGGGTGGTCCAATGACCCAGGTAGGTATGGGCAACACAGAACGGGATGGTATGTTGCTTAACCAGTTGGCAGAGGGTTTCGGATTCTTGTAAGTTGAGAGTGAGTGGTTTCTCGCAAAACACTGGAATGCCTGCTTCAAGGAATTTCTTTGCAGGATCGAAATGCGCATGATTGGGCGTTTGAATCAACACATAATCAATTCGCTCACCTACAGCTTTCTGGAGCTCCTTTTCCAGCATGGTATCGTAGCTTGAATATCCTGTGATTGGATAGGGCCAATTCGCTGCGGACTCCATCGCTTTTTCCGGATTCGAGGACAATGCCGCTGCCGACACTCGCCGAGTTCCATCCATAAAAATGGCGCGTTGATGAGCATTCGTGATAAAACCGGAACTGCCACCTATGAGTCCGACGTTTAGAGGTCTGTTGCTTTCCATATTATTAAATTCGTAATGCAAAATGATAGCTGAGCAGTTTGGTGCAAGCCATGAGTAGTCTTTCTCCCACTCTGTAATTAGTAACGAAATCCTTTCGCCGGGCCTCATTGAAAGATCCTGTATATTGAAAGGGAGGGTTCAGTCCTGGAAAACATCAGGTCTTGTCTATACTGATCGAGTTACCCAAACTGGGCCATGTGATTTGTTAGTCTGGAGGTTATTATTATGTGGTTAAGGTTGTAGAGGAAGTCAAGGTTCTGGCGGAAGGAGGCCGTAGGCCGAGTGGAGCCAG
>Ga0115002_10003200_pt1 | contig 20576 bp, 14 predicted proteins | sample ArcticOcean_MG_C_8_FD_89576 | JGI IMG/M metagenome (GOLD analysis project Ga0115002, IMG submission 89576) | Marine microbial communities from western Arctic Ocean - ArcticOcean_MG_CB11_86 | ecosystem: Environmental > Aquatic > Marine > Oceanic | place: Arctic Ocean: Canada Basin | collected... | reverse complement strand
CGCTGCTAACTGGGGACGTGGTCATCAAGCTCGCCAACTCCGCGATGGCCCATTCGGAGAAGGCGATTGCAGCCCACCTGCTGTGCAGATTCGACACCGACTTTCCGCGTCACCCGCTGGCGGGCAAAGCGCTGCTTGCAGGCATTCTGTTGGTGATCGAGCAATCGAGCGACCTAACGGGGGCACGCGAGTTGTTTGCGCGTGTCGCGTCTGGCTATCCGCAGCTTCGTCGATCACGAAATTACCGAACCGCGAAAAAACTGCTCGAAGGGTAATCTGCTCGAAAGCCAAAGCTGCCAGGAGACTCAGGAACCTTTCTCGATCCCGAGGTCAGTGGCACTGAAAAAACTTGCCGGGACAGGCGTCCTTGCCTGTTCCCAGCGCCCGCGACCGTGAAAAAGTGCAGGGGAGCACTTTTTCAGCACCCTGCTAGTGCTGGTCTCATGCTCGGCATTGGGGTTATTGGACGCTTACAACCCGAGTGCTTTCTTCTCATCCGCATCGACCCAGATGCGGGCATAGATAGGGCCCGGCCGAGCAGCACCTGCCCGTAGTTCACCGCCGTAGTTCTTAACCCACGGCCACCATGCGGTATAGGTGTACTCGGTTGGCAGCCAGATATAGGGCGCCTGGTCGAGCATCTCGATGGTCATTTCGCGGATCATCCTGATGCGCTTCGTTTCGTCCCGCTCGTGGTGCAGGTCCGCGATCTTCTGATCAAAAGCGGGGTCGGTGAACATCGACGGGTTCCAGGTCTGAGCGGTCTTGAAGCTTTTTCGCAATGACGTGATGGGGTTGGTGTGGCCGCTGTTCATCAGGTAGCCGGATTCGTGGTTGCGCGTGGTCATCACCGACAGAAACGCGGCGTATTCCATCGGCTGGATTTCGACGTTGACGTTGACCTTCTCAAGATAGCTTTGCAGCAGGGGAATCAGGTCCATATTGTTGTTGCTACACGTGCAGACCTGGATTTTGAAGCTGAACCCATCCGGGTAGCCTGCCTTGACAAGCAACTCCCTCGCCTTTGCCGGGTTATAGGAAAACAGCTCTTTCACAGAATCTGGCATCTCGTCGAGAGGCTGGTAGTACTCGCCGAAGCCGGGGTGTTGCGGGTAGGCCATCAGTTCCGCGTGCCCGCCGTAGTACAGGTCGACGATTTCCTGTTGGTTGACCGCAAGGTTCATCGCCCGGCGCACGCGCTTGTCATCGAACGGTTTCCTGTCGACGCGCATCGCCATGAAGTTGCCACTGGTCGCGAGCCAGCGAGCCCATTTCAGCTCCGGTGTCGACTCCTTCAAATGGTCGACGGCAATCCAGCGAACCGACTCGAGAATGTCGAGCTTGCCGGTTCGCAATGCCGTGAGGACGGTCGCCTCGTCCTTGATGACCCGGTACTTCACCTGATCGACGAACGGCAACTTGTAGGCCTTGCCGCCGACGTGTTCGACATCCCAGTAGTCCGGGTTGCGGCTGTAGGCCTGAACGTTGCCCTCAATGTACTTGGTTAGGGCGAAGGGTCCGCTGCCGACGACATTGCGCCAATCCTTGGCGTCCACCTTCTGCATTTCTTTCGGGATGATTGCCGAGTGGAAACCGTAGCCGAAGCGGTAGGCCCATTCCGCGTTGAACTCGCTGAAATGGAAGACAACAGTATGCGGCGTGCGGGCCTCGACCTGCCGTACGTGGTCGAAGTAGGTCGCGATCTTCTTCGGGCTTTGTTCGACATTGTTGAAGCTGTAGACCACATCGCTCGCGACCAAGTCGCGCGACTCCATCATGCCGGGTTGCGTGGGGAAGGTGACGCCGCGACGAAGATGCACCACAAGCGTCAGGTCGTCTTCCCACTCCCACGACTCGGCAAGTTCCCCGCGCAGGGCCTCGCTCGGGATATACGCCTCGGCCAGAAACGGATACTTGCCGCCCTGGGAGCGCCGTTTGGTCAGATCACCGACAAACAGTTGTTCCCGGACAAGGCCCGTGTCGTGGTTGATCTTCCAGCTCCAGTCAACCGGGTCCCAGGATAACGCCGACAGATTGTAGTAGACCGTGCCGATATCCAGGGTGCTGCCGTAGTGTGGCGCCTCGGCGCGCGCGACAGTGAATGTAAGGAGCAATGTGGTCGTCGTGGCGATGGCGAGCCAGCGTCGCGGGAGGTGGTTCAATTGGGTCAAATCCGGTGAAGGGTGGAAGGCGAGAGGCAATTGGTAGAAGCCATCGATTATACCAACATCCGTTGGCCGCCGAGCCTTCGGGCGGGGCGCGTCAGGATGTTAATCGGCCCAGTGTAGCTGCGGCCCGGTGTAGCGCCTGCAGCCCGGTTGCGGTGACGGACGACGGCAGGCAAGCTGGGGGGACGCCATTTCGGCAGCGGTGCACAAGCTTGAGTCGCTGCACAATGACGATCTACATCAACGGATGTACAACGGCTTGGCAACGGCACGTGTGTACAACAGCTCGCCCAACAATCAGGTGAAGGAGACGTGACATGGCACACGATTTAGTTATTCGCGGCGGCAATATTGCCGATGGCAATGGTGGTGATGTATTCACGGGCGACGTCGCCATCGATGACGACACCATCACGGCGGTCGGGCAAGTCGACGGCAAGGGCAGGCAGGAGATCGATGCAGACGGACTTGCGGTCATGCCAGGCTTTGTCGATCTGCACACGCACCTCGACGCGCAGGTTAGTTGGGACCCACTCCTGACGCCGGTGACCTGGCACGGTATAACGACCGCGCTCTTTGGCAATTGTGGAGTGACCTTCGCGCCTTGTAAGCCAAAGGATCGGGAGTTTCTGGCCGAGATGATGGAGAACGTTGAGGACATTCCCAAGCAGGCTATTCTCAAGGGACTGCCCTGGGACTGGGAGTCGTACGGTGAGTACCTGGACTCCGTGGAGAAGATGGACCCCGCCATCAACATGGCCGGACTCGTTGGTCACTGCGCCACAAGGTTTTACGTCATGGGTGAACGCAGCATCGATTACGATGCGAACCCCACTGACGATGAACTTCGGCAGATGTCGGCGATTGCCGCAAAGTCCGTTGCGGACGGGGCGGTTGGCTTCTCCAGCAACCGACTGCCGGGCCACACGTTGCCAGACGGCCGCTCGATCCCGGGCACCTATGCCGAAGAACGGGAACTCGTCGCGCTCGCCAAGGCGGTTGGTGACAATGGCGGCTTCATGCAAAATGTTCTCAACTACGGCAAGTTGGACGAGGAAATGGAACTCGTCGCGCAGCAGGCGCGGGCTGGTAATTGTCGTGTGCTGTTCAGCGCGCCGATGACCCAGCGTGTTGATGGTTACGACAGTGCCATCAAGAGCATGCGGGATGAAGGCCTGGATGTCAGCGGCATTACCGTGCCGAGAAGCGGCGGCTTTCTGTCGGGCCTCAAGACTGACATCATGTTCACATCGCCGGCGTGGATCGAGCTGCGCAAACATGACCTGGAAGGTCGGCTTGAGCATCTTGAAGATCACGACTTCAGGCAGCGTCTGATCGACGAGATAAAAGACCAGTCCGAAGGCGGCATCATGCGGACCCAGTCGTTCTTCTGGGTCGGTGACGGTGACCAGCCGGATTACATGCAGCCACAAGAGCGAAGCCTTCACGCTCTGGCGCAGGCCGCAGGCAAGCACCCGGTGGAGCTGTGGATCGAAAAGGCCCTTGAGACCCGCGGCGAAGGCTTCTATCACGTGCGCTTTTTCAATCAGGATCTGGTCGGCCTTGAAACGATGCTCAAAGCGGATTGGGTGATGCCGGGTCTGGGCGACGCGGGCGCGCACGTTAGCCAGATTATGGATTCCGGCTGGGCCACGTTCTTCCTTTCGCACTGGCATAGAGAGAAGGGACTGTTCAGTCTCGCCGAAGCCGCAAACCGACTCGGCAAGATGCCGGCACGCGTGCTCGGGTTTACTGATCGCGGCGTCCTTGAGGTTGGCAAGCGTGCTGACATCAATGTGATTGACATCGACACCGTTGCGGAGCGCCAGCCTGAGCTTGTGCATGACTTCCCGTTTGGTGCGCCGAGGCTCATTCAGCGCGCACGGGGATATAAGGCGACGGTTTGCAACGGCACAGTCATTCTCCGGGATGACGAGCATACCGGCGACCGCGGTGGACGGGTGTTGCGCAACGGCCGCGCGTAACGGGCGAGTCCCGGATTCCAATCCGGGGTAGGGATCCAGCGAGGAGGGGAGTTGTCCGGCCACGAATGATCGGACGCGTCGCGGTTGACTATCTGCATTGGAGAATCAGACGATGGCTAACGACGAGATCATGTCCGCTATTTCGAGTCGCATCGACGATCTCACGGGAGAACTGCTTGATGTCTCACACGCGATTCACGGCAGACCAGAGCTCGCGTTCAAAGAGCACTTTGCCTGCGAGACGCTGACCGCTGCGCTGCGTGCCAACGATCTCGCGCCGGACATCGGTGTCTTCACGCTTGAGACCGCCTTTGAGGCCGGGCTGAACGTGGACGGCGGCGGGCCCGTGGTCGCGGTGCTTGCCGAATACGACGCCTTGCCCGGAATCGGCCACTCGTGCGGGCACAATCTCATTGCGACCGCAGCGCTGGGGGCAGCGCTCGGGCTTCAGGCGGTGAGTGACCAATTGCCGGGTCGGATTCGGTTGATCGGTACGCCGGCCGAAGAGCGGGGCGGTGGCAAGGAACTAATGGCGCGAGCGGGTGCGTTCGACGGCGTCGACGCGGCGATGATGATTCATCCTGCGGGCACCAATCTCGCGTCTATGCCGTGCATCTGTGTCGCCGAGGTAGAAGTGGTCTACCACGGCAAATCCGCCCACGCTTCAGCCATGCCGCATCGGGGCATCAACGCGCTGGACGGCTTGTTACTGGCGTATCAGGCGATATCAAACCTGCGTCAGCACATCCGGGGTACGGAGCGGATCCACGGTATTGTTACCGACGGTGGGCAGGCACCAAACATTGTTCCGGACCGCTCGCAGGGTGAATTCTACGTGCGTGCGGCAAACGAAGTGGACCTCGCCAGGCTGAAACCGCGTGTTGCGGCCTGCTTTGAAGCAGGCGCAGTCGGCAGTGGTTGCGAGGTGGAGATCAACTGGGCCAATGTGGATTACCTTGATCTCAACACGAACTGGCCGATGGCCAACAGATTTCAGGCGCACGCGGAGACGCTGGGTCGCGAGTTTGTGCCCTTTGAAACGGCGAGCAAGTACGGCGCAGGCAGCACGGACATGGGCAATGTAAGTTATCGCGTGCCCTCGATTCACCCCATGCTGGCAGCGGCACCACCCGGCGTTGTAATCCACAATCCAGAGTTTGCCAAATGGGCGGGCTCGGAAATGGGCGATGCGGCGGCGATCGATGGCGCCAAGGCGCTGGCAATGACCGCGGCCGAATTCCTGCTTGAACCCGGATTGCAGGCGGAAGTGAAAAAGGCGTTTGACGTGGCCGAGGGTCTGGGGTGATCGAATGTGCAGGTCTTGCACGGCGCCAGCGTTTCTCGAGCGCTGACAAGTTTCCAGACAAGCCCATATCGGACAGATAAGGGTCACAGGCATCTCGCTGCCTGAGGACTCGTCGCGGAGGTGACATGAGGCTTTGGATCGGTACGGAGCGAGGGCTCTATCACGGCATGGACCACGGTTGCTGCGCTCGGCGAGGCACGTGTTCGCTATCTTATGGCGGACGGTGATGTTGTCTGGGCGGCGACCGACGATGCCATCTGGTGCGCCCAATCGTTGCCCTCGGATGACGGCACAGAGTGGCGCGAGGTCGCGAAATTGCCTGACGGCGCGCGAGCGCGCTGCCTCGTATCGTCGGCCAACGGCGTCCTGGTTGGCACCTCAGGCGCACAGGTGTACCGACTGATGGATCACGATCTGGCGTGCGACGCCGCGTTTGCTGAGCTTGCAACGCGTCCGCGCTGGCACACGCCGTGGGGAGGTCCGCCGTCGATCTGGACCATGTGTCGCGGCCCGGGCTCGGACCTTTGGGTCAACGTCCATGTGGGCGGACTCGTGCGCTCATCGGATGGTGGTCGATCCTGGGCCCAGACGGGGCTCGACATCGACGTCGATGTACATCAGATCTGTTGGGATGCCCGCGACTCTGCGTTCCTCGTCGCGTCGGCGCAGGGCTTTGCGCGCAGCGAGGACGGCGAATCCTGGGCGTTCGACAACGAGGGCCTGCACGCCCACTACCTGCGGGCGGTTGCGGCGACAGACAATCATGTCGTCGTCTGTGCGTCACGCGGCCCACGGAGCGACGAAGTGGGTGTTTATCGCCGCCCGCGCGGCGAGAGAGCCTTCGAACGCTGCGCACCCGCCGATGGTTGGGCCGAGGGATGGTTGGCGAGCAACATCGACGCGCCCGCACTTGGCGTTGCTGGCGGCGAGATCGCATTCGGCACGGCCGATGGCAGGGCGTTTGCGTCGGCCGATGAAGGGGGGTGCTGGACAGAAGTCGCGTCCGGCCTGCCACCCATACAGAGCGTGCTAATCGCGCACTAACAGGCTGCTGAAAAAGCAGCCCGTTAGACCGATACATGGATTTCACGTTCGCTTCGCGAGCGGGCTGAGGCCCGCGACTCTGAAAAAGTGCAGGAAAGCACTTTTTCAGCACCCTGCTAATGCACTTCTCCATCTGCGACGGACGTGACGGCCTCATCGATGCAGCGGGCAATTGATCGGGTGCTGTCTGTGATGAGAAACGTGCCATCCGGACGCTGCATGTCACGATCCCACTCAGCAAAGACCTCGTGGGCATCCCGAGGCGGCCCTTCGCCCCGAACCTGGAGGGGCTCGTTGAGAGATCGAATCTGGCTTGGTTTCCTCAGGCGCCCTTCGAGTCGCGCGTTCAGTACATTGAGGTCGTCGACCGGACACTCGATGTATCGGTACGGGATCTTGAATTCCTGAGCCAGGGTCTGTCCGTACCTGAGGAGATCGATGTGCAGACACGGGCTGTCGATGATGACGGTCTGGTCGCCGGAAACGTAGCGACGCGCGAGGGCCTTGATGACGTTGTAGGAGGCCTGTCCTGCGAGATCATTGGCGATGCCGGTCGCCATGATCACGGACTTCGTGTCGTCGTGGTCAAGCACGATCGCATTCCAGTGCGGCGCAATGGCCCGGGCGAGGGTTGATTTTCCTGTCCCCGGTACACCGGACATCTGAATGAAGTAGTTGGCGCATATTCGGAATGTGGACGGATGATCCGTGTTGTAGTCCATATTTGGAAAAAAACGTCGGCTAGTTTACGGATTCGTAATTCTGGGCCTTCTTGTTTCTATAAATTACTGAGTATTATGAATAATATTACGTTGGCACCGAATGGCGAGCGTTCTACGAGCCGGCCTCAGGTAACTCTGGCCACCCACACTTGAACCGCAATAGAACCATGGGTTTCCTGCAGGATTGCGGGGCGGACACGTCTATGCGAATCGGCGACCCCGGCGAGCCATCGACGATTATTGAGTTTGCGAGGTCGCGCGACAAACCTGCGCTCGGGGACTGGCTTGCCGCATATGTCCACCGAACCGCACGCTAAGCTGCTCATTGGCAACCTGTTGCTGTCAACCTGTTAAGAGAGAGTAGAATCAGGACAACATCACCTTGCCAATGACCTTGCGATCGACGATGAGCTGATAGGCGTCGACGGCCTGCTCCATCGGCAGGCGGTGGGAGATGTAAGGATGTATGCGGCCGTTGGCGAGCCAGTCGAGCAGCGTTTTGTGGTTCTGTCGCGCGAGCGCTGGACGGTGTTTGGCGAAGCCGCCAATGGTGTAGCCAATGACCTCGGCATCCTTCACTAACAAGTGATTGGTTTTGGCAAGCGCAGGGCGCCCGCCGGTGAAGCCAACGATCAGGATGCGGCCGTAAGGCGCGATGCAGCGCATCGATTCGTCAAACGTGTCACCACCCACGGGGTCGTAAATGACGTCAGCGCCGCGACCACCCGTCAGGGCTTTGACCTCGTCGCGGAAGCCGTTGGAGTAGTTGATGATGTGATCGGCGCCCATCTCACTGACCACCTTTAGTTTCTCGTCGGAACTCGCGGTGCCGATGACGGTTGCCCCGAACAACTTGCCGATATCGACGGCCGCGAGCCCCATGCCGCCGGCAGCGCCGTGGACCAGGAGCACCTCCCCGGGCTGCAGTCGGCCTCGTTGCATGCCGAGGTAGGCGGTGGAGTAGGCGCCCCGAAACGAGGCGGCCGCCTCAAGGTCGGTGCCCGACGGAATCTGTGTTACTGCGCTCGCGCGCACGTTCACCCGTTCAACGCAGCCTCCGGGACTCAGGACCAGATCACCGATCGCGACGTCGTCGACGTCTGGGCCGACGCTGATTACTTCACCAGCGCCGTCGCCACCCGCAACAAAAGGTAACTCGGAAGAGACCTGATATTCGCCGCGAAACCGCACGAGGTCGCTGAACTGTATCTCTCGGGTTTGCAAGGCCACTTTGATCTCGCCGGCCGCAGGCGGTCCCGGTTCATCAATCTCACGCACAACGAGGTCTTTGTGACTGCCGTATTTTTCGCAGAAGACTGCACGCATGTTCTAAGGGTCCTGTTTGCTGGAAGGGATGGCTGGCTAGATGGATGGGTCCGTTTACAGAGGCGGTTTGTCAAAGATGAGCCCCTGCGCCGACAGTCTGCCGATATCGTCGTCGGCCATGTTCAGCCAGTCGCGGAGCACCGCGGCGTTGTCTGCGCCGAGTGCCGGGGACGGCGACCACTCGCTGGATGAGAGCCCCGCCATCTTGACAGGCAAGCCTGGCATTGGTGTGTTCTTGTCGAGAGGGACGAAAAATTCGCGTGAGACGGCCTGGGCGTCGTCGAGCATATCAGGTGCTGTATTGACCGGGCCGGCCGGGACGCCCACGCGCTGCAGAGACTCGGTCAGAACGTGCTTGTTGGCGAGAAGCGTATACGCAGCAATGGTTTCCTCGATCACGTCAGCCTTCGCGACGCGTTCAGCAAGCGACCAATTGGCATCCAGCCCCGGGACGACCCGTGCGAGGCTCCACCAGTCGCCGTCGTCGCGGCAGGCGATGGCGATCCATTGGTCGTCGCCTTCACACGGGAAAACCCCGTGTGGCGCCATTGCCGGGTGCCGGTTGCCCATTGATTCCACGTTGCCACCCAACTGGTGCTCGATCAGCCAGGGACCGGAGAACGAGACCCCGCCTTCGTGCAGCGATTGTTCGACGCGTGTGCCGGTCACGGTGGGCACGTCGTCCTGCGCCTCGAGCGCGCGTCGGCGGCGGAGTGCAGCCATAACGGCGCTCGTGGCAGTGACGGCAGAGGTCGGGTCCATGAGTGCCATCGCGGTGTTGCGAGGCTCGTTCGGGCCGTAGCCCATGAGGTTGGGCAGGCCGGACATCATCTCCACGGTCGGCCCGAATGCGACCCGGTCGCGGTAGGCGCCATAGGTGCCGTAGCCCGGCATCGTCACGTAGATGATGCGCGGATTGGTGGCCTTGAGATGCGGGTAGTCGAGTTTCAATGACGGCATGGCCCGTGCGCTGAAATTCTCGATGACAACGTCGGCTTGCTCCACGAGTTGTAGAAATATCTCCCGTCCCTCTGTTGCCTTGAGGTCGAGACACAGGCTCTGGCTGTTGCGCGCGAGTTTGACGAAGGCGGCATTGCCGTTCCATGGCTCGGGTCCGGGTTCGCCGCCGATGAAACCGGCGATTGGTGCGGCGACCCGCTCCCTTGGCCCGCGGGCCATCGGTCGTTCAATTTTGACGATCTGCGCGCCGAGGTCCGAGAGAATCCGGGTCGCGAGCGGACCCGCCCAGACGTGGGTCAGGTCAAGGATGCGGACATCCCGGAGTGGCCCGTCCACGCGGGACTCATTCGCGCGAGGGTCAACCACGGGGGGATTTGTCCAGGCTCGCGACTTCGACCGCTTCGAGCACCTGGCCCACTCGCGGTTCCCGGTCGAAGCGAAACGGCAGACATGGCGATCTGACCGTTGCCGAGCCGTCGGTCGCGGTCTGGAAAAATTCGCGCTCGGCCAGATGGGCGTCCGCCAGTACGTCATCCAGTGTTTGCAGGACACCGATCGGGATGCGGTGTTCAGTCGCGCGGGTCTGGATTTCCTCGCGAGTCAACGTCGCGAGCGCATCAGCGACGAGAGCATGCAATGCGTCACGGTTCGCCATCCGCAGGTCGTTAGACGCGAAACGTTCGTCCAGGATCAACGTCGGTCGGTCAATGCACGTCGTGAACGCGTCCCAGAACGTGGGAACAATATTGACATAGACCCAGCCGTCGGCCAGGCGGAACAATGTGCTGGGCACAACCCAGTGAAAATCGTTGCCGTGCCGACCCCTGATTTGGCCGGTGCAGTGCCACATGACCGTGGTGAACTGGCTGAGTGACATCACGGTCTCGAATATACTGATGTCGATGGCGTTGCTCGCGTGCGCCCAGCGGCAGGCGCTCGCGGCTGTGAAGGCGTATTGCCCGCTCTGGAATTCCGGGTAGTGGCCCGGAAGTGTCAGCGGTGCCCGGTCGGCATCGCCCATGAGGTTGGTGTAGCCGCCCATCGCAAGCAGCGTCGAGGGTGTCGCCTGCCAATTGCGTTTGGGCCCGGTGAGGCCAAAGGGTGTGATGACGACCGTGACCTTCGTTTGCCACGCATCAACGCCCAGGTTCAGCACTGCATCTGCATTGGCCGCCTCAACGATCACGACATCGGCGTTCCTGGCGAGTTGGCCGATGAGAGCGGGGTTGTCGGTCGCGATCCGGCGTTTGCCGGCGTGCAGAAAGAGATCAAGGGAGCGCTGGCTGACCCACGTGGGTGAGGGATCGGCGGGCTCGACGCGGACGACGTCATGCCCGGTCTGGGCGAACAATCGACCGCAGTACCCCGCTGCCTGATGGCCTATCTCCAGAATCCTATCCATCGCATAGCCCACAGAAAAACGGCCTGATCACCGGGTTATTTGCTCTTGGCGCATCAGCTCAATAAGTCGGCGCTCGCAGGCCGTAGGACTCGCCCCAGGAAAGTCCCTCGAGTGTCGATGTTTTGGGACGGTACTCGCAGCCCATCCAGCCGCGGTAGCCTAGCTGGTCGACGAGATCAAAGAGATGTGACAGATTGATCTCGCCGTACTGGGGTTCGTTGCGGCCGGGCACGCTCGAAAATTGCATGTGGCCGATGAGATCAAGGCGTCGTTTCATCGTCATGCCAAGGTCACCTTCCATGACCTGCATGTGATAGAAGTCGTATTGCATGCGTACGTTGTCATCACCTAACTCGGTCAGAAGCCGTGCGGCGTGGTCCGACGAGGTGAGCAGATAGCCGGGCACGTCTCTGGTGTTGAGTGGCTCGATCATCAGTCGAATACCTTCCGGGCGGGCGAGAGATGACGCCCAGGCCAGGTTCTCAACGAATTTGGCATCAGCCGCTGCAACCCCGTCGTCACCGGCGATGCCGGCCATCACGTGAATCATGCCGACGTCGAGTCCCGTGGCGTAGGTTAGTGCTTGATCGAATGTCGCTTTGAAGTCGTCCTCGCGGCCTGGTACGGCGGCGAGTCCACGTTCACCTGCGGCGCCATTGCCGGGGCTAGTATTGAGCAGGATCATCTCGACCCCTGCCGCAGACAGCCAGCCACGCAGGTCGCGAATGTCAGACGAGTATGGCGACAGGAGTTCGACCGCCCGGAAGCCGACCTCGCTGGCGGCATCGAAGCGTCGCGAGATGTCGATCTCGGTGAACATGGTCGTCAGGTTGGCGGCGAATCGCGGCACGTTGGCCCTCTCATCTGGTTGAGCGTGACTGGTCGTCCGTGGTGTGACATCGACGGCTAACCTTTGGCCTCAACGACCTCAATGCTGACGCCGTCAGGCGCAGAGACATAGGAAATCCAGTTGCCCGGGGTGAACTCCCAGGGTTCGACCTTGAAGGTTGCGCCTTTGCGCTTCAGTTCGGCGGCGTATTCGCGCAAGTTGCCGCGATAGGAGAAACCGAAATGATCGGTGCCCCACTCATCATGGCTGGAGTATCCATCAAAGTCCGACATCGGCCGCGTGGTTGCGGGCACTTCGCCCGGCCGCTTGTCCCGGATGATGAGTGTCATTCCGCCCAGTCGTACATTGATTTGGGGCGCGCCCTTGAGTTCGTACGCGGCGGCAATGGAGCCGCCCATGACCTCCTCGTACCAGGTCGCCGCAGCCTTGGCGTCTTCACTGATTAGATGGATGTGATCAAATATCAGATTGCTGTTGCTCACAGGTGCCTCCGTTTTCTTGCTAGTAAGTCGTGTGAGTCAAGTGTGTTTGGTCAAACCTGCTGTGTGGTTATTGTTGGCACCGGCTGTTGTTACCATGGAATCATACCGAACCATCGCCGGGGACTGGCTGCAGTCCGTCGAACGGCCCGTCGCCGCCCACATAGTGATGGGCGTGGACGTGGCCTTCGTCCAGAGTCAGTCGGAATATCATGTCGTTGTCCTGCCCGTAGCCGAGCGTCTCAGACTCATTGTGCCCCAGAAGCGTCGAGACCATCACGCGCCCGATCATGCCATGCGAGACGACGGCGATCGACGCGTGGGGCGCTTGCTGCAACTCGTCGAGGAACGGCGTAGAGCGGGCGATCATGTCCGGGTACGTCTCGCAGTTGGGTCCGCGATAGTTGAAAGGATCGGCTTGGTAGGCGGTCCATTGACTGGGCCACTTCTCAGCGACGTCGCTGTACATGTGGCCGCTCCAGTCGCCGCAGTCCCACTCCATGATGCGATCATCAAACGTGATGGGCAGTTGCAGTCGCTGATTGATGATGTCCGCCGTCTGACGCGTGCGGTCAAGTGGCGACGCGAAGATTGCATCAATACTGAGGCCTGCGAGCAATTGACCGTTGATGTCTGCCTGCACACGGCCGAGATCCGAGAGGTTGGAATTGAACTGGCCCTGCATGCGGCGGATGGCATTCCACTCGGTCTGGCCGTGGCGGACGAAATACAGTTGCTGCAAAGCGTGCTCCGTATTTTGGTGAACTTTGTCTTGGAAAGGGTTCCGTGAACCGCGACCTGCGTGATGCTCCGTGCAGCGCATGCACCCATGCTGATTTCTCAAAGGCGTGCTGGCGGCAAATTCTGAGAGAGCGCCACGTAAGGCGCAGTCGGATACCCCGACCCCGAAACTTAGGGAGGCGATCAGACCATAGGTGTGCTCGTCGGGTAAAGCTGTCAGCGGTTGTATGACGAAGTGCTCGCCGCGTGCCTTGAGGGCGAAACTGTCGCGAGCTGGCGGGGTCGTGATCGCGCACCTGCGTGTTAATGGATGGCAGGCCCGCGCGTTGTGGAAGCGGGGCAAGCTGAGGGTTCGCTTCCCGTGCCCCTTCTCATGCCCTTCTCATGCTCGTCTCATGCCCTTCAAACGCCACTCATAAGGCCCGCTCATGAGGGACCATTGATCGGACCGTTAGTGCCGGATGGCCCGTGTCGTCACGTTGATGTCAAGGCTATGTCAGGAAGCTGTCAACGAAAGCCGTCGATGCGCCCGTTTTGCCGCCGAGTGTCGGGAAATCGAGGGATTGCGACTCGATGACGTGATTCTGATCAGTTAAGGTTGCGGGTTCACTTTATCGCGCCTGAAGCGAGGACCAAGAGCTTTTGAAAGTACCGAAGTCGAAAGTACTCAAGATCGTCCTGCCGATTACCTTCTTTATAGCGGCGATCGGAATTTTTGCGGGTCTCGTCCAGTCACGGCCGGTGCCCCAGCAGGTTGTTGTAGAGCCGCCGACCCTGTTGGTAACGGTGGAGACCGCTAATCTCGAGGACGTTACCTTTGAGGTCGAATCGCAGGGCTCGGTTGTACCGCGAACCCAGACAACACTGATGTCCGAGGTGTCTGGCCAGATCGTGGAAGTATCGCCGTCATTTGTAAGCGGGGGTTTTTTCAAGAAGGGCGATGTGCTGATACGCATTGATTCGCGCAAGTACGAAACAGCGTTGAAGCGAGCGCGCGCAAATGTCGCGAAGGCAGAAACGAGCGTTGCGACCGAGAAGGCGCTGTCCGGTTACGCGCTTGACGACTGGAAGAAGCTGCAGCGTCTACAGGGCAGCAAGGGTCGGGCGTCTGACCTTGCGCTACGCAAGCCGCAGTTGCAGGAGGCGATGGCTGAGCTCACCTCCATGGAGGCATCGCAGGAAGAAGCGCTCGAAGATATGAACCGGACCGTCATCCGCGCGCCGTACGATGGCATGGTGCGCGAGAAGATCGCAGACGTCGGGCAGTTCGTGAACGTGGGTGCCCAGCTTGCCCTCACGTTTGCCGTTGACTATGCGGAAGTGCGACTGCCGATCAGCCAGTCGGACCTGCGATACCTCGATCTGGAGCGGATCGATGATCAGAAGCAGGCCTTGCCTGTGCGTTTAACCACGGTGGTCAATGGCGATGAAAGCACCTGGAGTGCCAACGTCGTCCGTTCCGAGGGGGTTTTTGATCCCAACAGTCGGGTCATGTACGTGGTGGCACAAATTTCGGATCCTTACGACATCATGGCGACGGGTAAGGACAAACTGCGTATCGGCAGTTTCGTGCGCGCACGCATTGAGGGCGTTGCTGGCGGTGAGTTGTTCCGCATTCCGCGTCACGCACTTTATCGCGGTACCACGATCTGGATCGTGGACGACGAATCCCGGATACAACCGCGAGAGCTGAGCATCGTCCGCATGGACGACGTGTTTGCCTACGCCAACGGTGGAATCGATGACGGCGATCTTTTCTGTATTACACCGATAGACCAACCCTTGCCGGGGACCCTGGTACGTTACGATGGCTGATAGTTCGATCGATCCGATGGCGTCCGGCGGTAACCACAACACGGTTGCGCCTGACGACGAAGTGCGAGGCCTGATTGGCTGGTTTGCAACGAACCATGTGGCCGCGAACCTGCTGATGTTCTTCATCATCGCGCTCGGCATTTACGGTGTCTTCATTCTGAAGAAGGAGACCTTTCCGGGGATTACCCGGGACGCGATCACGGTTAGCGTTCCTTACCTCGGTGCGGCTCCGCAGGAAGTTGAAGAAGGGGTCCTTCTGAAGGTCGAAGAGGCGATCGAAGGCATCGAGGGCCTTGGCGAGATCCAGTCGGTTGCAACAGAAGGTATGGGACGGGTGACGGTAGAGGTCCTCGAGGGCTTCGAGATGGGTGACGTGATGGACGAGGTGAAACTCGCCGTTGACAGCATCCAGTCCTTTCCGGGCGAGACCGAGCGACCGACCATCAGCAAGTTCACGTTCAGCCGTGGCGCGATCAATCTGCAGGTGTACGGCAACCTCGAAGAGTCGGCCATGAAGGAGCTGACCGACCGGATCGCCGATGAGGTGATGGCGTTGCCGGAGGTGACCTCCGCCCAGGTGATGGGCACACGGCCGTTTGAGGTGTCGGTTGAGATCGATGAGGTGACGTTGCGTGAATATGGCCTGACGTTGAGTCAGGTGTCGCAGGCGATTCGCGCGTGGTCAGTCGACATCCCAGGGGGCTCCATCCGCTCGGACTCCGGTGATATCCGATTGCGGGCGAAGGGGCAGGCCTACACGGGCGAAGAGTTCGAGAATATCATCCTGATGACGCGGCCTGACGGCACGCGTTTGCGTCTGGGTGATGTGGCGACCGTGCGGGATGCTTTTGCCGAGGTCGAGAGTTATTCGTTCTTCGACGGCCAGCGTAGCTTTGGCATCAATGTGATGGCTACCGAAGATGAGAGCGAGATTGAGATCAGTGATGCGGTGAGGCGTTATGTCGACGCGCGATCAGCGACGCTGCCGGATGGTGTCAAGCTGGAGCACTGGGCAGATGGCACCTTCTATCTGAAGGGCCGCATGGAGATGATGCTCGAGAACATGGCCATTGGCGCCGTGCTCGTGTTCTTCGTCCTGGGCATCTTTTTACATCTGAAGATCGCAGCGTGGGTACTGATTGGCCTGCCGGTTGCCTTTCTGGGCGCGTTCATGCTGATGCCGGTCGTGGGCGTAAGCATCAACGTGATGAGCCTCTTTGCGTTCATTTTGGTGCTTGGGATCGTGGTCGATGACGCGATCATCATTGCAGAGAGTGCGTTCACCGAGACCGAGAAATACGGCTATACGGTTGCCAACGTTGTGCGTGGGGCGCAACGGGTCGCCGTGCCGGCGACGTTCGGCGTGCTAACAACGATCATGGCGTTCATGCCGCTGCTCATGGTGGGTGGCATGATGCAGTCGATCAATCAATCACTCGGTTGGGTGGTTGTCCTTTGTCTGGCTTTCTCGCTGGTTGAGAGCAAGCTGATACTGCCGGCTCACCTCGCGGCGCTCAAGTCATCCCACGGCGAGAAAAAAGGCGTTGCGGACAAGGTCGATAGCTTGCTCAAGCGATTCGTGGGGAATGTCTACACGCCGTTTCTGCGCAGGGCTATCGAATTTCGCTATGCGACAGCGTCGTTCTTTTTGGGGCTGCTGATTGTCACGAGCGGACTGGTGGCGGGCGGCGTCGTGCCTTTTGTGTTCTTTCCGGAGATCGACAGCGACTTTGTGATGGCCAATATTGAACTCCAGGAAGGTGCGCCTGAGTCGCTGATCCAGGAGATCGTCGCGCAACTCGATGAGGGCTTACGCGAGATCAATGAGGAGATCAAGCAGGAGACAGGAACGGACCGGGACGTCATTGATCACATGTATGCGTCGATCAGCAACGGTAAGACGGGACGGTTCCAGGTAGAGCTGGACAAGAATGAAGGCCGGGCGGCGACGCCGAAGGAGATTGAGACGCGCTGGCGGAACCGGATTGGCGAGATTGCCGGCACCAAGGAGATGAAGTTCTCTTCGGGCATGCATATGGGGGGCGGCCCGCCGATCGCATTCAAGATGCAGGGCCGTAACTTCGAGGAACTTGAAGCTGCGTCTGCCGAGCTGGTGGCGTACCTTCGAAGCTTCGACGGTGTCTTCGAAGTTGAGAGCACGGCTGAGGCGGGCCCGGAGGAGGTACAGCTCAAGATCAAGCCAGAGGCGGAAGCGCTTGGCATCACCTTGACCGACCTCGCCAGTCAGGTCAGGCAGGCGTTCTACGGGGCTGAGGCGCAGCGCATCCAGCGCGGCGATCAGGAAGTGCGGGTGATGGTTCGCTATCCGCGCGACCAGCGCAAGTCGCTCGGCAATCTCGAGAGTATGTGGATTCGGTTGCCGGATGGACGGGAGTTGCCGTTCCATGCGGTCGCTGAATACGATCTGGAGATAGGTTACAACTCGATCCAGCGCGTAGACGGCCGGCGGACGGTGTCTGTGACTGCGAACGTGAACAACGCCGTGACGCAGCCTATGGTGGTGATGGGTGCCATCACCCGTGACTTTTTCCCACAACTGGCGCAGAAGTACCCCGGCGTTTCGAAAGATCTCACCGGTAGCTCTCGGGAAGAGCGCATGTCGCTCGGGGAAATGGGGTATGCGTTCCTTGCGGCACTGGGCGGTATCTATGCGCTGATGGCCGTGCCGCTGCGCTCCTACATCCAGCCGCTCGTCATCATGAGTGTCATCCCGTTTGGAATTGTGGGCGCCGTTGTCGGGCACATGGTCGTCGGCATTGCGCTCAACTCCATCTCCATGATCGGCATCATTGCGCTGTCTGGCGTGGTGGTGAACGACAGCCTCATCATGGTGGATTTCGTCAACAAACGCGTCGCCGCTGGCATGGGTGTGATGGAGGCGGCGATCGAGTCGGGCGGTGCGCGCTTCCGGGCGATCATGCTGACGTCGCTCACGACATTTTTCGGGTTGATACCCATCGTGATGGAATCGTCGATGCAGGCCCAGATCGTGATACCGATGGCGGTCTCGCTTGCCTTCGGGATCGTGTTCGCGACCGTGATCACCCTCGTTCTGATTCCCTGCCTGTACAACATCATCCAGGACTGGACGCCACAGCGCTGGTCACGCGAGGTGCCGGTGCTGGCGGAGACGACGGGCTAGTCTCCCAAGAATTGTCAGGATGACAATTTCGGGACAGGAAATAGTTTGGCTTAGCCATAGCTAAATTCAGGATCGCGTGAGAGGCGGCCTCATTTGACCCGTGTCTGGTTAGGCCAGGCGGGTGGCAAAAGCGGTGTTGAATTCCTTCCTGGGCACTCGTGAGCTGTTCTGGTCCCGCACACGCCATGCTTGCACAGTCAGTTTGACGCCACCAGGGTCCTGCTGCAGGCCAATCGTCATGAAGTGCTCGTGTGCGCGGCGCTTTGGATAGGCGTCAAACCACTTGCTGACGGTGCTCACTTTGCGTCGATACCTGACCGGTTGGGGATCGATCCCGGGCACATGAACGCCGCGTGGTGGGAAGTGCTTGGGTGTCCTCTTCGGGGTCGCAGTCGCAACGCCGTTCAAGAATGTGAGATTGGACAAAGGCGATGAGACCACCTCGATGAGACGGCCACCGTTGGTGCCAAGTTTCACCTCGGCGACACGACCAAAGTGGGCGTCGCCACTCAGGTACACGATGTCGTACGGGGTCGCGGCAAGCGCCTGGATGAGAGTCGCATACTGCGCCTCGTAACTACGCAGGTTTTTCTCGTCCTTGTTCTCATCAACGATTAGTGGTTGTGAGGCCAGCAGAACACCTGGGCAGGTGAGCGTCGTTGCCCAGTTCAGCACCTGTTGCATGTGCACGTCCGCCAGAAAGTAGTCACTTTCATGCCGGTGGCTGCGCAGGTCCGCCAGGCAAAATCTGATGTCGTTGCCAATCTTGAAGGTTTCAACCGGCAAAGCTCGCTGGATGTTGTCGCCACCGTCGCGGGCCGCGTTCGTCCAGGCTTTGCGCACCTTGTTGAGCCGGAGCGCTTGCAGCGTGGGGATGTTGGTCTTGTAGTTGGGGTAGTCGTTCCAGTACTCATGGTCGTCCGGGACCATCCAGGTGGCACCGCGGCTGAGGATGCTGCCGAGCGCCTGCCAATGCTCGGCATAGTCATCGGCGATGCGTTCGCGAATCTCGCTTGGCCTGAGCGAGGGGGAGTCAAAGCCGATGTTGAGATAGACCTGGTCGCCGGACAAGAACGTGATATCCGGGGTGTGCCGCGCCCCTTGCCATAAAGTGCCTTATACGATTCCGCCGCGCGGTCGCCATCTTTGTGGCGGTAATAACAATTGCCAAGTGCGATGGTGAACGGATCCTGGGTGCTACTCGGCAGTCGGGTTGGCAGCGTCGTGAATTCACCGCTTCGAAGTCGCTGAAATCCATCGTCCGTTTGTCGCTCGAAATGCGCGGTGTAGCGCGCTCCCGCCGTGAGGCCCGTAAAGGTGGCGACCTGATAGAACCTGCGAGCGTAATCCCTGAAAGGGCGCTTCCATTCGGTGATTTCGAAGGTCGCCTGGACCGCGCCGGCATTCTTGAGCACCACTGGCGCCAGGGCGGGCATTGCCAGTTGCCCAAAAAGACCCCCGACCAGATCTCGGCCGTTGTTTGCGAAACGCGATGGATCGCCAGAGACCACTTTGCTGTTGAGGTTGACATGCTCGCTCTCCTTATTTTGCTCATTGCGTCATTCCGGCGTCGAGTTACGTTATCCAGGACGTCCTGCCGGGGTCTGTTTTGTTGTTTGGCTTGATAGTCACAGTCAGCACCAACGTGTGACCGGCCAGGCCACCGCAATTGCTGGGGCCGCGACTATTCAGTGGTGCCACCTCAAGATTTCTCTCACCAGCGGAGACCTGTTCGCCACGTGATTGCCATTTCGATTCTTGGGAACATCATGGTTCGCAGTACGGATCGTAGTGTGGTTCGCGGGGTGGTAGTGGGCTGGATGGTGGCGCGTTGTGGTCTGCTCGCGCTTCAGCGAGTCGTGAATCGCATGCGGTCGGCGTAGAGTGTCATTGCAAACGGTTGCTTGTCTGCGCGCTCCCTGGACGAGTGCATTGCCGACACGGGAACTGGCGAGCGGTGCAGGGATGCACCGCCATTTTTCGCAAGCTTCTTGATCTGTAGGAGAATGCGAGTTTTGCTAGCAAACCGACTCCCAAGGACTGTCAGGATGACAATTTTGGGAGAAGAATCAGCTATTCCCACGATGACGAAGCCGACGCCTTTCCAATCGTCCGCTGGCTGCAGGACCAGGAAGTGCGTGTGTGGTGGGACGAGGGCATCAGTGGCGGTGCGCACTGGCGAGACGCGATAGCGCCGCGCATCCGCGACAGCAAGCTTTTGATTTTCTTCGTCTCTGCAAAGTGGGAAACGCATGAGATCCGGGACCGACGGGGAAGGCCGGAGTATCGGACTATCGTTAGCGGTTCAGGGGACGCCGCGCCGCGCCTTTATTGCCAACTCCTGAATGGGGGTTCGTCCAAAGTAGGCCTAAGCCGGTTCAGGCCGTTAGCGATCGTTTGCTGCCGTTAAGCCCTAAGAGTGCCAGGCTAAGCAGCGGCAGCGTTGCCGGGCCCGGTACCGAAGTACGCAAGTCATCGATGTTGATGTTGCCGGCCCCGGTGATGTTTGCAATTCGGACCGACGTAACCGCGGCATCAAAGGCGATGCCGAAGAAGTCGCCCGCTCCCGTCGGGGAAGTTACGGGCAGATCGGTGACGGTGCCGCCGGCCGTGAT
>Ga0115002_10003199_pt1 | contig 20579 bp, 12 predicted proteins | sample ArcticOcean_MG_C_8_FD_89576 | JGI IMG/M metagenome (GOLD analysis project Ga0115002, IMG submission 89576) | Marine microbial communities from western Arctic Ocean - ArcticOcean_MG_CB11_86 | ecosystem: Environmental > Aquatic > Marine > Oceanic | place: Arctic Ocean: Canada Basin | collected... | reverse complement strand
GAAATCGAAGAAGGCGAGTGGCCCGAAACGGGTGAAGTCATGATTGGCCGTTTGGCTGCCGCAAAACTTGGCGCTACGAAGGCAGAGACAGCGATTGGCCAGTCGATTTCACTGGAAGGTCGCCAGTGGAAAATTAGTGGTCTGTTCTCGGCGGGAGGGTCCGCATTCGAATCGGAAGTTTGGTGTCGTCTCGACGAGCTGCAACAAGCGATGAAACGGCAGGACCTCAGTATCGTGGCGGTTACGATGGCTCCGAGTGGCGATTTCGCGGATATCGACATCTTCTGCAAGGCACGGGTGAATGATCTCGAGTTGCAGGCAATAACAGAGACCGAATATTACGCTAAGTTGCAAGAACATTATGGTCCGGTGCGTTTGTTGGCGTGGCTCGTCGTTTCGCTCGTTTCGGGAGCGGGCGTATTCGCGGGTCTGAACACGATGTACGGTTCGGTGGTGGGGCGTATCGCGGAGCTTGCGACGCTGCAGACGATAGGTTTCGCTCGGCGATCGGTCGTTGTGAGTTTGATTCAGGAAGGCGTGTTGATGTCGGCGGCGGCGAGTCTGCTGGCCGCATTGATCGCTTTGATTTTTGTAAATGGCGTCGCCGTGCGTTTTACGATGGGAGCGTTTTCGCTTCGCATTGACAGTATGGCAGTTTTGATCGGCTGCGGCGTCGGTTTGTCACTCGGATTTTTGGGCGCGATACCGCCTGCGATCCGAGCATTGAGAATGCCTATCGTGGATGGGTTGAAAGCAGTTTAGTTACCAAGGTGGTCGCACGAAGTGGCCGCCACAACAAAGGAGATGGAAATGAAGAAGTACATTGCAACAGTAGCCGGCTTCGCGCTGGTGGCGCTGTTGGCGGGCTGCTCGCCCGAAACGTCAGATCCCACGGAGCCAATCGGCTCGACGACACCGAGCTCGAAATATCAGCTGATGGCTGATCCGGGTGGCGCAGGCGAAGTTATCAAGGTTCGGAAAAAGGCGAAGGATCAGGAGGAAATCGTAATCGTTGGGCGCATCGGCGGTAGCGAAAATCCATGGGTCGAGGGTCGCGGCGCGTTTTCAATTGTCGATTCGTCGCTCAAATCGTGCTTGGAGTGCGGATCCGAAGGTTGTCCTAAACCATGGGACTATTGCTGAACGGGTACCGAAGAACTGTCGAGTTCGACAGTATTGATCAAGATCGTCGATGAAAACGGATCACTCGTTAAGACAAACGCACAAGAACTGTTGGACGTCAAAGAATTGTCCACAGTCGTAGTTAAAGGCACTGCCAAACGGGATGATGCTGGCAATCTCACCGTGCTTGCCAGCGGCGTATTTGTACAGGAAAAGTGATGTGACCATGAATGCAGAAGTTGATCTACGCGGATTGGCAATCGATCGCAGCGACTCGGTGTCGCCGAATGTACGCATTCGGCGGCATCTGCTGACTCGCTACGTATTGCCGTTGATATTGATTCTCGGATTCCTGTTGCTGGTTGGGTGGGCGTCTCGAGATTTGATGTTCCCGCCGAGTCGTGTAAAAGTCGTACCAGTGTATGCGACGACGGCGGAGGTCCAACAAGAAGGCACGCCCTTATTCAAAGCGGCTGGTTGGATTGAACCTCGCCCGACTCCCATACGTGTCGCAGCGCTGGCACCTGGCGTCGTGGCGAAATTGTTGGTCGTGGAGGATCAGGCCGTCAAGGTTGGCGAGAGAATTGCCACACTCATCAAGGACGATTCGCAGCTCAATCACGAGGGGGCGTTGGCTGATCTCGAACTCCGCAAGGCGGAGCTTGATGAAGTCAAAGCGGCCTTTGTCGCCGCGGAGACACGTCTCAATCAACCGGTTCATCTCGAGGCGACTCTCGGCGAAGCCGAAGCGTCGTTGGCGAGGATTCAAACACAGTTGAAAGAATTGCCGTTCAAAGTATTGCGTGCCGAAGCGGACTACGACGCGATGCGAAAGGACTACGAAGGAAAGTTGGCAGCAAAGGGGGTCGTCGCAGGTATCGACATCGACATTGCCAAGAGCAAGGCCGTCTCTGCCAAGACACTCGTCGATGAGCTTCGAAACCGATTAACCTCCATGCAAGCCGAGCAGGCAGCGTCCAGTCAGCGTCGCGACGCGGTAAAAACGCAACTGGTATTGCTTGCCGACGAAACCAAGGCGAAGGATGAAGCATTGGCGAAAGTCAAAGGCGCCAATGCCCGCGTCTCACAAGCGCTCGTCGTCGTCGCCGAAGCGAAACTGCAATTGGATCGCATGACGATTGTGGCGCCTGTCGACGGCCGAATCTTTCGACTGATCGCTCACCCAGGTGCGCGAATTGGCAGTGGCATGACTCAGATGGAAGGGCACGACGGCAGTACTGTCGTCACAATGTATCAGCCCAAAATGTTGCAGGTGCGAGTGGACGCGCGGTTTGAAGATATTCCCAAGGTAAGCCTCAATCAGCTCGTCGAAATCGATAATCCCGCGCTCTCGTCGCCGTTAATCGGCAAGGTTTTGTTTGTCAGTTCCGAAGCGGATATTCAGAAGAACACATTGCAAGTCAAAGTGGAGATTTCCGATCCGCCCGCGGTACTCAAACCCGAAATGTTGGTCGATGTAACCTTCATTGCACCGGAACAAATTGCCGGCCGGGACGAGCCCACAACAAGGGTGAAGCTCTACGTCTTAAAACAGCTGATCCAAAGTGGCAGCGAAGGCTCCTTCGTGTGGCTCGCGGATCAATCGGAGGGAGTTGCCAGGAAGAGACCTGTAGAGACTGGCAGTGTCAGCTCCAATGGACTCGTCGAAATCGTCAGTGGCCTAAGTATTTCTAGTCGTATAATTTCGAGCGGAATTGACGGACTTAACGACGGAGATCGTATACAGGTGACAAGCGAAGACCCCACACTGGGAACGGAGGCGGCTATCCCGCTCAGCAGCACTTCCGCAAAACTCAACCGGCTCTCGTTAGGAATGAATCGATAATGTCACTCATCGAAATCAGAAACGTAACGAAACAATACCACAAAGGTGATGAGACCATCACGCCTTTGGATAGCGTATCCCTGAACATCGAACAGGGGGAGTTTATTTCGTTAATGGGGGCCAGCGGCACGGGTAAATCCACGCTGCTGAATCTGGTCGCCAGCATCGACAAGCCGGATAGCGGCAGTATCGTAGTGGCCGGTACCGAGATTACCGGATTGTCTCGCACGCGGTTGGCGAATTGGCGAGCGGCCAATTTGGGGTACATTTTCCAAACTCATAATCTCGTTCCCGTCCTCACTGCCTACGAAAATATTGAATTGCCGCTCTTGCTTCTGCCGATGTCTCGCAGGCAGCGTCGGGAGCGGATCGAGATCGCCTTAAATGCAGTCGATTTGCTCGATCGGGCCACCCACTATCCTCGTCAAATGTCGGGCGGGCAAGAACAGCGTGTCGGCATCGCTCGAGCGATCGTCGGTCACCCAAAAGTTGTCGTGGCCGACGAACCGACTGGCGATCTCGACTCCGCGACCTCGAATCAAATTCTCGATCTACTACAAAGGCTGAAAAAACAACTCAATGTCACCTTGTTGATGGTCACGCACGACGCCGAAGCATCCAAAGTCGCAGATAAGCAGTTTCGCTTAGACAGTGGGAAATTACTGCAGACCGGCGGTGTCGGGCACAAGTCAACGGCTGTGTAGAAGTCAGTGCGAAAGAGTAGCGCGAAAGAGTAACATGTTCAAATTTGTTCCCTACGTTTTGAAAACGCTTTGGCGACATCGCTCGCGGACGATCCTAACGGTGAGTGGTTCGGCTGTTGCGCTGTTCGTCTTCTGTTTCGTTGGCGCAGTGCAGGAAGGCATGAACGATTTACAGCGACGGCAGGAAGCGAAGGGTTCATTGATTACGTTTCAAGCCAACAAGTTCTGCCCCGCAACAAGTCATCTGCCGCAGGATTACGACCAGCAGATCGCTCGACTCGACGGAGTGCGAGACGTCATCCCAATTCAAGTGTTTACGAATAATTGTCGCGCGAGTCTCGACGTCGTGGTGTTCTATGGTGTGCCGCCCGACAAGCTGCGGACGGCCCGCGACTTTCAGCTGATTGCGGGGAACTGGTCTGAGTTTGAACAACATCAAGATGCTGCGGTTTTCGGTCGCGCGGTCGCCAGTCGTCGCGATCTCGAGGTCGGCGATAAATTTTCGATTGGCGCGCTAAGCGTCAATGTTGCAGGCATTTATACGAGTGACGATCCAGCCGAAGAGAACTACATCTACTCACACCTCGATTTTTTGCAGCGAGGTAAAGGGATGAACCTCGTCGGCACGGCGACTCAGCTGGAGATTCTGTTGCACGAAGGCGTCGACGCGGACGCAAAATGCAGGGAGATCGATGACAAGTTTCGAGGCGGCCCGGTGGAAACGGATACTCGCCCCAAAGGAGTCTTTCAAGCTAAGAGCCTCGGCGATTTGACACAGTTGATCGGAATGGCTCACTACCTTGGCTATGCCTGTGTCATTCTTGTATTGTCGTTAGTGGCAACTACGACCGTGATGTCCGTTCAAGATCGCATCAAAGAGCACGCAGTTCTGCAAACGATAGGTTTTTCGGGTCCCAGAATATTTCGGCTGGTCATGACCGAAAGTGTGCTGCTTAGTATCACGGGCGGTATCTTTGGAGTCGCAGCAGCTATGTTGATATTAAAAATCGTCAATCCGTCCGTTGGGGCGGAGGCGGTGACGATTGCCTTCACGCCGTCTTTTCGACTTGCTGCGACGGGACTCATCGTCTCTGCCGTTGCGGGACTCTTGGCCGGAATTCCGCCCGCCATCCACGCCGCCAGGGCGGAAATCGTCACGGCGTTGCGACAAGGTTAGATGGCATTCACGAAATTGCTTCGAACATCAAAGTGGTGGAGCGCGGTGACGATGGTCGCTCAATCATTATCCCCTATTCCGCTTCTAAGCCATTTGCCCATTTCAAAAAGAGTCCGTGCTGGTCAGATTGGAAACGGTTGACGTCGTTCGGCGCTTGCCACGTAATCGTTTGGTCTTTGTTGGGTAGGCTGTGAATCATTGCGGCGATGGCATTATGATCAGCGAAGCGATCTCGCTTGGGAGTCACAAGCAAGCAGGGTTTGCGTGCTAACAGCTGCAGAATGTCGTCGTAGTCCAACGGCAGTTCTGTTTCACGGCCTTGAAAAATCCCTAGTCGTGGAGTCAACGCATGCAAGTGTGATAGGTGTCTATTGTGTCCGAGACGCATTGGTGTCCAGCCGCAGAAGCAGGCCGTCCCCGCCACTCGCTGATCCAAGGCGCCAGCATACATCGCGGTTAGCGCGCCGGTGGAGTAGCCCAGCAAGTAGACTCGTTTAGAATCGAACTGTGGAATCGCATTTTGGGCGGATCCTTTGTTGTCGATTGCGAAACTGACGGCAGCTCGGGCGTCTCTTACCATCCGACCTAGACGAGACCATTGAGAGTGTTGTTCGTAGAACTCCGTTCCTTCCCGCAGCCGCAATCCGAATCCGCATTGATCGTAGGCGATGACGGCGTATCCTTGCTGAGCCAGACGGTTGTAAACGGTCGTTCCCTGAACTCCATATCCTTCGTTGTAACCGCTGTGATACGAAAGTGGATGCAGCCAGACCACGACCGGAGCGGGCTCCGTCAAGCCTGCTTTAAAGTAGAGGTTGCCGCGAACGTCGTCGCCAAAATGGATCGGAACTCGGCGTACATCTGCTGGCTTCCAGCGATCGTGAGTCATCAGGTTGGATTCCTCTGGCGTGAGAAATTCTGGTTGATTGACCTTCTCAATCGATTTTGGTTCCTCGCCTAGGACCCAGTTCACGCGTTCGACCGCCGTGGCTTTTCTATCAACGGACAAACTTGCCTTCTCCTGTCGAGCTCGCCACTGTTTCCAGTCGAAGTCGTGCAGTAGCCGCGCGGGAAAGTCTTCTTGTCGAATCGAGCCACGGCCAAACGACAGATCGATCCAGTCCAAGTTTCGTTTGCGGTCGGCGGCTGTGATCGGTTCGGATTTAGGGCCCGACGAATGACCGCCCGCTCGATAGTCGATGCGAAGGTTGTTTTCCGCCCCCAGGAATCGATAGACGCTCCGACCCTGGAGATAGGCCTTTTCGACGGCGAAGGTTGGTTCGGATCCGTCGGTATAAGCTGTATGGATCAAACAGTGGCGGGGCGCGATCAAGGCGTACCAGCCGTGAGCGTCAATTGGCAATTCGTGTTCGCGTCCTTGAAAACTTCGCAGCGATGGCAGGAACCACTGCGATGGGAAATCAGCTGGAGCTTCCGCATAGGTATTGCGACTGGTGAGTCGATAGGGAGAGGATCCAGGCGAACCGGGACTGCGGGCTACCACGCAGGTAATTCGAGGATCGAATGCTGCGGCAATCATCGATTGTTTGCCGTATCGCGAAAACCCAATAATCGCAATCTGCTTGGGAGCGATGCGGACAGTACTTTCTTCGCTCAGCAAATAATCGATACATCGACTGGCCAGCCATCCCTTAGCGCTGATCTCCGTCCACTTTGCTTGCGGGTACTCTTTGCGAAAGTTTTCCCAGACGCTTTCGTATCCTCGGTAGTCATTCTCTCGGTGATGACTATCGACTCCAGGATAGAGGCAAACGGAATACCCCCGAGCAATTGCATCTTCGGCCCAAAACCTCTGATAAAACCGCGGCGCCGTCAGCAGCAGAGGAAACGGTCCCTCGCCCGGCGGACTCCAGACCGCCATTTCAAAGGACACTCGATTGGGAGTGGTCAGAGTAACTCGAATCCGACGACGTAGAGTACCATCCTTGTGCGTTTCATTGGAGACGATCTCAGTCTTCGCGATCTGCGGCGTCTCAGTGGGAAACGAACCCACAAAATGCTTAGTTAGCAACGATCGAATCTCCGCTCGGCGTTCTTTCCAATCCGCTGGCGTTGTCACTTTGCGACCATCAACAAATTCCATTAACTGCGGCAAGTCGTTTTGGGAAGTTGGTAGTTCTTCAGCCGAACTCAAAGATAAGTTTACTAGGATCGCAGTGATAACGATAAGTACGTGTTTCATGGTGCGCTTTTCGTGCTGGTAGTTCCAGAGCGGTTAATCTCGAGCACCAAGATACGTGAAAGTACACGCCAAACAAAGTGAAAAAGAAGCAACAAGTGTTTTGACCACACGAGGCGAAGGAATTCTGGATTAGTGACCTCGCTCGCTGCGGACGAGCATCAAGCACCGTTTGCGTTCTCTTGATTCGTATAATTAGAGTGATTCGTGGTGCTCGTCTCTTCTAAAGTGGATTTGGTTGAGCACCACGAATAGCACGAATGACACTAATAGTCTTGCGCGAAGGCGAGGTTGTTTTGTTGCACCAATATAGAGTGTGATTGGGAGTGCTGTTCACCGATCGCGTTCTATTGATTCGTGTAATTAGTGGTGCTCATCACCGAAAAGCGGATTTGAGCATCTCCGCGGCAGACGATCAGTATTGCTTGAGATCACTTTTGGTGGGTAAACTCCCTGCTATGAAATGGCGAAAGATTCTACGCGTACTGGGTGTGGGCAGTCTGCTCGGGCTAATTGTCTTTGTTGTCGTGGCATGGATTGTTGGCGGCTCTCTCATCGCTTCTACAAATTGTGATGTTGGACCTCCGCCAGCTGCTTGTCAGTCGTTGCAACTACCATTGCGAGCGATTCAGGGTCTCGTATCGCGACATGGTACATCCCAACAAAGGGCGCCAGCGCTACGATCGTCTTGTTGCATCCGATCCGCGGTACTCGGCGATCCATGCTAGGGCGTGCCCGACTGTTTCACGATGCTGGATATTCCATTGTCATGGTCGATCTGCAAGCTCATGGAGAAAGCGCCGGAGAGAGTATTACGCTCGGACATCAAGAAAGACACGATGTCGTGGCTGCAATCGAGTTCGCTCGGGAAAAGAACCCGCAGCATCGCATTGGAGTTGTCGGTCGTTCACTTGGCGGTGCCGCTGCCTTGCTCGGATCTCCGTTGGATATCGACGCGCTGGTGGTGGAGTCTGTATATCCGACAATTTCGGAGGCCGTTCACAATCGGATCGCGATGCGTGCAGGACCGTTAGCATATGTTTTGTCTCCCACTCTGCTGTGTCAGCTGCGGCCCCGTTTGGGGATTTCGTTGTCCGAGTTGCGACCCATCGACCATATCGCCGAATGCGGATGTCCTGTTCTGGTCGCCAGCGGTGAGCGCGATCGCCATACCTCAATGAAAGAGACTCAAAGGCTTTACGAAGCTGCCAATGAGCCGAAGCAACTGGCGGTCTTTAAAGGAGCTGGACACATCAACTTGATGGATCATGACCCCGAGCAGTATACGGACGAGGTGTTAGGTTTTCTCAACACTTACCTAATCGTCTCGCCGCCCGCTGAAATCGACTTTTGATTCCAAGTGACGCTTCTATCGCATATCATGCAGAGCAAGCCGATCGCTATTTGCTAAACGCTATGAACGGTTTGTGTATGGTCGATCTAGGACAACTCCAAGTGGATAACTGCGATGAAACTTCGAAATTCCCTTTTCGTTTCTATGCTGTTCGTCACCGCCAGTATGTGCTCGGCGAGCGAACCCGAGCTCAAACCGGCCGTCCGTTTGGCACTGGACGCATCGAGGTTGCAGGGCTGGGTGGCGCCAGAGGTTGTGGACTGGAACAACGACGGGCTAAATGATCTGGTCGTTGGGCATTTCTCGGGCGCCGTTTTTGTCTATCTAAATCGAGGTTTTGGAAAGAACGGCCTCGTATTTGAGAAGGTCGATATTAGACGTCAAGACAATCTCGCCAGCGGTGGTAAACAGATTTGGGCGTGGCGATTCAATAAGGCAAATTGTGTTTGCCCAGGGCCCGGTCGAGTCAGTCCCCGCGTTTTAGATTGGGACAACAATGGTAAGAAAGACTTGATCTTGGGTGACGGTCGCGGCGCTCAAACTCGAGTTTGGCGAAACATAGGTACTGACAAAGAACCGTTGTTCTCGACTCACCATCTTCAATACTTGCCCCCAGACGCCGGCGTCAGACCGTATCACGAAACAGTCCAACCATTCATTGTCGATTGGAATCGAGACGGCAAAAAAGATCTGCTGATGGGCCGCAATCGAGGCGCCTATATCTACATCAACGAGGGAGAGGACGCATCGCCCAATTTCGATTTTGACCGCGCACGCTTGGGTTCTGAAATTCGCGATCTGTTCCCTGTCGAGCGCCTTAGCCCAGTCGTGGTCGATTGAGATGGAGACGGCAAGAATGATTTGTTGGTCGGAACGCCGCGCGGCGAAGTGTGGTTTGCTCGCAACGTCGGTTCACCCGTTCAGCCAAAGTTTGACGGGTACATTCCAGTCAGAGCTGGAAACAAAGAGATCAACATCGGATCGGAAGCTCGAATCGCAATCGCCGATCTCGATGGCGACGGTCGTCGGGATTTACTGGTCGGCGGCGACAACGGTGTGGTTCGCTTTTTTCAAGCGACTCATCCCGATCCAATTGCTCGCAGCAGGTACGCGCGAGTCAATCGAGACGGGGCGGTTCGGGTCGATCTAATCGGAACGGACGATGCGGGGAGGACTCTCGAATACAACACGGTCACACAGCCGAAATTTGGGTCTCTATTTGAGACCGAGTCCAGTTTAACCTACAAACCCAGGAAGGGATTTACTGGACGGGATCAATTCACTTTCGTCGTTGCGACTGGTGAATTGCATTCGCCGCCGGCAACTGTGACGATTGATGTCCAACCTCCAGAAACGTCACCAACAATCACAGTTCATCCTCAGGGCAAGTTCATTGGCGTCGGCCAACCGACGAGTTTTCGAGTCGCCGTTTCTGGCCGGAAGCCCTATTCGTACCAATGGATTAAGAACGGTACGGCTATTCCCAACGCAACTGGCCCCGGCTATTTCATCCGGGAAGCAAGGGAAAGTGACAGCGGCGCGTATTCGGTAGCGGTAAAGAATTCGCTGGGAGTCGTCACGAGTCGCTCTGCCCGGTTCGATGTGAAGCCGTTTCCAAATGCCGCCGACAATGTGCCCATTATCGACATCAAGGTTGTCTCTCATCTGATTGAACCGGCAACCGCGGGCGTCCTAAAGTTAACTCGCAGCGGAAACACGACGCGAGCAGTTACCGTTCGTCTTGCATCTCGAAGAGCGCATGATCCCGTGGTCGCAGACATACATTATGTACCTATTCCAAAGTCCGTCACCTTCGAGGCCGGACAGATGACGAGGGAGATTGAAGTCCAGCCGATCGACGATACGCTCGTAAACGGTCAGCGAATGTTGACCTTCTTGATCGTGCCCAATCCAGCCTATCGACTCGCCAGCAAGTCCGCCGCAGTCCAAATGAAATTTCACGACGATGATTGTCCGCAAGTCAGCATTAGTGCGGTCGAAGTCGATACGCAAAACGCGAATGGAGAGCGTTCATTTAAGGTCACCGCATTCCCGCCGCCGAAACGCGATACGGAAATTGCGTACTCCATCGGCGGAACGGCGGTTGCTGGAATCGATTATGAAATGGTGCCTGGCACTGTTGCGATTGCGGCTGGCCAGTCTTCAGCATTGATAACGATCACGCCTTTTCGTCAATCCAAAGATTCAACGGCAAAGACAGTCGTTGCCACACTTCAGCAGCGTCGATTTACGTTTTTCGATTTCTATGGGTATCTAACTGAAGGAGGGACGCGTACGGCGAGCGTTCAGATCTCGGGCAGCTCCGCGAGTCGGCTGCCACCCGAAAAAGTAACGTTCGCTAATAGGCCTGACGTGGAGAAACTTCGCCGCGAAGTAGCGAAACTCGGGTGGATCTATTTCACCGGACGATCGAACGATGCGAAAAGTGACTTCGATATTTTCGTCATGCGACCCGATGGTTCCGAGCTGCGCAATTTAACCAATACACCGCAATACGATGAACACTCACCACGCGTGTCTCCCGGTGGAAAGAGGATGCTGTTTCGGCGGTTGCCTAAATCGGGAAAGACGGACCGGTCAATCTGACTCAGCAGGACGTCGGGACTAAGGCGATTCGCACTTGGCCTGCAGCTGGAGTACTCGTGATGGCCAATTCCGATGGCAGCGATGCCAAACAGTTTGGCGGCGAGGGCGAGTTCGGTTGGGCGAGTTGGGGACCGAAAGGAAAACGAATCGCCTGCCTCGAAGAGTCCCCTGCGACAACCGAGGAAAAGGACGTTCAACGAAAGCGGTCCCATCGAATTTTGATTCGCGACGCCGACACGTTGGAGGTGATCAAGTCGCTCCCTTCGGCGGGAATTTCCCGGCAGGCAGTTTGGTCGCCGGACGGCAAGTGGATTGGCGGTCCCGCCAATATTCCTCCGGGTAAAACTCGCTTGAGCAAAGGCTACGAGTATCCGCTCGGTTTTGGCAAGATGGCCGCCGTCGATATCGAATCGGGTAAACGGCATTCCTTGGCACAGTTTCCGGATTGGTCTCCCGTCTGGGCTACCGATTCTGATGGCGATTGGTTCCAAGGTGGGACGCCACAGATGCTGCATTCGGCAAACAACTACGGAATCTGCCCCGCCTACTATTCCATGCTGTGGCGAAGCGGACTCGAACGAGAACCTTCGCAGCTTGTGTTTGCCGAGTACATGAAACACATTTGGGGCGGTTGCACATCGCCCGACGATAAGTACGCCGTCTTTGTAATCGGTGGCCACTCGTGGCCGTTACACGGGAAGTTGGCGATCGTGCGATTGGCTGATACGCCCATCGCCCGCGGGCAGTCGCCGCTATTTCACGAAGTGTTGGCCGATCTCTTTCCGCAGTTGAAAAGGGGCCCTGTGTTAGATTTGTCTCACGTGCGGGAGGCCTTTGATCCACATTGGACGCGAACGGGAAATTAGCGCCGTTCTGGCATTGCGCCGTTGGATGCCAGTAGATTTGCAACGTCGGTCCAGCCTAATGACTTGGCGAGGTCGAGTGAGCGACTGGTTGACCTCTCCCACGGAGGGTTCTGCTAATGTAGGGTTGACGAAATGGTGGCGTATGGCGACAACAACATTCATGTTTTGTGCTCGACTCGTGGTGGGAATTGACTTGGTCGATTCCTCATCACTTCATGTTCACTTGGAGGCCTTGTAATGGTAACGCCGGAGCGTAATTACGCTGTCATTACTGGTGACCTCGTTGGTTCGACAAAGCTGACTCCCGACGAACTCTCATTAGCTCGGGAGCGTTTCCGCGACGCCATCGTCGTAGCTCGTCGTTGGAATTTGGGAGTCAAGATCAGCGAACTGGATTTCTTTCGTGGAGATTCGTGGCAGTTGTTGGTCCACGACCCAACGATGGCTTTACGTCTGGCGGTTTTTCTACGGGTATCGTTGTTATCGATGTCGTTGGCGGATTTACTAGAACGAAAGAAATTCAAAGCCGACACGAGGCTTTCGATCGGTATCGGACCAGTAGAAACTATTTCGAATGATCGTGTTTCGCTCTCCCAAGGAGAAGCTTTCGTCCTTTCTGGACACAATCTCGACCGTCTGTCGGGCCACTCCAATATGGCCATTGGGGTTGCAGATGGTTTGGATCACGCAAATGTCGAATGGTTACCAGTAGTCGTTCAACTTCTCGACTCTCTAATTGGTGGTTGGACAACGCGTCAAGCCGAGACGATCTGTCTAGTTTTGGATCCTGAGCCGCCGCAACAAGACGAGATCGCAAAGTTGCTTAATACTAGCCAACCCGCTGTTTCCAGGTCTCTTTTAACTGCTAAGTGGGATGCTATCGAAAGAACCATCAAACACTTTAAAAAACTCGATTGGGACTCTGGAAAAGGTAGTTAAATACGCAACCATTATGTGTAAATATAACCAAAAATCGCTATATTGAAATATAGCCTAAACACGCCATGTGGAATGAAAATACGGATGTCATAACGTCTTATATGTAAACAGATTACATGCGAATATGGATTGCAGTACTAAGCAGAATGGCAAAAAAACGCTATTGAAACCCACAACGGCAGATAGGAATTCATGGCACAAACATTCATCGCATCGCATTGCTGACCGCCCACCTGCTTGGCGACTTCATTCTCCAATCCGCCAACATGGTGAAAAACAAAAAGCGATTAAGCATACTTCTTACGCATGTGTTGTTAGTGACACTGGCATCGTTTGTCGCTCTAGGCCAATTTCACTGGCAACTGCTTGCCGGCGTATTTGTCACCCATGTGATCATCGATGCGATCAAGATCTTTGGCATGAAGGACGACTTTCGCTCCTTCGCCATTGCTCAAAGCATTCACCTCGCCGCGATCGCCATTTTTTCCAAGCTCTGTCCAGGAGTCATATCCGCAGGGTGGTGGAATAGCTGGCTAGGCGCCGCGAATCTTCATTGGTATTTACAGACCAACTGCGTAATATCGGGACTCATACTGCTAATCCCAGTCGGCGGAATCCTGATCGGAAAATTCACCGAGCCCTTTTCTTCTGAGATTCGAAAGAACAAAGTCCTCACCGGGGAATCTAAACCAGAAGATAATGACGCGATGGTCGATGGCCTAACGAATGGTGGCAAGTATATTGGATGCCTTGAGCGCTTGATGACAATGATACTGATACTCATCGGGCAACCCACTGGAATCGGATTCGTCATCGCGGCTAAGTCGATTCTTCGCTTTGGAGAGATCAAAGAATCGAAACATCGAAAAGTAGCAGAGTACATCATAATCGGCACATTTCTCAGTTTTGGCTGGGCTCTTTCTGTATCTGTACTAATGCAAAAAGGGATTGAATATTGGAGTCCACCAATAGACACCGATCCCAAGCCTTTAAAGGTAATTATTGAGCCCGCCGAAAATAATGTTGCTCCGCCGCCCGTTACTCCCTAACAGGTAAGCGGTTTTCAAATCGCACCTTTCCATCGACGCTGTGGAATTTCATGGTGAGAGTCGGTTCGTCTTCTTGGCGTTCGCACGTCACGGAAAGGAAACCGCCCGCGACTTTGAGGAAGCGATGGTAGTCCTTGCGGAAGTCGCCCTTGGACCAGCCGCCCGCATGGGCATCACTTGCTGGACCACACGAGTATTCTCGCAAACCGGTTTTAGGGTCGACGGAGTGATACTGCCAGTGGCGATCGCCGCACACGACGATTGTATTCTTCAGGCTAGAGAGAAATGTACGGACATCATCCCCCTCGGTTTTGAAATCGATATTCGAGTGATTGTCGTGTTTGTTTTTTACGCGATCAGGTCCGACGATCGGAGTAGGGCTGATCAGTATTCGAAACGTTGCAGTGGATTTCGTCATCGTTTCTTTCAGCCACTTCTTTTGGTCGACCCCCCAGATCGTCTTGAAGGGACCGTCTTCGGCGGTATTGGGGCTCCGGAAATCGCGTCCTTCGACCATCCAGATTTGGAAGTCCTTGCCGCAGCGAACCGTACGATAGGTTTTGTCACCCATCGGGACTTGTTCCCGAAACACGCCGAGACCCTGTTCGAATGTGAACGTGCCTTGGAAACCCGTTTTCAAACTGGGCCAGCAGTCATTTGTCCAAGTGTCGTGATCATCTTTGATGAAATAGCTGGCGACCTTTTTGTGAAAGCGAACGTTTGACGGCAGTCCATAAGTACGTTGCCAATGATATCGAGCCTCGGCGATGTTGGTCGTGAACAGGTCGTAGTAAATAATGTCGCCCGTGTGGACAAAGAAATTTGGCTGCAGTGGCAGCATGCCATCGTAGACCTTGTAGCCGCGATCGTTATCGCGATGATGAAACTGCTGGCCAGTGGAGACGGTGAACACGACTTTGGCTGGATCGTCGCTGGCCGCTGCCGTCCTAAAGCTGCCCCGCGTCGTCACGCCCTTGTCGTCTTCGTTCTTCGATTCAACGAGGACTTTATATTTCGTGTCGGGACTGAGTTCGCTCAACTTGAATTGATGCGTGAAATCCTTCGTTTCGTTGACCGGATGCCATTGAGTCCATTTCCAATTCAACGTTTCCGCGGATCGATATCCAATTCGAGTTTCGCCACCTATACCCGGCGCGGCGAATGCAACGTCGGCGATTGTCACACCAGCCGGGTATTTCGTCCAACGACGTTTGATAGGCCATCGATCTGGATTGGGGTGATTTCCTGGGTAATCGGGAGTCACCTCGTGTTTCTCTTCGACCATTGCATAGGTCGGTCCCTGCGGCGAGTTTTGCGTTGCTCGTTGTGTCAGCCGAGTCCAAACGATTGCGGAAGTCGCATCCACTTCGCCCACCTTGAATCCGTTTGCTTGAAACGGTGCCTCCGCTTTCGCATGAGCTGTAAGAAGTAGGACGAACGCCGCCAGTACTAAAGCAGCAATTTGTCGCCGAATGAGTTGGGAAAGAGCCAATTGGATATTTGGTAGAGTCGTCATGATGGTTCCAAAACGAATGCCCGTTTGAAATGGGCGAATAGATTTATGTCACTTACGAGTCAGTGATTGTCACACGTTATTATTGCGACGGCAAGTTCCCTGTTGAGCGGAGCCAGTACACTGTTGATAGATCAAGCGATTCTTGGCGTTTCCGAGTCGGTTTTGGTAGTATATATCGAATTGAAATCGCCCTTCGGCATTGCCAGTCGCCTTTCTCATTCGAGCGCCGCCTACATGTCAAATTCATTGTCTGTCAAGAGTCAGCGTCGGGGTAGGGTCCAATCACATGGTCGAATCAGCAAGCGGCGGTTACTTAAACTCGAGCAACTGGAACAGCGGAATTTGCTAACGGTTTTGATCAATGAAGTCATGCCCGACAACGGTTCTTCTCTCACCGATGGCGACGGAAATAATTCTGATTGGATTGAGTTCCTAAACAGTGGGCCGCAAGTCGATCTCGCCGGATGGCACTTGACCGACGACCCAAATAACCTGACGCAATGGACGTTCCCATCGACTTTGGTGGATGAAGGCGAGTTTTTGACGGTCTTTGCCAGCGGCACGGGCGTTCCCGACACCACTGGAAATTTGCACACAAACTTTTCGTTGAGTGCCAGCGGTGAATACTTAGCGCTGATCGAGCCGGATGGAACAACAGTGCATTCTGAGTTTACTCCTCAGTTCCCCGCCTTGCCGGAGGACGCTTCTTATGGCTTGGGAACTCATGATGCGGTTGAATTGGCAACGACAGATTCGGCTAGCACGTTTCATGTCCCCGGCGACTCCTCTCTGTCAACTCTTTGGACGAGCGAAACATTCGATGATTCCGGCGCGGAGTGGAGCGTTGTGACGGCCTCCGTTGGCTTCGATGTCAACGCGCAGGAGGCGCTGATCCAACAGTGGGATTTCGAGAACGGCGACCTGGATGGGTTTCAAACGGTATTCGGCGCGGCGTTTGACAATCAGCCGACCTTTGGCGATAACCCGAACGCCCGCGGTTGGCCGGTCAGCAATGTGCAAGGAAACTTCTTCGTTGGTACGTACGAAAATCGGCCTACCTCAAACGATCCAATTGCGGGCGTTCAAGGCGACGGTCCAACTGGTGTCGTGGAAACCGATTCGTTTGTAGTTGCCCAAGACGCTCGGCTTGAGTTCTGGATTGGCGCTGGCAATCATCCTTGGAACGCTGCCTGGGATCCAGACTCGGTGATTGGCGTGGGGAATTTCGTCGGCATCAACCTCGAACGAGAAGTTGCAGCGGGCGATTGGGAAATGTTACAAACCGCCACCGGAGCCGCTACCGAGGTTATGTCGGAGGTCGTGTGGGATCTCACCGCTCACGCCGGCGAGACTGTGCGACTGCGGCTGTACGATCTCAATAGTGGCGGTTGGGGCCATCCGAATTTCGACGACATACGCTATTTCGGGATCGACAAATCGTTTGCGACTGATGTCGAATCTCTCATGCATAATCAAAACGCGACGGGTTACCTGCGGATTCCTTTCGACGTACCAGATGTTACAGCGACTCACGATACGTTGATCTTCGACGTCAGTTACGATGACGGTTTTGTCGCTTACATAAATGGAGCGAGGGTCGCCGACCGAAACTCGCCGGCAATCGCCGCTTGGAACGACTCGGCGACAGCGGAAGCCAGCGCCGTCGAATCCATCGATCTATCAGCAGCTATTCCCTCGTTGAATGTGAATGGCGCCAATGTGTTGGCCATTCAGTTGCTGAACTTTGATGCATCCAACGAGGATGCGCGCCTCGATGCCGAATTGACTTTGGAGAGCTCGGCAACTCGTTTGCGTTATTTCCCCGTTCCAACTCCGGGCGAAGCCAATAACGAAGGTGTTGCGGGGTTCGTCAGCGACACTAGCTTTAGCGTCGATCGAGGTTTCTATACGAGCGGCTTCGACGTCGAACTGTCCACGTTGGATCAAGATGCGACGATCCGCTATACGCTCGACGGCAGCCCGCCTACTGCCACAACGGGTCAGCTATACGCCGGCCCGATTACGATCAGTACAACCACGGCATTGAGAGCGGCTGCGTTCAAAGACGATTTCGAGGCCAGCAACGTCGACACGCATTCGTATGTGTTCCTCAATGATGTCATCGATCAACCTGCGGATCCAGCTGGGTTTCCAACGAACTGGAATAACTACAACATCGGACCGACCGCTTCGCTTGTCCCAGCTGACTACGAAATGAGTCCAGCAATTGTCGCCAGTCATGCGGACACGATTATTGACGATCTGCTATCGCTTCCCACGCTGTCAATTGTGACCGATGTCGACGATTTGTTTGGATCGGCAGAGGGCGTGTATCCCAATCCATTTATGACGGGTGAAGGTCGCGAGAAGACCGTGTCTGTAGAATGGATCGAAGAAAACGGGCAACGTGAATTCCAACTCGATGCCGGTTTGAGGATTACAGGAGGTTGGAGTCGCCATTTCTGGGCGACTCCAAAGAAGTCGTTCTCGCTCCGCTTCCGTCGCGATCACGGCGGGCCGCCCAAGCTAAACTTCCCAGTGTTCGACGGTAACCAAGCAGATTCCTTGGTCCAACCTGCTGAGCAGTTTGAGATTCTAAATCTGCGTGGGGTGTTCAGCGACGCTTGGCCCGACGCTGCCAACTCGCCTCAGTATCTGCGGGATCTAAATACACGATACTCGCAGCTCGCCATGGGACAACCGTCGTCACACGGCACGTGGGTTCACCTTTATCTGAACGGATTGTATTGGGGAATCTACAACCCCTCGGAACGGCCGGACGCGTCGTTCGCCGCATCGTACGGTGGTGGTGATGAGTCGGAATACGACGCGATCAAACACGCTGGCCTGTGCGCGCCGGGGTGTGCGGTTAACAATCAGTACGAAGTTGTCGATGGCGATAATGTTGCCTGGCAATCGGCCTTGAGTCTCGCTGCCAGTGGCCTGTCTGGTGATGTTGAATACGAACAGTTTAAACAGCTGGTCGATGTTGAAAACCTCGCCGACTACATCATCTTGAATCACTACGTGGGTAACGTCGATTGGCCGCACAAGAATTGGTACGCCACCAGAAAGCGCGAAGCCGGCGCCGGCTTCAAGTTTTATGCGTGGGATTCCGAATACACGTTGGCCAACGTCAATACGAACCGACTGGGGGTCAACAACGCCAACACGCCCGCGGCACTCTACAACGCCGCTCGGCAGAACGCAGACTTCGTTCGCACGTTTGGCGACCGAGTTCACAAACATTTGTTTAACGATGGCGCGTTACAGCCCGCCGCCAATATCGCTCGGTATACCGAATTGGCGGGCCATATCGAACAAGCGATTCGAGCCGAGTCCGCTCGCTGGGGTGACAACGGCGGGACTCGCAAAGGAGCGACGAACTTTACCTATGCGGGGAACTGGGTGCCGACTCGCGATGGTATTATCGACAACTACTTCCCCAATCGACACGACATCGCATTGAACCAATTGCAATCGGCCGGACTCTATCCCGCGCTCGCGGCTCCCACATTCAGTCAACACGGTGGTGTCGTCCCGGTGCTCTATGATCTGACGATCGCGTCGGCTCCTGGAACGATCTATTACACCACTGACGGCACGGACCCTTACGACGATGGCGTGTCCGCGGGTGCCCTTGAATATACCGGACCGATTACCATTGGCGAGAATACGCGAGTTCAAGCCCGCTTGTTTAGCGGCGGGCAATGGTCGGCGCTCACTGCCGCTGATTTTGCCGTCGATTTCGTTGAACCACTGCGTATCACGGAGCTAATGTACAACCCTACGAATTCCGACGATACGGAATACATTGAAGTGCAGAATATCGGTGACGATCCGTTGCAACTCGGGGGCATGCAGATCAATAGCGGCGTCACTTTTGAATTTCCCGCCATGGAACTGGCGCCCGGAGCCACGACGCTCATCGTTCGCGACATTGCCGCCTTCACCTCTAAGTACGGCGTAGTTCCGTCGATCGCCGGCCAGTACGTGGGGCAATTGTCCAATTCCGGCGAAGCAATCCGATTGGTCGACGATTTCGGGCAGACGATACTCGACTTCGAGTACAAAGATAGCTGGTACCCGATTACAGATGGCCTCAGTTTTTCGTTGGTGATCGTCAACCCGTTAGCAGAACCTTCGACCTGGGGCGACCGCTTGAGTTGGCGTCCGAGCGGCGATCTCGAGGGTTCGCCAGGCAATGTCGATGTAACCGCTTTGCCGCTTCCCGGCGACATTGTCATCAACGAAGTACAGACGCATACCGACGTCGCGCCGGGCGATTGGATCGAATTGCACAACACGACGAATGATCCAATCGACATCGAGCATTGGTTTATTACCGACGATAGCGAAAATCCACAAAGTGGCCACCAGATTTCTCTGCCGTTGACGATACCGGCAAACGATTACATCGTGCTGAACGAAGACGATCACTTTGGCGTTTTGGCTGATCCCGTAAGTGGTTTTGGTATCAGTGAACTCGGCGACGAAGTGTCGTTGGTTGCCGCCATGGATGACGGGGAGTTAATGGGCTTCCAAGTGGTTCAAGATTTCGGTGCGGCGGAGAATGGAGTGCCGTTTGGTCGATATACGACGAGTGAAAGTCGAGTCGTCTTTGTTTCCCTCGTCGCGCCGACTTCGGCTGCAGCCAATGCATTGCCACTGGTCGGTCCCGTTGTGATTAACGAAATGATGTACAACCCTGCGGAGGGCGGCGATGAGTTTGTCGAGCTGCATAACATCACAAGTAACGCCGTTCCACTTTATGATCCGGCCAATCTGCAAAACACTTGGTCGTTTTCCAATGGGATTGATTTCACGATCCCGGTCGGCATCGACTTGCCAGCAAACGGATATTTGCTGGTCGTTCCGATCGACCCCGAGCAATTCAGAACAACACATGGATTGCCAGCCGAGCTAATGATCCTCGGACCTTACATCGGAAGTCTCAGCAACGGGGGTGAAGCTGTAGAGCTGACCAAACCTGGAATGCCTGAGCCGGACGGATTTGTCCCGCAAATACTTGTCGACCGAATTCGGTTCCGCGATACCGCGCCTTGGCCTTTGGATGCGGACGGTTTAGGGGCGTCTTTGGAACGAATCGTTTCGACGGAATACGGTAACGACCCCATCAATTGGATGGAAGGAAGTTTTGGCGGTTCGCCCGGGGCGCTCAATATCGGTATCGATACG
>Ga0115002_10003197_pt1 | contig 20595 bp, 24 predicted proteins | sample ArcticOcean_MG_C_8_FD_89576 | JGI IMG/M metagenome (GOLD analysis project Ga0115002, IMG submission 89576) | Marine microbial communities from western Arctic Ocean - ArcticOcean_MG_CB11_86 | ecosystem: Environmental > Aquatic > Marine > Oceanic | place: Arctic Ocean: Canada Basin | collected... | reverse complement strand
ACCGCACCGGCGGCTTGAGGGTTGAGCAGCACCTGTTCGATAAACCGATGCTCTTTCAACAGCGACACGGGCTCGTTTTCTTCAACAAAATCGGTGACCCATTGGTTTACAGCGTCCGGCACGACGGCTTCACAGATGAGATAGCCGTTTTTGCAGAACGAAAGTACTTCCGAATCGGTTAAGGTGTTCTGGACGTTAGACGTGTCCATCGGTTCCTCCGGCTTGTATATTGTATCGTACGTTATACTTTTGACGATAAAAAGCAGGTCAACCTGCACAGTGCTGAGACGACAGCCATAAATAGGAAAATAAACCCATGAAAACAACACTTATTGCCACACTTGAACAATGCATCGAAAACCAACGCGCCGGCACACTGACCGAACAACAACTGTTTGATGTGCTGGCCAGCGTTAAAGAGGCCTCCCTAAAATGCCAGGATCTCTTGTACCTCCAGGCCAACAACACGGCGGTGACCAGCCAGGTGGTCGGCATATCGATGGTGCAGAACGGGGAAATCGTATCTGACTTGCCGGATGCGGACCAATGGCCGTACAAAACGGTATTGGACGCGATACGGGATGGATGGCGTGTGATCTCTTTCCCGAATCAGGCCCTTATGCTGGACGAATCACGTACTTACGGACTCGGGTGTGAATTCGTGCTCGAGAAGTTTTCCTGTGATAATAATGGGTCTCGACAGGCCTGATTCCACCGGTCCTCCGATACCACCGTGCTTCGCACTGCTCAAGGGTTAGTCGGAGATGTGATCACCATAACGACCATCTGGTCGACGCCCGTGTTTTCGATGCCATGTTCACACCAGGCAGGCAGATAGATGAAATCACCTTTTTTGATGGGACGGGGTCCTTTGGTGAAGTGCATGATACCCGCACCTTCCAACACGGCATACACTTCTTCAGGCTCATGAGAACCGAATGCGACCGTGCCTTGCGGCGGTACATACAACATGGTGACACCGACGTTGCGCGACGGTGCGTTCGGGTTGGTCGGATGTACCACGCGGACGGCGGGTGCCTCACACGGCTCGAACAGGATCGGTAATCCGTCCTGTACTGTCACGATCTTAGGCTCCGGCGGCACGGCGGGCTTGGGAATGGTTGGGGCCGGTGCTTCGTGTGCGTACCCGGTGTAGCGTTGATATTTTGCCATTGATCTGTTGCTCCTTTCATGAAGCATGGTGTACGAGCCTACCGGTAAAACAGCAAGCAGGGTTTCAGGTACGGCTTCGATGCCTCTGCTTCCCCATATCCACTGAACTCCGTATCGGTCACATTTTTAATCCGTAATTTTTATCTGCTCGATGCCTTTCTTTACTTGAGCGTCTCTATCAAGGCTTCTTTTCCTGTATAATACAGGGCGGTTGATGCCGGTGACAGGTTGACCTGAAACGCCGATACATGGCGGGCTAAAACCCGCTCGTTGTACAGATCGTAGACCACCTCGACCTGACCGGGCAGGTTGAACATGCGCGGTCCGCCAGATACGGTATGTACACTGAGTAAGTCCGGCGTAGCATAGAGTACATCGCCTTCTTCATTGTATAAATGAACCCCGGCGTACCGGGCAATACCCCGCAGTACCGGGGCCGGAATATCCGGAGACGCCATATACACCGAGTGCCATGAAGCGGACGGCGTGTCGGCCTGGAACGTCTTGACACCGAACCCCGGTTTGCATCTGCCCAGAGAATATACCATCTGCCCCAATGTGGTCGCCTCTGGATCTTCAAGATGGAACAGAGGGCCAATCGGGTTAGTCGAGCCCCAGAACCAATCCTGGGGTAAACCCTGGGTGATCGGATGCGTAAAATTGGTTACATGCATGAGTGGTCCCCACGGGCTGTCGCCCTGCCCGAAGTGAAACCCCGTCAGATCTGTCATATAATCGGTATGAAAAGGGGGTTGATCTTCGCCCGCCTGGATCATATCCGAATTAAGATAACCAGGGGCATACAACCAGAGGGCTACACGGCCATCCCGCCGAAGGACTTTTTTCAGGGCGTCCCGTCGTCGGTTATCCAGATGAAACGGATTAAGAAAGATATACAGCTTGTAGGGCGGCAGATCATTATCCAGCAGGTCGTTCAGCATGTAAACGTCATGTGGCGCACCGAACCGGTTCAGGCTGACCAGGCGCTGTCGCCAGATCAGTGGGAGGTCCACGTTGTTACGATTCGATTCATAGTAGTACGACTCATCATCCAGAAACACGGCGACCTCTGCACAGGGCGTCCGGTCGAGTTGCAGCGCCCAGGTGCCGAGGGTTTGAAACTGTTTTATCCATTGTTTGCGCTCGTCCATCAGACTGGGATCTTCGTGGAGCTCATTCGTCTCAAACCAGGTGACGGCGTGGGCATGGGTAATGACCTGAGCAAAGTTACGCTGGTATACCGCTATTGAATTTTCGACGCTCTGATTCCGCCCGCCCGGGTCGAAATTGTTATGCATCAACGTGTCTTCTTCCATGAAGTACATTTTTCCATGCGCCCGGAGCGATTCCGCCGGTTGCATGGGCAGGCCATCCCCACCGAGGCCGCGAAAACCGTAGCTGTACGGACTTACAATAAAGTCGATATCCGGGGATTTCAGCACCTGCTGCAGCCCCAGGTGACCGCTCCGCTGAATCGTGGAGACTTCGGCGTTCTCCACCGTACCTATCCCGGCGAAAAAGACCATGTTCCAGGCCAATTCCATCACATAGCCGAAGAAACCGCCGATGAGTTTTTCACCATTGGTAATTTGCCGGATCGTTTGACAGAAATCGAGGAGGTCATCCGCACACAGTTCTGAAAAGCAGGTGTAGAAATCGATAACCTTTCGTTCCAGACGCGGGTCCCGAAAGGAATGGCCGGTGGTTGTGCTGGATTGTTCTTCGTGGGTAGGCACTTCTGCGGAAACAAACGTCACATCGTCATCGGCCCAGGCGGTCTGTAATGCGGTCTCATCTTCGCTGTACCGCATCTTCAGCCAATCGCGGAAGTAGCGCTGCATGGGCTTGCTGTAATCCATCGTTTCCGGCAGCATGCAGGACATATCTTTGATCCATTCACCCGATGAACCGGCGCCGACCTGAAAGGCGACCACCCGGTCATAGAGTCCTACAGCTTTAAGATGGTCTATGAAGGCCGCCAGCATATCATTGACCTGCTCACGCCAGATCGTCGATGCGAACGACTGCCCCCAGACCACGCCGTCGGACAGGATTTCCACTTCGTCAGGATAGGTTTTATTCCACCAGTCCTCCGGTACCCATCGGGTTTCAAATCCCATTCTGAGGAGAAAAAGGGCGTCCGGGTCCACATCGATATACCCCTGCAAACGCGGGACGACCAATGAAAAATCGTAGGGGCTGGGATCATCGGGACGTGGGCCTACCCATTCCTGGGTCAGGGTATCCACGGAGTAGATATGCACCCCGGCTTTCGCATATTTCCGAACGAAGGGCTGATGCTCGTTCAATTTGTCCGGGTGCATGCCCCCGACCAGATGGCAACCGAAAAAAGCCGGTTCATCATTGAGAAAAACAGTGGGGGTGCCGTTGTATGGCTTAAGTTGCGCTTTCATATTTCTCCTTATCGGAACCGTCTTGGATCGGGTTCATAGCTTCGGTATGGTTCCGGAAGCCCTTTGTTGGCCACCTCTTCCATTACATCACAGAAGTAATCCATATCAGAAAATGGGGTATATAGATTCGGTGAGACACGCACCCATTGCATCTTACGATCCGCCCCTTCATAATAGCCTCTGGAGGTCAGCATCTGATGTTCTTCCCACAAATATTCCTGCATGGCACTTGGATCGACCCCTTCAATGCCGACCGAGGCGATGCCACAACTCATTTCGGAGGCCGTAGGGGTATACACGTGAATGGCGGGGTGCCGACCGAGGCGCTCGGCCCAATAATTCTTTATATAGCGCAGGCGTTCTTCCTTGCGTTTTGGACCAATGGCATTGTGAAAGGCCACCGCCTCACCAATGGCCAGAAACGGGGCCTCGGACAGCGTACCAACGGACTCGTACTTGCGCATGCTCGCATTGGCGTTGAACCGGCGGCTTGTGGAGGCACCATATAACGGTTTGATCTTCTCTATATGTTCTTGCCGAATGTACAACAAGCCCGTCCCTTTGGGGGCATACAGCCATTTGTGCAGACTTGAACCATAATAGTCGCAACCCAGATCCGAGACTTTGAAATCCAGTTGCCCCACGGCATGGGCCCCATCCACGACCACTTCGATGCCCCGCTGATGGGCCATATCACAAATACGTTTTACCGGAAATACCTGGCCGGTGGTGTACGTTACATGAGACACCAGGATCACCTTTGTTTTCGGTGTGATGGCTCGCTCGTAGATCTCCACCAGATCATCCATGGATTTCGGTGGTGTAGGTACCCAGACCTGTACCAGATTGATACCTTCCTCCTTTTCCCGACTCTTGAGGACCCCGACCATAGACCCGTAATCCTGCATCGTGGTCAGCACTTCATCGCCTGCTTTCAGCGGGATGCCATATAGAACGGTCTTCAGGGCTTCGGTGGCGTTCCGCACGAGGGCAATTTCCTCCGGGCTGCTGCCGAATAGACGAGCGAGAGCCTGCTTCACCGTTTTCTTCCGGTCTCTCGCTTCCCGGACGAACAGTCCATAAGGCCCCTGCTCCTGATCCCAGATATACCGGACGACCGCTTCTGTGACCACGCGGGGGGTAGGACAGGTATAGCCGTTGTCCATATGGATGAGACCCCGGTGGACGGTGAAGGCATTCTTGACCTCACCCCAAAGCGCCTCTTCGCGGGCGGCCTGTTGCGGCGTAAGATCTGACATGCTGCTGACCGCCGCTTTAACGCCCTGAAACGCCTCAGGACCCAGCAGAGTGGCCAGACCAGCCGCCGCGCCTGCTGTTTTAAGAAAATTGCGTCGTTCCATGGTGTTCAAACGTTCTTTGTGACCGGGTAAGGCTTCGTTTTCCGTTGCCATGTTCATACTCCAATACTATTACATCCGTGTCAATTTTGAGATCCGCCCGACTTCCACCCATTCCGCTACAATGATATCCGCATTGCTCAGGAATCCCACGCCGTGTGCGGAAGCGAATATCCCATCCGGGAAAGAGTCCCTGGGACCAGTACGCCGTTTGAAAATATCTTCCATTTTTTCACCCCAATGACCGAGGTGATGTATCTCGTCGGTCACCTGATCGATCAGCGTCAAGCGCCCGCCCATTTCAGGTATGGCCCAGAGGTCGTCTTTCGCGTAGATATTACGAGGATGAAGGAAGGTGCCCGGCATCAGAGAATGAAAGACGCCATCGAGTGTAAACCGTTTGATCTGGGACGGGTCATCCACGGCGACATGAAGCAGGATTTCGCCATCTACGTCTGCGATGAACGAGCCATGCGCCCATCGGGTGTGCGCTTCGGTATCGCCCCATCCGCCGAAGCGGTTGAGGAGGTGGCCTTCATTGTCGAAATGCAGTACGAAAGAGGACCCGTATCCTTCGGCCAGATAGAGATCGCCGTTGGGCGCAACCGAAACATTCGCAGCACCGAATTTCAGATCGTCGTCGTCATAGAAAGCTGGCTTGCCGATATGCTGCAGCATATCGCCGTCCAGGGTGCATTTGTAAATGCCACCTGCAATATCAACCAGATACAACCGTTCGTGTCCCGCTTCTTCGATCAGCGTCAGCCCGTGTGCCTGTCCATAAAATTGTTCGCCCCCCGAATTGAGATAATGACCATCCGGGTCGAACACCAAAACCGTGTCCTTGGACGGACTGGCCTCACAGGACGTATGGGCGATAAAATTGATCCTGTGCATCTACAGCGACGGCATGGGTATTGCCCCATATGATATGATCCGGCAGCTTAGCCCAGTGATGATCTACCGCATAGCGAAAAACGCCTGATTCCATGATTGTGTCTGACATGAGAGATCATCCTTTATGGATTTTTCCACCTTTGGTACAATGCGTGTGGCCGTCCCATTTAAATATAATTGCCAGCATCCGAAGTTTATCCCGAATGTACTTCTGCCAGGTTCTGTGTAAAGAAGAAACACGCGCAATGAAATAATGTTGGGAAATAAAAATATAGCGGATATATTGACCCCGATTTTCCCATTGTCCATCAAGCCAGAGGATTTGATTATGTCTCTTTTATCTCCAGAACAATCTCAACGCTATGAAGAAGACGGTTATCTCATCATCCCAAACCTGCTTAACGAACGTGATTTGGAGCCGGTACGACGGGCGATCATGAGGCAGGTTGAAAACGAAGCACAGCGTTTGTTCGACACGGATGAGATTCAGGATGTGCATGACGAATTGCCGTTTACCAGGCGGCTGAAAGAGATCTATCGGCCGATCAAGAAAAGGAGCATCGGCTGGAATCAGGAAGTGTTCAGCGAAGAGATCTATGATTTCGGTAGGCACCGGACGATTCTGGATATTGCGGAAGCGCTGGTCGGCCCCGAATTACAATTCAACGGCGACTACTGGGTGCGTACCAAACTGCCGGGTGAAAAGGTGACTACTTTTCCCTGGCATCAGGACAGTGGATATTACGGCGACCCTACCGAGTTTCATATTCTCTCTCTATGGATGCCGCTGGTAGACGTAAATGAACACAACGGTTGTATGCAGGTGCTGCCTGGCAGTCACCGCTGGGGCTTGCGACCGGTGGACCGTAATGGGGACGGGCATCATATTCCGACCGAGGATATCGAATCCAGAGGAGAAATCGTTACGCTGCCGATGAAAGCCGGTGACATCTTCGCCTTCCACAACCTGACTTTTCATCGTTCCCTGATGAATTACTCCGACGATATCCGATGGAGTATCGACTTGCGTTACAGCGAAATCGGCCAGCCGCTGGAATGGCTGTTTAAAGCGGGGCTTAACGGGTTTATTGCGCAGAGCCGCGAACATCCGAAGACTGTGGATTCCTGGGCAGACTGGCAGGAAAAGCGCAGAGCTGCTGGGGTTAAGGTGTAGTACAATGGTGATGGGTGATTTTAAACGCTTTGTTTTTCAGTTGGATTCAATGGAGAAAACATGATAACCACACCGGAACAACGGCAATCATTTGAAGATCAAGGATTTATCATGATCCCAGGTCTCTTCAGTGCGCATGAAGTGGCTGCGTTGAAAGCCGACATGGCGGCGCTCCAGACTGAACAGTTGGTTGCTGAAGCAGAAGGGCGTAATAAGGGCGGCATGGTGGTGGAGGATGCGGATACGCCCCGGCTTCAGTTTGACATTCATCGTAGTGACACCCGGTTTGATCTGCTGGCCCGACATCCGCGTATGGCAGGGATTATGCAGGAGTTGATGAACGTTCCGATGTATATCTACCATAGCAAACTGGCGTTCAAAGCCGCTTTTACTGGTTCCGTTCAATTCTGGCATCAGGATTACGGGTATTGGGTTACAGCGAAACATCCGCAGCCACAGATGGGCTCCTGTTTATTGATGCTCGATCATCATACAGAGGACAATGGCTGCATGCAGGTGCTGGGAGGCTCTCACAAAGAAGGGGTCAGCGATCACGAACCCTGCTCGCGAGAATCGACCGGTGACGGGCAAATCAGGATTCCGAGGTCAGCGATGAAGGGCTACTGCAAGCAGTGGAATCGGGTGAAATTCATCGGCCAACCGGGCGATTTTGCGGCGTGGCACAGCAATACCATGCACGCATCGGCGCACAACATCTCTGATCATGCCCGTCATGCCGCGATCATGGCCTATAATGCGGTGGGCAACTACGATCCTGCGCAGCACATCGCTGACGACAGCCCCTGGGGTGCTGAGTGCGATACGCCGATTGAATTATGCGCCGATGATGCTTTGACGGCAGAATAAACCATCAGGACGGATTAAAACAGATGATAAGGAGAAAGAATGGTTACGGATCTTGATAATTATCTTTTCGACTTACGGGGCTATCTGGTTCTGCCCGGTGCGTTGACAGCTGAAGAAGTTACCGCACTGAATGATGGGCTCGATGCCATCCCGTCCATTCGGCCGGGGGAATGGTATGGCTATGTCCACGGGCATCAATATGGCTCTACGGACGGCTTGAACTATCAGCAGATCTATGAAGGAGGTGTACCGTTTGAACAACTCATAGATCACCCTTCATGGATCGACAAGGTAAAACACTTTGTCGGAGGGGAAGGGACATTCTATTATAACCATGGCCCTCTGTTTATTGATGAAAATTTCGCTAACTTCCGAGAGCCTGGTCAAGCCATCGGGCTGCATTCCGGCGGCCATGCCGGCTCAAAGCGGAATCAATTCCGTTTTAAAGATGGCCGGTTCATGTGTGGTCAGATCAATATTCTTATTGCGTTGACAGATATCGGACCGGGGGATGGCGGCACGATGATCATTCCCGGTAGCCACAAAGCCAACTTCGAGCATCCGCATATTCATCAACACAAAATGGCTGAAAATGCATCCGTGGACGGCATCGAAGAAGCGATAGAAATTTATATGAATGCCGGTGACGCTATATTATTCGTCGATACCCTCGCCCACGGTTCCGCCAAACGGAGTAACGAAGGGATTAGGCGTATTATTGTCAATCGTTATGGGCCTTCCTGGGGTATCTTCCGTCATGGCTACGCGCCTTCACCGGAATTGCTGGACCGGTTGACGCCCGAGCGCCGGCAGATCGTACAGCCATTGCAACTGATACCGCGTGAGCCCAATCTGAAGAAATGAACGTGGTATCGCAACTGCTAATAAAACGACCAGTCAGCCATCGGTCTGGTCGTGGTTTTATGCTCATTTCGATCCGCCAGCTTATCGAGGGCGTATATTTCACACCAGGCGGACCGGTTGTCCTCGTCGAAATGCCGGATAATCAGTTCATCCCGTCCATCATACATCAGATCGTGCGCGGAACCCACGCCTCGGGTCGGGGTGCGCCAGCTTCCCTTTTCGAAGGCCCTGACTTTCGCCAGCGCCTCACCGTCGGCGTCGTAGATTAATCCGTGGGTATCCAGCCAGATTCCGCCCGCCCCCTGCCCATCCCAGATGACGGTCTGCATATTTTGCGCGCCAGAGGTTTCAAATGTAACGGCCCCCTGCCGGGTGAAGGCATACGTTGTTTGCTTTACACCGTCGCAACGATCCTGAATAACGAAGCGCAGCTCCTGGTCGGTTGATATGATACCGGCTTCCTGGCCGTGGATCAGGATATCCTGGCCGATGGCATCAACCAGTTGGCCTGACGCATCCAGGATATGACCTTCTGATGTGAAGAGACGCACTTCACCCTGTTCTTGAAAGAAGACAAAACTATCCGCATGGGAATCGTGTTCCAGATAGTGCCGACTGTCCCATAGCAGATGCCCCTCGCGATCAAATGCCAGATATCCGCAGATGATTTCCTCATGACCGTCTCCATCGAGGTCATAGCAGAACGGGTCATGGCCGATGGGGGCGTCCAGCTCCCAGAGCAAACGTAGGCTACAGTCATACACAGCCAAACGCCCGTAATCCCATCCGGCGATCACATATCCGGGCTGATCCGGGCCATCAAGTAACCCCAAACGGACGAACCCCCGGTTATCGCATTCGCCTGTAGGCTTGGTCAGCGGAGTGGCCGTCCGGCTATCTCCGGTCATCGCGTCGATAAGACACAAATGTTCCTGTCCATCGATACGTCGGGTGCACACAAATTCGGCTTTGCCATCAAGGTCAAGGTCCCAGATAAATACGGAAGAATCAGGACGCCGATGTTGCCAATTGGCCGAAGGATCGAGAAAATGCCAGAGGACGCGGCCGGTCAGGTCCATGGCGATTTGTTCCACATCACCACGGGAGAGGATCATTTCTATCTGGCCGTCGTGGTTATATCACCGGTAACAAAGTAGTTGATGCTGTCTGCCCAGGGCGTGCCACCAAATTCATCTATGCTGCGATACGTATACTGAAAACGCTGCATGGGCGAGTATATTTTGCTTGGGTCGCTCATGGTTAGTCCTGCTTTGTAGCATGTTTTACACGATTTAGCTGTATCGCCGGGTCGGAGGAATCAGTATCCGCATGCGGGCCTTTGATGTCGATCAGCGTCAGGCCCTCTATATCTTCCATATTCAGAGCACTTTGCCATTGATCGGATCGCTGTTCATCCCAGACGACTTCAATATTTTCGAGCCTCAGGTTACGCGCCCGCTGGAATGTCAGCGCATGACCGCCGATTTCGTAGGGTGCTTCCGGGTCAGACGAGATAATCAACTTGATGTCCTTCATGGTAATGCCGTCCAGCCAACTGTCTGGATGCCCTTTGATGACACTCGGCCCCTGCCCGCGGGCTATCACATTCTGGATCAACACATTACTGATGCTGCCAGCCGGCGGTTCATCCTTCCACTCCAGTTCCGGGTGCTTTTCGCTGCGCTGGATGACGTTGAAATGGAACGGATCGCCCTCGCCCCACCAGAACCAGTCGTATCGCCCGCAATCGATGGTCAGGTTGGAGATGACCACATCGCTGACATACCCGCCGTCGAACTCCATGAATGCGATGCCCCGGTTGGAATCGGTAATGACGCAGTTGTCTATGGTGACTTTCCGTACGCAATTTATAATGCCGTCACAGAATTTGATTGCGCTCGACGCCGAACTCAGCCGGCAGTTGGTCACGGTGATGTTCTCGCACGGTAAGGCCGGACCATATATCTCGCTCGAATAGAAGACCAGTGCGTCATCACCTGAATCGATCGTACAGTTCGAGATACGCACATCTTTGCAGCCATCGGGATCGATCCCATCTGCCCAGACGCCTGCTTCCCGGCTGGTGTGCACGTAGACGCCATCGATGGTCAGGCGTTCGCAGGCATACGGATGCATGGTCCACGACGGGGAATCGATAAATGAGGCATCCCGGATCAACACATCTTTGCAGCGTTTGAGAAGCAACAGGTTACCGATACTGTTTTCTGTAGGGAAGGGCCGCATGAGCGGTTTGCCCAGGGCTTCCATGCGTCGTTGGTTGTCGATAATATAGCGGTCATCATGGTCGCTGAGTCGCCATTCATATTCGGCCTGGCCGTTGATGACGCCCCGGCCTTCAATAGTGATATGCTTGAGGTCTTCCCCGTAAAATAAGGCTTTCTCATCGTAGGTCGTGACATCCTTGGAGGAATAGATTGTCGCACCGATTTCAATAAATATACGAACATAACTCTTCAGATGAATCGTCCCGGAGGTATAGGCCCCCGGAGGGAAATACACCATCCCCCCACCCGCTACTGCGCAGGCATCGATGGTGGCCTGGATAGCTTGTTGTGCCGCCTGATCTTTGTGGCCTGTCGCGCCGTATTCTTTCACATTGAAGATTTGCATTTTCCTCCTTGATTATACACTCGAAACTAGGTTTTCGAAATAAGGTTTATCAAACAGGTCATGCACTTTAGGCAAGTGCGATTTTCGGCCCAGATCCATCCAGCGGGCCTCATTTGCCTGAAAGGCGTTGACGGGGTGACCGCCTTTGGCCAGCGACAAAAAGAAGTCGATAATAGAGTAGGGCCCGGGGGTCTGCATATGTTCAAACACCTCCGGGGACATAACGTAAATACACATGAATGGAAATGGGGTCACTGGGCCCATGGACGGGCGCGCCATACGTATTTCTTCCGGGTTGGTCGATCGCCATCCGCAAAGCCGGTCGGCTTTGTCAAAGAGCAGATAGCGTGAGGTCGGTCGTTTTTTGACCGCCAGGGTTACTAGAGCCTCCGACGCACGGTGGGCGGCCATCAACCCATGTAGATCCAGATCGGTCAGTACGTCCACATTATGCACCAGAAACGGCTCTTGATCGTCGAAAAACCAGCGCGCTTTCTGTACACCGCCGCCCGTATCCAGCAGTTCCTTTTCCACAGAGACGGTGAGCGACACGTCTGGAAAACCATAGGCCTTGTGATAGGTTGCCACGAACGCCTCGATCTGCTCTGAAAAATGGTGCGCGTTGATGATTATCTCGGTAAATCCGTGTTGCGCCAGCCGGGCGATCACCCAGGCCAACAGGGGCTTGCCCGCCACCTCGACCAGCGCCTTGGGTCGATTATTGGTCAGGGGCCGCAACCGGGTACCGAGTCCTGCGGCGAGTATCATGGCTTTCATTGGAATCCATTGATTAAAAGTTCTGTTCTCGATGTCGAAGATCTACGGTGATGTTTTCGATATCCCTCAAATGCGCTGCGACCAGGTCTGCAAAATATACGGAGCGGTGTTGGCCGCCTGTACAACCAAAGGCGATAGTCAGATCGGTAAATCCACGGCGCAAGTGGTGCGCGACCGCCTGATCGACCAGGGTGGTGACCTGTTCACGGAAGGCCTGTACTTCGTCGATTTCTTCCAGAAACGCGGCGACCGATGTATCACGGCCTGTCAGACGGGCGTATGCCGGGTAACGGCCCGGGTTCGGCAGGGCGCGACAATCGAAGACAAAGCCGCCGCCGTGGCCGCTTTCGTCCCGTGGTAGGCCCCGTTTGTAGGAAAAACTCCAGAGATGGATCGTCAGACCGGTTGGAGATTTTATGCCCATCCGGCGTACGGAATCAGAGGTGCAGATACGCTCCCAGGCTGATTGCAGCGCCGGTAAGGCGACCGGCAGACGGGCTCTGGCCATGAGCCCTTCGAGATTCTGAACGGCGAAAGGGATACTTCGGAGGAAGTGAGACTTGTTTTCATACAGCCCACGGAAACCATAGGCACCAAAGGCCTGCATTAATCGGATCAAGGCATAGCCGTAATAATAGTCTATGAATTGCTTTCGATCAACGGGCTTGGAGGTGTCGACAATATCGATATAATGATCCAGCAAGGTATCCCGGATATCCCAGGGGATGTCCGCTTTGGCATCCTGAAGCAGAGAGGCTACATCATACTGCAATGCGCCTTGCCGCCCGCCCTGATAGTCGATGAAATATGGCTGGTCTTTGTACCACATGATGTTGCGGGACTGGAAATCACGGTAAAGAAAATAGGTGGTTTCCGTCTCTAACAGGAAGGCCGTAAGGCGCTCAAAGTCGTCTTCCAGCGCCTGTTCGTCAAACGGGATATTCGCCAGTTTTAGAAAATGGTATTTGAAGTAGTTCAGGTCCCAACGGATCGATTGTTCGTCGAACCGGCTGCGCGGATAACAGACGCTATAGTCGAGGTCCTTTCCTGCGGCAATCTGGAAGCGGGGCAAAGCTTCCAGCACCATCTCATATATGTGGATCAGTCGTTTGGAAAAACTGCCATCTTCCTTACGAATGGCCATCAGTCGGTCATACAGCGTATCGTCACCCAGATCCTGCTGTAGATAGACGCCCAGATCCAGATCGGCCGCATAGATTTCTGGTACGGGCAGATGGTGCTGTTTAAAATGCCGGGAGAGAGTCATGAAGGCGACGTTCTCTCGGCGATCCGTGTTATACGCGCCGATGACTGTATGATCTTCGCAATGTAAACGAAAATACTGCCGACTCGAGCCATCCGCGCCCAACGGCAGGATCTGTTGCGGTAGTTGGCCGAACGTCTGTCGGTAAAGATGTTTCAGGTCGTGTTGTATCGTGTTATCTATCATGGTCAGGATAGCCTTGGAAATTGCTCGAACAGATTAAGAGGCATCCAGGTTGTCCAGAAGTTCACGGATCGCATCTGCATCATCCGCCTCCGGTTCGATTGTCAGATAGTGTTCGAGATGGGTGCGGGTATGATGAGATTCTTCGGTGTGCTCATAATACAGATAACCCAGATTCAAATGGGCAATGGCGTCATCCGGCTGAAGCGCCAGAATGGCCTGAAACTGTTCAAAGGCATCGGGAATTTCATCCCGTAAGGCATCGGTAGCAGCAAGCCCATGCCTTACAGCGATCTGTTTTGACACATTGTCCAGCTGGGGAAGCACTTCTTTCAGAGAAGTGCCTGTCCTGTCCAAATTTGATAGGGCGCTATGATCTATATCCAGTGACAGCGTCGATAACCAGGTGTCGGCGGCATCGGCATACCGCTTTAGATCATATAAAATGCCCCCTTTGTTATACATCAATTCGGCATCATCTGGTCTCAACACCTCAAGCTCTTCATGCAAAGCAAGCTGGTTCTCAAGTTCTTCTCCTGCCGGTAATTCTTCCAGACGGGCATACAGGCTGTCTGCCACGCCCTCCAGTTCGTTAAGGACCGATTCGGTATGAAGATCAAATTTTGTCGGGACCAGGACCACGAACAGGGCATCTGGTCGATCAAGGTGAAAAGCCTGTAGACGCGGCAAACGATTCATATCGTAGATACGGCCCGTGACGACCTGCGGCCCGTGATAGGGCATCTGGTCTCGCGTTTGCACTTCCACTGCATCGTGGGAGACCTGTTCAACAAGATAACAGACGTCCAGTTTGTCCAGACGTGCCGCGATCTGCTCGATGTGCGTGAAAGAAGCGGTCTGGCCCAGCACCTGCCACTCATAGAAGAAAATATCTTCATCCAGATTCAAGTCGTCAAGACGCAGAAAATTGGTCAAGATATTTTCGGCATCGTGCTGGTTTTCCAGGAAGAAGACTTTCTGTACCTGATCGTGATCTGCGGGGTAATAATGGAAAGCCCAGTAGGCCTCCTGCCGCTGGACCATCACGGTGTCCCCCAAATAATGTGTGAAATACCAGGCCTGATCCAATCCGGAGGGCTCATTTAGGCTGGCCACGGCTTCCCCGATAGTCACCGTGGCTTCGGCGATATTGTAGCGCCAGACGGTGACCTTATTGATCAGGCTGTCAAGGCTGTGGCCGCGCTGGTCCAACATCTCAGCCGCTGCCTCTCGAAAGTCATCTTCGTACTGTGCACGGTCCCTTGTGAGAATGCTGACCAACTCGCGTTCATCCAACGTCTTACACTGCGCCATTAATTTATCGTGTGTCATCATATCTCCAATCTGGTCACAACGTTCTTAGCGTTCGTTCCCACCCATATTTCTTCTCACCAGTTATCAGGGCCCGATGTTCATCGGAGAGTGTAGCGGCAAATGCAGGGTCTGGATCATACCCATGCCAGGTTTGAAACATGGGGGGGGTATAGCCACCGAGGATAAGCACCCGGTCTTTATTCGACCGAATAATGCCGGAGGAATGGAGCAGCGACTCGAAAAATAAGAGCGTTGAACCGGCCGGCGCCGCCACTTCATGAATCAGACGCGGGTCTTCCAGCGCAGCCTGTATAATGGCCTTCTGGTCAACCTCATCACTTATTTTGTGTGTCCCCGGAATAACGGTTGTCCCGCCATCGCCGGGTTCCAGGTCCGTCAGATTGGTCAGGGTTTTTATAAAAGTAAAATGGTAAAGTCCGTTGCGCGTGTACGTAAACCCTGGATTGATCCCTCGGTGGAATCCATATTCTTTCGGGTTGTCCGGGTCGGTCACGGGACGACGGATATGTGCATCGGACTGTTCAAGTCGTACTATACCGCCCACAATTTCTTCGGCCATCGCCACAAGGCGCGGATGGGCCACGTAATCGAAGTAACAAGGCGCGATATGTGGGAGATTATCCACCCGGAAAAATTCATTTGTCGTACCGGAAAAATGGGAAGATGGATATGGACATTCACCGGTCTTATGGTATTGCGCTTCTATTTCATACGTCGTTTCGAGCAGCGCGTCAATTTCGTTCCTGGTAAGGACGTTTTCTATAATGACATATCCGTGGATATCCAGGTATAAACGTTGTGTGGGGGTCAGGGCGTTGTTGGATGACATAATTTCGTACCCTCTTTTTTAGATCGATTGTTGAATTATGATTTGGAAATCTTATAGTTTTCCACCTCGACCAGCCGTACCGCATCCTCAGCCATCTCACGGGATGCCGCCGCAATGGAGGCAATTTTCTGACCGTGATAGATAACTTTATCTTTCGCAAACAGGTTCAGGACGCGGCGTGTGGCGTGCACCTCTTCCTGGACGACCAGCGCCTGGTCTTCGGACAGATCCTGCTGTGTCATCACCGCCACCACGCCAGGCAGTGCCTGGGCTTTACTGACATCGAGATGTTTGATTCGTCCATGGGCATAGGCACTTCGGACAAATACGCCGTATTACATCCCCGGCAAATCCATATCAGCGGTATATTGCGCTCTGCCTGTGACCTTGGCCAGTGCATTCAACCGCGGTGGCCGGCTGCCCAGGACGGTTTTTGTATTCGTGTTTTCCATTTTCATTTTCCTCTATATGGATCAGGGTTGGCCTTCCGGAACGGTGGTGTCTTGCATTTGCTCGGCGGCTTTTAATACGGCATCAATGATTTTCGCATAACCGGTACATCGACAGAGGTTGTTGGCCAGCCCATGCTGGATCTCTTTGATCGTAGGTTGCGGGTTATCATCAAGGAGCACTTTGGCGGCCAGGATCATCCCTTGGGTACAGATGCCGCACTGAAGGCCACCACAGGTCATGAAGGCCTCTTGCAGAGGGTGCAATTGCTCTCCGTCAGCCAATCCTTCGACGGTGGTAATGGTGCATCCGTCTGCTGCGACGGTCAGAGTCAGACACGAACAAACCGTCTTCCCATCCAGAATTACGGTACAGGCCCCGCAATCGCCCGTGCCACCCCCTTCTTTGGTCCCTGTAAGACGACAATCGTAGCGGTTGGTATCGAGCAGGCGCCTCCGAGGTTCTACGGCGCACCTCGTAAGGTTGGCCGTTAAGGTGTCAGGTAATAGGGCGTTTCAAAGTGTAAGGTCTCCTGAGTATTGATGGTTCATAACGTCAGATGTTGAAGCTTCGTGCGAATGATTATCTATGGGCTATATCTGCCGCTTTCAGGAGCGCCTGACGCGTCAGTACCCCGACCATCTTCTTTCGATATCCGGCTGAGGCACGCTGATCGGAGATCGGGTTCGCGATGGCCGTGGCCGCTTCGGCTACTTTGTTAAGTGTGGTCTCATCCAAGCGGTGGCCGCGCAACAGATGTTCAGCATCATAAGCCCGTATGACGCTAAAGCCTACGGCACCTAATGCAATTCGGCAATCTGTGATCGCGTCCCCGTTAAATGTTACGGAAGCGCCGACGCCGACGAAGGCGATATCCACGGGCAGGATCATAGTCCATTTCTGTAAGATCGGGAATACGCGAAAGATCAACCAGATTCTCCGGGGCGATTTTTCCACCTTCCATAAAAATCACTACGTCGGTCCCCCCGGCCAGTGGTTTGGCTTTGTCCCCATACTGGCATAACAAACCTACCGCTTCAGACACGCTTTTTGCCCCGTGGTATTCAAATGCTCGCACGCAGAAATCTCCATTTATTTTGTTTTTTCAGGGGCAAAATACAGTAGCCACCTGCCACCTGGCAAACACATGGATATATAACAGGGCTGTTAAGTTTTGTTCTCTCGATATTCCGGATAAAGCCTTTGCACACAATCTGGACAAACCCCGTGTGTGAAGGTCGCCTCTGAGTGCTCCATAATATACTTCTCAAGCGAATCCCATTGCTCCTCTTCGTTGCGTATCTTCTTACAAGAAGCGCAGATCGGCAGGATACCCCCCAGAAGCTTCAGCGTATTGAGCGCTTCTTCGAGTTCCATAAGGTTCCGTCGATGCTTCATCTGGGACCCTAACTGTCGGGCCAGGACGCGGAGCGCCTGCTCCGGTTCTGTATCCAGGATTTTGAAATGGTGCAAAGCGGCCAACCGTTCTATTTTATTGTCGGGTAATGGAGCTGGAATAGCCGTGTTCCTCCCTTCTATCATGGTTGGCTATAAAAAGTTCTACGGAGGCAGTATATCGCCGTCAAAAACGCTCAAAGCACCGGTATGAGCCATTGTTGCTGAGGCAATGATGTGACGAATGCCTTTCACGCTGTCTGCCGGTTCCACTTGCGCATCAGTCCCACCCATATCGGTTTTCACCCAGCCCGGATGGACGGCCAGGACAATCACCCCACGGTCTTCCAGATCGGCCGCCATGGACCGCGTCATGATGTTAACAGCTGTTTTACTGGTCCGATAGGCATACATCCCACCGGCAAAATCGCCGCTGGCTTGGCGCGTGTTGAGCGTGCTGGATCCCAGAAAGCTGGTGATGGTCACGATTTTTTTATGATCGCTGGCGGCGATATGTTCGATGAAAGCTTCGGCCATTTTCATGGGACCGAACAGATTGACACGCATGGTAACCTCCCAATCCGCGTAGTTGCTGTTCCCAAACGCCTGATCCTCGACGCCCCCTTCTGCCATCGAAATACGGCCGTACCGGCCCGCATTGTTCAACAGCAGGTCGATGGGGGTGCCCTGTAGCTTTACAGCCAATTGGTCTATGGTTTCATGATCGGCCACATCCAGCATATGTATACTGACCGTTCCATTTGATTTTTTCTCTATTTCCTGGAGGCCATCGGTTTCAGATCGGCAGCAGGCGATAACCCGCCAGCCCTCCTCGGCATATTGCCGGACCAGTTCCAGTCCGATCCCTCGATTGGCACCGGTAATCAATGTTGTTGGCATGAAGATCTCCTGGGTTTTGAATATACGAATCAGCGAATCAGCGAATCTCAAAGCAATACAAACGGTTCCGTAGGCACCTTTACATCAGCGAATCAGCGAACCCTGAAAGGCTCGCAACGTCCTGTAGGACCCTTACATCTACGAACCCCGAAGAGCTCGCAGGGACCGAAGGACCTACAATCTATGTCACATTATTTCTCAGTAGCCCATTTACTGTTCGGGTTTCCGAATCATATCCTGCCAGGTCGGTGACAGACGGGCCGTTTCGGAATTTGACACATCCAAAACCGGGCTTTCAGGGCTGGCCCCGTACTCAATGAGCACATCAAAATAGGGTTCACGCGCCTCGGACAGCATCTTTAAAAGTTGTTGCCGCATGCGTTCACAGGTTACGGGATCTGTGGCAGCCAGGTTGTGCTGTTCATACGGGTCCTGCACCAGATCGAACAGAAGTTGATGACCGGTTTCATAATACGCATATTTCCATCGACCTGTCACCAGGCCACGCCAATCGAGAAAATCGAGATTCCAACGGGGGTTTCCGTGCATCTCCAACAGGACGGCTTCAGGCCCTTCAAACGCCTCACCTTGCAGGGCCGGGGCAAAGTTGGTGCCCTGCAGATGGGGCGGGATCTCGGAACCGAGCAACCCGAGGGTCGTCGGCAGCAGGTCAACCAGGCTGAACAGATCGTTACGCTTCTCCTGAGCCGGGATATGTTCCGGCCAGCGAAAAATCGCCGGGATGCGTACCGATTCCTCCTGCGGGTGGGACTTCCGACAGAATGCATCGTGACTCCCCATGAAATCGCCATGGTCGGAGATATACACCACCAGGGTATTCTCTCGAAACGCCGGTAATCTATTTAAGGTATCCATAAGCCGGCCGATATTTTCATCCAGATTCTCTATCATCGCATAATATATGGCCAGTTGCCGGCGTAATTCCTGCTCTTGGTCGCCAAAGTTTGGGCGTACCACGAGCTGTTCCGGGTCGAATCGTTGATTCCGTTCCGGCGCGTCGAGCGGGAAATGCGGCGGTTCAATACTGAGGGTCATAAAGAGGGGCGCCTCGCTGTCATACGATTCCAGATATTGCAGAGAGAGATCGGTCAGCGCATCCGCCTGATACCCATCAAGCCAGCGTGGATTGACCTCGTGTTCATGATAATAAAATCCCTTGAACGGGGCATTGTTGACTTCAAAACCATACCAGTCCTGAAAACCCGCCCGGTGATATTCCGGGGTACGCATGGGCCAGCGGGTATAGTCCTCGGGATGTTCCCGGACCACAGGCGGTGTTTGATCTTTGACCACGCCGCAGTGCCACTTGCCAAAATAGGCGGTGTGATATCCTCTATCGCGTAACAGCGTAGCCGTACTGGGTGCGGAGGCTTTGTACACGTCGAAAAATCCCTGCACCGGGCCAGCATGGGCGTGCCGTCCGGAAAAAATTGTCCCTCGGGAGGGCGTACACACCGGACAGTTCGCATAGGCGCGCGTAAAGGTGACACCTTCTGTGGCCAGCCGGTCCATATGGGGGGTGCGTACGTTCGGATCACCCATGTGTCCCATGGCCATGCCGCAGTGCTCATCGGATAAGATATAGATAATGTGTGGGGTTGACATGGACTTCCCTTTCCGGGCGATGCTTATGTATGGTATTTTTTGTAAATAGAAAATGGTGAAGTCTACAGATATCAATTAAATAAGATATAGGACATACATGCAACGGAATTATACCAATTGTTGAATTGTAATTTATGATTTATAGTTCAATAAACTTATACTTTTCAATTAGTTATAAATTATAACACATGGTTTTCCAATGACAATTGGTATTAATTAATCCGTGGTCATGATGTTATCATGATTGTGGGCCTTGAAGCAGCCGAAATTGGTGCAGGTGAAAAAGAGGGGCACCAATGAAGCGTTTTGAGTCGTCTGGATTTTGTGTGAGCTTCGCATAAACTCATTATACGTTCTGAGCGCAGTGGGTGCCGTTAGGTTCAACGCAAAGTCTGTTGTGATCCCAGGCTATCTGTCATGCGTTTCGTTGCAAGTCACCTCAATCCTCTTCCGATTGT
>Ga0115002_10003190_pt1 | contig 20630 bp, 22 predicted proteins | sample ArcticOcean_MG_C_8_FD_89576 | JGI IMG/M metagenome (GOLD analysis project Ga0115002, IMG submission 89576) | Marine microbial communities from western Arctic Ocean - ArcticOcean_MG_CB11_86 | ecosystem: Environmental > Aquatic > Marine > Oceanic | place: Arctic Ocean: Canada Basin | collected... | reverse complement strand
GCCGTCAGCGTACACAGAGAGCCGTCAGCGTACACAGAGAGCCGTCAGCGTACACAGAGAGCCGTCAGCGTACACAGAGAGCCGTCAGCGTACACAGAGAGCCCGGTGTGCACAGAGAGCCCGGTGTGCACAGAGAGCCCGGTGTGCACAGAGAGCCCGGTGTGCACGCCATCCCTTTATGGAACATCTCCCCCCGGTGGTGGTGCGTCGTTCCATAAAGGGATGGCGGCTAGGTCAGCGGCTCTCCGTCGAATTTTTCAAAGACTGCGAATTCGTGGACTGCTTTGCGCGTCAATTTAGTCAGTTGCTTTACCGGCTGGCCGAGCGGAATCATGGCAGCAAAAGCAAACTCGTCCGGCACCGATAGAAGTGACTTTAACCTTCCTTCTTGCGCTCCAATAAACGTCGTCAACGTACCACCCAAGCCTTCGTTGCGCGCTGACAACAAGATATTCCACACAAAAGGATAGATCGAGGCACCCGATATGACACCCACTCGATCAAGCCCACTGTCAAACGATGCGACCACAGACAGGTCCACGAATACCATCAACAGAACCGGCGCGTGACACAGCCTATCAATCATAGACTGTGGCACCTTCGCATCCGCGATCTCTTCGTCGTCCAATTTGGTTGCATGAATCGTATTCCATGGCGCTTCACCCGCCGCAACTTGCGCAACATAGCGTCGCATCGATGGTTCAATCAACGGCCCCAATTGATCCTTCATATCCTCATCGCGGATGACAACAACCTTCCATCCTTGGCGGTTACCGCCACTTGGCGCGAAACGTGCGTTTTCTAAAATGTTACGAATCGATGCATCCGTAACCGGTTTGTCGCTAAAGTCTCGCGCAGCAAACGTGGTGCGCATGACGTCATAGAGCTCCATAATTCCCCCAAAAGGCGTGCGTACGGGTTTGAAAAAAAACATATTAGTTGGACAAGCACCTTGCCCGAGTGCCTACTATTCGAAACAATAGCTCATTCTCCAGAGGAGGTGCTACAACGTAATGGGAACGGACAACCTATGAGGTGCATATGACCGGCAATGATACGGACGACCTACCACCCGAAGTTCTGATGCGTAGTTTGTTACGAGCATACCACTGGATGGACGAGAGCTTGCAGAATGGATTGCAACGAGCGGGTTATCGGCCGCGCACGCGAACCCAAACGATGATACTCATCCACATTTCCAATGGCGTCACTCGTGCGGCAGAACTCGCCCGCGGTTTAGGGGTTAGTCGGCAAGCTATACAACAGCAGATTAACGACCTCGAAGAAGACGACCTGATCACGCAGATACCCGATCCCAGCGATAAGCGCGCAAATCGCATTGTCTTCAGCGAAAGAGGCGCATCCTTGATCAATCAAGCACTCGCCACCCTGCGCCAATCAGAACAAACTCTAGCAATGCGGTTGGGCTACGAGACAGTATCCCAATTGCGGCGAGCACTTTCATCCGATTGGGGCCCGATTGTCGGCGAGAGCCGACCCCCGGGACGAAAACGCACGGTTTCATAGACGAAACTTGGCGGCCGAAGCGGGCGTCTTGTAGGAGCACTTTGGAGCCCTCGGCGTGTAGAGAGCCTTAAGCGTGCAAAAAAGAGGCCGGGCACGCTTAATCGCGAGCCCGATCTTCGCTTGTAGAAACCCTGGCCGTTCCCACACAATTCAACGACTCCCTCTTCAGCCCCGATGTCCCCGTCCCGTCCCGAATAGATTCATCGGCCAAAATGGCTGATTCGTCACACGACCCCCCAAATCAATTACGCTTTGGTTAGGCTCAACTTTCGCAAAACAACCAAGACTCCCAAATGCGCTACAGACTACTCTTAGGGTTCATTGCCGGTATCTGAGCAATATTCGTGACCCAAATGATACGCGGTGAGACATTGACGGTCGTCGTCGAAAACGTCCCAGCCGCCGAAGGTAAGATCATGATCGAGGTGCTTGCTGGCAAAACACAATTCGACGGTACAACCGAAGCCGACGTATCGTTTAGGCAACGCGCCAACGCCGGATCAATGACCTTCTCCACATCTAACCTTCCGGCAGGAGGATACGCCGTACGGATCATGCACGACCGAAATGGCAACGGTGAACTCGACAGTAACTTTGCCGGTATGCCCACCGAGACATGGGCGTTTTCTAACAATGCAGCAGGTAACTTTGGTCCGCCCAAATGGCCGGACGTGAAATTCGATCTACATGGCTCGATTGTGCAATCCATAAAACTAAGCCTCTAGAGTGACCCCATGAAGCGGCGCGCATTTATCCAATCGGTTCTCGCTGGTGCAGGCTCATCGATCTTCACTAGCCCGACGCTCGGTGGTGAGTTAGAGGCCACTGAGAACCAGTTGTAGTGGGCCGAGTAATTCACAAATGCAAAGCAAAGCCAACCGTGACTATGCGCGTTCGACTCCGTGCGACAAGATGCTTTTGCAAGCAACGCCACGGTGGCCGGGCGTTGGCCGAAAGACCTGCAAGGCTCGCTATATCGCAATGGCCAGGCGCAGCACGAGATCGGTGACTTCCGCTATCAGCATTGGTTCCATGGCGACGGCATGTTGCAGTCATTCAGGTTCGACGAAAACGGCATGCGCCACGCCGCACGTATGATTCAGACCAAGAAATACCTGGCAGAGAAAGCTGCCGGCCGGGCTTTGTTTTCGGGGTTCGCTTCCGTACCACCCAGCCCTGCGGCGGTAACTAGCCTAGACCTCATCAACCCCGGTAACATCAGCGTGCCACCCCACCACGGGAAGTTACTCGCACTTTGGGAGGCTGGGTCGCCGTGGAGATGAACAAAAAGACGCTTGAAACAAAGGGCTTGCATAATTGTGGCGGCGAAATGCAGAGTGTACCTTTACAGTTTCATTGCGAGATCGACCCGAATTGATTCGAAGCAGTCAAAGCTACGCATCTGTTCAAACAAATGTAGACTCGCCTTATGCAGCGATCGTTTAACTTTGTCGTTACGGCGTTTGCCGATGTTTTCCCTACACCGGTGATTTGACGCAACCGCATCATGGGGCTGCAGCTCGGCAAATACCGAAAACGCATCGGCTTCGCACGCACCCCAAAGATCAAGCTCGATAGCCTGCAACAGATTCCTCCCCAGCATCTGTCGTTTCTGGACCAACCGCAATTCGCGATAGACACCGACATTGTCGCATTGTGGCCGGCCATTGAAACGGCGCACAAAAGGTTCTTAGCGTACTCATGAGAGACATTCTCCTATTCAACAAGCCGTTCAATGTCCTCTCACAATTCACTGACCAACAAGACAGATCCACTTTAAAAGACCACATAAATCAAACCGACTTGCGCGTTGCCGGTCGCTTGGATCGTGATAGCGAGGGCCTACTGGTATTGACCAACTCCGGACCGCTCGTACACAAGATTACCCATCCAGCCAAGCATATGAGTAAAACATACTGGGTCCAGGTAGAAGGCTCGCCGACTGCAATCGATCTAGCCCCACTCGAGGATGGAATCGAACTAAACGACGGGCGATGTTTACCCGCCACCGGTCGTTTGATGGGTGCACCTACCGATCTGTGGCCGCGTGATCCACCGATCAGGGTGCGTAAATCGATAACCGACCAATGGCTCACGGTCACTCTCAGCGAAGGGCGCAACCGTCAAGTACGCCGCATGTGCGCAAGCTTGGGGTTTCCAGTCTTACGCTTAATACGTTATCGCGTGGGCTCGTGGACGCTGGATGGGTTAGCGACCGGCGAATCCCGTCACATCGCGCTTAGCTAGTCTCTGTCCAGAAACTAGTTAGTGCGTGTCCCAAATACGTGTCCCAAATACGCAGTATTTGGGACACGCACTTCGAGGCGCATGATCGCGACGGGAAGTCGCCGTGCCCGAGTCAATGTCGGTAGGCCTCTTGTAATATGAAGAGGGGGGGAAGTTTGCGGGGCAAACCGTGGGAAGAAATTCACAGGAAGTGAATTTCTGGACAAAAACTAGTTAGGTGGTTCCTTAGCCAACTCGATGGGCAGTTGATCAGCGAAGTCAGCCTCTTGAACGTTGATTAAACTCGCCGCAGTTGCGCAATCCAGCGAACCGACATACGTAACGTCCGGAGGGGGCATCCAGCCGATACCGGCGTCGAAGCTTACTGCTACCCGTCCAATTTTGAGATCGAGCGTGATGTCAAGCTGACCGCGCGAAAGCTCCTATGCGGTGCCCATCGTGGGGTGACCCGCAAATGGTAATTCCGAGGCCGGGGTAAAAATTCGAACGCTTGCTCGTTCGGCTTCACGGCGTGTGACAAAGGTGATTTCTGAGAAATTGATTTCGCGGGCGATGTGTTGGGTCTGACCATCGCTCAACTCTGCCGCATCCTGCACGATCGCAAGTTGATTGCCGCGAACGATTTCTCAGCAAAGGCGTCAACGATACTGGTCGGCAGTTTCATGAGCGATCCAAGGAACCCGCCTACGTTTTGAATTCCGCAACGACCGAGGAAATAGACTCTTTCGCGTCGCCAAACAACATCCGGGTGTTCTCGCCAAAGAATAGTGGATTGTCCACGCCGGAAAAACCGGACGCCATCGAGCGCTTGAGCACGAAGACGGTACGCGCGTGGTCCACATTGATGATTGGCATGCCGTAGATCGGGCTATTTTCGTCAGTGCGAGCTGCAGGGTTGACTACATCGTTCGCGCCGATGACTACTGCCACGTCAATATTATTGATCCGCGGATTGATATCGTCCATCTCGATCAACTGGTCGTACGGCACATTGGCTTCAGCGAGCAACACATTCATATGCCCCGGCATGCGTCCTGCAACGGGATGAATCGCATACGTCACGTCAGCGCCATTACGCTCGAGCAATTCGCCAAGCTCGCGTACCACGTGCTGGGCTTGTGCCACTGCCATGCCGTAGCCCGGAACGAAGGTAACTGATTGTGCAGCTTCGAGAATTAGAAATGCATCCTCAGGAACAATAGGTTTGACTTCGCCTTCGACTTTTGTGGCTTGCTTGACCGCCCCGAAACCGGAGAAGAGCACATTAGCCAGCGATCGATTCATCGCCTTGCACATAATATTAGTAAGGATCATTCCAGCCGCGCCGACCATCGCGCCAGCAACGATCAGGATGTTGTTGTTGATTGCAAACCCCGCGGCGCAGGCAGCGAGCCCGGAGTAGCTATTCAAGAGAGAGATGACAACCGGCATATCGGCGCCACCTATTGGTAGTACCGCCATCACACCAAACAAGAAGGACAACCCAATCACGGCATACAAGTACGGGGAGTCAACCGCCGGGTTTAGTGTGAACATCACGCAACAGCCAATGATCACCACTAGAATGACTGCGTTAACAAAGCGCTGCGCACCAAAAACGATCGCTGCCGAGTTCACGACCTCAGACAATTTACCCCACGCTAGGATGCTTCCCGTAAATGTCATGCCCCCTATGAGAATTGATATTAGAATCGTAATGTCGGTAAACACGGTGTTACCAAGGTTGTACAACGCAGCCCATCCAACCATCAAACTTGCTATGCCGCCAGAGCCGTTAAACAGCGCTACCATCTCCGGCATCGTAGTCATCGCGATCTTCTGGGCTGCAACACCGCCCACAATCGCGCCCACAACCGCAGCAACCAATATCCATTGAAAAGATATGATTTCGGCATTGAACAGCGTTACGACAATAGCGATCAGCATCGCTATCGAGGACATCAAATTGCCACGTACAGCCGTAGCCGGTGAACCAAGTTGTTTCAACCCGAAAATGAAAAGCGCCGCCGCAACGATGTACCAAATATTGATGAGTTCAATGCTCATGACTTATCCCCAGCGGTATCCGTGGGTTTCTTCTTGAACATGCTCAACATTCGATTGGTCACCATATAGCCGCCCACAACATTAATCGTGGCAAACATGACCGCGACCCCGCCAAGAATCGTGGCAAGACCGCCGAGTTCAGATCCCGCAGAGATCAATGCGCCTACGATGGTGATGCCGGAAATCGCATTCGCGCCTGACATCAGCGGCGTGTGCAACGTCGCCGGCACCTTGGAGATCAACTCAAAGCCCAAAAAGATGGACAGCATCAACACTAAGGCAAGTAGTACCGCTTCCATCGATTAGTCTCCGCTATAGATATTTTTGATTGCTTCATTTACGACACTGCCGTCTCGTGTAATCACGCAGTCTTTCACGATCTCGTCTTCGGGATCGAGATTAAGGACTTTGGCCTCGTCGTCCCAAAACTCAGTGAGCAAATTCATGAGGTTGTTGGAATACATCTCGCTGGCGTTTCGGGCTACTTCGCTCGGCAGGTTGCCTTGCCCTATGACCTTCACGCCATCGATGTCAACGACTTGGTCCAGTACCGAGCCTTCAACGTTACCGCCGGTTTCCACCGCCATGTCGACCACGACGCTTCCAGGCTGCATCGATTCGACCATATCCCGACCGACAATTATGGGTGCTGGTCGACCAAATAGCTGAGCGGTAGTAATGACGACATCGGACTGACTAATGACCTGCTTTTGGCCTTCGCGCTGCAACTCGATCTGTTCTGGCGTGAGTTCTTTCGCATAGCCCTGATCGGTCTGACCGGTATCGCCGAGATCGATCTCGACAAATTTCCCGCCTAGCGACTGAACTTGCTCGGCAACAACTGGACGCGTATCAAACGCCTCAACTCTTGCACCCAAGCGCTTTGCCGTGGCGATGGCTTGCAAACCGGCGACGCCTGCGCCGATTACAAAAACTCGTGCAGGCCGAATCGTACCTGCCGGCGTCATCATCATCGGAAAGATCTTTGGCGAATGGAACGCAGCCTGAATGACTGTGACGTAACCAGCCAAATTGGCTTGGGAGGACAGCGCATCCATCTTCTGGGCGCGCGTTGAACGAGGAATCATCTCCATAGATATGCTCAACACGCCTTGCGCCGCCATCGACTCGACCAATGCCTGCTCATTGAATGGGTCCAGAAAGGAAATATTGATCGCGCCAGCACGCAGCTGGGCCACTTCACCGCTTTCCGGTTTACGGACCCGCAGGACGATGTCCGACCCAAGCACTTCACTGCGATCAGACGTAATCTTGACCCCAGCCTCGACGTAATCCTCATCGCGGTAACCCGATGCTACTCCCGATCCACTCTCCAACACGGCAGAGAAACCCAGATCAATCAGCTTCTTTGCGTTCTGTGGAACGAGTGCTGTGCGCAGTTCCCCTGTCCAGGTCTCCTTTGGCACCCCGATTTGCATGCAACTCCCCCTAGGTTTTCTCTTGTGCTGTGCCCGCGAACCCACCGTCGGGTGCGCGCGAACCGACGGATTTTAACGATCGGTCCCGTGAAAACAACCATTGCCGTTATTTCTCTTCAGCTTGCTTACAAACGGGCCGCTGTTGAAGCACGTGGCGCAAACACGGACCTTGCAACTGACCGCGAGCGTTCCCACAATGACTTGGCCTTGGTTGTCTCGGGTATTTCGTTGGCAAAGAACATCACCAACCGCGCAGCCCTTACAGGGTTGTTCAGCGCGCTCATCGTCGGCTTCATCGGCAGCCTGGCCGTGCGACCGCCAGGCACCAATTCGACGAGTGTGGTGACGCAAGCCAATAGCGACCAGACAACCAGGATCCACTGGCGAGTGCCGGTGGCGTTTCAAACCACTATGCCGGTGCTCGGCGACAACCCGATCTATGTTATGGACATGATTCGTCGCGCCAGCCACGGCGCGATTCAATTGGACCTATACGAGCCTGGCGAAATCGTGCCGTCTTTTTCAATTACGGATGCTGTACGTGATCGAAAAATCGAGGCGGGGTACACCTGGCTCGGCTACGATCAAGGCAAAATACCCGCCTCGCCCTTGATCGGGGCTGTGCCGTTTGGCATGGAGCCATGGGAATACAGTGCTTGGTGGTACGAATCCGGCGGACGCCAACTCACCGAAGCACTCTATGGAAAACACAACATTCATCCAATCCTCTGCGGTATGACGGGGCCCGAAACGGCAGGTTGGTTTCGCGAACCGATCAACTCCTTGGACGACATCGCTGGTTTGAAAATCCGATTTGCTGGTCTTGGCGGCAAGGTAATGGAACGCCTGGGCGCAAGCGTAACGATGTTACCAGGCGGTGAGATTTTTCAAGCATTGGAAAAAGGCGCCATCGACGCGACAGAGTTCGCGTTGCCTATCGTCGACCAAAGCCTCGGCTTCAACCGGGTGGCTAAATTCAACTACTACCCCGGATGGCACCAACCCTTCACGGCTTCGCACCTCACTGTCAACATCGATGTCTGGAATGCTTTGGACGAGGGTGACCAAGCGCTCCTGGAGCTCGGATGTACTGCCGGGGTTATCCGTAATCTGTCGAACTCCGAATCCAAACAGGGGGCGGTCATCGCGGCATTCCCGGATATCGGCGTGTCGGCACGTACCCTGCCCGAACCTATCTTGCGCCAACTTCAGGAAGTGACCGAATCGGTTCTGGCTGAAGAAGCGGCCAACGACGCCGATTTTGCTGAAATACTTGCGTCGCAAAGAGCTTTCCGTGACACCTACGCACACTGGAAAGCTCGTGCCTATTTGCCACGCGACTTTTGATGAGCGAAGTCCTACCCGACGTTGAGCTGCCTGACACCTCGCTGCCTCACACTGGGCTGACCAGACGCATCGACGCGTGGGTGACGACGCTTGGCAAGTGGCTATCTTGGATTTGGCTGGCGCTACTCGCAATTATCGTAATCAATGTCGTTCTGCGCTACGCGTTCAGCGAAGGTAGGATCGAGCTCGAAGAGATCCAATGGCATATGTATTCAATCGGCTTTTTGCTGGGCCTAAGCTATGCCTACCAAGCTGACACACACATACGTGTCGACGTGCTGCACGAGCGCTTCAGCCCGGAACTCAAAGCTTGGGTAGAGCTATACGGAATCCTTATTTTTCTCATCCCCTTCATCGCTTTGATTTTGTTCTACGGCATACCATTCGTCGTATCTTCCTACGAACTGTCAGAAATCTCGCCATCACCAGGCGGCCTGCCGCTACGATGGCTGATCAAGGGCTGCTTGCCGCTCGGTTTCGCGATGCTGCTTTTGGCTGTCACGTCTCGGCTAATCCGTGTATGGCATTTCTTGTTCATTACTGATGACCAAGCCACTACAACAACGAACGGGAAACCCGATGCCGGCGAATGAGGTCCTGGCTGTCATCATGTTCGCAAGCTTCATCGCTTTGGTGTTTAGCGGCTTCCCGGTGGCTTGGATACTGGGCGGCTTGGCCGTCATCTTCAGCGCCTTAGCAGTCGTCCTCCAAGTAGACTTTGCGATCCCGATCGGCATGGATTGGGCCTATACATCGCTCACCGTCGATCGCATCTGGAACGTCATGGAAAATTGGGTCATGGTCGCACTACCCATGTTCATCTTGATGGGCTTGCTGCTTGACCGGTCCGGCATCGCCAACCAACTCATGATCAGCTTTGCACGCTTGTTTGGCAGCATTCGCGGCGGCTTGGCGGTGACGGTGGCTCTCATTGGTCTCTTGCTAGCTGCAACCACAGGCATAATTGGCGCTTCGGTCGTTTTGCTTGCCCTAATCGGCTTGCCCGTGATGCTCAATCAAGGCTATAGCAAAACACTCGCGGCAGGCACCGTCTGCGCGGTCGGCACGCTTGGCATACTAATACCACCCAGCATCATGTTGGTCTTAATGGCAGATCGCATGTCGATGAGTGTCGGTGATCTATTTCTTGGCGCCGTTTTCCCCGGGGTATTGCTCGCCGGACTTTACATCGCATATATCCTCTTGCTCGGTTGGCTGCGTCCACATACCGCGCCGGCCGCTGCCACCGAACCTTTCGATTTGGCCGCGGTATGGGACTTGGTTAAAGCCATTATCCCGCCAGCCTTCCTCATTCTTGCGGTACTTGGCAGCATCTTCACCGGGCTAGCGACCCCCACGGAAGCGGCCGGGGTTGGCGCAGCAGGCGCACTGTTGTTGGCGATATTCAAAAAGCGGATGAATCGCTCGGTGATGAATGATGTTCTACAAGAAACGACCCGCACTACGGCATTCATCTTTGCCGTTTTATTAGGTGCCACTGCATTTTCACTTGTGCTGCGCGGTCTCGGAGGCGACGAACTCATCGAGCGCGTGTTGTTGGGTCTACCTTTCGGGCCCACTGGCATCATAATCTGCATACTTTTTGCCACATTTCTCCTGGGCTTTTTTCTCGATTGGATCGAACTGACGCTCATCGTGTTGCCGCTGGTTTCACCAGTGGTCATCAATTTGGGTTTCGATCCGGTTTGGTTCACCGTGCTCTTTGCGGTGTGCCTGCAAACCAGTTTCTTGACGCCGCCCGTCGGTTTCGCCATTTTTTACTTGAAAGGTGTCGCACCACCGGGCATAGACGTCATGACGATCTACAAAGGGGTTGTGCCGTTCATCATCCTGCAAGTGATCGGCATGCTGATTATTTTCAATTGGAGCGCTTTGGTCACGTGGTTGCCCGCCCGCGCGTATGGCTAGTCAGAAAAATGCGCGGCACAATACATCCATGAATTACTTTATCCAAGCCGAGAACTTTGCCAGCGACAGCGAAAACCAAATCCACAGCGACGAAGTCGCACAGAGATATGGTTTCCAAGCAGCACTCGTACCTGGAGTCACCGTATATGGCTACCTGACGACCCCTTTAGTTCAGCGTTTCGGGCATGAGTGGCTTAGCCACAGCGTGGCCGAGGTGCGTCTCATCAAGCCGACCTACGATGGTGATCGCGTGCGCATTGAAATGGATGACAACGACGCTTGTGTTGTGGTCAGCGCGTTCAACGCCGCCGATGAGATCCTCGCAACGCTCACGAGCACAACCCCAAACGATCTGCCAGCCCTCAACAACGTCCATCTTCTCGACGGTGACTTCAAACCCCCCCAGCGCATAGAAATTGCCTGGGACACCGTGATCGAAAAACAAGTGTTAGCGCCCTGGACGGCCACGCTGGATACCGAAGCCAATGCGACCTATACGACGCAGGCCAAAGACGTAAGCCCCATCTACGCCGACATCGCACACCCGCACTTTCTGTTGTCTCTGGCGAATACGGCATTGATGAACGAATTCATTATGCCCACTTGGCTGCATGTGGGCTCATCAACTCGCCATCGCGTGCTACTCAGGGTTAACGACACGATTACAATCCGTGCGGTTGTACTGGAAAAGTGGCGCAAGAAAGGACACGAGTTCATTCAGCTCTACCTCACCTTCTGGCGCGACGACGAAATCACCACCGACATATTGCATACCGCCATATTCAAGGTGGCAACGTGACACGCCTTGTCGCGCTTGCATCACACGAGGGCATGACCCTTCAGGCCATCCTCGACGCCTGCAGTAGTGGCAGTATAAACGCTGACGTTGCTTTGGTTGTCAGCAACAACAGCCAGTGTGGCGCGATGCAGCGTGCGGCACGCGCCAACATTGCAACGCTGCACTTGAGCGGCAAGACGCACCCAGACGATGACGCGCGCGACGAAGCCATGCTGCTTGCTCTGCGCGAAGCACACGCCGATTGGGTTTTGCTATTGGGCTATATGAAAAAGCTGGGCCCGAGAACGTTGCACGCGTACGACGGGCACATTCTCAATACCCATCCCGCATTACTGCCTAAATTTGGCGGCAAAGGCTTTTATGGACGCCGTGTTCACGAAGCGGTGGTGGCAGCCCAAGAGACCCAGAGCGGTGCTACGATTCATCTGGTCGGCACCGATTACGACACCGGACCATTGCTGGCGCAGGTGCGCGTTCCCGTCGACCCGCAAGACACACCCGAAGCGCTTGAATTTCGAGTTAAGATCGCCGAGCAAGCATTACTCATCGACACCCTCGCCGAGTTGATTGCGAGTCGTCAAGCATCTAACTATTGATCGGACTGGGAAAGTGCCCACCAGCATCCGCCCGCTCCAAACAAGCGATGCGCAAATCTACAAAACATGTCGCTTGAATGCTCTGCGACTCGCGCCAACCGCCTTCAGTTCGAGCTACGTGACGGCACTCACTCAACGCGACGAGTTTTTTTGCGCTCGCGCAACCTTCGAGACGGACAACTTTATATTGGGTGCGTTCGACGCGACTGATTTGATCGGAATCGGCGGCGGTTACGTCGAATCCGAGCGCAAGCGCCAGCACGTCGGCAACGGGTGTAAGTTAATTGTCTATTTCGTCATACAGATATCGTCCTCCGAAAGTCAAACATGCGAGCCCCTTTTCGCTCCGGGCTTAGGACTCCACCATCATTTCGTCACATACCTTGCGCAGGGTTTCGACGAAAGCCAACGGTTGATCGAGAAACACATGGTGCTGCGCATCGGCTACTTCATAGGCCGGAAAATCGTTTGGAACGAGCTCACGCATGTAGTCCAAAGTCCGTTTGGAAAAAAGTTCGCTGTCGGCGCCGTAAATCACTCCTAAGCGCATATTCAATGCCTGATAGTCTTGCGCCTGGCGCTCAACTTCCGTCATGGTCGTCAACAGATCTTCGTCAAATTTCCACGCCCAGCCACCACCGTCTAAGGGCATGAGCGAGTTACGCGCAATGTATTGGGTTATGAATTCATTGGCACACGTTTGCGGCGGATAGAGGCGAAACCTCTGTAGCGCTGATGCCTTATCCGGGTAGGCCTTCGCACGACCGCCCATCGGCGCGCGATCCGGTATGGGGTCGTCTGGGTGGCGGATACCGGAATCGACCAGAACCAAGGCGCTAAATCGGTCCGGAAACAGGTTAGCGGCTTTTACCGCCATATAGCCGCCAAAGCTATGCGCCACGACAAGTGCGTCGTTATCGAATCCAGCGTCATCGAGTACGCCAACAATCTCCTCTGCATAGGTTTCGGAGTTGTATTTGTGGCGATAGTCGCTATCACCCATGCCAGTCAGGTCCATCGCAGCGATGTCGTAACTGTCCATCAGTTGCGGCGCAATGAAATCCCACCAACGCGAATGCGCGTTCATACCGTGGATGAGCAACATCCCAGGTTTACCTTGCGACTTATAGCGTCGATAAACGACGTCGCATTCGTCGATTTCGATGGTGTGAGTCTCAGCCTCGGTCTCAACGGCCTGCCAAAACCAATCCGGAATGGTATTGGTATCTTCTTTGTCCCAACGCGCCATGCGTCCCCCTGGTTGTTTTGTTTTTCAAACTGGGTTAGTTACAAACCCCCGAACCTTTTTAGATGGTGGTCGACATTGCCAAACAGCGTATCGATAACCGTTAAGCGTTTGAAGTAGTGGCCAACATTTAGCTCGTCAGTCATGCCCATGCCACCATGCAGTTGCACAGCATTTTGTCCGACAAACCTGCCAGATTTTCCAACCTGCACTTTGAAAGCACTCGCAGCTTTTTGCGCGGCCTGACCATAGCCTTCGTCCAATCGCATCGCGGCCATATACGGCAATGATTTGGCTTGCTCGTACTCTATGAACATATCGACCATGCGATGCTGTAGTACCTGGAATTTGCCGATCGGCTGGCCAAATTGTTCGCGCGTCTTACAATATTCTACCGTGTCTTTGTAAAGCACCTCCATGCAACCCACCGCCTCGGCGCCCACGGCAACAATCCCGTCGTCTATGACCTGTTCGAGAATGGCAAAACCCTGACCTTCATTGCCGACTAATGCATCCGCGCCTACTCTAACTTCTGTGAATTCCACTTCAGCCGCACGAAACGCATCGACCGTGGGATAACTGCGCATCGACAACCCTGCCGTGCCTACATCAACCAGGAATAACGACACCCCCACTTCATCCAATTGCGTCCCGCTGGTGCGCGCGGACACAATGATGAAGTCGGCATTGGGCGCATTGAGGACGACGGATTTGCTTCCGTTGAGCACAAAACCATCGCCATCTCTGCTGGCTGTGGTGGTGACGTCCGCCAGATTGAACCGACTTTGCGCTTCCGCAAACGCCAGCGCTCCTTGCTTAGACCCATCGGTAATGCGGGAAATGTACGCGGCCTGTTGAGCCGGCGTGCCACCGTGTTTAAGCGCGCCCCCTGCAAGCACCACGGTCGCGACATACGGTTCAATTACCAGCCCCTTGCCAAATTCTTCAAGCAGGATCGTCATCTCAACGGCACCTGCACCGAAGCCGCCGTGTTCTTCCGCGAACGGCAACGCTAGCCAACCCAGATCAGAAAATGTCTTCCAATGAGCCGCGCTGAACCCAAGCTCGCTTTGTACATTGTCGCGCCGTTCGGCAAACGGATAATCGTTGCGCATGAAGCGGGAGACGCTCTCGGCCAACAAAGTTTGTTCTTCTGTGAAGGAAAAATCCATTTGCTGCCCTCTATTTGTTGATCAGGCTCTCTAATCGGTTTCTTCGACTATTCTGGTCGATTGTCGGCCGTTGTTTTCGCGATTATGTGCGTAGTTTCGTGTTCGTCTACGATGCCCAGCTGCTTTGCAAGCTTATCTCTATGGTCGGCTAAGTAGGTAACCCACATCGAGGCCATCAGTGCATCGTTGATGGCGCCCGCTGCGCCTTCGGGTCCGATCGGGCCTTCGTTATCGAGCAGCAACTCATTCGTGTCTGAGACAGCATAATACGCAAAGCTTTGCACTTGAAGCCAAGCCACGTCTTGCACCAGTTCTGCCCGCTTTACACGCAACACGGCAGACTCCACGGACAGTTCGTCAGCCGATCCAGCATGATGCGCAACTTCCATCGCTTCGATTGCCTGCAACTGGATTTCGGCTGCGTCCAACTGCTCGCTCAAATGTTCGCCGATTCCATTTTCAAATCGCTCGCGCAGCAGATTAAGTCGCTGGTGTTGACCTGCGGTATTGCAAACTATGCGATGCTCATGATCCAAAAACCTCGCCCAAAGTCTGTCAGTCGGCTCATCACTTTGCAGCCCAAAGTCAATCACACACGACATAGGCACGTTGACATCATCCAAACGAACATTGGCAATCCGGTCGCCGGGTCCAGCTCGTTGTGGCGCTTCGATTGTGATTCCGTCCGCGCGCAGATCGACCAAAAGCCCCACATAGTGATCCTTGACAGCGGCTGACGTGCGCACACGCGCAAGCGTGAACATCCAATTAGCGCGTTCGGCGGCACGCACCCAACCCTTCGTACCGTTTACGAGGACGCCATCTTCCAGCTGCGTGGCGATTGTGCGGATGTCCATTCCCACAACCTGATGCGGTTCGACAATTCCCACGCACCAGGCACATGAATCGTCGCGTATAGGCGGCAGGAACCGATCCATCTGGCCCCGACTACCCCATGCAAGCAACGCCGGCCCAACGAATGAAACCCCGGGGCGCATGGCCATGCTGGGGGCATCGACCTTGGCACATGCATTGTCCCACATGGCTTGGCGGGCCATAGACCAACCTAAGCCGCCGGATGCTTCGGGCCATGCAGCCAACGCCCATTGACCGAGAAACAGCTTTTTGAACCAGGCATCGCGATACGCATTGTCCACGCCGCTTATATCCGTCTGCACTTGCCTATCAAATCCAGGCCAATGCGATGCAACGAACGCGTGTATTTCGTCGCGCAATCGAGCGTCAGCCGGGGAGGTTCTCATGGACATACTCGATTCTAGGGAAACGTGCGGTATTTCTTCAAATTATTGACTTGTTTCTAAACAAGCACACAGCCTAAATCCCAGGTAAAATACTCACCGCAACACCGTTTTGATGATGAAGAGAGGAATTGATTCATGGCAGAACCAACTGTGGCGCAAAAAGCGCCTTTCCCAGTGGATGTGGAAGAAGGTACCAAATACTTCTGGTGTGCGTGCGGCAAAAGTGACAATCAGCCATTTTGCGACGGCTCGCACCAGGGCACCGAATTCACACCCCTGGCGTACAAAGCTGAACAATCACGTACCCTTTACTTTTGCGGATGCAAACGCACCGGTGGTGCACCGCTCTGTGATGGTACTCACAACACGTTGGAATAGTTGGCTCGCTTATTCGGTCGATGGTTCAAGCGCAGTAATCGACTAGAGCACGAAGATCCAAGCGAACGGTTGCAAGCCGTCCAGGACCTTTCTGACGATCAGGCGCACGAGTCGCAGCAGACCCTTCTGGCGCTTGCCGCAAGAGATGCCGACCTCGCGGTACGCGAGGCGGCGATCAAGCTTATCACTGACCCAGACGCGCTAGGCCCACTGCTTGAGGACGAACCAGTTGCTGCTTCTGCGGCGCAAACAATTGCGCTATTGGTCGCTGCTGGCCGACCAAGCCAGTCGGCTGCACATCCATACGTCCTCGAAGCTCGAATCGACACGGTCACGGCCACGACGCTCAACGATCTGATCGCCGTGGTCGAGCAACCTGAACAGGCCGCAGAATTGGCGTTGCGATGCCCCGCACACCAGCGCGACCAAGTACTTGCCTTAACTTGTTTGCGCAACGAGACCGGCCTTGCAACCCTAGAAAAGCTCAGCCGCGGACGCGACAAAGCATGTAACCGCCACGCTCGCCAACGTCTCGAAAGCCTAAAAGCGACACGCGCCAAATTACAGACCGCCCAGGAACGTTTGGTGGAACTGGATGCCTCCATAAACAAAGAACTGAACCACCACCCGCACGATAGCGCGGCGTTGATAACGCACCGACAGAAACTCAGTCGTCTGCAAGAGATGCGCACCAGTGCCGTCGGCGATGTTGACGCGGCTGCACATAGGCTGGGCGAGCTATACGGCCTCACCATCAACAAGACGATACCGCCCAACCCACTCGAGAGCGTTAATCTCTCGATTCCAGATCCGGCCAATGACCCGTTTAGGCCTTTAGTCGATGAATTGGCGAAACTCGCCATTGCCATGCGGACCGCGACGGATCTGGCTCAAATCACCGCGGCCCGAGACGTGCTCACTGAATCTTGGCTTGCCAATGCGGATGCCCAGCCGCCCAATCAAAGCCAACATCGCAATTTTACGGACGTCTCACGTCAATACCAAGAACTGCGAACTGCTTGGGAAAGGTTGGACAGCTGCGTACTATCACCCGCTCCTGCGGCGCCTGCGAAGAACGAGGCAAGAGACTCAACCTCCACGATGCTAGAACGGCGTGTGCACTGGCAGAAGACAACAGGCCGTGAAATTGCCAAGCTCGCCTGGCCCAAAGACCACCAAAAGCCAGCGATCCTCGAGCTTGCGATTGCCGACGAAGCACGCGTTGCCCAGGAAATACGGCAGCTTCGTGAGCAACAGAAGGCTCTCGCGGGCACGCTCGTACAACAAGTCGAACACCTCAAAGAGAATATCAACCAAGGCAAAATCAACGATGCGAAAGACCTACTGCGAAACATTCGGCACCTGCAAAAGTCAGGTATCCCCGGTGAGGAGCACGAGATCAACGCATTGGCAGCTCGCCTGAATGAACTCAAGGATTGGCAGAGTTTCGCCACCCATCCAAAACGAGACGAACTACTGAGAGCGGTCACCGGGCTCGTAGACCATCCGCTGGCGCCACCCGACCAAGCAGACCGTCTGAAAGAAATACGTTTGGCCTGGGATCAACTAGGGCTCCCGAATGGTCCGGAGGAACTCCGCGAGCAGTCCGAATTCGATGCCTTGGCCGACAAAGCGTTCAGTACTTGTCGAGCCTACTATGACGAACAAACGCAGGTTCGCGAAGCGAATCTGGGCGGCCGCAAAGCGTTGTGCGAGCTTCTGCAATCCTATCTCGAAGAGACTGATTGGGCGACCGCGGACATGCAAGCAGCGGACACCATCATGCGCCAAGCCCGGCAGGAATGGCGTACCTATCATCCCTGCGAGCGCCGAGCATTGGAACCCGTCGAGCAACGCTTTGAAGCGCTGCAGGCCAAGCTACACGCCAAAGTAAAGTCCGCTTGGGAAAATAATATTGCGCAGAAACGCGCGATCGTCGACCAAGCCAAAGCCTTACTTGACCATGATGACCTTCAGGACGCGATAAATTCCGCAAAAGCCCTACAAAACGCATGGCGCGACGTCGGATCCACGCCACGTGGTATTGACCAACGATTGTGGCGTGAGTTTCGCAAACTCATCGACAACCTATTCAATCGGCGCTCAGAACAAAACAAGGCTGACAACGAGGCGCGCAAAGAACATCGCAAAGCACTCGAGGCCCGGGTCGAGGATCTGGAACTCGCCGCAGGATCAGATGCGGACATTAGTGACAAAGGGTTGAAGGCGTTGTCCCAGGCGATTGATGACGCATGCGCAGATTTGTCGCTGGATCGGCAAATAGTCGAGCGTATCAAGTCGGCCGAAGAAAATTACGCACAACGCATCGTCAAGCAGAAGGCGGTCAAGGCTGAGCAAGCATTTCTGGCTTATCGTGACTGGGATATCGCCGTTAGCGAAGCCGAGCAAAACGCTCAATCGCTCGAAGCGCCACACCCAATGTTCGTGCAACGGTTACAAGGTCAAAGCAATTCTGAAGATCTAACTCGGCTGACCATAGAAGCTGAAATTGCCGCCGATCTGTCAAGCCCCGAAACTGTTAAGGGCGAACGGATGGCGTTGCAAATAGACTTGATGAATCGCGGTGTGCGCAACCTGGACGATATGCCAAACGAAGAGTTTATTGCGCGCTGGTGTGGTTGTGGACCCAAAGATGCTGGCGCTGCCGAATTGCGCGAGCGTTTTTTTCACGCGCTAGGCAAACGCAGAAAACCCGGCGGTAAATGATCGGTCCGCTGTAAGCGGGGCTTCAGCACTTTTTCCACTCCGCTGCGCTCCGCACTCACACATCCATGTGCTCGCTAGGCAGCAAAATCAACCACTTAGCAGTGGTCGCTTTTGCTTGGCCATCCTCCTGGTCATAAGGAGGCCATAACTTAGAGGCTGTTTAACGACAGCCTATGAAGCCGCTCCCACAGGCTTCACGACGCTATGGAATTGTCACGCTGATCTTGGCACCACCCATCTCACTGTCGTCGATCGCCAGATTGCCCTTGTACAACTGAACGAGATCCGACACGACAGCCAAACCGATCCCTTGTCCAGACACGATCTCATCCAAGCGAGCACCTCGGCTGAGCACTTCGGCCCGCAACGATTCAGGAATGCCTCCGCCATCATCTTCGATTGTGATCAGCACGCTGTTGCCACGCGCAACCGACACTTGCACTTGTGATTGCGTGTATTTGAATGCATTTTCTAGCAGATTGCCCAACATCTCCATAAAGTCGCGCTCATCTCCCATTGCTGTGGCCCCCGTTTCAAGGTCTATCGTCACGCAAATCCCGCGCTCGGTATAAGCGGTTTGGAGCGCGCGCAACAAACGTTGTACGACTTCATCAAGCGCTACCGACTTACCCATCACCACCGGTCCGGCTAGCGACGCGCGCGACAATTGGTGAGTCACTGTGGTCTCCATCCGCTCGATCTGTTCGTCGAGTAGCATGCGTGGCACTTGGTGCTCGAGCAATGCGTTCTTTGCGACCGCCAAGGGCGTCTTCAAGCTGTGGGCTAGATCCTCCATTGCGTTGCGGTAACGCGATCGGCTACGCTTTTCATGCTCAACGAATTGATCGAGATTTACCGCCAAGCCTGTGAGTTCCTGAGGATAGGCTTCACTCAGCGATTCCCGCTCTCCGTCTTGCAATTCCTGCACTTCTTGCGCCATCGCGCGCAGCGGCAACAAGCCCCAGCGCAATGCCAATAGCTGCGTGATGATAAAGAAAGTGGTCGCAGCGCCCAGGCCAAACCATAGACTGCGGCGAAATTGCGCAATTGAGGTCAGAAACGGCATTTGATCGGTGGCGACCGAGAAAACAACCTGTTCGTTATCCACATCCTCCCAAATAACCGTCCGCGACAGAACGAAACGTGGCACGGGCTGTTCGAGATCTGTGAAGATATAGACCCCGGGCTGGGTATTGACCACTGGAAAAACTACCTCTGTGGTCAACGTTGACGGCGACCACCACAACACCTCGCCCAGGTCATTGCTGATTTGGGCATATAGGCCAGATTCGGGCTGCTCAAGCCGCGGTTCCGGCAAGCCTTGATCGAAATCAAACTCGCCCTCCTGCTCTTGTGCCGAACCCAACAGCGAAAAAACAACCAACTGGAGTTGCTCTTCGGCGCCGGCAACGACACTGGCCTGAAACGATCGATCCAAAACGAAGCCGGTAATGGTAAGAAACAGGACCAGCACGCAGGTGGTCGTCACTAGCAGCCGGTTCTGAATCGAGGGCCTCAACTCGTGTTGTCCACGTTCGCGACAAACCGATAGCCTTGCCCGCGCACTGTGCGAATCAAATCCACGGGGCTGATCTTTTTCCGCAGGCGCCCGACAAATACCTCGATGACATTGCTGTCGCGATCAAAGTCCTGTTCGTACAAATGGTCCGTCAGCTCACTTTTCGATATGACCCGGTTCGGGTTCAACATCAAATATTCAAGCACTTTGTATTCGTACGCGGTGAGCTCCACCGGGACATTAGCGACGCGGACTTCCTTTTTTGCTGTATCGAGTTGCAGCTCGCCCTCGATGAGAACGGGTGTTGCATAACCGGCCGCACGTCGAATGAGTGCGTTCAAGCGCGCCATCAACTCTTCCATCTGAAACGGCTTAGCCAAATAGTCGTCTGCGCCG
>Ga0115002_10003186_pt1 | contig 20648 bp, 17 predicted proteins | sample ArcticOcean_MG_C_8_FD_89576 | JGI IMG/M metagenome (GOLD analysis project Ga0115002, IMG submission 89576) | Marine microbial communities from western Arctic Ocean - ArcticOcean_MG_CB11_86 | ecosystem: Environmental > Aquatic > Marine > Oceanic | place: Arctic Ocean: Canada Basin | collected... | reverse complement strand
GGACCATGACCGAAGGCCTTTCTGTGGGGCCAATTCTCGCGGGCCTCAACAGCTCGGCCCATATCGTCAGCCCATCGATTTCGGTGCGAGGTCTGGTCAACATGAGCGCTTTGGCGGTCGTGGAAGCACAGGTCGCGGCATCGCGCGTCGCCGGCTAACCGTTTCGTGACCAATGCGCCCCGCAATCCGGATGAGACGCAACCGGAGGGGGCGCCGGAGCCGCAGGTCGGCCTCCAGATTGATGTCGTCAATACCGTCGAGGACGCGCTCCAAGCGGGCGAGATCGATGCCGCCGCGGCGGTTGTACACGGCCTGCACGCAGCTGATGTCGCCGACCTCATCGAGACGATAGACCCGGTCCATCGACCGGCTCTGATCGATGCCATTCAGGAGAGTTTTGACCCGGAGGTTCTGACCGAGTTGAACGACAACATTCTTGAAGATGTTGTCGACCGGCTGGGAAGCGAGAGTACCGCTGCAGCGGTAGCTGAGTTAGAGACCGACGAGGCACTTGAAGTGCTCGACGATCTTGATGCAAAGCTGCAGAGAGAAGTTCTCGAACAACTAGACGAGTCTGATCGCAGCGAAATCGAACAGGCGCTCGCGTTCCCAGAGCAATCCGCCGGGCGCTTGATGCAGCGCGACCTGATTGCCGTGCCGTCGTACTGGAATGTAGGGCAGGTGATCGACTATTTGCGCGAGACAGAAGATCTGCCTGATGAATTCTACGAACTCATTCTCATAGACGCGGACCATCATCCAATCGGCACGTTGCCGCTTAACGTTTTGTTGCGTTCCCGCCGGCCGGTGCGAATCGACGACATCATGAACGTGGACCTCCGCGTGGTACCGGTGGAGATGGACCAGGAGGAGGTCGCCTACGCATTCCAGCAATATGATATGGCGTCAGTACCGGTGGTCGACCCGTCCGGCCGTCTTGTAGGCGTGATCATGCATGACGATATCGCCGATGTTATCCAAGAGGAGGCTGAAGAGGACATTCGCCGCCTGACCCGCGCGGGTGGCGCCGGCATTCACGACGGCATTTTTGACATCGTCCGCGGCCGTTCGGTTTGGTTGCTGGTTAATCTACTCACGGCCGTCGTGGCGTCGCTGGTGATTTCAATGTTCGGCGGTACGATCGAACAGATCGTCGCGCTGGCTATCCTTATGCCAATTGTGGCGTCGATGGGCGGCAACGCTGGTACGCAGGCGCTCACCGTCACTGTACGGGCGCTCGCGATGCGAGACATTACGGGATCGAACGTCTTCCGCCTGATTAACAAAGAGCTCATCGTCAGCTTTATCAACGGGGTGGTTTTTGCGGTGCTATGCGGCATCGGAGTCTATTTCTGGTTTGGCGATTTGGGGCTGGCGCTGATTATTTTCGCGGCCATGATCATCAACATGATGGCCGGCGGGTTTTCGGGCATCTTGATCCCGCTCGGTCTCAACCGGGTCGGTGTCGACCCAGCGCTGGCAGCAACGGTGTTTGTCACGACCGTGACCGACGTCGTTGGGTTCTTCGCATTTCTTGGCCTTGCGGCCTGGTTGCTACTCTAGGAGGGGACATGACAGAAGACTTAACGACCGCGGAAGGCTTCAACGCAGCGGCGAAAAGAAATTTTTCCGGTCATCTCGATATCACGGTCACGAATGTCGAGCACGGGGTCGCTAAAGCTGAAATGCGTGTCGGGTCGAAGCACCTCACGCCGACCGGCTTCATGCACGGTGCGGCGGTTGTCGGCATTGCCGACACGGTCTGCGGTGCGGGGTGCCAAGGGTCTAAGCCGGACGGTGCCATCGGCTTTACTACTATTGAGCTCAAATGCAATTTTCTTGGCACCGCAACCTCGGGTCTCGTTACGTGCGATGCGCGGATGATCCACGGCGGGCGCAATACGCAGGTTTGGGACGCCGATGTGGCCCGCGAAGACGGCAAGGTTATCGCGAGCTTCCGGTGCACCCAGATGGTGCTGTGGCCGAAACCCTAGCTCGGGGTATTCTCTAGACCATGATCCCGAACCAGTTGCCTGCCTTTGAGTTCGATCTCGGTGACACTGCCGACATGCTGCGTGACACTGTGATGTCGTTTACCGCAGATCATGTCGCGCCGGTTGCGGCTGAGATGGACCAAACAAACATTTGGCCCGAAGGTCTTTGGCGCAAGATGGGTGATGCTGGCCTTCTCGGGGTGACGGTTGAGGAAGAATACGGCGGCGCCGGCATGGGCTATCTCGAACATGTCGTCGCGATGGAAGAGCTTAGCCGCGGCTCCGGGGCAGTTGGATTGTCGTACGGCGCGCACTCTAACTTGTGCGTCAATCAGCTGCGTCTCAACGGCACCGACGAGCAGAAAAAGCGCTACCTCCCGAAACTCGTCTCAGGTGAACGCGTTGGCGCCCTTGCGATGAGCGAGTCGGGTGCTGGATCCGATGTCGTCTCGATGAAATTGCGTGCCGAGAAGAAGGGCGACCGTTATGTCCTCAACGGCACAAAATTTTGGATCACCAACGGGCCTGTGGCAGACACGCTTGTCGTTTACGCCAAAACTGATCCCGACGCAGGTCCGCGCGGCATTACTGCCTTCATTATTGAGCGCGGTTTCGAAGGTTTCTCGACCGCGCAAAAACTCGACAAACTTGGGATGCGCGGCTCGGACACCGGCGAGCTGGTCTTTCAAGATTGCGAGGTACCGAGCGAGAACGTCCTTGGCGAGGAGGGCAAGGGCGTCAGTGTCTTGATGAGCGGTTTGGACTACGAACGAGCGGTGCTGTCAGGTGGCCCATTGGGCATCATGCAGGCCTGCCTTGATACCGTGGTGCCCTACGTCCATGAACGCGAGCAGTTCGGCCAACCGATTGGCGAGTTTCAACTCATGCAGGGCAAACTCGCCGACATGTACACAACCGCCAATGCGTGCAAGGCCTACGTCTATACGGTCGCAAGGGCATGCGACAAAGGCCGTGTCACCCGCAAAGATGCGGCCGGTGCCATTCTCTATTCGGCAGAGAAGGCCACGCAGGTCGCGCTGGACGCAATCCAGTGCCTCGGCGGCAATGGCTACATCAACGAATACCCCACCGGTCGGTACCTGCGAGACGCCAAACTCTACGAGATTGGCGCGGGCACCTCGGAGATTAGACGGATGCTGATCGGGCGCGAAATCTTCGAAGAGACGAAGTAGGACGTCCCTAATGACGTTCGTTCTTGGAATGGTGACAGTCGAGTACCTCTTGACCGCCCTGATCGTTGTCCTAGTACCCGGCACGGGCGTCATCTACACGCTGTCGTACGGTCTGTTTTCCGGAATCCGTGGCGGGCTGCTGGCGGCGTTCGGATCCACGCTCGGTATCGTGCCTCATCTTTTGGCCAGTGTTCTTGGGCTCGCGGCAGTCCTGCACGCTAGTGCAATGGCTTTTCAGGTCGTCAAAATCGCCGGCGGCCTCTATTTGCTCTATCTCGCTTGGGGTCTATGGCGCAGTGCCGGAGATCTCGATCTCGGCGCGGCTGGCGCTGCTCGCCGCAGTTCGGGGGCGATCGTGCTGCGCGGTTTCCTGATCAATATTTTGAATCCTAAACTGTCGATCTTCTTTCTCGCCTTTCTGCCACAGTTTGTCGCGCCGGATGTTTCAAACAACTTGAGTCACTGACCGTACTCGGGGTGACCTTCATGGCCCTCACGTTTATTGTGTTCGTCGGATATGGATCCGCCGCGGGTGTGGTGAGGGATCGGGTGCTTGCGTCCAAGCAGGCGCGCGAATCGAATCAGCGCGCTTTCGCTCTAGCGTTCGCGGGATTTGCCCTGCGGTTAGCTCTTGCGGACAGATAGCAATCCAACACTCCAAACAAAATCTGGGAGAACGCATGTCTCACGTCATCAAGAACCCCAACGATGTAAAAGCGGCCGTCGGTACGGGCTATCCGGCGCCCCACGATGCGATTTGCAACATGCGGGAGAAGCACCGACTCGGGGATGCGACTGGGCTCACGAACTACGGCGTAAATTATGTCGTGCTTCCGGCGGGGCAGGCTTCGGCGCAGCGCCATTGGCACAAGGTGCAGGACGAGTTTGTCTGGATGTTGGATGGTGAGTTGGTTCTCGTCACTGATGCCGGCGAAGAACTGATGACGCCGGGAATGTCAGCGGGCTTTCCGGCGGGCGAACCAGACGGGCATCATCTGGTCAACAGAACCGATAAACCGGCGGCCTATCTTGAGATCGGCGACCGACTACCGGGCGACTCCGGCGCTTATCCTGACATCGACATGAAGTTCGAGTTCGACCACGAGGGCAAGCCGCACTTTCTCCACAAAGACGGGACGCCCTACTAGCGGGCGAGCTAGCGGCTCTCCCGCCGGATCGAATAATAGTTGCCGACGAAAATTATACCGGCGCCGACGAGCACTAGGACATCCACGCCCTCGCCATACGCAAGGAATCCTACCACCGCGATCAGCGGGAGGCGCAAGAAGTCGACTGGATTGACGAGTGAGACGTCGGCCAAGGTGAGTGCCTTGGCGAGAGAGTAGTGCGCGCCCAACCCGGTCACACCGATGACGATGAGCCATGGTATTTCGTCGACGGTTGGTGCGGTCCAATCGAACGATGCGCCGACGACTGCCATCAGACCTTGCAGCATTGACATCCATAGGAGGACGGTGAGAACGCTATCGGTGCGCGTCAGCCCTTTGGTGCAGGCATTGGCGATGGCAAAGCCGAACGCGGTCGCCAACATTATCCAAGTCCCTGGCCCAACGTCATTGAAGCCCGGTCGCAAGATGACCAAAATCCCCGCGATGCCCAGTACCAGGGCGACAACGCGGCCGACGTTCATTTTCTCGCCGAGAAATAACACCGCCAATACTGCAACCCATACCGGAGTGGTGAATTCGATTGCAAAGACTTCCGCCAGTGGAAGCAATGTGACCGCTGTGTACCAGCCAATCGTTGCCGCGAAATGGGAAACGTTGCGGAATAACTGAAGCTTGAGATTGGTGGTCTGAAACGAGCGAAGGCCCGCCCGGATCACAAAGGGGGCGAGGATCAACAGGCTCATGCCGTGACGTACAACTTGGAGTTCCATCGGGTTGTGCCGTGGTGCCAACTCGCGCGCCGCGATCGCCAGCAACGACAGCGAGGCCACCATCCCGAACATCCATAGGGCGCCGCGAAGGTTATCGGTCACTCGGTTGGCTCAGGCATCATCGCCGCAGACTAGCTCTTTTCTGGCAATGAACAGTGCCTCTTTGGCGAAATGGTCTGCTTTGCTACTATCCTTGGGCTTAGGGAGGATACAGGCATGAACAGCGATCCCAAGACCCGCTATCCCAATCTACTGTCCCCAATCCAAGTCGGCCCGATGACCCTAAAACACCGCGCCACGATGAGCGCGCACGGCATGGGTCTCAACGACCGTACAGGGCGCGTCAGCGAACGACTGCACAACTACGTTGTCACCCGGGCGCTTGGTGGCGCTGCCATGTTGGGTACCGAGTCGGCACCAATCCATGAATCGACCAGTAACCGATCGCTCAACGTTCGTCTTTATACCGATGACGTGGTCCCGAGCCTGCGAAAACTGAGCGATGCCGTGCACGACACGGGTGGGAAGATATCAATTACGCTTTGGCATGGCGGCCACAACGTGACCTTTATCGAAGGGCAGGCCGCCGTATCGTCTTCGCCCATTCCCAGCATCACCCGCGAAACGCCGCGCGCCATTACTGCAACGGAAATCCGTGAATTAATCGCTGCTTACGGTGCGGCGACGCGGCGATGCCGCGAGGCCGGCCTCGATGCCGTAGAGGTGCAGACAGCAACGAGTTATCTGTTGGGCTCATTCCTGTCTCCCGCAATGAACCACCGGAAGGATGCTTATGGTGGTTCATTCGAGAACCGCGTACGCATCGTACAGGAGATCTGCGAAGAGGTGCGTGAGGCGGCCGGCCCCGATATGGCGGTGGGTGTGCGCACATCGACCTCCCATCACATTCCCTACGCGCCGGTCGACTATAGGCTCGAAGAGTCTGTGGCTGCGATGAAGTTATTGGCCGATGGCGGGCTCGTCGATTGGGTCAGTGTCATTTCAGGCTCGCGCTGGGCCGGCCACGAAACCATCCCGCCCATGAACATGAGCCGCAACCAACTGGCAGATGAAGCCAAACAGTTCAAAGCCGCGTTTGACGTGCCCGTTATCGTTGCAGGGCGTATTCGTTCCGCCGCAGATGCCGAGGAGATGATCTCAAGCGGGTGCGCCGACATTGTCGCAATGGCGCGCACATGGGTGGCTGAACCCGAATGGGCCAACAAGATAATCGAGGGTCGTGAAGATATGATCCGGCCTTGTATATCGTGTAACCAAGCCTGCGCCGGTTTCGTATTCAAAGGCATTTCTGGATCATGTGTTCTCAACCCCACTGCGGGGCGCGAGGGCGAACTGCCCCTCAACCCTGCACCTGCTGCCAAGCCGAAGAAGATTGTAGTGGTTGGTGGCGGGCCAGCTGGAATGGAGGCGGCCCGCGTAGCGGCAGCACGCGGTCATCGCGTCACGCTATACGAAGCACAGGACCAGCTAGGTGGCCAGATGCGCCTTGCGGCCGAAGCGCCCCACCGAGATGAGATGCGCAATGCGCTGACGTGGTGGGAGACAGAACTGCGGCAGCGTCAGGTTGAAATCAAACTTGGCACCAAAATCGCTTCGGTCGGAGATCTCGCTGCGGACGAGGTGATATGGGCGGTCGGTGGCGAACCCGGCCCTACAGCCATTTGGCGACTGCGCCCCTGGCTGCACGGCGGGATTCCAGGGAGTGCCGATTTGCCACACGGCCGCGACGTTCTGCGCGGCGAAAAGTCTGTGTCGGGGAATGTCTTGATCATCGATGAGGAGGGTGGTTGGAGCGCAATCTCACTCGCCGAAACACTAGTGGCGCAGAGTGATGTCACCAAAGTCACGGTCGCGACGACCGAAGTCACTTGGGGAGAGTCTGACCTCACTTTCACGCGCGAACTGCCGGCAGTAACTGCGCGGATCCGCGCGGCCGGTATTGAGGTTGTTACTGCTGCGGTGATCGAAGAGATTGCGAGGGGTTCGGCGAAAACCCGCGATGGCCGCTCGCTTGGCCCGTTTGACTCGATTGTGCTCGCGACGGGAACGGTCGCCACCGATTTCCCCGAGGGGGGTAATGCCGTCGGCGACTGCTTGTCACCCCGCGGTATTTGGGCTGCCACGCATGACGCGGCGAAACTCGCGCGAGCGCTTTAGGCAGTAGCGCTGTGATGCTCGCGTCGTACATTGTAGTACAGCCCGGCGAAGATGACGACGGCGCCGACGATTACCCAACCGTCGATCGCCTCGCCGAATACTAGCAAACCAACAACAGCGATCAGTGGGATCCGTAAGAAATCCATCGGCACGACGACGCTAGCGTCTGCAAGGCTGAGGGCGCGGGTAAGGCAGAAATGGGCGCTTACCGCACTCACTCCCACGGCCGACACCCAGAACCAAGCGATGCCTTCGATCGGAGTCCACACTGCGATTGCCGGTCCGATACCCATTGGAAATTGCATAAGAGCCATCCAGAAAAGGACCTTCAGGACCGAGTTGTTTCGGGTTAGGCCCTTCGTCGCGATATGCGCGCACGCGAACCCCAGGGCGCTTGCTAACACCACCAGTGAGGCCGTACTGAACGACTCGAACCCCGGCCGTAGAATGATTAACACCCCAATTAAGCCGGCGCCGATTGCGGTGGCTCTGGTCAAGCTCAACTTCTCTCGAAGGATGACGACGGCCAACACGGCTACCCAGATCGGCGCCGTGAACTCGATCGCAAATACATTCGCCAATGGGAGGGCGGCAATCCCGAAATACCAGGCATAGCTCGCGCCATAGTGGACCGTGTTTCGAACCAGGTGCAGCGGCCACTGGCGCGTGCGGACCGTTTGCCAGCCGCACCACATCACGATGGGCGTGAGGATGACTAACCCCACTGCGGCCCGCAGAAACAGAATTTGGAATACAGGTAGCCCACCGTCGGTTAGATGGCGGGTCGCAATTCCGACCATGGAAAAAGATACCAGCGTGCCCATCATCCACATCGCGGCGTGCAGGACGGGAGAAAGTCTCAAATTGTTCTCAACTTCCAGGGTTGGCGGACCGAGGTGCTGTACATCTACTTGCCTAGACCGAGCGATCCCGGATTGACCACCCCGTTAGGGTCCAACAATTTCTTGATACCCTCGATTACCGTCCAGGTTGCCGGGTCGCGGCTTTCTTTGTAACGATACATCTTGCCGATTTGCAGATGAGTGCCGCCGAGCTCAGCGAAAAGGTCGGCCAGGTCATTCCGGATTTTCGCAATGGCATTTCGCGCGATGAGGTTTTCCGGGTGCTGTTTGAGCTTGGCGTAATGTGCTTCCTCGATATAGCGCTCGTGGATTTGGTAGTGTGAATCAGGCCAGAAGAACGTCGGTTCAACGAGCACTGCCGTGGTCCCGATGGTCGATGTGAGATAGCCCCACCGGATATTGTTGTCCTCGACTAGCTTGGCGTTCGCGTTGAAATAGCTATCCAACGCTTTCAATAACGCTAACACCCGAGAGTGTGGCACGATGACGTGAATGGGCACCCAACGCTCGCCCTCAGGGCCAAGAAGGCGGTTTGTTGGTAGGAACGGGTTTGCTCGCACGAGCTTGGGCAGGCTGTTTTCGATCTCGTTTCCGCCTTTTTCCTTGGCGATCTCGCGCACGCGGCGCAGCGCACTTTCAGCGTCATCCGAATCGCGCCCTTCTACGACGATGTGCATGCCGTAGCTGACGCCTTCCATGAAGCGGCGCCCAGCAACAGCGATCTTGGCTGCATCCTTCAAACCGCTGATCAGGGATTTGCGGGAACGGGCGACCGCGGCCAGCGCCTTTACATCAGTGGCCAGTCCCTCGAACTTCAGCCGAAGGCCAAGCAGAAACGGGTCGAATCCGTAGCATTCCTCGGCGAGGCGTTCGCGTGCGACTTGGCTCATTGCGGCAAACATCGTGGCGTCGGTGTCGAACGAAAAAGAAGCAAATCGTTGCTCTTTAGCGAAGGGGATCAAGCGCAGTGTCGCCTGCATCTTGAACCCGAGAGCGCCGGTGTCGCCCAGGAAAACCCCAGAGAGATCGGGACCGTAAGTGCGAAAGAACGGGGAGGGGTTGATTGCGGCGCCGGCAGAACCGGTTTTCACCACCGTGCCGTCGGCTAAGGCGACTTCGAGGGACAGTACGGCGTCCGCCGCGGTACCGTGGATGCTGGAGCCAAACCAGACGCTGTTCTGCGACAGGGCGCCCCCAACGGTCGCGTACATGCCGGAGAACGGGCCGAAGTAGGGCGTACGAAGGCCTTTCTCTTTGAGCACGTCGTAAAGCTGTTTCCATGTCACGCCGCATTCGACCGTGACGTACATATCTTCTTCGTTGATCTCGAGGATCCGGTTCAGACGGCGCATATCGACGATCACCGTATCGCTGCGTGCCGGCCTGTAGCCGCCTGTGTATGACATCCCACCGCCTCTGGGCACCACGGTGAGGCCGGCTGCGGTTAGAGCGCGGACACCGGAGGCGAGTTCCTCCTTGGAGCCTGGCGCGACGACGAATTCGGCAACGTTCTCCGCTTTGTAAAAAACGTCCGTTGAAAAGAACTCGCGCTCTTTCTCGTCGGTAATAACATTCGCATCCCCCATCAACGACCTCATCTCGTTGACCAGGCTGTTCAAATTGCTGCCTATTTCGGCTTGGGTCATCACACCCTCCCTTTCCACAGTGTCCCGGGGATCCTACCATCCGACTCTAACGTTTGGGGGTTGGTGCGGTGGACTATTCTCAACTATTCCAGCCTATGGCGCTCGGGCCCATTCAGCTGAAGAACCGTGTGGTCATGAGCGGGCATCACATGGGCCTCGGCGATGGACGGGGCGGCGTTGGCCCGCGTCTGCACGCCTATATGGTTGCGCGCGCCGAAGGTGGCGCTGCCATGGTTGGACTGGAATCCTCGCCGGTTCACTCATCGTCAATAAAGGGCGTGCGGCCGCACCTGTTTGATGATGCAGTCGTGCCAGACCTAAAAGCGCTTGCCAAAGACGTGCATGCCGCCGGCTCACGGTTGTCCGTAATTTTGTGGCATGCCGGGCACAACATGACCTACTTGGGCGCCGGGCCGGTTTGGGCGCCCTCTGCAGTGCCTTCAGCGCAATTTGCGGAACTCCCCAAGGCAATGTCCTCCGAGGACATTGAGAGCCTTATTGAAGCCTTTAGCACCGCCACGGCGCGCTGCCGGACGGCCGGTCTTGACGCGGTAGAGATCCAAACGTCGTCTGACTACTTGCTGGGCTCGTTTCTTAATCCGCTTTTTAATCGCCGGACCGATGACTATGGCGGTTCGCTTGAAAACCGGATGCGGCTCATCGTGCGGGTGGCCGACGCCGTCCGGGCGGCGGCTGGCGGGGATTTGGCCGTGGGGGTTCGGACATCGGTCGCGCACAATGTGCCCGGGGACCTTGGCGGCTACGGTGAAGGTGATTCCCTCGGTGTTATGCAGGCCTTGGTCACGGCGGGCCTTGTTGATTACGTCAGTCTAATCACCGGGTCGCATTTTGCTTTGGCCGATCTGATGCCAACAATGACTGCGCCGCAGGGACACCTTCGCGATGTTGCTGCGCGCTTTCGAACAGCTCTTGGCGTTCCGATAGTCATGGCGGGTAGCGTTCGTGAGCCGGACGAGGCCGCGGCAATCATTGAAACTGGGTGTGCCGATGTCGTCGCGTTAGCGCGCCCTTGGATTGCTGACCCGGAGTGGCTCACGAAGGTCGAGCAGAACGATGTCTCGTCGATAACGCCTTGTGTGTCTTGCAACCAGGCTTGCACCTTCGCCCAGCGTGGTATTGGGCCGGCGACATGTGTCATCAATCCCCGTGCTGGTCGCGAGTTTGAGCGGCCCCCTCGGTCGCGTGCCGTAAGTACGAGGACGTTGACTGTGGTCGGAGGCGGGCCCGCTGGGATGGAAGCTGCGCGTCGCGCGGCTATCCGGGGGTTCCGTGTGACGCTGCATGAGGCCGGTGAACAACTCGGTGGTGACATGCGGCGCGCCGGTGAAGCACCCCGCAGGGCGCCAATCCTGGGTGCCGTCGATTGGTGGACCAGAATGCTGGATCAATTAGGGGTTCGCGTCGTGTGCAATAGCCGCATCGACGCCGAGAACGGGCCGAATTCTGACGAGGTTATCTGGGCTATTGGGAGTGTTTCGGCCCAAAGTGCCGTTTGGCGGCGACGACCCCAACTGTTTGATGGCATTCCGGGGACCCAAGGGTATCCCCATGGGCGTGAAGTGCTAGAGGGGACAACGGCCGTTTCCGGCCGCGTGCTCATCATCGATGAAGAGAACGGATGGCCGACGCTTTCGCTGGCTGAAACGCTTGCAGCTGACGCTACCGTCTCTGCCGTTATTGTAGCAACGGCTGTGGCGCACCCTGCATTTCCGGAATTGGCTTATTCGGTAGAGGCGGACGAAGTCGTGCGGCGTCTCAATGAGGCTAGCGTTGTAATTCATGGCGGAGCAATCGTTGAGTCTGTTAGAGACAATAGTGCCATCCTGACCTCTGGTGCGACCCTGGGTCCGTTTGACCACATCGTTATGTCGACTGGAACTTTGCCACGGCCCAGCCCGATAGGTGCTGCAGCTATCGGTGATTGCGTAGCGCCGCGCGGATTTTGGGCCGCGACCGATGATGCAATGCGGTTGGTCGACGCGCTCTAGGCCGTGAAGGGGCGGTCGCCTTTTACCGTGGTTCGGTGCATGTGCCGCGTGAATTGGGTGTCGTAGGGCGTGGCATGGTGCATCGTGCACCGGTTGTCCCAGAAAACGAGATCATGTGGTTGCCAGACATGCCGAAACTGAAATTCCGGCTTACTCACCTGATTCAGCAGTTCATCTAAAAGCTCGGCAGCTTCATCCCCGGGTAAGCCCTCTAGCCGGACCGTAAACCCTGGATTGACATAGAGCGCTTTGCGGCTGGTTTTCGGGTGAGTACGCACAACGGGATGGGTTACCTCACGCAACTGCGCTTTTTGCTCTTCGGTCAGCGTGTCGCGTGCATAGCCGGATTTGGTATTGCCTTCGAAGCTCGCAAGGTAGGAATGAGAAGCCTGTAATCCCTCGACGCGGCGCTTGGTGGCCTCCGAGAGCGCCTCATAAGCCATGTACATGTTGCAATAGAGTGTATCGCCCTTCTCAGGCGGTATCTCAATCGCGTGGAGGAGCGAACCGAGCGGGGGCTCTTCGACGTAGGACATGTCGGAGTGCCAATAGCGTCCCGCATCCTCAAACCCCATCGGTCGTCCGTCGGGATGCTTCTTGTTGGAGAGTACTAATACCTCGGGCTGATTAGGCAGTAGATACTCAGCTTTGACGTGCACCATGAGATCGCCGAACCGCTGACTGAACGCGACATGCTGCGCCGCGCTCAATCGTTGGTTCCTAAACACTATGACAAGGTGGTCGAGCAAGGCCTGATGGATGGCCTCAAACGTTGCCGCGTCAAGCACCTTGGTGAGGTCGAGATCGAGAATTTCGGCGCCCATCACCGGCGAAAGGGCGTTAACGATCATGGCCGATTCCAGTATTTGGTTAGCACTACTTTTGGGCCATCAGGACCCACCACTTCATGCCATAGGCGTGGGTCTTCCCATACAAAGATGTCTTGGCGTAGCCTGCCTTGCCAAACGCGCTAGGCACGCGGTCTTCGACGATCGAGTGTGGCCGAAATCCGGCCGCTTTCGCCAACCCAGGCATGTCCATTTCGCGCATCTTGCTACGAAACGGTTCGGCATTGAAATGGGTCGTCCAATCGCGCTGAAACTGATCGTAGGGCTCGGGCCAGTACTTGTTGAATTCAGGGACATCGCCGTGAACCATGTATCCTCCTGGTCTTAGAAGGCGATAACACTCGTTGATGATGTTCGGGATCGCTTTCTGCGAAGTCTCATGAAACAAGATCATCGACGTGATGAGGTCGAAACTCTCATCCGGGTAATCCGTACTCTCGGCATTCTGTTGCGAGAAATGGACTGCTTTGCCAAGCGACTCGGCCCGGGCGTGGGCATAACGCACCATCGGTGCGCCAAGGTCACAGCCGTGGAGTTTGGCTTTTGGAAATGCCTCGGCTAATCCCAATGTCTGATGTCCCACGCCACAGCCAAGATCCAAAATGCGTGAAGGTTTGAACAGGGGCAGCTTCTCGTGAAAGTAGTCACCGACTGTCACACCGACATCGTCGGTCATCGGCCCTTGGCCGCCCATTCCGTATTGGTAGGCGCCGATGTCATAGAGGGCGCCCGCAAAAACATCGTCCTGTGCGGATTCGACGTGATAGCCACCTGGCTGGCAGTGAATGTGTATTTCGCTGTTGTAGCGGGGGATCTTGAGCGCCGGGTTGAGGCGAAGTGACCCCTTCGTTTTTCGGGCCGCGGTCGATTTAGCTCTTTTTGTCAGGTTGTCGCGCTGCCGTCCCGCGCGTTCCCCAAGGCCCTCCCACATCAGTTCCTGGCCAGAACGGTTCAACGAGCTCCACGTTTGCCAAAATGGGTCGTTGCGCATCACACGCGAGACATCGCGAGGTGATTTTGGCGCATGACCGTTAGCCTTCTGGAAGGCCATTTTCCCGCGGGAGTCAAAAGCTCGCTTGTTACCCGGTCCAAGGTCGGTCAAGACGTGGACCTTAAAGCTGGTCACGAAGTCTAACCGTGCTGCCTCATCGTGGGTTTCATCCGGCAAAACACCGTGCTGCGCCTGCCCCCTCATGGACCTTCTCCTAAAAACCGCTGGGAAAACATTCTAACACCACGGATCGCGCCGCCGCACGATCCCGTGGAATGGCGCAGAATATGGTCGAAAGGCGCCGTTTCTATGGCACCGTGTCCTCGCCATCTTTTCGCATGGGTGGGATTCCTTTACCTTGCAAGCCGGTTAGCATTCTTGAATATGAGGCAACAATAATGAAGAGCGCTCAGGATCCCGTGGTGATCGTCGGACTGGCGCGCACCCCCATCGGCAATTTTCAAGGCGCTCTATCAGCGGTGGGCGGGCCGAAACTGGGTGGTGCAGCGATTGAGGCGGCGCTAAGCCAAGCTGGTGTTGCGCCTGAGTCCGTGGACGACGTCATTATGGGCTGTGTGCTTCCCGCAGGCATGGGCCAGGCACCGGCGCGTCAAGCGGCACTCGCCGGCGGAATTCCCATGAGCGTTGGAGCGACGACCATCAATAAGATGTGCGGCTCGGGGATGCGGGCGACGATGATGGCAGCCGATCAACTCGCCGCAGGGTCCGCATCGATCATGGTAGCCGGCGGTCTCGAAAGCATGTCGAACACGCCCTATCTCTTGGACAAGGCACGCGGTGGTTATCGTCTCGGTAACGGTAAGATCTACGACCACATGTTCATCGACGGGCTGGAAGACATCATCGATCAGCCCGGCAAATTGATGGGCTCGTTCGCTGAGGACACGGCGGAGAGGTATCAATTTACCCGCGAGCAACAAGATACGTTCGCGTTGACCTCGCTCGAACGCGCCAAGACGGCGAACGAAGACGGGTCGTTCAGTGATGAAATTGTTCCCGTTACGGTGAAAAGCCGATCTGGCGAAACGATCGTCAGGCGAGATGAATTGCCATTTACCGCGAAGATTGAGAAGATTCCGCAATTGAAGCCGGCATTTCGTGAGGGCGGCACGGTAACCGCAGCTAACTCCTCCGCGATTTCAGATGGAGCTGCTGCGGTGGTTTTGATGCGCGAGTCCGAGGCGGAGAGGCGGGGCCTGACGCCGCTTGCGCGGATCGTCGACTACACAACCCACAGTCATGAATCGTCGTGGTTCACCACCGCTCCGATTGGCGCCATCAATAAGCTGTTCGAGAAGACCGGGTGGTCTCGCGACGACGTCGACCTCTTTGAGGTTAACGAGGCATTCGCTGTTGTGACTATGGCTGCGATGAAAGATATCGGCATCGACCATGACCGCATGAACATTCACGGTGGAGCTTGTGCGCTGGGGCATCCGGTCGGCGCGTCGGGCGCCCGGATCATCGCGACGCTTTACTACGCTCTAGCGAAAAACGGCCTAAACCGCGGCGTCGCGAGTCTTTGCATCGGTGGGGGCGAAGCCACAGCGATCGGAATCGAACGAATCGCAGCGTAATACGGCACCTCCCCTATGACCATTGAACCGATCACCTTCTACCCGGCGTTCGGATCGCCGTACTCCTATGTCGCGGCCCAGCTCATCGATGAAATCGGAGTGCGTCATGGTCGCACCGTGCTCTGGCGGCCGGTCCGTCTGGGCACTGTGTTGTCTCGCCAGGGCGATGGCACACGACCCTCTATCCCAGACGAGAAGTTGGCGTATTGGCGGCACGACGTGGAGCGAATCTGTGTTTTGCGCGGCCTGCCGTTTGTCCGACCCGAGGGTGCCGCGCCGCCGTTTGACTGCGACGAGTTGTACGCAGCTTGTTACGCGCTGGCGGATGGTAACGAGGCTCAACTCCGGGCGATAACGCTAGCGGTTTTGTCAGTCATTTGGGCCGAAGCTAAGGCACTCAAGACGTTGGACGCGGTTGTGTCTGGGTTGCGTCGCTTTAATCTCTCCAGTGCGGTTGTGAAGCGGTATGCGACCAGCGATGAAGGTCAGGCACTGCACGACCTGGCGATCACAAGCGCATTGGCGGTCGGCATGATCGGTGCCCCGTGGATGTCAGTGGGCACTGAGTCGTTCTGGGGGCATGATCGGCTTTCTTATCTCGACCAATGGCTCGGGGCGGATGTCGTGCCGCTGAAGTAGTTTGGGGCATTGCGGCATGGTGTGGCGAGCCATCGAGGCTTGGCCTAGACTGTGGCCATGTCACAAACCATTGATTTCTATTTCGATTTTGCGTCCCCCTACGGGTATCTCGCCGGTGTCCAGATTGATGCCTGGGCCAAAGATCGCGACTGCAACCTTGTCTGGCGTCCCATCATGCTTGGGGCCGCATTCAAGGCAGTTGGCACCGGCCCTCTCCTCAGCTATCCGATCAAAGGGGCCTACGCGACATTGGATATCGCGCGAACGGCGCGCGCGTTGGGCGTCGCGTGCTCGATTCCTCAAGGTTTTCCGCACAACACAGTCGCTGCGGCGCGAGGCTTCTACTGGCTCGCGGACCAAGACGACAAGACGGCTCTAAATTTCGGGCGTGCGTTCTACAACGGCTATTTTGGTGAAGGCCGAGACATCAGTTCGGCCGAGGCGACGGCCGACATTGCAGCGGGTATCGGGGTTGATCGGGAATCGTTCCTCGCTGCTATACAAAATCCGGCGATCAAAGAACGGTTGAAGGAAGAAACCGCCGCTGCGATAGATCGAGGCGTTTTTGGCTCACCCTTCTTTTTTCTTGGTGACGAACCATTCTGGGGATCGGATCGTCTCGACCAAATGGCTCGGTGGCTGGAGACGGGTGGCTGGTAGCCCCATGAGTGTTCTCGAAACCGCATTCAAGCGAAAAGACGACCGGTTTCTCGCGAACGCCGCCCACATGCAGAGACTAGTAAATGACCTTCGGCAGGTGACAGCGGGGATCGCCGAGGGTGGCGGTGTGCGGTCCCAAGCGCGGCACGTCGCGCGCGGCAAGATGCCAGTACGCGATCGCGTGACGACGCTGTGCGATTCCGGGTCGCCTTTCCTCGAGCTCTCGGCTCTTGCCGCGCACGGCGTTTACGAAGAAAGCGTTCCCGCAGCTGGGATCATCACTGGCATCGGCCGCATCATGGGGCAGGAGTGCATGATCGTAGCGAACGACGCGACGGTCAAAGGCGGCACCTACTATCCGCTGACGGTAAAGAAGCATCTGAGGGCTCAGCAAATCGCTCTGGAAAACCACCTCCCGTGCGTCTACCTCGTTGACTCTGGCGGTGCCAATCTCCCAAACCAAGACGAGGTCTTTCCAGATAGGGAACACTTCGGACGTATCTTCTTCAACCAGGCGCGCATGTCGTCGTTGGGTATTCCGCAGATCGCTGCGGTGATGGGGTCGTGCACTGCTGGTGGTGCGTATGTTCCAGCGATGGCAGACGAAAGCATCATCGTTAAAGGGACCGGCACGATATTTCTTGGTGGGCCGCCACTCGTTAAAGCGGCCACCGGCGAAGTGGTCACCGCAGAAGACTTGGGCGGCGCCGACGTTCACGCTCGGCAGTCGGGGGTCGCCGATTACTACGCTGAAAACGATGGCCACGCCCTCGGGATCGTGCGTCGAATTGTTTCCAATCTGAACCGCCAGAAGAATCCGCCGGTGACGATGCGCGAAACGCGCGAACCGACTTTTGACGCGCAAGAGCTTTACGGCGTCGTCCCGGCTGATCCGCACACCATGTTCGACGTTCGTGAGGTCATTGCGAGGGTCGTCGATGGCAGTGAATTCGACGAATTCAAACCTTTGTACGGAGCAACTTTGGTCGCGGGCTTTGCCCACCTATATGGTCACCCTGTCGGCATTCTCGGCAACAACGGCATCTTGTTTTCGGAATCGGCCCTAAAGGGCTCGCACTTTATCGAGCTGTGCTGCCAACGTGGCATCCCGCTCATCTTTCTTCAGAACATCACGGGCTTCATGGTCGGCCGCCAGTACGAGGCCGGTGGCATTGCCAAAGACGGCGCCAAGATGGTGATGGCTGTGGCCAACGCGCAGGTGCCCAAACTCACTTTGGTGATTGGCGGGTCCTTTGGCGCCGGCAACTACGGGATGTGCGGTCGGGCTTATGATCCCCGGTTTCTCTGGATGTGGCCGAACGCGCGGATCTCGGTGATGGGCGGCCCTCAGGCTGCCAGCGTTCTCACAAAAGTGCGCCGCGACTCGCAAGAGGCGAGGGGGGAAGCGGTCGACGCGGAGGAGGAAGCGGCCTTTGCCGAGGACATCCGTGCACAGTACGAGACCCAAGGCCATCCCTACTATGCAAGTGCGCGGCTGTGGGACGATGGCGTGATCGACCCGGCGGATACCCGCATGGTCCTGAGTTTATCATTATCGGCTGCTATGAACGCGCCGATTGAGGACACCAAGTTTGGCGTGTTTCGGATGTAAGTGATGGGATCAGACCATCTTCTCGTCAAAATAGCACCGAATGGCTCGGCGACGATCACCTTCAATCGGCCGGACCGACACAACGCGTTTGATGACGCGATGATCAAGGACCTCGACGCTGCACTTCACGAGGTTAGCGGCAATGAGGCGGTACGTGTTCTGGTGCTCGCCGGTCGCGGCAAATCATTTAGCGCGGGCGCAGATCTCAACTACATGAAACGTGCAGCGCAATTCTCGAAATCCGAGAATATTGAAGACGCGATGTGCCTTGGCCGGATGCTTCTGACATTGCGTACGATGCCCGTTCCGACGATCGCCCTGGTCCAAGGCGCCGCATTCGGCGGCGGAGTTGGGTTGGTGGCTGCGTGCGACGTTGTTCTCGCAGCAACTTCGGCACAGTTCGCTCTGACTGAGGTGAAGTTGGGCCTTGTTCCTGCGATGATCTCGCCCTTTGTTATTGATGCTATCGGTGCGCGGCAGGCGAGACGCTATTTCCAGACCGCGGAACGCTTCGATGCCGCTCAAGCCAAGCTGATCGGTCTCGTGCATGAGGTTGTTGATGAGAAAGCGCTTTTCGAGCGCCGAGACGACATCATTCATAACATTTTTCATAGTGGTCCGGAGGCGGTCCGCCATGCCAAGAATCTTGTGACTGATGTTTCCGGATTCGGGATCGATGCCGCCCTACTGCGCGACCTCGCGGGTCGGATTGCCGGTAGACGCGCTGCACCGGAGGGGATTGAAGGGATCACCGCCTTTCTTGAGCGACGCCTACCGGCTTGGCAGTTGTAGTAGGGCCCTGCATGTTTGAATCGGTCCTCATCGCCAATCGGGGCGAAATTTCTTGCCGGATCATTGGTACGGCCAAACGTCTTGGGATGCGCACAATCGCGGTGCACTCCGAAGCTGAAATCGGTGCGCGGCATGTTCGCCTGGCGGATGAATCTCATTGCATCGGACCCGCTCCTGCGTCGGATAGTTATTTATGCGGGGATACGATTATAGAGGCCGCATTGCAGGCCGGTGCGAACGCGATCCATCCTGGATATGGGTTCCTTTCGGAAAACGCCGAATTTGCCCAAGCGTGTGATGAGGCGGGCCTGATCTTTGTTGGCCCGAGCCCCGAGGCAATCCGGAGTATGGGCTCGAAGCGGGTCGCCAAAGATCTTATGCAGGCTGCTGGTGTCCCAGTAACGCCTGGCTACCGTGGCGACGATCAATCACTCGAGACATTCTTGAGGCAGGCGCAGGCTCTGGGCTATCCGATCATGCTCAAGCCCGCGCTGGGCGGCGGCGGGAAGGGGATGCGTCAGGTCAACGAAGCGAGCGATTTGCCGGATGCTTTAGCGTCCGCGCAACGTGAAGCGCAAGCCGCTTTTGGTGACGCAGAGATCCTCGCTGAGAAATACGTCGTGGCACCGCGCCATATTGAAGTGCAGGTCTTTGGTGATAACCAGGGGAACGTTGTTCACCTCTTGGAGCGAGACTGTTCGCTGCAGCGCCGACACCAAAAGGTCATTGAAGAAGCACCGGCGGCGTTGCTTTCGGACGTGGTTCGCGACTCATTACGCGGGGCAGCCGTGCGTGCCGCAAAGACCGTCCAATACGCCGGTGCGGGCACGGTCGAGTTCTTGGTCGAGAAAACTGGTGATTTCTACTTCATGGAGATGAACACCCGCCTGCAGGTCGAGCATCCGGTTACGGAGGCGATCACCGGCCTGGACTTGGTGGAGTGGCAACTCAGGGTAGCTGCCGGCGAACCCCTTCCCCTAACTCAATCCGACATCCGAGCGGATGGTCACGCGATCGAGGCACGGGTCTATGCCGAATCGCCACATGGGGGTTTCCTACCCACGCCGGGGCGCATTTTGGGCCTGACGTTGCAAGAGGGGCCGGACCGTCGGGTCGACCGCGGTGTAGACCGATATGACGAGGTGACGCCGTTCTATGATCCGATGATCGCCAAGATTGTGGTCCGTGGCCGCGATCGAGAGGTCGCGCGAAAGAATTTGCTCGAGGCGGTTCTGTCAGCGCGGGTTGATGGTCCCGAAACCAATTTGGCGTTCTTGGCGGCGTTGTTGGTAATGCCGGAATTCAAGGCCGGGACCCTCGACGTTCAACTGGTCGATCGTGCCCTCGACAGGCTCGTTGCCGGAGATACTGCTCCTGGTCCCGAGTCGGTCGCGGCGGCGGCCCTGGTCTGGTCGCGGTCCCTTGCGTCTGGTCGTGTCACGGGCGATCCGTGGCGCGATGTAAGTGGGTGGCAGCCAAACCTGCCGTCGCGCCTGATGTTCCATGTCGAATTGCCTGGCGGTTTTTTGCCGGTTGTCCTAAACGGCGTTGAGCCAACTCAGTTTTCCTCGGCCGATCATACTCTGTTGCTTGATGAGGTGAGGGTTGATGGCCATTTCGTCGCTTTCCTCGTTGCGGGCCAACGGCAGGAAATGATCGTCGTTCAGGGGGCCAGTGACTTTCACGTCATTACCGAGGTTGGCGTCGATCGCTTCAAGGTCGGTG